>Ga0256404_1005633_pt1 | contig 21892 bp, 15 predicted proteins | sample RumenRJG_01DNA_FD_185990 | JGI IMG/M metagenome (GOLD analysis project Ga0256404, IMG submission 185990) | Bovine rumen microbial communities from Lethbridge, Alberta, Canada - RJG_01 | ecosystem: Host-associated > Mammals > Digestive system > Stomach > Rumen | place: Canada: Alberta | collected...
TTCGGTACGAGATGCACATGGCAGTGCCCCGACGTATCGCCGTACGAGCCATAGTTCACCTTGTCCGGATGGAACACCTCATGCAGCACCTGGGCCACATGACGCACATCGCGGTAGAACGCTGCCATCTCGTCCTCACTCATATCGGTAATCTCGCTCACATGGTCCTTCGCCGCCACGATGCAGCGCCCCGGATGACTCTGCTCCTTGAACAGCACGAGTATGCTGGCCGGCAGCTCCGTGATGAATATCCCGAACTCATCGAGCAGCTCATTGCGCATGCAGTACGAACAATTCTGATCTTTAGCCATGATGATTCCTCCTAAAAACAGAAAAACAACGGCAGACATCGGCCGGAACAGGAGCGCCATGAAGGAAGCCCCCCCTATCCCATCGCGGCCGTCTTCTACACGTATTTGTTATCATTATACCTTCTTGAAACCACTTACACAATAGAAAATACGAAAAATCTCATCCAGACATGCATCGGGCCCTGCCGTTGAGAGCCAGCAGGGCCACATAGAGAGATGGGTTTTATCTATTCCAGCATCCGGAGTTGGATTCGAATGCAAAAATAGCTTTTTTACTCCGCGTAGTCGTACGTCACATTCTCGAACTTCACATTCTCGTAGTTGTCGAGCTTGTTCTCGTGCGTACGGGCGAAGTGTACATTGCGGAACGTGATATCCTTATGCTTCATTTCCGGTACACCATTAATCTCGATGGCAGCCTTCCCCGTGCCATCGATATTCACATCCTCGACGAGGATATCGTGGAACTGACCCGGAGCTGCTGCCTCGAACGTACCGACAGCATTCACATCCGTGTAAGCCGTCGTGAATATGATGCCCTGGCGCTTCATATTCTTCGCAACACTGTGGCGGAACGTCACATTTCGGCCACCGCCGCCGACACCCTGGCCGGTCTTGCAGCGCAGGGAGATTTCCGTGCCGTCGAATATGTTATCCTCGCCCACGAGGTTCTGGATCCAGGAGCCCGTATGACTGCCGAGGACGATACCGCCATGGCCGTGCTTGATATAGTTGTTGAACAGCCAGATATCGCTGACGGGCGGATTCTTGGCGGCTGCGGCACCCATGCCGGCCGAGAAGTTGATCGCATCATCGCCGGTATCGAACACCGAGTTCACGATGATGAGGTTATTGCCATCGAAGTCGATGCCATCGCCGTTGTTCGCATTATACGTGAACACATCGACATCGTTGAGTGTCACATTCTGCGAGGCATCGACCGACAGCATGTGCATGGCCGGATTGCGCAGCGTCACGCCGTCCAGATAGAGATTCGTTACATTCTTCAGCATGACCGTCGTCGAGCGGGTATTGTACGCCGCCTTGAAGGCGAGCCCGCGGTCGAGCGAGGCCTGCGTCTGCGCCGCCGCACCGATACCGATGTTCAGCACATGCATATCATTGCGACGGCCCTTGTTCTCGATATTCTTCGCTTTGAGGTAATACGTCGCGTCATCGCTCATCTTCCAGCCGTTGCCATCGATAGCGCCCTCGCCCACGATACGCAGGTTCTGCAGGTTGCCCTTGACGTTGATGAGGCCCTTGTAGCGAGGCTGTCCCAGCTCGATATCGCCGGCCTTCGCCGACTCGAGCAGCACAGTCCCCTTGTCGAGCTGGAGCGTCATATCACTCTTCAGATAGAGCGAGCCGGATACGAAAGTACCCGCCGGTATCTCGAGCACGCCGCCGGCCGGCGTCGCATCGATGGCCTTCTGGATGGCCGCCGTATTCAGCGTCGTACCATCGCCCTTCGCACCGTAGTCGGTCACCTTCAGGACCTGCGGCGCAGCCGTCGTTGCCTGCACGACAGCCGCACTGTCGGGCGACTCCGCGCCCGACTTATCGATGGCGCGGACCGTGAACGTGTAGCTCGTCGCCGGCTTCAGACCGGTGACCTTGTAGTTGTGGTCGATGAGCAGATTGCCGCAGAGCGACTCATTTGCGGACTGGAATTCGGACTTTGCCGCCCCTGCCTTCGTTGCGAGGCCGTTCTTCGTGCTGCCGATGAACTGGCCGTTGGCGTAGACATTATAGGCCACCGCCGTATCGTTATCCGCCGGACGCTGCCAGACGAGCAACGTGCTCGTGCTGTCCGTCGCCGCAGCGGGGATCCGCACGCCCTGCGGTGCGGCCGGAGCCGCCTCCAGACAGCCACCGCTGGCAAATGCCAGGCAGCAGCTGGCAGCGATCAGTGCGCTGAGCAATTTCTTCCGCTTCATCGTATTACCCCCATCATACTACCATCATTTATAGGAAACTTCCTCAGGCGTCCAGCCATCGAGGTATTTCGCTACTGTATAGTTCGCCGCATCGGCATCCGATAGCTGGCGGCGAGATTTGTTGATCTTCGCACCGTCGCCGGTATTCTTGTATTCGAACATACGTTCCTTCGCCGGATCGGCTTCGCCGCTCTTATTCGCCATCGGGCTCCAGCCATCCTCGGCCAGCACATCATCGATCTGGCACTCGCGGAACACAGCTGCGCAGCTGACCGCTCCCTTCGCCGACGATGGATGCCATGGCCGGCCGAGATAGCACTCTGCCTCGCCCGGCTGATACGTCGCGCCGAGATGGCAGTGATAGAACAGCATGCCCTTATCCTTCGCGAGCGTCGACGGCGCCGTATAGAAGCCCTTCACATCGCCCTCGCGGGTGCCGAGCATCACAATCTCGCAGTCCTCGAATACCGCATCCGCGCCGCCGAATATGAAATCCACATCGCCCTCGACATAGCAGTTCTTGAAATACTGGCGCCCCTCGGCCGTCAGCAATGTATCCTGACGTCCGAGGAACCGGCAGTTCCAGAAGCTCGAGCCGTCCGACGAGTTCTTCATCGCCAGCGCCTGCCGGCTCTTCATCTCCGGATGATCCTCGGGGACGAAATCATTCGAGAACGTGATATTGGCCGCTTGGAAGTTCAGCGCCTGGTCCTTGATCTGGATAGATGCGCAGCCAGACATGCCATAGAGTTTGCGACCGGACGGGGCCTCCTTGTCATCGGGGCGCACGGCCGTACCCTCGGCATCGTCCCAGACGATCGTCGTGTACTCCGGCCCCGTCACGCCGACGAGTGTGAGGTTCGGCTGCCGTATCACGAGCTTCTCACGGTAAGTGCCCGGCATGACCACGACGGTCGCCTGGTCGACATGCTTCGCCTTTATGGCGTCGAGCGCGCCCTGGATGGTCGGCGAGACGATATGTCCCTCGGCATCCGTACCGACCTGCGCCGCCGACTGATTCACGATGGCATCGATCTTCAGCTCCGTCGTACCCTGATAGACATGCTTGAGCGGCACGGCCGCATAGGCCGTCGCCGCCGGCATCGGCGTCAGATTCATCATATCAGCCGGCAGCCACGCCCCACCCGTGAGCAGCACGCCGGCCGTCACGAGCGCACATAGATTCCTGCACTTCATACAGCTATCCTCCTGTACCCATATTATACTACATTGAACGGAATGCGCTCACATTTCTCAGAAGAACCAGTCGAGCTCACCGCGGTATTCGGACTGGAAGAAATCATGATTAGCCGTATCCGGCTGCAGCGGACGATGGCAGAGATAGCGGAACGTCGCCGTGACATTCTTGCGCGGCACGTAGACGAAGTAGTACTCGAGGCCCTTGCCGCCGTAAGTATCGTCCTTGATATCGTAGCCGTTCTTGATATACGACTGGCGGCCGCTGCGGCCGAAATAGACCCAGGTCGCCCAGCTGTGCGCCTGAGACGCACTGTAGCGGCCATACTGGACCTTGAATATCTGTGCGACGTTCTGCTCGGAGCGGTCCGATTTCGCGAAGTTCGCCGTAAACGACCACTTGCGGCAGGGATCATACGAGATCATGCCCTCCCAGAGATGTGTGCCATCATAGCCGGCCTTCGGCGCATGCGTGTTCCAGTAGCCAGCATTGAGCCGCAACTTATTATTCCAGCGATAATCGGCCTCGACCGACTCGAAGGAGATACCGACATTGGCCGGATTGATGTAGGTATCAGCTACCGAGCGCGAACCTTTGTAATCTTCGCTGGCAATCGGCACGTAGAAATGATAATGCGAGTCGCTCCCCATCTTGAGAAAAGCAGCTGTGGCGTTATTCTTTATAGTCGTCTTGGCATCTGCATTACTATATGACATCTGCAATGCACCACCATCAGCATTCGTCTCGGGATAATCTGTCTGTGCATAAGTCGGATTGACGAATACAGCTACTGTCTTAGTGGTTCCATCTTTCTGCGTATAGGTATAGTCCCCCATGTATAATGTATGAGTTTTATCCGGAGCTGCAGTCGTGCCAGCAGCCGCTGTCACATATCCATCGGTATTATTTGTGGGGTTGTACTCATCATATTTCGCGCACTTATACCGACGCACGGAGGTCGACATATCCGGCTTGCCGGCGGAGAACGCAAGCGTGAGCTTCCGGTTGATCTTCTGGCGCAGACGGGCACCAGTCCAGTACTCGCCCATGACGATGCTCTTGAAGGTCGAGCTCTTCATACGGCCGAGCTCGAGATTCTGCCGCTTATTGATCGGGCCCTGCACCCAGACGCGGGACAGGTCGAACTGACCGGTCGTGTTCTCGTTCGTGCGCCAGTCACCGACGCGGTCGCGCGCGGCGAAGAAGCTCATATTGCCCTTCCAGCCGCCGCCGAGATTGGCCGTCATGTTCAGGAACATCTCTATATCATTATTTTTATGGTCTGTGGTCGAATTGGAGTATCGGTTGGACTTATTGCGCACATTCACATACGTCTTGTGCTCCGCATTGAACAGATGCTCGACGTGGCCGCTGATCTGCACATTGCCGAAGCCGCCCCGGCTCGAACTGCCACCCGAGCTGCCGCTCCCATTCTTCTTCGTATTTTTCTTCTTATTGCTCGACGAAGCGCCACCCATCGCCCCGGACGGGAACTTCGCACCCATGCCCACGAGTTCATCATGGAACTGGCTGGCGAGCTTGTTGATGCGTGCCTTGTCGGCTGGCGAAGCTTTCTGATAAGCACTCATAGCCTTACCAGTGAATATCGCCATCTCATAGCGGCTCAGCGGATGCGTGGCATCAAAGGTGCTATCCGTAAAGCCATATATTAAGCCATCATGCACGAGTGCGGCTACATCCTCGTAAAGTCCACTCTCGACCGGCACGGCGGCAAAGGGATCAGAGGCTGCATAGGCATTGCTGCCGCCCAGATTGACGGCGGCCAGGCATGCCAGCCCCAGCAGAATCTTCTTGTTAGTCACAGTATTGCCCTCTCTCTATATCCTACTTTTTTTAAAACCCATACTGAAAGTAACTGCTACCAAACAATACCTCAGTCTGCCTCCGCCGGGCTTTTTGATTGATACAGTTTTTTATTACTGTATGCTCTTACAATTTCATTATACCTCGCAGTTCTTATCATGCGTAGCGAAAATCTTTAGGGGTATATAGTAAAATATTTAGTACAGTCCGCTTACCGGTTTACAAAGTTTGTGTACCGGTACATCACGCCAGGCAAGGCTTTTAAGCCTCAAAAGAAAATTCTCCTTTTCGTCTCCGGCTTAAGAAACTAAAAATATTATAGGTTTCCGTATAATATTTCTATACAAAAGAGAACAAAATACGATGATATAATAAAGCTACCAAACAATAACTTCAAGTCAAATAGTCCCGTCTGGCCCTGGTATATCTTGGGCCTATTTTGGCACCGCTTTCATTTGGCAACGGCAACTAAATCAGGCTCAGGGAACGAAAGGGGTTTATCATGAAGGAGTATCAGAAGAAAGCCTTGGCCATCGCGCTGGCGCTATCATCGATCGGCAGCACCGCGCTGGCGGCCAGCTCGATGTCGAATGATCCCGGCCGTCTGAACAAGGCCACCACGACCGAGAAGAAAGTCGACATCACCGTCAATCAGCAGAACGTCGATGAGCAGACCGGTGCTGCCCATTTCAAGCTCACCAAAGTCAATGTGAAGACGAAGTTGCATGCCAGCCAGTCGGCACTGGAAAAAATAACGAGCAAATATGTCGGCCGTGACATAACGATGACCGACCTCAATGCTATGACGCAGTCGATTACGAAATACCTGCGCACGCATGGCTATCCGGCAGCAGCCGCCTATGCGCCGGAGCAGCGTGCCGTCGGCGGCGTCCTCGAGATCGATGTCCTGCCCGGCAAATATGGCAACATATATATCAACAACAAATCGAAGCTGCTCGACTCGGTCGTCAAGACCATCACGAGCCCGCTCAAGACCGGCGGCTATATAACGACGAACGGCCTCGAAAGCGTGCTCTACCGTCTGAATGACCTCGGCGCGCTGAAGGCTACGGGCACGCTGAGTCCCGGCAGCGAGATCGGCACGTCCGACCTCACAATCCAGCTCGGCGATACGAAGAACGAGCGCGTCATCCTCTACGCGGAGAACTACGGCACGAAGGCGGCCGGCCGCTATCGCTACGGCTTCCTCGATGATGTCTACGACGTCGACCATCACGGCGAGCATGTATCGGTATTCGCCATGACGTCGAACGACCACCTGCACAACTTCGGCGGCACATTCGAACTGCCCTACGGCCGCTATGCCACGACCCTCGGCGTCACCGCCAGCCGCTCGAACTACGAGCTCGGTCAGAAATTCAAGAACGAATACGATGCGCAGGGCCGCTCAGAAAATGTCGGCATCTATGCGAATACGCCGCTGCTGCGCACGACGAACCACAGCCAGTATTTCAAATTCGGAGCGGATTACCACCGGCTGAAGGACGAGCTGCGCAAGTTCAACTACGATACGAAGCGCCGCAGCTACTCGGGTCATGTTGGCTTCGAGGAGCAGTTCCGGAACGGCAAGAACTACACCGACTACGAGATCACGACCGTCTATGGCAACATGGACACGGTATCGGACGATGCGAAAGCCTACGGCGAGTATGCCGCTGGTCAGTTCACGAAGGGCCTCTTGAACGTCGAAAGTGTCCAGGCCTTTGACAAGCATTGGGATCTGTTGCTCAAGGGACAGGCCCAGCTCGCGAGCAAGGACCTCGACAGCTCCGAGCAGTTCTACCTCGGCGGTGCGAACGGTGTCCGTGCCTATGGCCAGGGCGAAGCAACCGGCGACAAGGGCTATCAGTACACCGGCGAGCTGCGCTACCATACGAATGCGCCGGGCCTCACACTCAGCACCTACTACGATGGCGGCCATGTCGTATTCCAGAAATCCGCCGGCCTCGACACAACGTTGCGCGGCTGGGGTCTCGGCCTGACCTACACCCGTCCGGACGACTATTTCTGCCGGTTCGACTATGCGCGTCGCATCGGCCTCGGCGACAACCTCTCGAACGATGCCCGCAGCAGCCAGCGCATGTGGTTCATCGCCGGTAAGATCTGGTAATCCATAGGAAAGCATAGATTGCAGTAATAGGAGGCAATAACATGGAGGGTATAAAATACAAGAGTCTGGCCCGCAAACTGGCTCTGGCCCTGTCAATCGGCATGATTGGACTCATGCCGGCGGCTCAGGCCCTGCCGACGGGCGGCAGCAGCACGACGGCCACCATCACCTCGGCCGATAAGGTCATGACCATCACTGGCCAGCAGGCCAACAACCGCATCGACTGGAAGTCGTTCTCCATCGCCAAGGGCGAGACGGTCAATTTCGATAAGAACAACTATCTGAACCTCGTGACCGGTGCCACGAAATCGCAGATCGATGGCGCTCTGAACGGTGCCGGCACCATCTACCTCATCAATCCGAACGGCATCATATTCGGCTCGACCGCCACGGTCAATGTCGGCAGCCTCGTAGCCTCGACGGCTGCCCTCGACACGATAAACTCCGATGCCTTCGTCGCGAGCGGCACAAGCCCGCTGACGACCGGCAGCGGCCAGGCAGATATCATCAACCAGGGCAAGCTGCAGGCCACGAACGTCATGCTCGATGGCAAGGACATCATCCTCACGAATACGGCGAACATCACCAGCGACGGCAGCACCCCGCAGACAGCTGTCACACTCTATGCCAACACTGCTAAAGACGGCTACATCGATGTCGGCTACGACGCCACCAGCGGCACGAAAGCAACCGATCTCGGCTACAAGGGCAACACGACCATCAATGACTGCGTACTCATCACCGACCTCGCCGGTCTCAATGCCATGAAAGATGGTGAGAACTATATCCTCGGTGCCGATATAGATGCCAGCTCCGGGTACACGCCAAAACAGGGCAACAATAAAACCGGAGACATCTTTGACGGTGCTGGATTTACCATCAGCGGCATTACCGTAAATCAATCCGGCACCCAGTATACCGGCGGCCTGTTCACCCGCACGAACGGCGACTACATCCGCAATGTGACATTGAACAACCTGACCGTAGCCGGCGGCAAAGTGACCGGCGGTGTGGTCGGCGAAGCCACCAATACTACGATATCGAATGTCAAGATAACGGGGACCAGCTCGGTCACCGGCACAGGGCAGAATGTCGGCGGCTTCATCGGTACGATGAAAGGCGGCAGTGTAACGGATTCCTATAATCTGGCTGCCGTAACGGGCACCAATTACGTTGGCGGCATCGCAGGCTATACGCAGAACAGTGCAAAAATCACCAACGTATACAATGGCGGCAACATAACCGGCAGCAACAGCGGCAAGGCTCAGGGAATAGGTGGCATTGTCGGCCAGCTTTATGACAACTCGACCGTAACCGATGCGCTGAACAGCGGCACGATCACCACCGATAACAAGAATGCTGGCGGCATCGCCGGCAGCATCGGTTCCAAGTCAACCTCTGATACCTCAACCGCATCCTATGTCCTGAACCTGGGCAAAGTGGTATCGACGGGCGGCAACCAAATGGGCAGTGTGGCCGGCTACAATTACGGCACGATAGATCATGCTTACTCCATTCAAACCGGTGACACGGGGGATACGGGCAGTATGACCTTCTATGCCATAACCTGCAATAATGGCACCTATGGCAAAGTCACCAATTCCGCCTACTATGCCGACACCGGCAGCTGGTACAACGGCGTAACTTCAGGTATAACGAAGCTGAGCAGCAGCGATATCTACTCTGCCTCTACCTATGCCGACCTGCTCAAGGATTCCAACTGGGTCATCTACGACGGTCTCTCGACGCCGCTGCTCAAGACGTTCCTGACCACTGCGGATGCTCCGACGGTCACCAAGACGTACAACGGCTCCGAGCAGTCGGTCAGCGCGTCCGACTACAGTAGCTACACGAGCAATTCGAAGATTCTCTATAATAGTAATGCTTCGCTATCGGGTAAGCATGCCGGCACGTACACGACGGATGACACCGTACTCTACTCGACCGATCCGCTCGGCTACTACTTTGTCGGCACGCCGACGCTGACCATCAACAAGGCGGAGCTGAAGCTCAATGTCGCCAATGCCACCCTGACCTATGGCGACAGCACGGCCACCTACACTGACTCGGATGGCAACACCTATACGACTGACGCGACCTCGAACACGACCGTCAAGGACTCCTCGGGCAACACGGTCGATGCCGCCGGCATCCTCTACACCGCAGATACCTCGAGCCTCAAGGGCTCGGATACACTCGAAAGTATCCAGGACGACTCGCACAAACTGTCCGTCAAGATAACGAATGGCGCGATCAGCAGCGAGTCCGGCCGCACGACGAACGATGCAGGCACCTACAAGATCACGGCAAGCGACAATGGCTCGACGTTGCAGGACTACTATGTCACCACCGGCAATGCCGGCACAGCGACCGTCAATAAGGCGAAAGCTACCGTGCTGCTGCACGATATCAACACCACTTACGGCACGGCCTTTGATTACGGCAATGCTGTCACTGTCACCGGCGCTGTGAATGGCGACTCCGAATCTGACGTGGTCTCAGGCGTCACGTTCACGAATGCCGGCGACCTCACGCTCGATGGTAATACCTCGGACGGCAGACTCACGAACAATGTCGGCACCTATGACCTCTCTGCAAACTTCAATACCGCGAAGAACTACGACATCACTGTCCAAGGCGATAGCGGAACAACGGCCAAGGCCACGGTCTCCAAAGCTACATTGAACCTCGACAATCTGAATTTCAACCTGGCTGATCAGACCTACGGCGACGCTTTCAGCGAGAGCAACTACGCCATCTCGACGAATGACGGCTCGGCTGCCCTCGTGAACGGCGACAGCCTGTCGAATTTCGACGTCACCTATACGAACGCCGCCGTCGGCACGAACGGCCGCAACACCCAGGATGTCGGCACCTACGCTACGACCGCCACCCTGAAAACAGCGGAACTGTCGAACTACGATGTGGTATCGGGCGGCTCGACAGTGACCGGTGATACCGCCACCGTGAGCGGCACCGTCAACGTCACCCCGGCCGTACTGACCCTGACGGCTGACAGCGCCAGCGCAGAGAATGGCTGGGCCAGCAGCACGGGCTACAGTACTTCCGCACATCTGAACGATATATCCACGAGCACCCCGTACTCGGGCACGGTCACCGGCTGGGTCAATGGTGACTCCGAAGACAACCTCAGCGGACATACAGTCGCCTGGACGGCTACGGACAGCTCAGCGCTGGCCACGAACGGCCAGACCGGCATCACGGGCAGCATCGACGGCTCAACGTCGACGTTCAGCAACTACACGCTGCAGCAGGCATCCTCGAACAGCACGGCACTGACCATCACGCCGGCCACGACGGCCAGCCGCACCGATACCCCGGTCGTGAACAGCAGCGTGACGGCCATCAGCTCGGACAGCAATACGACGAGCGGCGAATCGACTGCCAGCCAGGCAGTCAAGGCCGTAACGGTCAATACCGCGAGCCCGCTGGCCGCTGTCACCGGTACGAAGATGCTGACGATCCAGCAGGCTCCGATGAAGGACAACGGCACCATCAGCGTCACTCCGGCTGCGAAAGCTACGAATTCGTCCAAGTCATCTAAGTCAAAAGCTGACAGCAAGACGGATACGGACAATCAGGAAGGACATCTGCTCCACCTGAACCACGACGCCCTGCACGCCTATGGCACGAACTGATCCACCAACCCACTGAAACGATAAAACCCAATCCAGTAATACCAGTAATATCAGACAAAGAAGCCGCTCGCGAGAACGTCCCGCGAGCGGCTTTTTGTGCTTCTGAGTTATCTGTATTACAACCCATTTATATTTTAGCTACGTGCTATTCGTCACTATATAGTCCGCTGGCTATATGGTCCATGATTTCCGTGGCATATACGGATCGGATCTCGCGATTCGGGAGGCGCAGCTCGTAGATGATCTCATCGCCATCCATGTGCGAATCGGCTACGGTCAGATAGCCGGTCATCACCAGCATGGTATAAAGCGCGTTATCGCTATGGCGCACGTCACTGTAGACAATGCGTTCATTGACCTGCGTCCAGACCGTGCCGCCCTGCAGCAGGGACCGCATCTCCTGCAGGCGCTTGTCCCGGGCCTGCGGCAGTATTTCCTGCAGGATGCCGTTTGACGATGTATTCCCCCAATAGGCCTTGGGCTGATTTCTACTGCGGAAGAAATTTACCACCGACCACGGATTATATATCTCATTGTCACCAAAATGATAACCATCGTACCAACTCTTTAAGGAACCGCTGATTAAATGAGGTGCCCTGAATTTGCGTAGATGCGCTGTATCTCTCTAGGAGACAAACCGGAAGCGTAGCAGAGCTACCTGAGGATTGTAGGGCGACGAGAGGACAGTGCAGATACGCAAAGGCAGGGTGCCGAATTAATCAGTGGTTTCCTAAGGAAAAATATAGCACATCGGGCGCGGATGTTCAAGGGGAATCTGCGCAGAAGAGCAACCATCGTAAGCGCAATAGTCATACTTGCAGCAATTAATAATCCCTGAATCACTTTACTGAGTTTTGTTTGCATCCTAAAAACCTCCCTATTTACTTCAGATACTTATTCTCCAACGTCTTCATGGTACCATCCATGCGCAGTTCTGCCAGAACAAAATTGATATAATTCAGCCATTCCTGGTCCCCCTTAGCCATGAGTATGCCGCAGGAGTGGCGTGTAAACGGCTCATTTATCAGCGGTGCGGCCAGCCGCTTATCGCTTCTGACATAATGCGCCGCCTCCACGGTTTCCGTAATCATGATGTCTGCCTTGCCTTCAGCAATCTGGCGTGGAATGTCAGCATTCTCATTGTGCACAATGAGCTGCACATGTTTCAGATTGGCATGAGCAAATTTTTCGTTCGTGCCGCCGGGATTTATCATTACCCGCACATCCGGTTTGTCAATATCTGAAAGACTTTTAAAACGCTTGGCATCTTTCTGGCGGCAGAGAATTGTTTTTCCGAACATCCCCTCTCCATAGGCATCGGACATGGCCATGATCTTTTCCCGATTGAAGTTGCGGGAAATGCCGCATAGGGCAATATCGAATTTATCTGCTTGTGTGTCGGCCGCAAGGGTTGGCCAGGTTGTCGGCACATATTCGATTTTCACCCCCAAGGACTCGGCAATCAGCTTGGAAATCTCGGCATCTATCCCTTCATATTTCCCCGTCTCCAGGTTCCGATACGACATGGGGATATAATCCCCCGTTGTGCCAATGCGAATAGTTCCCCTCGCCAAAATATCTTCCAAATGTCCCGCGGAGGCAATCCCCAGCGGCAAAAGCATAACTACCGTAAAACACAAGGTCAACAATACCCTCTCGATTATTCTCATTGTTATAGCCCCCCCTCTCTTGTATATCATCGGACAATCCTCTTATTTTTCTTCAAGATTCAATTCTACACCATCTAATAACTTTCCTGCTTTTCCAAACGATATCAAAAAACAACTCTCCTGAAATTCTATAATGGGCCCCTTGTCAAGACCATCTTCTAAAATTTATTGCGTGGCAGAAGAGCAACCAACTGCGTCCCGCCTGGCCTGCCCCTGATGATTCCATACAAAAATTCACAGCGCGGCGAGCTTGCGGAATTTATCCTCGTCCCAGGAAATTCCTGCTTATAAGGGAATTCGGAGGGCAGTGAGGGCATATTTTTGCAATCATTGAGTCCGATTATCGAGTAGGCGTACATAGTAATGGGCGTCTATTCGATATATGCCTATTAATCAGCGGTTCCTATATGCTCGACGTAATCTCTGTCGGACGGATCTACCTCCACACCATTCAATGCTTGCTTGTGCACGTCGTACATCTCTTTGATGACGAAGCGTAACGTCTCCAGCATTCCTGCAAAATCCAGTTTCTTGACACTGCGCAGTGACAGGAAAATCGTCGGCGAACTCCCGCGCTGAGACATGTACTCTGCGCCTGCTTTTTCGATAGCCAGTCCATCGAAAAGATGTTCCGTTTGATTCTTTTTCTCGATAGAAAAGAAGTACTCCAGCATGCTCATGGTCAGGGTCTTGCCGAAGCGTCGCGGACGCGTGATCAGCGTGACCTCGCTGTGACCATCGATCAGCTGGCGGATAAAGTCGGTCTTATCCACCAGATAGTAGTTTTCACATAACTTCTTGAAATCATCCACGCCCACAGGCATATTACGGCTCCGCATGATCGCCCCTCCTCAGGATCCTACTTTTTCTACCTGTTATTATAGCGCAGATTACGAATAAAAATCTATCTCTGCACATCACGCAGTCCTTTCGTAATCAAAATTGCTTTTCCGCGTAAACGGCATAAAAAACTCCGCAGCAAAATAGTTGCGGAGCCTTGCTTCCTGATTGTTTGGCACGCCTTACTGAGGCAGCGTGCCCTGGCTGGCGCCGATGCGGCGGTCAGCGCCCTTGATATGGCCCTGGAGCCACTTCGCGAGGAAATCGAGGATATCCTCGATATGCTCCTGCTGGCTCGCATCAAGCTCCTTGAGATTGATGTCCTCGAGCTTCTTTATGAAGGTCTTGTGCTGGTGGAGCTCGCTGTAGTAGTGCGGGAAGCCTACCGAGAGCATGTACTCCTCCTCATGCGCGAAATGCGTCTTCGTATACTCGCGCAGCTCACTGAGCAGGTCGACAATGCGGTCGTACTTGTCAGTGATGAGCTCATCATGCACGAGGTCCCATGCCTCATTCGCGAGCTCGAACAGATGTGCATGCTCTTTATCAATCTGGTCGATGCCAGTCAGATAGTCTTTTGTAAATTCGTAATGCATACCAATTCCCCCTTGGAAAATCTTCTTATCTTTATTCCCCTTACTGCAATATGGTTAGCGGTCACCCGCCTTTATTCCTGCCCGCAGGAGATATTTTTTTTCATTATAGCGGTTGACAAAGTCCCCTGGAACCTGCATAGTATTGATAAATCATATAGTTTTAATATGTATTGTAAGCAACTATAGGAGGAGAGCACTATGGCTGACGAGCACCAGCATCACCACGACTATGACCACGTCCACGAGCATGCCGACTGGCACACCCATGAGCACGACGCCGCCCATCCGCACACCCACGGCGGTACGCGCGACTACATGAAAGCCGTCGCCGAGTATCGCCAGACATTCGCCTCGAAACAGGATGTCCTCGACCATACGCCGGATCCAGCGGTGCGCGAAATGCTGCTGCGCATGGAGCAGATCGGCTGCGATACGACATTCGACCGGTTCGACCAGCAGAAGCCACAGTGCTCGTTCGGCCTGGCCGGCGTCTGCTGCAAGATCTGCAACATGGGGCCGTGCAAGGTAACGCCGAAATCGCCGCGCGGCGTCTGCGGCGCCGATGCCGACCTCATCGTAGCCCGCAACCTGCTGCGCTCGGCCGCAGCCGGCGTGGCCCAGCACGGCGCTCATGCCCGCGAAGTGCTGCTGTCGCTGAAATTCGTAGCGGAGGGACGGCTGAAGCTGCCCCTGCTCGGTGAGAAGCGCATCCGCAGCGCCTGCCAGGCGTTCGGCATCACGACGCGGGGCCAGTCCACGCAGCGACTGGCCGGCAAGCTCGCCGACGTCCTGCTCGCCGATCTGTCGCGGGCGACACCGGACGACTACGAGACGATCAAGGCCATGGCTCCGGCCGAGCGCCAGCAGGTATGGCACGACCTCGATATCATCCCGATATCGGCCTACAACGAAGTGTTCGACGCCTACCACCGCACGGGCTGCGGCACGGACGGCGACTGGCAGAGCATCATGAAGCAGTTCCTGCGCTGCGGGCTCGCTTTCTGCTTTACCGGCGTCGTCGCCTCGAACATCGCGACCGATGCCCTGTTCGGCGAGGGACACCGCGCGACATCGAAAGTCAACGTCGGCGCGCTGAAAAAAGGCTATGTCAACATCGCTGTCCACGGCCATCTACCGACGCTCGTCAGTGAGATCGTCCGCATCGGCCACACGCCGGAGTTCATCGAGCTCGCGAAACAGCACGGCGCCAAGGGCATCCAGTTCTACGGAATCTGCTGCTCGTGTCTCTCGGCCATGTACCGCTACGAGGGCGTCATCCCCCTCTCGAACGCCGTCGGCGCCGAGCTCGTCCTCGGTACGGGCGCGCTCGACCTCTGGGTGGCCGATGTACAGGATGTATTCCCGTCCATCATGGATGTCGCCCGCTGCTTCAAGACGACCGTCGTGACGACGAGCGACTCGGCCCGCCTGCCTGGCGCCGAGCACTACGCCTACGATCATCATCACAGCAACATCGAGGATACCGAGAAAATCGCCCGGAAAATCGTCACTCGCGCCATCGAGAGCTTCGCCGCCCGCCGCGATGTGCCGGTATTCATACCGCCCTACGAAGTCACCGCCGAAGTCGGCTTCACGGCAGAGAATGTCGCCGCAGACTTCGGTTTCGACCATATCGCCGACGCGCTGCGCTCCGGCCAGATTCTCGGCATCGTGAACCTCGTCGGCTGCAACAATCCGCGCGTCGTCTACGAGCGCGCCATCGTCGACGTGACAGACGAGCTGCTGAAAAACAACGTCCTCATCTTCACGAACGGCTGCGCCTCCTTCCCGCTGCTGAAGCTCGGCTACTGCAACCGCGAGGGACAGCGCCACGCCGGGGCCTCGCTCAAAGAGTTCCTCGGCCCGGATCAGCCGCCGGTCTGGCACATGGGCGAATGCGTCGACAACACGCGCGCCAGCAACATATTCGGCGGGGTCGCAGCGGCTGCCGATCATGCCATCAAGGACATGCCCTACGCCTTCGCCAGCCCTGAATGGTCGAACGAGAAAGGCCTCGACGCCTCGCTGGCCTTCCGCCTGTTCGGCATCGACTCCTACCACTGCGTCGAGCCGCCCGTCAAGGGCTCGGAAAATGTCGAGAACTTCCTCAAGCGCGATACGCGTCAGACTCTCGGCTCCGTCATGCACGTCAACACCGACCCCAAAGCCCTGGCCCAGGAAATCATCGCCGACCTCAAGGCCCAGCGGAAAGCACTAGGATGGGAGTGATACAAGCTTTCCCCAAGGGGAAGGCTTCGTATAAAGATTTCCGACTTTCATGTCGGTTTTCTTTTTCAGCTAATTCCTAGTAAATGTATATGTATCATAAATTAAAGGAGCCACCTATGTATCGTCTTTCTGCTCTTCCCCGTCTGCTGCTGGCAGCTGCCATAGTGCTGGCAGCCGTATGCTTGGCCGGCTGCGGCCGGCAGGCTGCGACGCCGCGCGCGGCTGATGCGGACGGCGTGAAGGTCGTCCGCCTGGCCTACCTGCCGATCACTCACGCCCTGCCGCTCTTTGCTGCCCGGGAGCTCGAGACGCCCGATGGTCCCGTGCGCATCGAGCTCGTCAAATATGGCTCCTGGCCGGAGCTCATGGACGCCCTCAACACTGGACGCATCGATGGCGCTGCCGTCCTCATCGAGCTGGCAGTAAAAGCCCGCGAGCAGGGCATCGACGTCCGGGCTGCCGCCCTCGGACACCGCGATGGCAATGTCATCATCGGCGGCCCCGATATCACGAGCGGTGCCGATCTCAAAGGCAAGATTTTCGCGATACCGCACAAGCAGTCCTCGCACAAGCTCCTGCTCGACCAGTATCTGGCCCAGTACGGCCTGACCGAAGACGATCTCACCGTCGTCGAGATGTCTCCTCCGGAAATGCCTTCCGGCCTCGCCCAGGGACAGATTGCCGGCTACTGCGTAGCCGAACCGTTCGGAGCGAAAGCCATCGCGCTCGGCACCGGCCACATCCTCGCCCGCTCCGATGAGCTCTGGCCCGACAGTCTCTGCTGCGCGCTCGTCTGGAACGGCGGCTTCATCGACGCCAACAAGGAGCTCGCGCGCACCGTTACGCAGGAATACCTGGCTGCCGGCCACTACCTCAGCGAGCACCACGATGCCCAGCTCGAGATCGCCAGCCGTTATCTGAAAGCGAAGCCTGCGGTCATCGACCTCTCCCTGCAGTGGATCAGCTACGACGACCTGCGCATCACCCGCCCTGCCTACGCCGAGCTCATCCGCCGCATGCAGGAAACGAACCTGATAAAAGCAGCTCCGGACTACGAGGAGTTCGTAGCCACGGAGCTGACGGAGTAACGTACGACTGCGAGCGCCAGATCCGGCTGCTTCAGCGACTGCTAGAAAGGGAACTCATCATGAACAATGTAAAGCACATCACCGGCGCCCTGCTCATCGTCCTCGTCATCTGGCAGGCCATCGTCAGCCTCAGCGGCTGGAACGAGGCGCTGCTACCCACACCCTGGCGCACGCTGCAGGGGTTCGGCGAGCTCATCAGCGACGGCGTCCTCGCCCTCGACATCTATGACAGCCTGCGCCGCTTCGTCATCGGCTATACGAGCTCCGTCGTCATCGCCATGCTGCTCGGACTCGTACTCGGCTGGTATCAGCGGATCTGGGGCTACCTGAACCCCATCGCCCAGGTCCTGCGCCCGGTCTCCCCGATGGCGTGGCTGCCGTTCATCGTCCTGTTCTTCGGCATCGGCGAGATGCCGGCCCTCGTCATCATCTTCATAGCGGCCTTCTTCCCCGTACTGCTGGCGACGGTCGCCGCGGTACAGAGCCTCGAGCCGGTCTACCTGAAAGTCGCCCGGAACTTCGGCATCGGCCAGCCGCAGCTCCTGTTCAAAATCATCCTGCCGGCCGTTTTCCCGCGCATTGCCACCGGCCTGCATCTCGCTCTCGGCACCGCCTGGGTATTCCTCGTCGCCGGCGAGATGGTCGGTGCCCAGTCCGGACTCGGCTTCCTGATCATCGACGCCCGCAATAACCTGCGCGCTGATCTGCTGATGGATGCCATCATCACCATCGGCGTCCTCGGTCTCGGGCTCGATGCCCTCGTCCGCTGCCTGGAGCACTGGATCTATCGCCGCTGGGGCCTGCAGCCCCTGAACCGCTGACATCGTCAGAGAAAGGAGCCTGTCATGAGCTATATAGAGATCAAAGACGTCACCCGCACCTACCCGCTCCGCGGCCAGACTTTCACGGCCCTGAGCCAGGTCAACCTCGCCATCGAGCGCGGCGAATTCATCTGCCTGCTCGGCCCCTCGGGCTGCGGCAAATCAACCTTGCTGAACATGCTGGCGGGATTCGACCGTCCCACGACCGGCAGCCTCACCATCGACGGCCAGCCGGTCACAGCCCCCACGATCAAATACGTGACCATATTCCAGAACTACGGCCTGCTGCCCTGGCGCACCGTCGAGCACAATGTCGAGCTGGGCCTCGAGAGCCTCGGCCGTCCGGCGGCAGAGCGCCGCGCCATCGCGGAGAAATACCTCGAACTCGTCGGACTCAGCAATTTCAGAGACCGGCATCCGGCCGAGCTGTCCGGCGGCATGCAGCAGCGCGTCGCCATCGCCCGGGCTCTCGCGGTCGACCCCGAAATCCTGTTCATGGACGAGCCATTCGCCGCCCTCGACGCCCTGACCCGCATGAAGCTCCAGGATGAGATATCCGCCATCTGCCGCGAGCAGCACAAGACCATCATATTCGTCACGCACGACATCGACGAAGCCATCGTCCTCGCCGACCGCATCGTCATCATGACGCCGAACCCCGGCCATATCAAGAGCATCATCAACGTCGACCTCCACGGCCGGCGCGACCGCACGAGCCCCGACTTCCTGCACATCCGCGACCAGGTCTTCACCGAGTTCTCCCTGAAGCCCGAGGACAAGACCGAGTACTACATCTGAGCCGTCCTCACTGCTGCAGGAACGCATTGATCTCCCGCTGCAGCCGCGTCAGCGCCTCGCTGTAGGGCTGGGTCGTATCGTCGAGCAGCCGGCCGAGGCCGCTGTCGACACGCAGCATGGCCTCATCATAGCGCGCGAACCGCGGCGGCAGCCAGCCATGCTCCATGATGCTGACGAGCTCCGCCGTCGACAGGGTGCTGGCCGGCAGCTCGCTCGCGAGCGTCAGCTGCGCCGCCCCCGACCGCAGCACATCGCGCCGCGGCGGCAGTCCCGCCTCCGTCGAGAGCAGCTGGCGCCCGCTCTCCGCACTCGTGAGTTCCCTCAGGAATTCCCAGGCCAGCTCTGGCTCCGCGCTGCGCGCGCTCATGCCGGCGAGCAGTGCCTGCATCGGTGCCGTACCGTCGCCGACACCGGACGGGCCGCGCGGCATCGGCACGCACTCCCAGTCAAAGGAACTGTACTTCTTTATGCGCCAGGGATATGGCTGATACGTGCGATACTGCGCGAAATCGAGCGGCCGGAAGGCGACACAGCCGAGGTCGAAATCCCGGGCCGTCACGCTGTAGCCGGCATTGAGCACCTTCAGGGAGCGCAGCAAATCCAGTGTCTCCTGCATGGCCGGAGCCGTCAGATGGGCGGACCGGCCATCGCTGCTGAACAGCTGTCCGCCGTCCGTCACGAACGCCTGCCGCCAGCCGAGATCGTAGCAGCCGAACTGGTCGATACGCCCATCGCCGTCCGTGTCGCGCGTGACCCGGCGGCATATCGTCAGAAAATCCTGCCAGGTCCAGTCGCCAGCCGGCATCGGGATGCCCTCGCGCGCCAGCAGCGTCTTATTCACGAACATCAGCGTCGGCACGCACTCCACCGGCAGGGCATACTGGTGCCCGTTCTGCCGGCCATAGGCCATGATTTGTGGGAAATACGCCTCGCCGTCGAACTCGTCATCACGCTGCATGAAGCAATCCAGCTCCTGCACCGCCCTGAGGCGGACCAGCTGGGGCAATTCCGGCCCGGCGATCAGGAAAACATCCGGCTCATCGCCAGCGAGGAAGCGCTCGGCCAGCCACTCCGGATAATCCGTGCGCGTGATGCCGCTCGTGTAGCGCACCTTCACGCCGGGATGCTGCGCCTCGTAGCGGGCGATGATGCTGTCGATCAGGGCATACGCCTGCCCCTGGGGGACGCCCCAGGCGCTGCCGGCATAAATGCCGACCGTGATGATGCGCGGACCGAGTGGAAAGGCCCGCAGCCAGCCGGCCGCCAGGAAAGCGGCCGCGATCGCAACCACAGCCAGCCGGTAAAACCAGCGCTCGCGCGGCACGAGCTGCTGCCACCACCGGACGATATCGCCCCGCCAGCGCTCTGCCAATCCGCGCAGAGCCGTGAGCGGCCGGCTACGCCGCCCGCTCACGATGTCTGTTCCCGGCCGGCCCAGCCGCGCTCCACGGCCCAGATGGCCAGCTGGGTCCGGTCACGCAGTCCGAGCTTCGACAGGCAGGATGACAGGGCGTTGCGCACCGTGCCGTCCGAGAGGCTCAGCTGGGCGGCGATTTCCTTATTCGAGAGGCCGCGGCCTACGAGGCTGACGATGTTCCGCTCGGTGGTCCCGAGCTCCGCGACGCCGCGCTCATCGACCTCGATGGCGATATTCTGCCGGGCCATACGCGAGAACAGCTGGATGGCCTTCGTCGCAACATCGGGATTCAGCATGGAGCCGCCGGCGACGACTTTGCGGACGGCCGCTCCGAGCTCTGCCACAGAGACGCCTTTCAGCAGGTAGCCGCTCGCCCCGTATTTCAGGGCATTGTATATATACTCATCGTCGTCGAACGTCGTCAGTATGATGATGCGGACCTGCGGGAAACGGCGTTTGATCTCCTCGGTGGCCGCCACGCCGTCGACGCGCGGCATGCGCACATCCATGAGTATGACGTCCGGTGGCTCCCTGGTCACCGCCGCGATGAGCTCCGCGCCATCAGCGGCGAGGCCGGTGACCTGCATGTCCGGATTCATATCCACGACGACTTTCAGGCTCTCGCGGATCAGCTCCTGATCGTCAGCTATCATTACCTTTATCACTTGTCGCATCTCCCTTCTGCGTCGTCCCGGTCATCTGGAGCGGCTGCCTCGGCTCTCCCGGCCCCAGCGCCGGTCTGGCTCATACCGGCGGCCTGTGCGGCCGGCATATGCACCGGCAGTGTGGCTCGCAGCACGAGCCCGCCCGTCGGACCATTCTCATAGTCGAGCCGCCCGCCGAGCAGGCCGAGGCGCTCGCGCATGTGGCGCAGACCGAATCCCTCCGGCGTCCCCGGCGAGATGCCCGTACCGTCATCGCGTACGAGCACGATGAGCTGGCCGACGCTCCGGCCGATCGCGACGCGCACATTGCGGGCCTGACCATGGCGGTTCGCGTTCGTGATGCCCTCCTGCACGATGCGATAGATGACGTCCTCCTCATCCGGCCGCAGATGCTCGGGCAGGCTCACAGCCGTGAGCTCGATATGCATGCCCGAGCTCATCGCGAATCCCTCCGTCAGCCGCACGATGGCCTCCATGAGCGGCAGCTTCTCGAGATCGTCCGGCCGCAGCTTTTTCACCGAGCGGCGCACATCCACGATGCCGCGGTTCGCGATATCGCGTATCTTTCGCAGCTGTCCCAGCGTGAATTCCGGCGCCGTATCGAGCGTCATGATGCAGGCATCGAGACCGGCCACGATACCGGTCAGGGCATGGCCGAGCGTATCGTGGATCTCGCGCGCCAGACGGTTCCGCACGCGCGTCTCC
>Ga0256404_1005635_pt1 | contig 21884 bp, 25 predicted proteins | sample RumenRJG_01DNA_FD_185990 | JGI IMG/M metagenome (GOLD analysis project Ga0256404, IMG submission 185990) | Bovine rumen microbial communities from Lethbridge, Alberta, Canada - RJG_01 | ecosystem: Host-associated > Mammals > Digestive system > Stomach > Rumen | place: Canada: Alberta | collected...
AAAAACATTACTGGAAAGAAAAAACGTTATGGTCAGATGGCTATTTTGCTGCATCGATAGGACAGGTATCTCAGGAAACCATTGAACACTATATTGAGAATCAGGGCTAAACAACGTAAAACCGCCCTGTAAAGGGGCGTGGCTTCTACCGAATGAAATTTTGTGAAGTGACAGGACGTTCTGACATGCAAGATCACCCCATCGGTCCGGCATTAGCACCTTGCGAAAGAGCAGGTTGCCGTGTGGTCAAAGAGCCGGTCTCTCGCACACTCTCCATAGGCACTTTCATGATAGCATCTCATTGCCCGGATGCAATCCCCGGACAGCATTGTTCAGAAATTGCTCAGGAGAACTTCCTCTGCGGTTTCCGCATCCCGGAATACTTGTGCATGCATGCCGCAGCGGATGGCTGCTTTGCAGTTGATTTCATGGTCATCGAAGAACAGTGTCTCCGAAGGAACCAGAGAATAACGTTCCAGAAGAATCCGGTAAATGCGTTCATCTGGTTTATTGATCTTCACTTCGGAAGAAACAACAGCACCATCAGCAAGTGAAAAGAACGAAAGTCTGGAAGAAGTCTCCTGATAAGAATCTGCCGCATAATTGGTCAGAAAATATACCCGATATCCATGCTGCTTCAGCCTCTTCAGAAAAACGACGCTTGCTTCGATCGGCTGAAATAGCAGTTCCATCCAGTTATTCGAAAAGAATGCACGGATCAGCTTCTCATCTTCCGGATGCGCACTGCAGAAAAGAGGCAGTGCCTCTTCCATCGAAGCATATGTTCCCCGGTCCAGTTCTGTCCAGAGGGGATCCAGGAAAACGGAACGGTTCAGCCGCTCTGCGTCTTCCCTGCTGTATCCTGCTCTCATGATGGAGCTGACAGGATGATAAGTGATCAGGACCCCGCCAAGGTCCAGTACGATATTGCGGATCATGGTCCTATTATTGCACAGAAAGCATGTCAGAAGCTTTTTTGTGCGCCAGAAGGTATCATAAGGCGACAGAGGGAAAAGTATATGACGCAGTATCTGAAGCCTGAACGGGAAGAACTTGAATACCGGAAGAAGCTGCTTGGCAGCAGCTGTTCCATGAGCTGGAATCACGGGACCATCTCATTTCCGGAAGAAGAGTGGGATCATTATCTGGATCAGTATGTGAATTCTGACGGAAGCAGCGCGCTTGGAAGATTCATCTACTGCGACCATTGCGGATACTTCACGGGCATCTGCGAATATGAAAGAATCTCAGAAACGAGGTGCCGGATCCGGATTCTCATCCAGAAGGAAGAGCGCATGGAACATTACGGAACCTATGCACTGATTCATCTTGCCAGGGAAGCGAAGGAACATGGATTTGAGACCCTGGAAGCGGCAATCGGGCCGGACAATGCGGAAGGAATCGCCTTTCTCAAGAAGAGAGGATTCTGCCTGGATCATAAGGAATCCGGAATGGAGTACTGGGTTCTTTCCGCACAAGAAGCTTCCTCCCTGCCGGACCCTGAGAAGCGGAAGAGCCGCTGCCGGCTTGGCTGCTGAAAACTGTGTCATTTCTATGGAATAAGTGCATCGATCAGATGTCTGAATTTGACATGTTGTTGCACAAAACCCTATAATGAAGCCGGAAATGAGGTCATTATGGAACTGAAGGATATTCTTCATGATTACAAGCTGAAGAGCGGGGTTTCTGATGCAGAGATTGCCCGGAGATGCAATGTGAACCGCTCGACGGTCAGCCGGTGGGTCAACGGCAGCGTGAAGCATGTATACGGAGATACTCTGAAGACGCTCAGCGAAATGGTCGGCTATAATATCGAACCGGCGATCAAGGGCATGGATATCCGGGTTCAGCTCCCTGTTCTCGGCTATGTCAAGGCTGGATATGACCTGTTTGCGGAAGAAAATTATCTCGGCGAGGAATCGGCCACGATGGAAGATGCGCGGGACGGAGACTTCTATCTGAAGGTGACCGGAGATTCCATGAATGGAGCCGGAATCATGGATGGCTCCCTGGTCCTGGTCAGACAGTGCAGCCGGATCGACAGCGGAAAAATCGGCGTGATCCTGATCGGTGATGAAGTGACGGTTAAGAAGGTCGTCTATAAGGGCAGAGTCATGATCCTCGAAGCGGCCAATCCGGAGGTAGAGAACCGCTATTTTGATGCGAAAGAGATTTCCTCGCTGCCAGTCCGGGTAATCGGACAGGTGATTTCCTGCAAGACTTATTTCTGATGGCATTGTGTTTTCATGGCCGGACCTTTAAGATAATTGAGCTGAGAACAGAAAGGCAGGAACACATAGGCATCTATGTACGATAAGACAAGTGATTTTGATTATGAGCTCCCGAAGGAGCTCATTGCCCAGACTCCTCTGAAGGACCGCAAGACCAGCCGGATGATGGTGGTCCATATGAAGAGCGGAGAACTGGAACATAAGCATTTCTATGACATCGTGGATTATCTCCATGAAGGAGATGTCCTCGTCCGCAATAATACGAGAGTCATCCCGGCCCGTCTCTACGGGATCAAGGAAGAAACCGGGGCACATGTGGAAGTGCTGCTGCTGAGACAGCTTCCGGATGATGTATGGGAATGCCTGCTCGGCAATGCTCATACGGTCAAGCTCGGAACAGTCGTGAGCTTCCATGATGGCAGACTCAAGGCACAGTGCGTCGAAGTCGAGGAACAGGGACTCAGGAAGATGAAGATGATCTATCATGGCATTTTCAATGAGATTCTTGAGGAACTCGGAAATGTTCCTCTGCCCCCATATATCCGGGAAAAGCTGGATGATCCGAATCGCTATCAGACCGTCTATGCCAAAGTAGATGGTTCCGCAGCTGCACCGACAGCCGGGCTGCACTTCACGCCGGAGATCTTCGATCAGCTGCAGCAGAAAGGCGTGACCATCGTCGATGTGACGCTGCACGTCGGTCTTGGCACGTTCAAGCCGATGGACACCGAGAATGTCAAGGATCATGTCATGCACAGCGAAGTATATTACATGTCAGAAGAAGCAGCTTCGATCCTCAATCAGGCCAAAGCAGAAGGAAGAAGAATTGTCGCTGTCGGCACGACTTCGGTCCGTACACTGGAATCCGTGTGGAACCGGTTCGGCAGATTTGAAGCCTGCCATGGCGAGACGAAGCTGTTCATCTATCCTGGCTATGAATGGCATACGATCGATGCGATGCTGACGAACTTCCATCTGCCGAAGTCGACGCTGATCATGATGATCTGCTCGCTGGGCGGCTATGATCTGATCATGCATGCATATCAGGTGGCTGTGCAGGAGAAATACCGGTTCTTCTCGTTCGGAGACTGCATGTTTCTGACCAATGAATAAGGAAGATCTGATCCGTCTCAGAGAGAACCGGAAAAAGCAGCAGCGCACGAACTACTATCTGGTTTCGAAAAAGGAGATCGAAGACATCCGCAAAGAGTACCAGGGGAGAAAGCCCTCGCTCCTTCTGCATGCATGCTGTGCAGTATGCGCATCGTTTCCGATCGAGTTTCTCACTCAGGTCTTTGATGTAACGATCTATTTCAACAACTCGAACATCTGGCCTTCTGCCGAATATGAAAGGCGGCTGGAAGAACTGAAGCGCTATATCAGCGAAACCGGAAATACCGTGAAGCTCATCATCACTCCATACGACAATGAGGCATATACCAGGAGGCTGGAACCGATGAAGGAGGATCCGGAAGGAGCTGGCAGATGTTTCTACTGCTATGCATACCGCATGAATGAAGCATACCGCTATGCTGCGGAGCATCACTTTGACTACTTCACGACGGTCATGTCAATCTCTCGCCAGAAAGACAGCCAGAAGATGAATGAGATCGGAAGATCCCTGTCGCATCGCTATCCTTCGGTCCGCTATTTCTATTCGGACTTCAAGAAAGGCGGGGGTCAGACCCGCCAGCACGAACTGGCTGAAGAGCATCATCTGTATCGCCAGGATTACTGCGGATGCATCTATTCTTATTACAGCCGCCATCCGGAAGAAGCAGAAAAAATAGAATCAGAAGAAGCTCTCTGATTCCAGGCCATGACATTCAGGCAGAGGAAACTCTGCTTTTTCTGTACCTGGTCAGCTCCATGAAAAAAACTGCTTTCGCAGTTTAAGTTCAGCAGCCTTTGCCATCCAGGCCACAGGCTTTGCCTGGCTGAGCAGTCATGCCGTATTCCTTCAGCACTTCTTCCCAGTCCAGAGTGATCGTTCCGTCTTCTTTCTCGATCGCCGGGATTCCGACAGAACCGCGTTCCTTCACTTCTTCAAACAGCGGCAGATGATCTCTCATCTTCAGAAATGCTTTCAGGTTCGGCATCGACCCGGTGATATCGATGAACTCATACGGGGTGCCTTTCTCATCGAATGCTGCTTTGCATGCCACGCAGTCAGGGCAATGAGGACTTCCGTAAATACGAATCATATCTGATCCCTTCTTTCTGTTTTCTGAATTCTACAGGATTCAGGACAGGAATGCATCAGAAATGAATCAGACAAGACGCTTCTGGTATCCTCCGGTCACATCCGTGCCTTGATGCACGATGATGAAGGCATGAGGATCCAGAGCAAGAATGTCCCGCTTTACATCTTCCGCTTCGCTTTTGGCAACAACGGTAACAAGCACTTCCGTTTCCTTGCCGGTATAGGCGCCCATGCCCTTCCAGCAGGTGACACCGCGCACATACTTCTTCATGATGGTTTCTTTGATCTCCGGATGATGTGTGAAGATCATCAGTTCCAGCTCAATGTTCTGATAATGCCACCGATCAATCGTTGCGGAGAATGCAGCCACAAAGATCGCAGAATACAATGCTGTGCTCAGTTCGAACAGCACTGCACACACCGAATAGAGGCCGACATTGAATAGAATATTCATCAAGCCTACGGAGAAATGCCGTGACTTCATCGTGAGATATACGCCAAGCAGATCCAGGCCGCCGGCACTGCCGCCATTTGTCAGCACGATTCCGCAGCCAGCACCGCCGATCATGCCCGCCAGCAGGATGCAGGCAAGCTTATCATCCAGCAGCGGGGCTGCCGGTGCTTTGACTGCAGACAGCACGAGAGTCTGAACAAAGATGCTGACAGCGGTACCGAATACCATCTTGCGGCTCATGCCCTTCCAGGCAAGCAGAAACAGGGGAATGTTCAGCATCAGGTTGATGAGGCCCGCAACATCGATGCCCGTCACATGCGGAAATGCCAGAGTCCGGATCAGCTGGGCCAGACCGACAACTCCGCCCGCATACAGATTCAGAGGTGTCAGAAACAGATTGACCGCCATGGCATACATCGCAGATCCTGCCACGATCAGAAGGATATTGCGGGCAGTCAGAGGCTTCGGAGGAACATATAATTCGTTTGTCATATTGTTTTCTTCTTCATCAGCAGAATTGCTTTCATCCGCAGGTCCGTCGGAACAATCCGCGTGATCTGGTTCAGAAAGCCCGGAATGATCATACACCGGCTCCCTCGATGTTTGTAAACATATTCTGCAGCCTGTTCTGCACTCATCGCACCGAATGGCTTCTTCCCGCCTGACTTCGGATAAAATGCAGTATCCACCGGTCCCGGACAGTAGCAGTATACCCGGACCCCGGTATGCTTCACTTCTTCTGCCGCTGCCCGCGTATAGTATTCGACAAATACCTTTGACGCATAATAGGAAGCGATATACGGTCCCGGCTGAAATGCGCCGGTACTGGAGATATTGATGATTTCTCCCTTTCCCGAAGCAAGCATGTCTTTCAGAGCGAGCTTTGTCAGTGTCATCAGCGAAGTGTCGTTCAGAATGGTCAGCCGTTCATCTGCTTCAATCGGAATCTCCCAGCTTCTGCCCAGAAACCCTATGCCGGCATTATTAACGAGCACATCAACCTGATAGCCATCTTCTCTGATCTGCCGGTAGAGCTGTTCCGCATTTCCGAGAGCGGAAAGATCTATGGAATATACCGCCGTTTCTGCATGATAGGTATTCTGGAGTTTCTTCGAAGCTTGATTGAGCTTCTCAATATTTCTTGCGGCAAGCAGAATGCGGTAATGATCTTCTGCAAAGCATTCTGCTAAGGCATATCCGATTCCTTCCGAGCCGCCCGTGATCAGAACTGTCTTCATGGCCCTACCTCCTGCTGATCCAGACCTGAGCAGCTTGTGCAAATTCTTCTGCAGCTTTCGAAAGCGGATTGGCATCCGCATGCATCAGAGCAAGATCACGGTATGCGGAAGGCTCCAGCCGGCAGCACGCAATTCCTTTTCCTGTCTGCTTCAGCTCCATCTCTGAGAGCACTCCGCAGCCAATCCCTTCCTGCACCATCGCAATCAGGCTGACTGAATCGGGAACCTGAAATACCGGGACAATCGGTTCACCCCTGAACAGCCCTTCGAGATAATCCGGACTGGTCCGGATCAGAGGAAGCTTCTTCAATGCCGTTCTGCGGATCGTTTCTTCCTTCGTCTTTCCGGCAGGAAGTACTGCCATCAGAAAATCTCTTTTCAGAAACATCGTCTTCAGCCCTGCTTCCGCCGGAAGAGCAGCTATGCAGAGATCTGCACTTCCTTTCTGAACCAGCGCAATGCATTCCTTCCCTGTTCCGGAAAAGAGCTGGAACTGAACCTGCGGATGCGCTCTGGAAAACTGGGAAATGATGCCTGGCAGCCAGCACCTGGTGACTTCCGGCAATGCAGCAAGCCGGATCAGTCCGCTGTTTCCGTGCACCAGTTCCATTGCCCGCTGCTGCAGAGCAGCTTCATCGGTTCGAAGATTGCGGATATACGGCAGAAGAACCTGTCCTTCTGCGGTCAGGCTGATTCCTGATCGATCACGCTTCAGGAGACTGACCTGAAGGCTCTTCTCGAGCATCTGAATCTGATGGGTAATGCCTGACTGCGTATAACCGAGTTCTTCTGCAGCTTTTGTAAAGCTGCCGGTTTCAACGACTTTCAGAAATGCCTGATACTGCGGCAGGTTCATAGTGTTATCCCTTTCATGAAAATTATTGATCGATTCAATCAGAATCATTCATTTGTCTAATTTATCCGGATTCATTATAGTATTGCCAAACAGAAAGGAGAAGAGAGACATGAAACCCATTCTTAAGACATGCACGCAGGCAATCGGAACCCGGGCCCGACGAAGATTCTGTGGTTCTGCTTTACTCTCTTCCCGTCATCTGCATTCTGAACTTATCTGCTGAACACCAGCATGGAGAAATGATATGAAAAAACATCTGAACCTCGTCTTCCCGCAATGGCAGGGAAACGGACAAGACCTTACCGTATATGACAGCACCTATTATTTCATGAAGAATTATATGGGCAGCCTCGATACCATAACGATTCCGGTAACTACTGATCTGATCAGCCCCGTCAATCATGGCACGAAAGGATACGCCGATATTCTCTTCCAGCATAAGCTTGTCCAGAACAAGCTGGAAAGCATCCGTCCGGATACGATCTTCCTGGTCGGAGGAAGTTCTGATTCGGATCTCGCGTGTGCTGCTTATCTGAATACGCTTTGCCGGAAGGATTTTGCTGAAGTATTCCTGGAATCCCATTCCGGCCTGGATAATCCGAAATATACTGTGTCAGAACTCTATCACGGCATGGCCCTCCGCACCTTATGCGGGCATGGAACCCCGGAGCTCTGGCAGACGCTTCCGTCTGTCCTCAATCCGAATCAGGTGCTGCTCTGCACGACGCGCGGCGTGAATCTCTCAGAGAAACGCTTCATCGATTATCATCACATAGACCACATCCAGTCCCGTACGCTGGAGAAAGATCCCGGGATCGTCGCAGAACTTCTGCGTCAGCGTTCCTTCCGCAATGTATTCCTGCATATCAGTCTGGACTGCCTGGATCCCAATGAATTCCGTCTCACCCAGTATCCTGAAAACAGCGGCATTTCTATTTCTGCGCTGATGGGAATCGTTTCCTCTGTTTCTGCTTCCTGCAATGTTGTCGGCATGAGCATCACGCAGTATACCGGCGGGCCGGATGACCGCGACGAAGAATTCCTGAAAGAGCTAGTGCGCATCGGCAGTTCCCTGTAAGATAAGAAAACCGGATCGCTCCGGTTTTCATTTTGTCCTGATGAGAATAGCGATCAGTTTCTGCTGCAGCCAGCTGTCTGCTCGCCAGCGATCCTGCCATTGACGACGGTGTCGGCAATCGCATTGCCGCCCGTTGCTTTGCCGGATGCGAATAAGTCAAAGATGACATTGCCATCAGTATCGAGTACCTTGGCCTTCGTATTGATCTGGCCTCCGCTCATCGTATGATGCACACTCAGCTTGCGCGGTACCGCAATGAACGGTCCGGTTTCCAGCTTGTCCGAAAAGGTCCTAAGGTCTTGACACAAACAAACGTGTGTGATTTCTGCAAAGATGCGTCTCTGAGCTCTGTTCCAGATACAAAAAAAGCAGTGATCCCTCAGCGGTTCACTGCTTGTGTTTTCTGATTCAGTCTTTTTTCTCAGAATCTGTTTTCTCAAGTTCTTCCAGCTGTGCCTTCAGCAGTTCCACAACCTTGCGGTTGGAATGAACCAGATCCATCACATCCTGCATTCCTTCCACTTCTTTTCCGGAAGTCTTTGCGTCATAGTAGGCTTCGCCAAGCCTTGTATAAGCCTTGGTCAAAGCTCTGGTATGCTCGCCGATCTGCGAACGCAGTTCCATCTTTCTGCGCTCTTTCTTCAGTGCGCCAGTCATATCCTTGGTGCTCTTCGTCACAAAATCAGCCACTTTGTCACTGGATTCATCCACAAACTTGACCCAGTCATTTGTCATCTTCTTGAAATCTTCCATCATATGCTTATTCCTTTCCGGATCTTCTGATGAGATCCTCAATCACTCTTCTGATTTCCTTGCCATCTGCCTCTGCCTGGCTGCAGAGATCTGCAATTCCGCTGATTACGACTTTGGAGAAATACTCTGCATTGTCCACATGAAGCTTGTGCAGACGGTTGCCTTCTTCCAGAAGGTCCTGCAATGCTTTTGAGGCTGTTTCCTTGGCTTCATCGAGACTTCTGGAACTCAGAATCGAAAGATCGATATCCTTGCTGGCCCCCTGAAGGTTCTCGCACATCTGCCGGAAGGAAGCGATCGTATTGTCCAGAAACTGGTCCAGACGCTCCTCGAAGCAGTCTTCCTTGGAAAGATTCTTCCTGATGGATTGCCGGAAGCTTTCGTTGTATTTCTCGCTGATCGCATCAATCACATCATCTTTAGACTTGAAGTAATAGTAGAACAAGCCCTTGGCTACATTCATCTCGCTGACGATCGCATTGATGGTAGTCCCCATGACTCCATTCTTCTTGAACAGACGTTCGGCAGCGTCAATGAATTCTTCTCTGCGGTCTTCATTCTCATGGTTCTCTTTTTCTTCCATCCAGATACCTCCCGCATCGTAACTATATTTCCTGACTGACCGACAGTCAACAGGAAAGAAGAACTATGTGATACTTCACACGATTATGTGATAACCTTGAAGGCATGAAACTGATCTGTCCGATCTGCAGAGCTGCCCTTCACCAGGAAGGAAACTCTCTCTGCTGTGCAAACCATCACTGTTTCGATATCGCCCGGCAGGGCTATGTCAACCTGGATCCCGCCTACCGGAAAGAACGCGGAGACAATAGGGAAATGGTTCTGGCAAGAACTTCATTTCTTTCTTCCGGAGCATATTCTTTTCTGAAAAATGAGCTCTCGGAAATGATCCGGGAACGGTCTCCGGAGGTGCTGGCAGATCTTGGCTGCGGGGAGGGCTACTATACGAGTTCTTTTCCAGCCCCGGAGAAGTACGGGTTTGATCTGTCCAGAGATGCCCTGAAGCATGCCGCGAAACACGATTCTTCCACCCGGTATGTGATTTCCAGCATCTTTCATCTGCCGCTGGCAGAGGAATCCTGTGATCTCGCAATTACCTGCTTTGCACCAGCCGCAGAAGAAGAGATCGTACGGATCCTGAAACCAGGAGGATATTTTCTGTATGTGATCCCTGGAAGAACTCATCTTCAGGAACTTAAGGAAATACTCTATGAACACCCGTATGAGAATGAAGAAGCACCTCTTAAAACGCAGATGAAGCTGATCCGTGAACAGCATCTCAGCAATCATTTTGAAGCAGACCAGGAGATGCTGAAAAATCTGTTTCAGATGACTCCGTATGCTTACCGGACTGGCGAAGCCGGAAAGAAGAAGCTGGAAGCAGTTTCCTTCCTGACCTGCACTGCAGAGTTCGTGATCCGCTGCTACCAGAAGAATTCGTAGGATAGAAAAAGAACCTGCCGCAAATACAGGTTCATTTTCTAATAGGAGGGAAAGAAATTTACTGTCAGCTCATCACTAACACTGACATCTTATCCTCCGATCGTGTGATTTTTGTGCAAGAATTGTGTCAATTCTGTGAAAACTGCTCACTTTCTGACATATCCGGAGCGGATCGCTTCTGCTTTGACGGCATTGGCGACAGTCGGCACGACTCTCTCATCAAATGCTGAGACAATCACATGATCCGTGGAAAGCTCTTCCTCAGAGACCAGCGACGCAATGCCTTTAGCCGCAGAAATCTTCATGCCTTCGGTGATCCGAGTTGCCTTGGAATCCAGGGCGCCGCGGAACAGGCCAGGGAAAGCAAGCAGGTTATTGACCTGATTCGGATAGTCGGAACGTCCCGTTCCGATGATCCATGCACCGGCAGCCTTGGCTTCCTCATACGTGATTTCGGGTTCCGGATTTGCCATCGGGAAGACGATGTTCTGCGGGTTCATGGAAGCGACCATCTCGCGGGTAACCAGATGCGGGGCACTGACTCCGACGAAGATATCGGCACCTTTCATCGCCTCTGAGAGACTTGCATAGTGCTGATGGTCGAGGTTTACATACTGCAGCAGCTCTTTCTTCAGACTGTTGTAGTTCTCAGCATGATCCGGGTCGACGCATCCATCCACATCGAATGCATAGATATGATGGAACCCGTACTGATACAGCATCCGGATGATCGAAGAACCGGCCGCTCCGCAGCCGCTGATGACAACCTTCTGATCTTCCGGCTTTGCTTTCTTCAGCCGCATGCAGTTAATCAGAGCCGAAAGCACGACAATCGCAGTGCCATGCTGGTCGTCGTGGAAGACCGGAATCGGGCATTCCTCAATCAGGCGGCGCTCAATCTCCACGCAGCGCGGAGCGCTGATGTCTTCCAGGTTGATTGCTCCGAAACCCGGCGCAATTGCTTTGCAGATGGCTACGATTTCATCCGGATCCTTGGTATCCAGGCAGATCGGCCAGGCATCGATGCCGGCAAACCGCTTCATCAGAAGTGCTTTGCCTTCCATGACCGGAAGGCCTGCCGCCGGGCCGATATCGCCGAGGCCAAGCACTGCAGTTCCATCGGTCACAACCGCAACCGTATTGCCGCGATCGGTATAGAGGTAGGATTTCTCCGGATCTTTCTGGATTTCCAGGCATGGCTGGGCAACACCAGGCGTGTAGGCAATGCTCAGATCCTGAGCATTCTCACACGGAACTTTCGGTTCCACAGACAATTTTCCATGATGTGCTGCATGCAGTTTCAGAGCTTCCTCATAATAATTCATAGCTTTCCTTCTTCCATTCTGTATCATCGATGCATCTGATCCCATGTTCCTTCAGCATCTGTGCAAATATGCCATCTCCAGGAATTCTTGAATGCGAAAATGATCCATCATAAATGCCATTGCAGCCGCAGCTCGGGCTCGAGGACTTCAAAATAGCCTTCGTGCATCCATGTTTCAGACAGATCTCCAAGGCCTTTTCTGCCCCGGTCTGGTATTCCTGTGTCACATCAATTCCAGCAGTATTGCGCACATGTCCGTCTTTCTGAATCTCCGCACAAAGCCTCGGTGTCGGCAATCCGCCCAGTTCTTCCGGGCATACCGGAACTGCTTCTCCTTTTTCTACCAGCTCCCGGATTCCTTCGATCTCATGGCTTTTTCCATCATACCTGCAGCTGCAGCCCGCCAGGCAAGCGCTAACGCAGATCATAGATATCTTTCCCATCTGCATCCACTCCTACGAAGCATGGGAAGTCTTTCACCGTGAGCTTCACAATCGCTTCTGCCAGCAGATCCGCAAATGCGACTGGTTCTGAGGCGATAACCGAATGGCTGAGCAAGGCTCCGGCGCCCCCGCAGGCGACGAAGTAGACGGCATGATGAGTCTTGATTGCGTCTTTCACGGTTTCGCTGCGCCGGCCTTTTCCGATCATGATCTTCAGTCCATGATCAAGCAGTTCCGGCGTATAGGCATCCATGCGAGAGCTGGTTGTCGGCCCGCAGGAACCAATCGGCTGACCAGGCTTTGCCGGAGTCGGACCGGCATAATAGATGGCTGCGCCATTGAGATCCAGCGGCAGTTCTTTTCCTTCCTGAATCAGATGATGGAGACGCTTATGAGCCGCATCACGGGCAGTATAGATCACCCCGCTCAGTTCCACCGCATCTCCGGCATGCAGAGAAGAAATCTCTTCTTCAGATAATGGCAAAGTCAGTTTTCTCATAGTCGGATCTCCGTATGCCGGCAAGCATGGCAGCAGATATTCACAGCACATGGCAGCCCTGCAATATGCGTCGGGTATTCGAGAATCTGAATCTTCAGAGCAGTCGTATTGCCATGCAGTCCCATCGGGCCGATCTTCAGTTTCTGAGCTTCTTCCAGAAGTTCTTTCTCCAGTTCTGCATAGCGAGGATCCGGATTGGATTCTGTGAGCGGTCTCAGCAGTGCTTTCTTCGAAAGTTCGGCAGCGTAGTCGAAGGTTCCGCCGATGCCGACACCGACAATCATCGGCGGGCACGCATTCGGACCAGCCAGGCGAATCGTTTCCAGCACGAACTGCTTTACCCCTTCCACGCCTTCTGCCGGTTTCAGCATCCGGATCCGGCTCATATTCTCAGAGCCGAACCCCTTTGCCATCAGTTCCAGTGTCACTTCATTGCCCGGAACCAGTTCGGTATAGATGAGTGTCGGAGTGTTGGTTCCGGTATTTCTGCGGTCAAACAGCGGATCCGAAACCACCGAAGCACGCAGATAGGCTTCGGTGTATCCCTCGGCAACGCCTTGCTGGATCGCTTCCTGCAGACTTCCGTTGATGAAGTGCACTTCCTGTCCGGCTTTCACCCAGACAATGGCCATGCCGGTATCCTGGCAGATCGGAATGTTCTCATTCTCAGCAATATGGGCATTATCCATCAGCATGTCCATTGCAAACCGGGATCGTTCGTCGGTTTCGTTCTGGGCGCCCTGCTTCAGGGCTTTCAGAATATCCGGAGAATAATGCACGGCAATGGTTCCGCATGCTTTTTTCAGCGCAGCGCGAATTTCTGCGACATCCAGTTCTCTCATTGCCTGTATTCTAACATCTGCTAAGCAGGTTTTTGCAGGCAATTCGCTCAATTGCTCTTGCACTCTATGCATATGAGTGCTAAACTTCTTTAGCAGTCTGATAAGCCGAGTGCCAAGGAGGTTGAAACATGGCAAAGAAACAGTTCAAAGCAGAATCAAAACGGCTTCTGGAATTAATGATCAATTCCATCTATACGAACAAGGAGATATTCTTGCGGGAGCTGATTTCCAATGCAAGCGATGCACTGGATAAGCGGTATTACGAAGGTCTGACCGACGCTTCTAAGAATGTCGATAAGAAAGACCTCTGGATTAAAATTGAGCGGCATCCTGAGAATCGCACCCTTGTCGTTGAAGACAGCGGCATCGGCATGACCAGCGAAGAGCTGGAGAAGAATCTCGGCACCATCGCAAAGTCCGGATCCGCGGAATTCCGGGAAGCACTGGAAAAGAAGGATTCTGACATCGATATCATCGGTCAGTTCGGGGTCGGATTCTACAGTGCCTTCATGGTTGCCAAGAAGATCACCGTAGAATCCAGAAGTGCGAACAGCGACAAGGCATATTCCTGGGTTTCTTCCGGTGAAGACGGATATACGATCTCCGAGATCACAAAGGATACCATCGGAACGAGAATCACTCTGGAGCTGAAGGATGATACGGATGATGTGAAGTATTCCGATTATCTCGAAGAGTACAAGATCCGCGAGCTCGTGAAGAAGTACAGCGACTATGTACGCTATCCGATCAGAATGGAAGTCACCAAGAGCGTGCCGGATCCGACCGATGACAAGAAGACCATCGATACGAAGGAAGAAGAGACCTTGAATTCGATGATTCCGCTCTGGAAAAAGAAGAAGAGCGACATCAAGCCGGAAGAATACAATGAGTTCTACAAGAACAAATTCAATGACTGGGAAGATCCGCAGAAGGTTCTTCATTACAGCGTAGAGGGCAATGTCTCTTATACTGCCCTGCTGTTCATCCCGGCAAAGGCTCCTTACAACTTCTACAATACGGACTTCGAACCAGGTCTGCAGCTGTATTCCAAGGGCGTGTTCATCATGAACAAGGCCAAGGATCTGCTGCCGGAGTGCTACCGGTTCGTGACTGGTCTGATTGACTGTGAAGATCTGAACCTGAACATTTCCCGTGAGATCCTGCAGCAGGACAGCCAGGTCAAAGCACTGGCTGCTTCCGTCGACAAGAAGATCACGAACTTCCTTCAGGATATGCTGAAGAATGAACGTTCTGAATATGAGAAGTTCTTTGACAACTTCGGTCTGAATCTGAAGTACAGCATCTATAAGTCCTATGGCATGGACAAAGAGAAGCTGCAGGATCTGCTGCTTTACAAGTCCAGCAAGGAAGGCAAGTATGTCACGCTGAAAGAATATGCGGACCGGATGCAGGCTGACCAGAAAGCAATCTATTACGCTGCCGGCCAGACTGTTGCGGATATCGAGAAGCTGCCAGCCCTTGAGAAAGTTCGTGACAAGGGCTACGAGATTCTCTACTTCACGGATGCGATTGATGAGTTCGTGATCCGCATGATGCAGAGCTACAATGACAAGCAGTTCAAGTCGATCCAGGATGCAGATCTTGATCTGGATACGGAAGACGAGAAGAAGGCTGCCGAAGAGAAGGCTGCTGCCAGCAAGGATATGCTGACGGCAATGAAGGATGCCCTGGATGGCAAGGTCAAGGAAGTGCGGATCAGCTCCCGTCTGAAGGACGATCCGGTCTGCCTGGTTGCCGATGAAGGCATGTCCATCGAGATGGAGAAAGTTCTGTCTCAGGATCCGAATAACAAAGGCATGAAGGCCGTCAAAATCCTTGAGATCAACCCGGATCATCCGATCTTCCATACGCTGCAGAATGTCTATGCAGCAGATCCGGAGAAGCTCAAGGAGTATGCAGGAGTTCTGTATGATCAGGCATGTCTGATTGAAGGACTGCAGATTGAGGATCCGGTCTCCTATGCGAAGAAGATCAGCGAACTCATGGTAGCTGCTGCGAAGGATTATCCGGAAGCACCGGAAAAGCCTGCCGAAGAAAAGCCGGAAGTGATTGATGCAGAAAGCACTCCGGCAGAAGACAGCTCCTCTGATTCGAAGGAAGAACAGAAGTAATCCGTTCTCTGACCCGCGGCATTTTCGTGCCCGGGTCTTTCTTTTTCCCGGAAAAATGCTAAGGTAGAACCATAGCCGAGGGCTTTCCATGACTACTGCAATCATTACTGCAATTGCTTTGTTTCTTTCCACCACAGTGGATGACTTCCTGGTTCTGGCAGTGAGTTTCTCTACCAGCAAGGATCATCATGAGCGCCGGAATATCTGGATCGGTTCCTTTCTCGGAATCTTCCTTGTCTATGTCATCGGCATGGCCGGAGGCTGGGGAATCCAGCAGACCAGCTGGCGCTTCACGCAGGTACTCGGCATTGCGCCGATCATTCTCGGCTTGCGATATCTGTTCAATTCATTCAATGAACCTTCCCAGGCAGAAGGAAAGCCATTCATGACTTATACCATTCCGCGCGTGCTGATGCTGACGTTTGCGGACAGTGCCGATAACTTTGCAGCATATGTTCCGGTATTCTCAACCATGACTGTAATGGAGCTGCTGGTCAGCGGAGTGATCTTCGTCCTGCTCACATTCGTGCTTCTGTATGCTGCGCAGAAGTTCTCGGAACTTCCGGCAGTGCAGGTGACCATCAGAAAATATTCCCGGTATCTCGTACCAGGAATCCTGGTCATTCTTGGTGTTCTGATTCTGTTCGGGATCTGACGGCTGATGATTCAGCCGTTTTCTTTTCGGGAATCTGTGCAAGGACAATTGCTCCGAACATCAGCGCACAGCCTGCTAATTCCTTGGCTGACATTGCCTGATGCAGAAACAGGAACCCGGCTAAGACGCTGAATACCGATTCCAGGCTCATCAGGATGCTTGCCACAGAAGGATCGGCATGTTTCTGCCCGAGAATCTGCAGCGTATAGCCTGCTCCGCTTGAGAGGATGCCGGCATAAAGAATCGGTCCTGCTGCCGCAAGGAGGCTGCTGAGATCCGGATGTTCCAGAACGAGCATCGGAATAGTCGTGACAATTCCGACGGTGAAGAACTGAATGCACGACATTCTTGCCCCATCGACTTTCTGGAAAGAATCGATGACAAGAATATGCACTGCAAATGCAATTGCGCACAGGAATACTAAGAAGTCTCCCTGGCTGAGCGAAAAGCCTCCCTGCATGCACAGCAGGTAGAGACCGAATGCCGCAATCCCTGCTGAGATCCAGATCCGCGAAGATACCTTTCTGCCAAGCAGAGAAGAAAAGATCGGAACGAGCACGACATACAGAGCGGTGATGAAGCCCGCCTTGCCTACCGTCGTATACTGGATGCCGATCTGCTGCAGCATGCTGGCGGCGGTCAGCGCAAGGCCAACAATGATTCCCGGCTTCAGTGCCCCTTTCCAGTCATTCACGGCCAGTCCGGCAGAATCCAGAAACCGGATGACTGCCAGCAGCACGAAGCCGGCAATCCAGCTTCGCACGCAGGTAAAGGTCCATGGTCCTACGGAATCCATCGCAACGGACTGTGCGACAAAGGCACAGCCCCAGATGAATGCCGTTGCGATCAGCATGAGATTGCCGGTCATCTGCTGTCTTTTCATTGGATTTCCTGCTTTCCAAGTTCTGCTAAAGATCTTCCCGGTCTGCGTCGGAGGTAAATTCATGGTCGAATGTGATCACGGTATACAGTTTCTGAACCTGATTGCTCAGAGCCGAATTGATCCGGTCGGTGATTTCCTGAGAAGAATGTGTGCAGCCAAACGGAATCACCACATCGAAGACCAGATTCGTATGCGTCTGACCATAGACCACCCGGAAATCATGCATGCTCAGCTTCGGATCGATGCTGTGCAGAATGTGCATGACTTCTTCGCGGTAGGCATTAGTCTGGGGATCGGAGATATCAATCGGATCCATGTGCAGCGTCATGAACACATGCGTCTTCTCATAGACTTCGCGTTCTGCCTGGTCGATCACATCATGTGCCTTCAGAAAATCCATTGAGGATTCTACCTCGGCATGTGCAGAGCCGAACTGTCTGCCCGGTCCGTAGTCATGTATCATCATGTCATGAACACCGATGATCTCCGGATGTGAGAGGATCAGCGTACGGATCTTTTCAGTCAGCTCATGGCTTGCCGGCCCGCCAAGCAGCTTGTCGATGATTTCCTTGGCAATGCCATAGCCGGAATAGAAGATGAACAGCGAAACGACGAGACCGGCAATGCCGTCAAACGGAATCGAAGGAATCCAGGCAGAAAGAATCAGGGCAGCCAGAGTTGCGGAGGTCGCAAATACATCATTCATGGAATCCTGACTGGTGGCGATCATCGCAATATTGTTGATGCGCTTGCCGAGGGTCTTGTTGAAGGAGCCCATCCACACCTTGACCAGAATCGAGGCAGCAAGAATGATTACCATCGTCCAGGAGAAATGAACTTCTTCGGGATGGATGATCTTCGTGATTGAAGAGCGGAACAGCTCGAAGCCGACAATCAGAATCACTCCTGAGACAAAGAACGACACAATGTATTCCATGCGGCCGTGTCCGAACGGATGTTCCTGGTCAGCCGGCTTTGCGGCAAGATGATAGCCGAACATGGTCACGAGACAGCTGAGGCAGTCGGATAAGTTATTGAATGCATCGGAAATGATCGCGATGGAATTCGAAAGCAGGCCGATCAGAAACTTCAGCACGAACAGGAACACATTGCAGACAATTCCGGTAATGCTCGAGAGATTTCCGTAAGCCAGTCTTACCTGTTCATTCTGGACATCATCCTTGTTTTTTATAAAGTGCCCTACCAGCCATTCCGTCATAGTTTCCTGCTCCTTGCGAATGTATCTGACTCATTATAAGCGATCTGTCCTTTCTTTTGAGGGGCAAAATGAGAGTCTGTTTCACCCCGTAAGGAATCAGAATCGGACCGAACATCAGCAGAATCATCAGACAGCCCTCTGAAACAGAGCAGGATGAAAGACCAGCGAAGCAGGAAGTTACCGCTTCTGGCAGAACGAGCTCCAGAACAAGAAGAGAAGCACATGCCAGTGACAGTACCTGCATGGTTTCCCGGACTGCCTTGCGGGAGCTGCACAGCCAGAGAGATGAAACTGCCGCATTCAGCACAGCAAGAACAAGAATCTCCGGAAAGGATTGCTCCAGTCCCGACCCCCGGATCATCCCAGCCTGGATCAGTGCTGAGATCAGAACCTGATTCAGATTCCGGTTCAGCGTTCCGGCAGAATGAAAGAGAAGCGCAGTCAGAAACGAAGCAATTCCGAAAAAGAGTGCAGCCGCAGGATAGCCGGTCACCAGATATGCATATGCAAGGAACAGAAGACTGATGCTGAACTGGAAACGATGTTTCTGCCGGATCATTGGGATCACCTCTTTCTGATTCTGATGATAAGCAGAACCGGCAGAAGCACTGTACGCCATACGGTACAGTGCATAAAACGGTATAATAGCAGCATGAAGAAAGATGAAGCAATTGCCAGTGTTCTGATGGTGCAGGAAATCCTGCAGTCGCAATCAGATGAACAGCACAGGATTTCAATGCCGGAACTGTCGGCAGCGCTGGAACTGGAGGGAGTTCCTTCTGGGCGGCGGGTAATCTATGCATGTGTCCAGGCGCTCAAGAACAGAGGAGTTCCGGTCCATTTCAGCCGCAGCGGCGGAAAGCAGGGATACTGGATCGATCATCTGCTGACTCCGGCAGAAGCATTTGTCGTGACTGATCTGATCACCCAGTCTCCTTCCCTGTCTTCTGAAACAGCAGAGCGGCTTTCGGACAGGATCAGGGGATTGCTCAGCGAAGCAGATCAGAAGCTTCTGAAACTGCCGCAGTCGCCTCTTCCGAAGACCGGAAATGATGAGGTGCTGATGACCATTGAGATCCTGCTGAAGGCCATCTCCAGGGGCTCGGCAGCTGAATTCCGGTATTTTGACCGCACGCTGTCAGGCGAACGGAGCTATCGCAGAAACGGAATCTATTACCATATGGTTCCTTATGCCATTGTTTCAGACGCCTCCCGCTACTACTGCATCTTCCGGGATTCTGCGCATCAGGACTTCTCGAACTACCGGATCGACAAGATGGATTCCGTCCAGGACACCGGCATTCCGGAACCGCTGATGCCGTTTGATCTGGAACGCTATCTGCAGTCCTCGTTCCGGATGTATCATGGCACACCGGTCACGATTACCGTGGAATTCGATCTTTCCCTGCTGAATCAGGTGCTGGATCAGTTCGGGCAGGATCTATTGATCTCGAAGGTCACGGATCATACGTTCACCGCCAGCATCCGCTCTGCGGTCACGCCGACCATGATCGGCTGGCTGCTGCAGTTCTATGATAGGATCCGGGTGATCGCTCCGGATTCCCTGATAGAAGAATTCTGCCGCATCGCTGCTTCGATCAATTCGACTTATAATGGAAAAGAACTGGAGGCGTCTCATGGAAGAATCACTGGAACAGAAGCTGGAGAAGCTTCAGAACATCATTGATCAGGGAAAACACATTGTCTTCTTCACCGGTGCAGGCGTATCCACCGACAGCGGCATTCCGGATTTCCGGAGTCAGGATGGTCTTTATCACATGCAGTACAAGTTTCCGCCGGAAGAGATCATCAGCCATCATTTTTTTGAAGAAAACCCGGAGGAATTCTACCGCTTCTACCGGGATAAGATGCTGAATCTGAAGGCAGAGCCCAATGAAACCCATCGCTTCATCGCAGCCTGCGAAGCCGCCGGAAAGTCGCTCGGCGTAGTTACCCAGAATATTGACGGACTGCATCAGAAAGCCGGTTCGAAGCGCGTCTATGAGCTTCATGGGTCCGTGCTGCGCAATTACTGCATGAACTGCGGGAAGTTCTTTCCGGCAGAGACCATCGCCGAAAGTACAGGCGTTCCGCATTGTGATGTCTGCGGAGGCATCATCAAGCCGGATGTCGTGCTTTATGAAGAAGGCTTGAGCGAACCGGTCCTGGAAGGAGCTGTTGCGGCAATTCAGAGTGCGGACGTGCTGATCGTGCTCGGCACATCTCTGGTCGTCTATCCGGCAGCGGGACTGATCCGCTACTTTGCGGGCAAGCATCTGGTGCTGATCAACCGCAGCGTGACTCCGTATGATCAGGATGCTGATCTCCTGATCCAGGCAAGTTTCAAGGACGTCTTCCCGCATCTGCACGTTCAGTGAGAATCTGCTATACTGAATGACGTCAAACAAAGAAGAGGACTGATTGATGAATACTTTTTTCGGAATTGCTGCGGTGATTGGCTGGATTGCCCTGCCGATCATTCTGATTATCTGGATCATTGCATTTCTGCGCAAAGCACCAAGCGCAAAGAAGCAGCTGCTCTGGACGCTGATCATCTGTGCTGTGGTAGCGGTCAGCTGCACCTTCGGCATCCGTGCCACCCAGTCTGCGGCCGCTGCTCCTGCCGCTGAAGCAAGTGCTTCTGCAGCAGCAGAATAAACACAATTTCTAAGAGAGTCAGGGTTCAATGATCCTGGCTTTTTCTTTGATGTGTTTCAAAAAAGCTCCGCAGATCGGTAAACCTGCATGCATAGCCTCAGCGAAGACTCCCCCTCAGAATGGATGATGAAAGCGACTCTCGCCCGCATCAGCATCAGGATTTGCTGAGCGTAAAACCCGGAAAATTCATGATCAATGCAGGTTCCCTGCACGATCAGAAAAAAGAGGAAGTCTCCTCTTCCTCTCATTCAGCCTGAATATTTCCGGACCTGCTTTTCAAAGTACTTCTTGCATTCATCATATGGCAGATTCATGGCAACGGACATTTCCGTATAAAGCAGCTTCTCTGCCTTGGCAAGATATTCGCCATCGATGCTGGCAAGCTTCTTGTGATTTTTCAGGCGCTCATGATTGCGCTGATAAGAAGTCTTGATGATGCATACCAGATCATCGAGACTGTCTCCCTTCATCAGAGCAGCATACTGGCTCTTCATATTGGCCGGCTTGCTTTCCAGCGTTTCCATGCAGGATGCGCTGCGGCAGAGCTCATCGATCCGTTCTTTCGAGACAACATCTCTCAGATGCCCGCCTTTATTCGAGACAGGAACCTGCATCGTGACAGAGTTGTCTACGGCCCCGTAGGGCACCAGAACATAGCACATTTCCCCAGTGAAGCTGCTCTTCTGTTTTCCAACGACTCTGCAAACGTCTCTGCGATAGACTACTATGTCATCGATAATATACATGAACGCCTCCCGTACCCTAATCTAGTGAAATTATAGCACTTTTTTCATGCATTTTCCTGTTCTTTCACAAGCAATTTTTCCCGAACGTGAAACGAAAAGCTTTTCCCGGAAAAGCAGGAAAAGCAATGATTGACGGGGTACGATTCAGAGGATCTGAAGGAGGAAGAATTTCAGATAATCGGTTTCCGGAATCGCCGCAATGACCG
>Ga0256404_1005636_pt1 | contig 21883 bp, 20 predicted proteins | sample RumenRJG_01DNA_FD_185990 | JGI IMG/M metagenome (GOLD analysis project Ga0256404, IMG submission 185990) | Bovine rumen microbial communities from Lethbridge, Alberta, Canada - RJG_01 | ecosystem: Host-associated > Mammals > Digestive system > Stomach > Rumen | place: Canada: Alberta | collected...
TGTGCTTGTGCTTTATAGCATATAAGGTCTACAAGGAGCTTGAGCGTATCATTCATGAGATAAAGATGGGAATGAGTGTAGATGCTGTATTGAAAATTGCGAAAACCATCACAACTATACGCTTGAGTTTACCACTAAATAACAAAATTATCAGCAAGACAATGATGCTGACCCCTGCCCAACAGTCATTAAAGCCTCTTTTTGACCATTTGGGCATTTAGGGTGACGCAATGACGAAGTCAGGCGAGAGCGTGAAGTTGTTTAAATCAGGGTCACTGATGCTTGTTCCGGCGTTTGGATTAACCGACAATGTATAATCGAAGTCTGCAAAGTCACCACTAGGTGTCGGATTATCAGGATCAACGTTGGAAGTCGTGTCACTCTTTATGATAATCGTCTCATCGATGGCCTGTGTTTTCACTGTAGCTCCATCGAGCGTGTAGGTGAATGTTCCCTCAGGAAGCACAATGTGATAACCAAAACAACAGCGGCCCGCAACTAAAATTAGTGTGATGGCCGCTGTTGCTGTTTGTTGGTATCCGCAATGCGTGAAAGCCAAATGCTTACAAATTATTACATAGAAGTTCCTTCAATAAATAATCGTACAATACTATTGCTCGCATTAGATCTGACATCTATCGATTTCTTAAAATGGCCTGTAGTTGTTTGTGTAGGAATGAAGTAAACATCAACATAACCTATCTTGCCTGGAGGAATTGGCTTCTTCGTAAAAACGACACTGGTACAACCGCAAGATGGCTCAACACTATACAATAGAACAGAAGAGGAGCCAGTATTCTTGAAGGGGAAAACCACCTTTCTTACTTTGTTCTTTGGGAAAGTACCAAAGGAATAGTAAGTAGAGAAGAACTCTATAAAACCTGTCTTCCCCTCAGCAGACATAACTGAGAGAAAGACAGAAATAAGAACAAAAGAAACAAGAATTAAACGTTTCATTGCTTGCTTTGACGTTTCTTCAAGTTCATCTCCTTTGCGTATTCACTTTTCATGGAATCACGTTGTTCTCCCTCAAGGACAGGATGATCTCCGTGATGCGAATCCATGAGGCAAAGCTTCCATTTGCCGAGATATTTCACCGGTTTAAAATAATAGACAGTCTTTATCTCTGGCACGTTGTCATGGGCTTCTGCTATTAGAGCAGAGCATTTCACCTCATTTTCACAGTTTTCATTAAACTTTAAGTAGTCAATGTGGTGAGACTTGATTGGTAACGACGACAGAAGACCTTTCACATCCTCCATATCCTTGTTGGTTAAAGGCTCTGGTTGGTCATAAACGGAATCCACCTTATTTCTAACAAGCATGGCAGCGGCTTCTGCATATTGTCCATGTTCAGCATAGCTGAAGAAGGTATTCACCAGATTGGTTACTTCTACGGAATCTTGATTAGTCAACGACTGTTCAAAAGCTGTAAATTTGCTCTCCTGAGGTTTCTTTTTACAGCTGTCGAATGTCAGTATAAGAGTCAAGACTAACAGAATACCTGCAAAATTACGAAATTTGTTATTCATTGTTCACCTATTGATAAAGAAAAAAGGCAGGCATGCCTAAAATCATGCCTGCCTAATTTATTTTATGTTATAACTCTCTTAGAGAATTAGTGCTTCTTTGCACCAGTAACTGTAGTACCAATGGTAGCTGTTACAGTGAAGTGTACAGTGCCCCAATCGTAAGTTACGGTAGCAGGGATGTAAACATGGAACTGACGGAGAGTAGAACCGTTGTTCTGATACGTCAGCTTGCCATAAGGAGCATCACCAGATCCTACTGTAGTTGCATGAGTATAGCTAAGCTTCACATTAGGAGCAACCACAGAGAGAAGCTGGGTTTCGTTGCCATTGATATCTGTTTTAGCTTTATCCAGTTCAAGTTTAATAGCCTTTACTCCATAGTATTTGAAGTAGTCCTGACCCTTTGTCACCTCTGTATCCGTGAAGTCGTGACCGCGCCAATCCTTGAATGTCATGGCGATAGCCTTCTCAGAGCCGAGAGTCTCATTCTCACCGAAGACAACCGATGCGCCGGTAACCGAGATAGGACGGAGGAACTTCACGAAGAATGTGTTGTTGCTAACAGGAACATTGATGTTGCCACAGATTGTACCCTTAACAGCAATCTTAGCAGTCAGAGTCTTCTCCAAATTGGTAGGTCCGTAAGCATTCAGCAGATCTTTAGCAGCTTCTGTATCAGCGAATTTAACGATTCCATTTTTCTGATCCATACTTGCAACCAAATCCTTCATTGATGCATCTTTGTACAGCTCGGCACCGTTCTCACTTGCAACCAGACCGTTATAGTTCTCGAAGCAGAACTTAGGCGTAACGACCAGATTATTGTAAGGAGCAGCCATTGTCAGGTTCAGTTTGTGACCCTCGAATGTGTTCAAGATGCTGAATATGTACTCATCGTCAGCTGCTGCGGTAGTACATCCATTCTTGTCATTGTCAGTTGTACCGACAACCTCAACGTTTCCGTGGATGTCGCTATAGCCCTCAGTTGCTGCATTAGCTGCATACCAGTAAGACTTAATCTTGTTGCCATCAGCCAGGCTTGTTGTAGGACTAACGTTTACAGCGCTAGGAGTCCAAGTCAACTTCACATAAACGTATTTATTAGGAGCTGTCTTACCAGGCTTCAGAGCAAAGCGAACATAAGTTGTGAGAGTGGTCTTGCCATTAGCAAAAGCATTGTAAGCCTGCTGGTTCTTAACAACCCACTCCAGAACCTGAGTCTGCTTGCCTTTGTCATCGGTTATTGTCTCGCTGACAGTACCAATCTTCTCGCTAGGAGTAGCATTCAATGTGTTCTCGCTGAACTGATTTGCGTCAGAAGTGCTGCCATCAAGCTCATACTTATCCTCGAAGTCAGCCTTTGAAATGTTGAGCTGGGCAATAATACCTTCCTCAATCTCGTCCCATGTAAACTTCTTATCGAGGACATTGTCGTCGCCACAAGCGATAGTGTAAGGATCGGTCTGAGTATTCAAGTTATAAGTCTCCTGCTTCTCGGCATCCTCGGTAGGAGCAATCTTAATCTTCACATAGCCAACAGCGGCAATCTTGTTGTTGACAGTATCGGTCAAGATGACACGAACCAGAGGCTCTCTGTCAATAGTGGCCTTGTTCTGCTCAGCACCATAAGCCTGCTGCTTGCCATCCTTAGTCATCTGAGGACGCAGAGTATAACCATCCTTAGCAATAGCTGCATGTGCACTCTGAGAGGTCTTGTTCTCACCATCAGTGTAACCAACGAGCTCAAAGCTATACTTGAAGCCAGCCTTGTTCACGATATCCTCAGTAGCATTATTATCCCAGCCCTTGCAAGAACCTTCGTATTTACGGTCGGTGTTGACGAGCGTACGCAGGTCAATGCTGCCGTTCCAAGCAACCTTAGCCTGAGCATCAGCTTTGATAGCCTTTGCTGCTGTGCTGTAGAGGTGAGCGTCACCTTCCACATGATTGTTTGTCGTTGCAGTAGCAAGATTCAGAGCGAGATCTGTGTAAGTGCTCTGCGTAACAGCTGCGAAGTCAGAAGTGATGACTTTCTCGTTGTTCTCGGGATCCTTATACTGAAGAGCGATTACGGTCACCTGATCGTCAGTAGAAATATTCTTCATATCAGGACCGTTGTACTTAGCATGTACAGTCACCTGGCCATCCTTAGAAAGGTCAGCAGACTCCACGTTGAAGTTCATTGGTTCATCAGCGCGTGTGTATTTCTTGTTGTAAGCCAGGAAACTATACTGGGCAGCATTGCTCACCATCTTGGCATTGGCAGGATTCAGGAAGTAAGTAGCTGCCATGTCGGGAGAATAAGTGAATGTGCTAGTTGCTGCAGTAGGAGCATCAGTAGAGTAGTCGCCATTGGCATCTACCTTCTTTACAGTATAAGGATTATACTTAAAGGTAGACATATCAAGTGCCTCAATGCCCTGATAGTAGAAGTCGGGGTCGAAGACCAAAGACTTCAATACGGTGGTCAGGTTGATTTTAACGATACCGTCTGTAGCGCCAGAAACGTTAGAAAGCGTCAGCACGTCTTTCTCCCATGCTGCGGTAACAACATTTGCGGACACATAGGAGATTTGTGAATTGTAGGGAGCCTTGTCTCCGTCGTTGTAAACCCAGAATGTTCCGGTTTCAGCATTGGGCACATAGTACTTGCCGTCTTTACCGTTTGTACCGTTTGTACCGTTTGTGCCGTTCTTACCATCGGTACCAACTGCCTTGTAAGTAGTCTTAACTACATCCTTTCCATCTTCCTGATAGCACCAATAGCCATCCTCGCTGATAGTCCAGATGGTTGCGTTCTTACCATCTTTACCGGATGCACCTGTTTCACCCTTATCACCCTTCTTGATGTTGTACTTACTACCATCGCTCAAGGTAAGGTTTACGCCACCATTTCCGTCATCTGTAACGCTGGTAAGCAGATAGCCTTTGTCAATCTTTTGCTGGATTTCACCCAAAGTAGTCTTCAGGCTGGCAATCTGTTCCTGCAGGTTGTTGATGTCGTCATCGTAGTCCTTACAAGATGTCAATGATGTCGTAGCGACCGTGAGGGCACCGAGCATCATCACAATTAATAATGTTTTTCTCATACGACAAATTTAAATTAAACAATATAATTATTAAAAACTAACTCTCAACTCAACTTTGGCGATACGCGATCGTCTTATGAGTGAATGCAATCTCCTCCGGGGAGATGCAATTCAGTGGCAAATATAGGGATAATTCTTAAGACACGCAAATAAAATCTTGTCTTTTTCAAGGATGGTGCTTAATTTTGTTGAAAATTAGCAGTCTTGTCCTCTCGTCTAAGGCAGATTTCTATGCTTGTCCTATTGAATCACTCCATAACATACCTCTTTTCAATCTGCAAAATTAAGGTTTATTCTTCATAAAACAAAACTTTTGAGCGACTTTTTATCAACAAACCGAAAAATAGATTACATCATTGACTATTTATTACCATGAAAGGGAATATTTTAACATTAGAAGTACCTCGTTCGTACTTTGTTCACGCTGATTCACTGTTCTTAAACCTTCACATCTCTGATGCCGCGTCAGTGACCGTTGACTCTGACAAAGGTCACGGCGTCACGACATGGACGGTCTGCCACATGATGGAGTGGATGGAGCATATCGCTGACGACAAGGAGAAGCAGGGACATGCACGTACGGCAGAGACCTACCGCGCCACAGTGCGGCGGATGAGGATGGCTGTTGGCGGGAACGACGGTGTGCTTTTCGATGCCTTGTGGTTGGCGGACTTCGGCAGACGTCTTCTCTACGACGGGCTGTCGCTGAACACGGTCGGTTTCTATATGAAACGTCTGCGGGCGGCATGCAATCTGGCAAACGAGGCGGGGCATAGCCTACCCGACGGCCTCTTTGAAACTGTCTATACGGGAAACGCCCCGACGGCGAAACGGGCTCTCGACGCTGCGGCGGTAGGCAGACTGGCAAAGCTCGAGCCCCAAAAGGCGACGCAGCGGTTGGCCCGCGACCTTTTTCTCTTCAGCTTCTACACCCGTGGGATGTCGTTTATCGACATGGCGTATCTGCGTCGGACTGACATCCAGCAGGGCATCCTTGTCTATCGGCGCCATAAGACGGGTCAACGGCTGAGTATGGCATGGCTGACAGAGATGGAGGAGATCGTCAGAAGGAATCACGAAGATGGCCAGCCGTATCTGCTTCCTATTATTAAAAGAGGTGTCGGGGACGAGCGTCGGGCCTTCAAGACGATGCAGTACCGTGTGAACTATGCGCTGAAGTCGTTGGGCAAGACCTTGGGGCTGCCGCGTCCGCTGACCATGTATGTGGCACGCCATTCATGGGCGAGCATCGCACAGGCCAGCCATGTGCCGCTGCCGGTGATCAGCGCGGCCTTGGGGCATACCTCTGAGCGCACCACGCGCATCTATCTCGAAGCCATCGCCGCACAGCGGGTGGATGAGGCAAACGAGCAGGTGATCGCGCAGATTGAGGGTGGAGCCCTTCACTAACCCTCCCCAAGGGGAGGGAATGGCAATACCACCATAGAATGAATGCGCCGATTGGCTGCACTCCTATTATATATATTGTTATAAGGGCTGAGGTCTACTATGATTGGCTTCAAGAGATTAAGTGTCACCTGACTTCATCACATCTTTGGTTGGATAAAGTGTCATCATTGATTATCAGTTAGTTATAAGCTTATTTCTGCAATTGATGGTGACGCAATTACGAATTATGGAATGGTATCCCTCCTTAACAGCCCGGCAGACAGTCAATGTCTTTGTCCTGACTCATATTGCCTTGCCATCTCCAGGTGATACGAAAAAAAGAAAATCATGGTCATGCTTATGCTCCCCAAGGAGCAATGGGTCTAAAGCTATGGGATAGTCTTGCGAGCAAGCTCGCCGCCTACCCCATAGCTTTAGACCCACACCTTTGGTGTCAAGCCTGTCCATGACGAAAATCGCTAACGCGTAAAATTGCCCCTTGGGCATAAAATCCTGCGGCCGAAAGATAGTCCATAGCGTCTTGAAAGTCTGCTATGCTGCTTGTGTTCTGTTGGGCGGTATCATATTTTATGCGCTCTGCGCAATTTTACGCGATAGCGATTTTCGTCACGGGCAGGCTTTGTCCCTTTGTAGGGGGTGGTGCTGAGGTGATGGGGGCAGCCGACGAGCTTGCTCGTAAGGCTGTCCCCATCACCTCTGCACCATAGCTCCATGGGGAGCTAAAGTCTGTACGTGACTATTTTCCAAAAACTTATTCTCGATTCAGGGTGACGCATTGACGAAGTCAGGTGCAACGCTTTGGGTTCGCAATCTCTAAATGGCTAAGTTGCAGTACAACAATACGCTCACGAAATATTTATATTGTTCAACTTTCGCAAGCACGTACCCCTTGGAAGACCCCTTGGACATCCGCAAACCCGTATCACATTGAAGGCCAGCAGCGTGCGCTGCAATTTGTGGTAATAAGCTTCAGACCGTCCGCAACTACGTATCGCATTGAAAGGACACAATATTATGGGACGAAATTAATATTGGAAACCGCCAACCCATTGGTTGCGGTTGCGCACGGCCGCAAGGGCTGTCCCTGCAAATGGATATAAACTTGCAAACCTTAATCTATATTATTAAGGTGCCTGTTACATCAACGGATGTCTGCTTGCCGATTCTCTCGACGTGTCTTTGCCAGTTCTTCCCTAAGTTGTAAAAGATAATACTGTCGTCTGTATTATCAATTATACTTTCAAGGCTGTGTTTTAGAAGCACGTACTGAGCTTCATTCAGCACGCATTCAAATACTGAGTTCTGTACTCGCTTGCCATAGTTGAGACAGGTTTTCGCAACAAGGCGAAGTCTCTTCTGTCCACCGGACGAAGTGATATTTACATCATAGGTTATTAATACAAACATAGTTTTATTTGATTAGGAAAACAGGGTAATCGTCGATGTCTCTCCTCAGGAATCGGGCCATCAACATGGCTTGCGCGTACGGCAGGAGACCCAGTTCAATCTTCTCTCCCAAGAAAGGATGCGTAATAAGTTCACGCTTTCTATCCTGCCAGGCCTTAATAAAGTTTTTCTTGCCCGAGTCTGTCATCAGGATGCCCTCATCCCCCTGTGAACGAAAATCTGACTTTGACACTTGTCGTCTGTTGATTAATGACAGTACAAAGCGGTCACCGAGATAAGCCCGTAATTCCTCCATCATGTCCAGTGCCAAAGAAGGGCGGCCTGGCCTCAAGGTGTGGAAAAAGCCCATGTAGGGATCCAAGCCCACTGTCTCCAATGCGGCCACCATGTCATTGCATATCAACGTATATGCGAACGACAGCATTGCATTTACGGCATCTTTCGGTGGACGGCGGTTTCTTCCATTGAAAGGGAAATCATCTTTCTGTTGGACTATCAAAGAGGGGAACACTTTGAAATAGGTTCTTGCCGCCTCTCCCTCTATGCCTCGCAACGACGCGTCATCGTCCGACTGAAGAGCAAGGTGTCTATAGCTACTAAGGGCTTGTATTGCATCCTGCAACTCCGAAGTCGTCCCGTAATCCCTTGTGTATCGGGAAACGATATTCTGATAGTTCTTGATTTTTCCGCCGATGAACAGATTGCTGACCCTGTGCTTGAACGACTCGTCCTCAACAGCTTCATATTGTGCCTTTCGGAGCAGCACGTTCCCGTGAAGCGGGCCTACGCTTCTGCTGATAAACCTGCCATTAGGAGAAAGAAAAGTCAACGAGACACAATGGTCAGCACACAGCTTCATCGCCCCGGGACTTGCTCCCATATATCCGAACATGACAATCCCCTCCACATTAATAATGGGTATGCGGAATGTCTCTGTCTGTTTCACAGAAATCACTATATCCTCGCCATCCTTTGTCAAATACGACTCGGGGGTGAGTACATAGAGGGTGTTAAGCATCTTTCTCATACAGGTATTGTTTTAGATAAGAACTGACTTTCTTGCCGGCGCTATCCGGCATGCAGATGTCTTTCAGCGAACACGACCTGCATTGGCGGGTCGGCTCTGCCGGGGGCAACGTATGATCTTTCATCATCTCATGCATAGTCTCCGCAATGGTTACCACAAGCCGCCGGAGATTTTCATCTATCAGAATCTCTTCCCGCTGCGCCGTTGCCCAATAGAACAAGGCTGCACTATCCAAACGGATGCCATACATCTCCTCAAGACACATCACTTGTGCGGCAAGCTGCACCTCGTCGCAAGGATTCTTCTTGGGGCGTCCGTGCTTGTATTCCACAGGATAGGGCATCCACTTTCCGGGATGCCGGTCAATAGTGATGGCATTCTCCCCATCGGCAGCATGGTGCAGTTCTATGGCATCGGAGAAGCCATAGAGTCCCAGTCGTTTCGAAGCCAGACCAACACGACGGATTGTGATGACCTCACCATTTCTCTCACGGTAGAAAGGATTGTCAACACGCTCATGCAACAACGAGCCTTCCGTCGTAAGCCGGTTGTCATCCCAAAGCTGCTCCATGTGGATCAAGGCCCATTGCCGGGGACAGAACATATAATGCTGTATCCCCGACAACATGAGCATATCCTCCTCATCGTACATCATCGGCGAATCAGATTTCTTCAATCAGTTCCACACCGTTCGGAACATTGTCCTTGTCGACTGTTACCTCGTAATCGGTGAAGCTCCGGGGTACTTTTGCCTCGTCGCGTCTCTTGACATGGACAAGGTCAAAGAGCTGATTGGAGGGGGCTACACCCAACAGGCTGTCATGCTTGAAGACTATCAGACGCCGGGCGCTCATCAACCCTCTTGCCGCTGAGCGGTCAACATCGAACATGTTCTTTAAAGCCTCGAAGAATAGCTGCAAGTCTTCTTCTGAGAATCCCGTCTGTTTGGCAAGGTTGGCCGAAACGAAGCCATGGCATACGTAAAGTCCGTAAGGAACAGTAGCCTTGCGCCCCATGGTGCGCTCCTTGTCCACGTCGGCCTCCTTCGTGACGGCCATGCGGGTAATGGAATGCTCAGCTGTGTCAATGGGATCGACGCTACGGGCAAAAGTGAGTTGGATTGGACCGCGCACCTGATCGTTTTTCCCGTTTGTGGCTATAACGGCACCAAAGGCACGGATGTCAAAATAATGCTTGCAAAGAAGTTGCTTGGCAACTTTCTTTTTTCCTGCCTTGTCTGCCGCCTTTACCTCTGAGTCATCCCAGATGCTTTCAACCAAGTTGTCCAAGACAGCCTTTTCCCGGATGAAGATATCATATCCATCAGCGAGTTGCCTGGATACTTCAACATAGTTTCTCACCTTGCGTTTCAGACACACATCCGTTACAAGGCCACATCCTGTCTCGGCATCCACCCTCGGCAGGTTGCCTGCGTCGGGATCGCCATTGGGATTGCCGTCTTGGACATCAAAAAGATAGACAAAGTCGATTTTGTTTTTAAGTTCTGTCATAGCTTAGTTTATATGAATGATTAATATCTTTGGATTTCATTGATCTGAAGTTTTCTCAGCATCATCTTTCTTGGTGAAGAAGTCTTGCATCTGATGATAGTAGCCTATGAAGAAACGGCCTTGGTCTTCAAGGCTCAGATGGGATGGGAAGCCGTTGGCGTCGAGCTTCGAGACAATTTCCTGTTTCTGCCTCTCGAAATAGATGCGGCGGCCCTGCTCAAGTTTCTCCGAATGGATGGCCGAGAGATTGAGTATGGTTGGGAAGACCGTCGCTGGCGTGGAACTGGCAGCATTGAGGTATCTCTCCCTGATAGTCGAGTGGTTATTGCTCACTTCCGACTGAATCTTGTCCATCACTGCGAAAAGCCTGCCGCAGAGATAGCCTTGATTTTGATTTTCTTTGTCAAGCATAATTGTGATTTTATTAGGATTATTGATGTTTCTGTTTATACATGCCTTGAGGATGGCCGCCCGAGTAATGCCAATCGAATACTCCGCCCTGATGCGTCTTATGCAGGTCTCCATCAGCGTCACGGGGTAAGGTGTTCCCATGAAGATGCTCTTCGCTACCGCATCTGCAAGATTAGGTGTCACATCAGCGGCATTTCTGTTTAATGTTATGGCCAACAATATGCTATACAGCCCTTTGTATGGTTTATTAAAGCTATTACCAGCTATTTCCATATCGTCAAAATGCTTCAGGAGCATTCCTGCAAATTCCCGGAGCGGCAGGTTGGCCCAGAACACAACAGCTATTCTTGCGGCATTGGGTGCCAGACCTAAAACGAAGAATCGCTCATCCAAGCTTGTCGTCAATATACCGCTGAATATAGCTTTCAAGACTTTTATCACCTGAAGAGAGGTACCTTCTTGAGCGTCCTCGTCTTCTTTTTTCATATTGAACAGACTAAAGGCACATGCCTCCATCTGCCTGGATGTTTCCGATGCCGCGGAAGTCCAGAAAACGTAAGTTCTGTTGCCGACGCGAAACTTGTTCTGTGAACCAGATCGGAGCAAATACAGCAAGGCTGTGGTATATTTGAATTCAGCCTCCTCAGAAATTGGCGCATTCAATCCCTGCTGCTTTCCATACGAGTCATAGCCGGAGTCTATCTGGAAGGCGACAAGTTTGCCATTGCTCTTCCCACCGGGAATGAACGTACTTGTTGTCGTATCGACAGGCCGTGCATGGTTGCCGGTAATCAGGCAGACGCCTGCCGCATTCTTGTTGGATGACATACTCGCTTTCACCCGATGCCTCACCAATTCCTCATCAGCAGCCCCCAAGGTGACACGACCATTGATGCGGAACGTGAAATTCTTGGTCAGCACCTTACACACGTTCGTCCATGCCGGGTCCTCAGTCATCTTGGCCAGCTGCTCATCGTATCTGTCATAAAAGAGAGACACGGCTGCCGCATACTCGTTGTCAGGCAGTGCCTGATGCAACGCTCTCACCTCATCGACGAAGGCCTTATGGTTTTTCTTGTTGGCTTCCATCTCTTTCTGAAGATTCGTCTTTCCCGGGTTGACGGTTTTCAGGGCAAGCACATAGGAGCCGTTGTCGCCCATCAGGTGTGGAACGGGTGCGGATGTCCTTTCTTCAGGTCTTGAAGTAAGCACACTCTGACCATTTTCATCCCCCAAGAGTTCAAAATGGAGGAAACGGCCGTCCTTGTCGATGACGATGGCATAATAGAACTTCACATACGCCATGCCCATTGGCGGCAACTCATCGGAGAGCTTGTCGTATAACTTATAAAGAGCCTGTAATATCATCTCAAAACCTCCCCGCTGTCTTTTGATGGAACGATAATGACACCTTTGTTCATCACGGCATGATAGAACATGGCCTCAGGCTTTCTCATATCCTTTTCGAAGTCCATGTCATAGAGCATGTAGCCTAAGTCGCGCGTGTCACCTATGGCAGGCGAAAGGGTCTCTGAGTCTGGATTGACAAGCCGGAAATGGGCTGAGCATTCTCTCGTCCCCAGATAGGGCTGGGTGAAGCATTGGCCCTTTGAGGCCCGTCGCTCAAACATGGCGTTGTATTTACCCGGGTTCTCATCCGGATGCTCTTGCGGTTTTTCCTCGAAACACAATTCGGGCTCACGAGTGGTTTTCTCCTTACGCTTCCTGACTGGTATGAACTCCAGTCTGGCCCATATTCTATACCTCACGTCCCTGAGCATCAGACTGTTCTTCTGCTGCCGCTTCTCCTCCATATAAATCGGGTTGCCTTTTGATACCGCGCCTACTTCGTTGCGCCGGATGTTCATCCACTTTATTGGATTGAGCACTTCTATTTTGGTTACCTGCCAATGGATGGCAGGCTTCCAGAACACCGCCTCAAAGATGGCTCGCGCCGCTGACGGCGTGATGACATCATAGCTCACCCGCTCGACTTTCATCTCCGGGCGCGTAAAGCAGGCCATTGCTCCCCACACTTCCAGGCAAAATTCCTTATCGGTATATTCCATGTCGCTATATAATTAATGATTCTTCCAACCAATGATTCTCTGTCTTGAGTCCCACGTTACTATCGTAAAAGCTCTCAGAAGGTATGAAATAGATGTTCTCCACTATTTCCTTGATGGCCCCGGCACTTTGAAGTGACTTCAGGTCATTCTGATGGATGTTGACACTATATTGTCCCAACTGGCGCATGAGCGATGGATTAGGTCCCATACGCACCAGGTTCTCCACCAATTTGCCACTGTTCTTATAGTTCACGATGACTGGGGTCGTAGCGCTGTCTATCAGCCTGAACCGTCTGGCGGCCTCCTCAAGCTGAGGGTGCCATGTCCCATCGTTGTTCATGTAGAGCAAGCCTTTCATGTCCTTGGCATCAAACGTATTGGCCCGACAGTACAGTTGCCTGAAATAATCTTCCATCGCCTGTGGCGAAAAGAGATCATCATAATGGCTCATGCTTAGTCGGGCCTCGTTACCCTGACTGATGAACCCTCGTGGCAAGGGATGCTCCTTACCCAGACTGAACACGGTTGTCTCGCCCATGGACAGATGTCCCTCACGATTACACCGTCCCGCAGCCTGCAAGATGGAGTCAAGACCTGCTTCCTGACGGAATACCACGGGAAAGTCAATATCCACACCAGCCTCAATCAGTTGCGTAGCCACGACTCGAAGCGGAATGCCGGACTCCTCCTTGAGCAGGTTTCTGATCCTGCCTATCGTTTCCCCAACATGAGCAGGACACATCATCCTCGACAGATGTATCCTGCCCTCTTCTGGCAATCTGCTATACAGTTCCCGGGCATCGGCACGTGTATTGACTATACAAAGCACCTTATCGTAGCGTTGAAGCCTTTGGGCTATTTCATCGTAATTGCTCTTGTGGTCGTCCATAATCAGACGCACCCTGCGCAATCTGTCATGCAGCCTTGCGTCCTTGGGGATAAGTTCCTCAACCTGCCGATGCTGAAAGCCGTTGAATGAAACCGAAGGATTGGCTCCATCTATCCTCCCCGAAAACACCGGTTGGCTGGCCGTGGTCAGCAGCAAGGAGGTATGGAATATTCTCGATAGCGTGTCAAGCGTGTCGATGATAGGGCGTAGAAAAGTAATGGGAAGTGTCTGCGCCTCGTCAAGAATGATGACGCTATTAGCGATATTGTGCAGTTTACGGCATGCTGCTGGCTTGTTGCTGAAAAGCGACTCGAAAAGCTGGACATTGGTCGTTACGATGACCGGATAATCCCAGTTCTCCGTGGCAAGGCGGTAACGCTCCTTGAGACACTCATCGCCAATCTCATCATAATTGAATTCAGAATGGTGTTCCAGCACGTTCTCCACTCCGAGTATGGCTTTCAATGTAGAGGCCGTCTGAGTGATTATACTGGTATAGGGGATGGCTATTATCACCCGACTCTGTCCGTTGTGTATGGCATGGCGCATCGCCCAAAGTAAGGAGGAGAGGGTCTTGCCGCCTCCAGTCGGCACAGTCATGGAGAATACCCCTTGAGGCAGATTGCTCTTGTTACGGCAAAGTTGTTGAACATAATTCCTTACCCTGTTGACCTCGTTGTCTGTACTCGATTTCTTCAGGTTTGACAGGTGTGCCTCCAGTTTGTCCAATAGCGTTGGCAAGTCCTCGCTTTTACCACGCAAAGCCGACTGTTCCGGCTGCATGAAATGTTCTGTGTCGAGGTAGTCCGCATCCACAAGACAGCTGAACAGCATCCTCACGAAATGATGCATATCCTCCTTATCCAACTTCAATTGAGGAAAGTCTGGCTGTATAGGGAGCGGGCCAATTTTTATCTCCGGGGGGATGCCCTTTTTCAACATGCTCTCTACCTCGTCATCATCATACAGGCCACGATGGTGTCCCATGATAATATTTGCGAGGAATGGAAATCGGAGAGGAATTTGACGTTGCGCTATCACGCCTCCAATGAATGCATGCTCATGGGATCCCTTAGCGTCATTTTTGGGTGCAAGTCCGTTAGTTGACAGTATGTAGTTCTGAAAGTTGTCCCTTTCCTTACCCTTATCATGAAGCCAACCGGCAAGATAAGCAAGGGTACCGCTGTCGAAAATGTCAGCGAATCGTTTCGCCAAATCGGCAACATTGGCGCTGTGTTCCTGTAAAGACTGGAAAACAGGTTCTGGTTTAAGTTTTAAGTGTGCTATCATACGCTATCTTTACCAAGCATTGACTTGCAAGGATTATACAGACGATATTCATCAGTTCTCAATTGGCAAAGATATACATTTATTTTGGAAAGACCACGCTTTTGGTTAGTTTTTATTTTCAACTCTCACAGATTATATCCCATTGCTTGGTGCCGCCCATGCGGCCGTCCGCGCGACATGGAACATATTGCAGGGGCCGCCCTTGCGGCAGGTTTGATTCCGCCAGATGATGATATCAGGTGGCCATCATCGGGATCGACGTGTAGAAACAGAGCAGCGAGCAGCCACCAGCGGAATCGACGTGTAGAAACAGAGCAGCGCGCAGCCATCTGCAGGATTTGCGCAATCTGCGTGAGGAAACGTTTCCTTTGTTCACATTATTTTTATTTTTGCGCCGCCATTTGTTCTTTTTTCACTTCATTGGCCAGCGGCAGGGTGAGGACGAGGCAAAGCAGGGCACCGCCCACGATGACGGCCGACGACGACCAAAGGATGTTGCCAATCGTCACCACAGGCGACACGATGGCGCCAGCGACAAACGACGAGGCGCCGAAGATGGCGCTTGCTGCCCCGGCATTGTCGCGCTCGCTGTCCATGGCGATAGCGGTGCTGACGGGCTGCATCATACCAAACGAGATCATCATATAGATATAGCAGGGCAGCACTTCTCTTCTTTTCTTATCCGTTGCAAAGTTACGGCAGCGAAATTACAAAGGCATTTAAGCAGGATTACAATGGCCCTACTTTCCAATTACAATCGCATGACAGCGACAGCGGGAGGGGCGTAGACCTAAAAAGGGTGTGCCCCCCGTAAGGAACACACCCTTTCACTATGCCGCGGCGCGAGGCCGCACACATTATTTATTTAATCTCAATGGTCCTACCCGACTTCTTCTCTTCCTCCTTCGTTACCTTAGGCAGGGTGATGGTCAGGATGCCATCCGATACCTTAGCGGCGATGTGGGCCTTATCCACATCCTCGGGCAGCGTGTAGGTCTGCTGGTAGTTGCTGTAAGAGAACTCGCGGCGCAGATAGTGCTCCTTGTGTTCTTCCTTCTTCGGCTCTTCCTCCTTGTGCTCAAGTTTGTTCTCAATGGCGAGCTCCAAGTTGCCGTCAGCATCGAGGCTTACACGTACGTACTCCTTCTTAATGCCGGGAACGGCCACTTCCATCGTGTACTTCTCATTGTCCTCCTTAACATTCACTGCGGGCGCTGTGGCATTGGCGCGGCGAAGCGCACTGCTCATGAAACCATCACTGAAATCATTGTCAAACCAATCGTTTAATACCGGGAACAACATAAGTCAATACCTCCTATTTATATTTTAAATGTTCAACTTTTATCGAAGCGATCCGGCTCTCCTTGGCTTACCTTCCGGCTTACCTTGGGTTTGCTTTCAAGCTTCACCCTCAATGCTGCAACTCTCATGCCCATCTGCGATTAGCGACAGATTGGCACAAAAACGCGCCATTCTGTCGCACATAGCGGACTAATTACCTTCCGGGGGCAAAACAAATCGGGTAAACCGTCGGGGCTTTGCGCAAATCGTCGTAAATTTGCAGCATCAACAAATGAAGTAAGCCACATTAACCGACCACCATTATGCGCCGATTAGACCATCGCATCCTCTTGTTGGCTCTGCCATCGATTATTCAGAACGTCACCGTTCCGCTCCTCGGACTGGTCGACATGACCATCGTGGGTCACCTCGGTTCGGCGCAAGCCATGGGCGCCATTGCCGTGGGCAGCATGGTGTTCAACGTCATCTACTGGCTGTTAGGCTTCCTGCGCATGGGTACGAGCGGCCTCACCTCGCAGGCCTATGGCCGCAACGACGTAGCCGATGCCCGACGGTTGCTGCGGCGTGTGCTGCTGCTCTCCTCGGCGCTGGGCCTGACGCTCATCGCCCTGCAGTGGCCGTTGGGGTGGCTCGCCATGCGCGTCATCCATCCGTCGGCCGACGTCGTTCCGATGGCCCGACTCTATTTCAATATCTGCATCTGGGGTGCGCCCGCCGTGTTGGGCCTGTACGGCCTCAACGGCTGGTTCATCGGCTTGCAGGATACGCGCACACCGCTCTATGTGGCCGTAGCGCAGAATCTGCTCAACATCGTGGCCTCACTGAGCTTCGTCTACCTGCTACGCCTCAACATCGCAGGTGTGGCCCTCGGTACGCTCACCGCCCAGTGGTTCGGCTTCATCATCTCCACCGGCTTTGCCCTGCGCCGCTACCGTAGGCTCCATCGCGAGCTGCAAGGTGAGGCCCGGCAGCAGGTAACGGGGTGGCGGCGCTTCTTCTCGGTCAACCGCGACATCTTTATCCGCACGCTGTTCCTCGTGGCGGTCAACCTCTTCTTCACCTCAGTCGGCGCCAGAGAGGGCGACGTCATCCTCTCGGCCAACACGGTTCTGCTGACCTTCTACACGCTTTTCTCTTATATCATGGATGGTTTCGCCTTCGCCGGCGAGGCGGTCTGCGGCAGCACCTACGGCAGCGGCGATGTCGAGGCCTTCCGCGCATCGGTCCGGCGACTGTTCTTCTGGGGTTGGATAATGGTGGCGATCTTCACCGTCATCTACGCCGTCGGCGGCATGCCGCTCGTTCATTTCATGACGACCGAGCAGAGCGTGTTGCAGGTCATCGGCAGTTACTTCACCTGGGTGCTGCTCATACCCGTCTGTGGTATGGCGGCATTCGTCTACGACGGCGTGTTCATCGGCATCACCGCCACACGCGGCATGCTCGTATCGAGCGTCACGGCGGCGCTGCTGTTCTTCGCGCTTTTCTTCATCGGCAGAGCACTGCAGCTGCCCGCCAACCACCTGCTCTGGGCCGTCTATCTGGTCTATCTGCTGGCCCGCGGCGTAATGCAGTTTGGTTGGATGAAGCTGGTGCTCCCTGCTAAATTAAGGGTTAAAGGATAGCATAAGATGCTTACCAACCGAGGAGCAGTTGCGGAGGATAGCCCGGGGATGAGCGAAGCGATTCCCCGGGGGTGCGGATTGGGGGTAAGCAAAATCATTTTACCCCGTAGGGGTTGCGGCAAGACGTCAGCAATAATGAAATACGGATGACGCGTTGGATTAATGGAACGAAGCCGATGCCGAACGCAACTGATCGATGATGTCCTTAGCCACCTGCATGGCGTAATCGGCATCCTGACCGATGGGTAGACGGATGTAGTCCTTGCGCGGCTTACGCATCGTCAGCACCACCTGGTAGTCGCCCAACGTGTAAGGTGTGGCGGTGTTGACCGTCGCCACATCAACAATGTCGTCCATGTTGACCTCAGTCCCGTCGATGATCATCAGTTTGCGGTCGCGATAGACCAGAATGTTGCCGGCCAACTCATTGGCGCGTGTGGCGTTGAGCAGGATGCTGTCGTCGGGCTGACCCAATACCGACACCACCATTTCAATCGATTCGAAGCGCTTGAATGTCTCCGGAACGTCGGATTGTGACTTATGCCTGAACTTCAGCCACGCATAAGCCAACGGCACAACTAAGAGCGCGAACAACATGGGCTGCTGTAAGCGCCAGTCTAAAAGGATAACGGCCACAACCAGCAACACGATGTTGCAGACCGTAATGATGTTCTTTTTCATAAAATGTCTATCGATATCGTACATGCTGATAACGCCTTTACCTTATTAATATTGCGTTACAAAGACAAAAAAGCGGAACAAACGGCGGCTTTTGTCAGCAGGTTTTTATACTTTTGCAGTATCACTTCAACCAAACCGTATGCATCCTACCCTATCCGTCATCATCCCCGTTTATAATGTGGCAGCGACACTCCGCCGCTGCGTCGACAGCGTGTTGGCGCAGGGCGTCAACGGCATCGAGATTATCCTCGTCGACGACGGGTCGACCGACGACTCGCCATCAATCTGCGACGCCTACGGCAAACGGGAAGAGATTACCGTGGTTCACCGCCAGAATGGTGGACTGTCGGCCGCACGCAACACCGGCATCGAACGGGCCTCAGGCCAATACCTCACCTTTGTTGACAGCGACGACTACGTCGGGCCCGATACATACCGGCAGTTGCTGCCCCTGATGGGCGACTGCGACATCGTGGAGTTCCCGGTCGAACGGGAGCTGTGGCAAGGTCCGGTCCAACTAAGTTTCGGCAACCGTACCTACACCGACCGGCGCGCCTATTGGCTTGAAGGCAAGGCCTACGCCCACACTTATGCCTGTAATAAGATTTACCGGCGCGAGCTGTTCCGCGGCGTCGGCTACCCCGAAGGCCGCGTGTTTGAGGATGTGCCTACGCTTTGGCAATTGCTAAAGCGCGCGCAGGTGGTGCGCACGGTTGACGTCGGTTGTTACCACTACACGCTCAACCCCGGCGGCATCACCCAGCAGGCCGACGGCCACGCACTGCTCCAGTTGCTCGAGACCCACGTGGGCATCCTCGGCGACAAGCAACTGCAGGGCAGCCAGGGCTATCAACTTTATTACCGTCACGTGCTCAACATCCAAATCTCCGTCTACGACCAGACGGGCGACGACTACGACCTCATCCTGCCGGTGATGCCCTTCTGGGGGAGTCTGAAGCTGATTGCGCTCCATCTGTTTGGTCTGCAGGGCTTCTGTCGCCTGCACCGGGCGTTTTTCAATTGATGCAATGCGCGGCATTGACGAACGGTGGCCGGCACAAGGCACAGCGACTACGCTGCTACCAAAGTCCCATCCTGAAGCCATCATTTACTCCGAAAAAAGCCGACAAAATCGTGTTATCGATTTTGCGCATTCTACGAATCAAAAAACGTTAAAATTGAGAAGGCGGAATGAGAAAATCGCCCGGAAACGACCATTTCAGCCTCATCGCATCGCGATAACTATGGTTTCGCACCGCGATAACTATGGTTTCGCACCGCGATAGCTATGCTATGACGACGCGATAGCTATGCTATGACGACGCGATCGCTATGGTATCGCGACTCGATAGCTATGGTTTCGCGAGGCGATTGCAGCCCAATGCGACCGCCATTTGACCTCGTATCAGCATAAACATCTGACTAACAGCGGTTTCCGAAAACTGTGCTTAACATCGCTCAGAATCGCGTATTTCGGAGCAAAGGAGGTATCCGTTGATTTCAAGCCATTCTGAGGGGTCTTAAAACACCAAAATAGTTTACAACCGTGAAAGCGTTTGAGAGGTGCGGGAACGTAGTCGAGTCGTTGGCTTGACGAGTTTTTTTTCAGCCTCTACATCACTTCCCATCGATAATCTTTCAGGCGAATCCTTGCCTCACCAATACTGTCGGTCATCACCGCCACACCCTCACGCTCAAGCAACTGCCGTTGTTCCGGCCAATTAGGCGCGAGGCGGCCACGGGCATTGACGACGCGATGGCAAGGCAAATGAAGCGACGACGGTACGACCGACAGCAGATGGCCCACCAAGCGCGAATGGTTGGGGTACCCGGCAAGCCGTGCAACGTCGCCATAGGTAAGCACCCAGCCGCGTGGTATTTGTCCGACAATGTTATATACATCCGTCGCCAATTGTTGCATATCAATCCTTGCCATGTTGCAAAGATACACCATTTATCCATAACGGCAAAGGCCAGAGGCCGGTTAATAATTGGAATTTATCAAGCATGATGCCAACCGCGCAGCGGTTGCGGGAAATAGCCCGGGGATGAGCGAAGCGATTCCCCGCGCACGCAACCTGAACGATCCCACCGTACAGCGCGGTAAGGAGTTGTTCTACAAGATGGGTTGCACCAGCTGCCACCGTCCAAAGTGGGAGACCGGCGACGACAACTACTGGCTGCCGCAGATGATGGTGGACAAGAACTACACCAAGTTGCCGCGCTATGCCCATCAGACCATCTATCCTTACAGCGACTATGTGCAGCACAAGCTGCCTTTCGAAGTGAAGCTCGACAACTTCCAGGTGGACTACCACGACGGCACCACTTCACCGATGGACTATGAGACGCGTTTCAATATCATCGACGGAAAGAAGACACTCAATGCGGCAGTGTCGATGAACCATATCTTCACCTATCAGCATTACCGCATCTATCAGGCAAGCTTCGACACCGACAACATGGGCAGCTATCTCAGCGTGAACTACGACCCGTGGGGCATCGGCGTGACCTATGTGGGCTACGCCCTGCTCTTCCTGTCGCTCATCCTCATGCTGGTGCTGCCGGGCACTTCTTGATGATACCTTACAAAGACAAGAAGGGCATCACGTGGTTCGGTCCTGCCGACGCGCTGCCCAAGACAATGCCCCACGGCGAGATGCTCTTCGTCAAGACCGTATTCTCAATCCTCTTCCAAGACATCAACGCACAGCAAAACGATGAGGCTAATGATCTCATCAACAGTATCATCATCCACAAGGTGGGCATGGTGCGCCCCAACTTCCACGGGCTCAACTACCGCTGGTGCGTCGTGGGAGCGCAGCTCCTGCTCTTTGTCTCATGTGCAACTACTGGACTTGGGATCCAAAGGAGACGTGGGCCCTCATCACCCTCCTCATCTATGCCATTCCCTTGCACACCCAATCGCTTCCCGCCCTTCAGCGTCCCCGCACTTACCACCTGATGATGGTGCTGTCCTTCCTCACCATCATCATGACCTACTTCGGCGTAAACTACTTCCTGAGCGGCATGCACTCCTATGCTTAAGCCCTGTTTGGTATATTCTGATTCCATCTTTGCATGCTACTCGCGAAATGATTCCTCAAAAAAAATCGCTTATAATAAAATAAATTATTCCTCAAAAATTTGCCTATAATAAAATAATATCGTACCTTTGCACTCGCTTTTGAGTTAAGGGAACATCAACGGAAGTTAATGCGGACTTCAAAGAAAGTTAAGGCAGACTTCAACGGAAGTTAAAGCAGACTTCAAAGGAAGTTAAAGCAGACTTCAAAGGAAGTTAAGGCGGACTTCAAAGGTAAAGTATTGTAATACTTCCCTTCTGCCCTTTTCAAAGGCTTGTTGGCGGGATAGCTCAGCTGGTTAGAGCGTCGGATTCATAATCCGGAGGTCGTGGGATCGTGGCCCACCCCCGCTACACTGAAAATCAAGGAGTTACGACAAAGTAACTCCTTTTTTTATGCCCTCCGTGAAATTCACGTGAAATTCAGATTTTAAACCTCTTTTTCCTCTATCGAATTGAATTTCACGCTATTACGTGAAATTGCATGAAACACATCAAAAATGTGGCAGTAACAAATCTGTTTGCATTATTTAACGGTAAGCGTCTCCACATTTG
>Ga0256404_1005639_pt1 | contig 21873 bp, 17 predicted proteins | sample RumenRJG_01DNA_FD_185990 | JGI IMG/M metagenome (GOLD analysis project Ga0256404, IMG submission 185990) | Bovine rumen microbial communities from Lethbridge, Alberta, Canada - RJG_01 | ecosystem: Host-associated > Mammals > Digestive system > Stomach > Rumen | place: Canada: Alberta | collected...
AAAAGGCCCTCGAGCAGCACGACGCCTACATCGCCGCGCTCGAGGGCGGCGATGTCATGATGGTCGACGACCATTACTATGTGGGCCGATCCGCACGCACCAACGACGAGGGGTTCCGCCAGTTCGCGGCATTCCTTGCCGCATGGGGATTCACCGCAGAGCAGGTGGAACTCGAGCGCATCCTGCACCTCAAGACAGGATGCACCTACCTCGAGGACGGCCGCCTGCTCGCCGCGGGCGAGATGTGGGAGCGTCCGCTCTACCGCGAGTCGGGACGCTTCTCCGAGATCTTCCACGTACCCGACGCGGAGGCGTACGCCGCCGATGCCGTGCGCATCAACGATTGCGTGATCATGTCCGCGGGCTACCCCAGCGTTCGTGCGCAGATCGGCGCGTGGGGCTATCGCGTCATCGAGCTCGAGATGAGCGAGTTCCGCAAGATCGACGGGTCGATCACCTGCCTGTCGCTGCGCTGGTAGGCTGCCTAGACGAGGAAGATCGCAGGCGAGCCGTCGGTCTCCATCCTGCCATCGCGCACCTCGATGGACGTGGCGTCGATCAGGTTGATGTAGCTGCCGTCCGGGGCGTCGACCTGCACCTCGGATGCCTCGCCACGCAGGGGGAACACGCCGATGGCGCGGCCCCAGTCGCCTTCGCGCTCCAGCACCGCAAGGTCCCTCTCATCGTCGGCGTGCCAGCGGAAGAAGTCCTCGCTGCCGAGCGCCTCATGCTTGATCTGCGCGAGCCTCGTGATGAGCGGCGAGAGGTCGGTGCCCGTCTCCCAGCCAACGGTATCGCGGTCGAAGAGGCTCGGGCGATGGTCCGCACCGACCTCCTGGCCTGCGTACACGAGGGTCGTCCCCTTGAGGAAGAAGATGAACGCGGTGAGGCTCTCGAGCGAGAGCCCGCGGTCGAGCCGCCCCGCGATGCGGTCGGTATCGTGGTTCTCGAGGTAGCGCAGCTTGTTGAAGCCGCGCGGGTAGGCGCTCTCCTGGAAATCGATAAGGTCGAGGTAATGGGAGAGGGGGGCCTTTCCGGCGAGCCAGCGGTCGAAGACGGTCTGGATATCGTAGGTGTACTCGATGTCGAAGGCCGCATAGGCCTCCGCATCGGTGGCGCAGTACAGCCCGCGCCTGCGCATCTCCTCCGCGAACTCGCGGTGCACGGTCTCGGCGAGCCAGATGCATCCGGGCCGCACCTGCTCGACCGCAGCGCGGGCCCGCTCCCAGAACTCCACGGGCACGAACGAGGCGACATCGCAGCGGAAGCCGTCCACATAGCGGGCCCAGTAGCAGAGCGACTCGATCTGGTAGTCCCAGAGCGCGGGGTCGGCGAAGTAGTCGAGGTCGATGATGTCGGTCCAGTCGCCCACATGGTTTCCGGGGTTTCCGTCGGGCTTCCTGTAGAACCACTCGGGGTGCGTCTCCCACAGCACCGAGTCGGGCGAGGTGTGGTTGTAGACCACGTCGATCATGCACTTCATGCCCTGTGCGTGGATGGCGTCGACGAGCGCCTCGAAATCCTCGAGTGTTCCGTACTCGGGGTTGACCGAGCGGTAGTCGCGGTTGGCATAGGGGCTTCCGAGCGTTCCTTTGCGTGCCTTCTCGCCGATGGGGTGGATGGGTATGAGCCAGATCGCGTCGGCGCCGAGTGCGCGGATGCGCGGCAGGTCGTCGATGAGCGCGCGGAATGTGCCCGCCGGCGTATGGTTGCGCACGAAGACCGAGTAGATGACGGCCTGCTGGAGGCTCTCGTTGATGGTGTGCGGCATGGATGCTCCTTCCTCGCTTCCCATCCCATTGTGACACAGCCCAAGCCGATGCCTGCAACCGACCGGCGGTCAGAATACGACCGTTTGCCGGACATGCGGAACCGTTCGCCGAGCAACGCGGATGCGGTTTTTGACAGCACGCGCGTGAACAGGGCATTATTCTTTCGGAATCGTTTCCAGTAGCGTTTCCAGTAACGTTTCCGATCCAGCGGTTTCCAGGGGAACAAGAAGGAGTCCATGGCGACCATCAAGGACATCGCAGCCTATTGCAATGTTGCCGTAAGCACCGTCTCGCGTGCGCTCAACGATCATCCCGACGTGAGCGCCGAAACGCGTCGGAAGGTGCTCGACGCCGTCCATAGCCTCCACTACGTTCCCAACAACGCGGCGCGCGACCTCGTGCTTCCCCAGAGCGATTCCATCGGCCTCGTGGTGCGCGGTGCCGAGAACCCCTTCTTCACGCCCATCATCCGCGCAGTCGAGAAGGCGTGCGAGGACCGGGGCTACACGATGGTGCTCCACCAGATTCCCGCCGGTGGAGACGAGGTGGGGGAGGGTGCGCGCCTCGTCCAGTCCAAGCGCCTCCGCGGCCTCATCATGCTCGGCGGACGCTACGACTACACGAGCGACGATGTCTCGGCGATCGGGGTTCCGTTCGTGTGCTGCACCTACACCAACCATTTCGGCGACCTCGATGCAGGTTCGTTCTCGTCCGTCTCGATCGACGACAAGGCCGAGGCGTATCGCGCCGTCAAGCAGCTCATCGACAACGGCCACACCAAGATCGCGATTCTCCTTGACTCGAAGACCGACCGCTCCATCAGCGAGCGCCGTTTCTGCGGATACTGCGAAGCGCTCGCCGACGCCGGCATCTCCCTTGACGAGGGGCTTGCGTGCGAGACGGTCGAGTTCAACATGGGGGCCGCGTTCGCGTGCGTCGAGCGCTTCATCGCAGAGCGCTCCGACATCACGGCGATCTTCTCCGTGGCCGACACCATGGCGATCGCGGCGATGAAAGCCATCGCCAACGCCGGACGCACCATTCCCGATGACATCTCGATCATCTCCATCGACGGTATCGAGATGTCGCTCTACACCGTGCCCACGCTCACCACGCTCGTCCAGCCGAAGGCGCTCATCGGTGAGAAGGCAGTCGAGATCCTGGTTGATGTGCTGGACAACGGCGGAAAGACCCGCCACGTCCGGCTTGAGACAACCCTGAGGCCCGGGGGTACCGTGGGCCGCGTACATTCCGTGGACTTGGCGTGAAGGACGCTGAGCAAAGACAGGAGGAGTAAGTATGAGCACCAACCTTTCTCGTAGGGCCTTCCTCGGCACCACCGGCCTCATGGCCGCAAGCCTCGCCGCATGCGGCGGCGGCAACGGCGGCGGCGAGGGCGGCGACGAGGGCGGCGACGCCGCAGCGACCGGCAGCGTGTACTGGCTGAACTTCAAGCCCGAGCTTGATGAGACCGTCCAGTCCCTCGCCACCAAGTACACCGAGACCACCGGCGTGCCCGTGAAGGCCGTCACCGCCGCTTCCGGCACCTATCAGCAGACCCTTCTCTCCGAGATGGACAAGACCGACGCCCCCACGCTCTTCATCATCGGCAACGCCGCCGGCGTCAAGGAGTGGGGCGACTACGCGATGGACCTCAAGGGCACCGCTATCGAGTCCGAGCTCTCCACCGATGCCTACAACCTGTATGACGAGAGCGGCAAGCTCGTCTCCATGGGCTACTGCTACGAGTGCTACGGTATCGTCGCCAACGCCGACCTCATCGCCAAGGCCGGCCACGACATCGCCGACATCAAGGACTTCGAGAGCCTGAAGGCCGTCGCCGAGGACATCCACGCCCGCGCTGCCGAGCTCGGTTTCGACGCCTTCGTCGCCGCCGACATGGACGACAGCTCCAGCTGGCGCGTCACCGGCCACCTCGCCAACCTCGTGTACTACTACGAGGAGCAGGATCAGGGCAAGTTCGACTCCACCACCTCCTCGATCTCCGACAAGTACCTCCCGAACTACAAGAACATCTACGATCTGATGATCAACAACTCCTGCACCGAGCCCACCGCGCTCGCGACCGGCGGCCATGATCCCGCGAACCAGTTCTCCACGGGCCAGGCCTGCTTCTTCCTGACCGGCTCCTGGGACTACACCGGCCTCTCCGCCGCGCAGCCCAGCGTCAAGATGCTCCCGTACTACTGCGGTGTCGCCGGTGAGGAGAAGGCCGGCCTCAACTGCGGTACCGAGAACTGCTGGGCCATCAACGCCAACGCCTCCGACGCCGACAAGCAGGCCACGATGGACTTCATGGTCTGGCTGGTCTCCGACCCCGAGGCCTCCGGCGCCCTCGTCGAGCAGCTCGGCATCCTGCCGTACAAGAACGCCGCTCCTTCCACGAACGGCTTCCTGAACGACGCCGCCGCCTACACCGACAACGGCTGCTACGTCATGGACTGGGCCACCAACTACCAGCCCAACGTCGACCAGTACCGTGCCGCCCTGGTCTCCGCGCTGAACGCCTACAACGCCGACCAGTCCGACGCCAACTGGGCCGCCGTCAAGACCGCCTTCGTCGATGGCTGGGCAACCCAGTGGGCCGCTGCCAACGCATAAGCTGGCACAACAGAACATCACGTTGATGGGCGGGCGGATCACCGTCCGCCCCATCCCCTTACCAACCCTCTTCAGTGCACGGAAAGGAGTTGAAACTAGCGTGGTATCCAGAAACTCCATCAGGACGACGACCCGCAAATGGTCGTGGCTGTTCATCGGCCCCGTCGTGGCAGCGTTCATCATCGGCTTCGTGTGGCCGTTCTTCCAGGGCATCTATCTGTCGTTCTGCAAGTTCAAGACCATCTCGAGCGCCGAGTTCATCGGTCTCGGGAATTACGGCAAGGCCCTCGCCGACGTGAGCTTCCAGCATTCGTTCTGGTACACCGCCCTCACCGCCGTGGTGAGCCTCGTGCTCATCAACGTGCTGGCGTTCATGGTCGCCTACCTGCTCACGCAGAACCTCAAGGGCTCCAACATCTTCCGTACGGTGTTCTTCATGCCCAACCTCATCGGCGGCATCGTGCTCGGCTACATCTGGTCGATGATCTTCGACGGTATCCTCAGCGCGTACAGCACCTCGATCCTGCTCAACACCACCTACGGCTTCTGGGGCCTGATCATCCTCATGTGCTGGCAGCAGGTCGGCTACATGATGATCATCTACATCGCAGGCCTGCAGGCCGTCCCGGAGGACATGCTCGAAGCTGCGAAGATCGACGGCGCAAACAAGTGGCAGACCCTCTTCCAGGTCACCATCCCCAACGTCATGCCGTCCATCACCATCTGCATGTTCCTCTCGCTGACCAACGGCTTCAAGCTGTTCGACCAGAACCTCGCGCTCACGGGCGGCCTCCCCTACATCATCAACCCTGACGGCTCCACCGTGAACACCACCGAGATGCTGGCCCTCAACATCTACAACACCTTCTACACATCGGGCGCCGCCTCGCGCGGCGTGGCCCAGGCCAAGGCCGTGCTCTTCTTCATCCTGGTCGCCGGCCTCGGACTCGCGCAGCTCGCCTACACCCGCAAGAGGGAGGTGCAGCAGTAATGGCAACCAAGGAACAAACCCTCGCGACCGAGCGCCGCACCAAGACCATCCTCTCCGTGGTGCTCGCCATCATCTGCATCATCTACTGCCTGCCCGTCGTGGCCGTCGTCATCAACTCGTTCAAGGGCAACACCTTCGTCAAGACCGAGACGTTCGCCCTTCCCAACGAGCAAAGCTTCGTCGGCTTCGACAACTTCATCAAGGGCATGACGTTCGGCAACTACCCGTTCGCCAATTCCGTCCTGTACAGCGCGATCATCACCGTGCTTTCCACCGCCCTCATCCTGATCTTCTGCTCGATGGCGGCTTGGTACATCGCACGCGTCGACTCCATCTTCTGCAAGATCGTCTACTTCCTGTGCGTCTTCTCGATGGTCGTGCCGTTCCAGATGGTCATGTTCACCCTCTCCAAGACGGCCGACACCCTGAAGCTCAACACCCCGTGGACCATCCCCATCGTCTACCTGGGCTTCGGAGCGGGCTTGGCGATCTTCATGTTCGTGGGCTTCGTCAAGTCGATCCCGCTCGAGATCGAGGAAGCGGCCGCCATCGACGGTTGCGGTCCCGTCCGCACCTTCTTCGAGGTCGTGCTCCCCATGCTCAAGCCCACGCTCATCTCGGTGGGCATCCTCGAGATCATGTGGGTGTGGAACGACTACCTGCTGCCGGTGCTCGTGCTCGACATCAACAAGTACCGCACGATCCCCATCCACATCCAGTACCTCAAGGGCAGCTACGGCACGGTTGACCTGGGCGCGACGATGGCACTCATCCTGCTGTCGATCATTCCGGTCATCATCTTCTACCTCGCGTGCCAGAAGCACATCATCAAGGGCGTCGCTGCAGGCGCTGTGAAGGGCTAGGTCATGGACCGCTCTGCTGGAATAATCCTCCCCATCTACGCGCTGCCGTCCCCGTACGGGATCGGCACGATGGGACAGGCCGCCCTCGACTTCGTGGACTTCCTCGCCGAGGCCGGGCAGGCCTGGTGGCAGGTGCTCCCGATCGGCCCCACGTCGTTCGGCGACTCTCCCTACCAGAGCCCGTCGACTTTCGCGGGCAACCCCAACTTCATCGACCTCGACATGCTGGTCGATGACGGGCTGCTGCTGCAGGACGAGGTGGACGCCGTGACGTGGTGCGACGACCCCGCGCGCGTCGACTACGAGCTCCTCTTCCGCGAGCGCCCGGCCATCCTGCGCAAGGCGTATCTGCGCGGTTGGAAGCGCGACGAGGAGAAGGTCGCCGCGTTCGCGGCGGACAACGCCGGATGGCTGGACGACTACGCTCTGTTCATGGCCGTGAAGCGCCATTTCGGCATGGGCGCGTGGACCGAATGGCCCGATGAGGACATCCGCCTCCACAGGCCCCGGGCGATCGCGGAATACCGCGAGAAGCTTGCGGACGAGGTGCGCTTCAACGAGTACGTGCAGTATCTCTTCTACGCGCAGTGGGACGCGCTGCACGCCTATGCCCTCAAGAAGGGCGTCAAGCTGATGGGCGACCTGCCCATCTATGTGGCGCTCGACTCCGCGGACGTCTGGGCCAACCCCGGCGACTTCATGCTCGACAAGCGCAACATGCCCACCGAGGTCGCGGGCGTCCCGCCCGACGCCTTCACCGCCGACGGACAGCTCTGGGGCAACCCCCTCTATGACTACCAGGCCATGGAGGCCGACGGCTTCGGTTGGTGGATCAGGCGCATCACGGGTGCCGAGAAGCTCTACGACATGATCCGCATCGATCACTTCCGCGGATTCGAGAGCTTCTGGGCGGTTCCCGTAGGCGAGAAGACCGCACGCAACGGGCACTGGGTCAAGGGCCCCGGCATGAAGCTCGTGGGAACGCTGCTCAGGCGGTTCCCGCAGCTCAGCTTCATCGCCGAGGACCTGGGTTACGCCACGCCCGAGGTGGCGCAGCTCCTCGCCGACTCCGGCCTGCCCGGCATGAAGGTGCTCGAATTCGCCTTCGACTCGCGCGACACGTCCGGCAACTCCTACCAGCCCCACAACTACGGGCGCAACTGCGCCTGCTACGTGGGCACGCACGACAACGACACGATCGTGGGCTGGCTCGAGAGCGCCGACCCCGCGGATATCGACGTCGCCGTGAAGTACCTCGGCCTCAACAGGCGCGAGGGTTACGCATGGGGCTTCATCCGCGGCGGCATGGCGAGCGTGGCAGACCTGTTCGTGGCGCAGATGCAGGATTATCTCGAGCTGGGCGGATACGCCCGGACCAATACCCCCGGCACGTCGGGAAACAACTGGCAGTGGCGCATGCTGACCGGGCAGGCGACGCCTGCGCTGGCCAAGCGCATCGCCACGATGACTAAGATGTATGGAAGGAGTGCTCGATAACTATGGCTGAAGTTATCCTCAAGCACATTAAGAAGGTGTATCCCAACACCGAGAAGAAGCGCAAGCCCGAGAAGGGTCAGGAGCCGGCGCACCGCACGTCGCACCTCCAGGTCACCGACGAGGGCATCCTCGCCGTCCCCGACTTCAACCTCGAGATCGCCGATCGCGAGTTCGTGGTCTTCGTCGGCCCGTCGGGCTGCGGCAAGTCCACCACGCTGCGCATGATCGCCGGCCTGGAGGAGATCACCGGCGGCGAGCTCTACATCGACGGCAAGCTCATGAACGACGTCGCGCCGAAGGACCGCGACATCGCCATGGTCTTCCAGAGCTACGCGCTGTACCCGCACATGACCGTGCGCGACAACATGGCGTTCCCGCTCAAGCTCCGCGGCTATGCCAAGGATGAGATCGACCGCAAGGTCAACGAGGCAGCCGAGACCCTCGGCATCACCCAGTTCCTCGACCGCAAGCCCAAGGCCCTCTCCGGCGGCCAGCGCCAGCGCGTCGCCATCGGGCGCGCCATCGTGCGCGAGCCCAAGGTCCTGCTCATGGACGAGCCGCTCTCCAACCTCGACGCCAAGCTCCGCAACCAGATGCGCGCCGAGATCATCAAGCTCCGCGAGCGCATCAACACCACGTTCGTGTACGTCACGCACGACCAGACCGAGGCCATGACGCTCGGCGACCGCATCGTCATCATGAAGGACGGCGTCACCCAGCAGGTCGGCACCCCGCAGGAGGTCTTCGAGCACCCGGCGAACCTCTTCGTGTCGGGCTTCATCGGCGTGCCGCAGATGAACTACTTCGACGCCGAGCTCGTGCGCGACGGCGACAAGTTCGCGGTCGAGGTCGGCGGCATCACCGTTGTCCCGAGCGAGGAGAAGCAGGCCCGCCTGCTCGAGCAGAACGTGCAGTCCCAGCCCATCACGCTGGGCATCCGCCCCGAGCACGTGTCGCTCGTGGACGCCGGCGAGAAGACCCTCTCCGGTACCGTCGACGTGTCCGAGATGATGGGCTCGTCCGTTCACCTGCACCTCAACTCGCTCGGCCAGGACGTCATCGTCATCGTCCAGACCACCGATATCGACAAAGAGCGCAGGAGCGAGCTGAAGGCCGGCCGCGAGCTCTCGTTCACCTTCAGCGGCGAGCTTGTCCACATGTTCTCCAAGGAGGACGAGCACAACCTCGAGTTCTAAGCACGTTTCCAACGAGAGACTGACTCCTGTCTCTCTTCCTTCCGGGTGGGGCCGTACCTTCGGGTGCGGTCCCATCTGTCTGTGACGATTCTCCTCGGACGATTCTCCTCGTAGGACTTTTGTCAGCTTTTTGATGACAAAAGTCCTACGAGGAGAATCGTCCGAGGAGAATCGTCACGCGATGAGGACTGCCATTCTTAATCTTCCCTTCATGTTGGCCTCATGCGGATTGGGTATACCTATAGTCGACGCGGGCGAGGGGCGCCTGCGAGGACTCTTTGGAAAGGAGACCACCATGATCACGATGTTCGTTATCGGCATGCTTGCCCTCTCGATCGGCCTCCGTGCCATCGGGTTCGCCATGCGCTGCCTCGGAGGCGTCATGCGCCTGTTCTTCGGCCTGTTCGGCATCCTGCTCATGCCGCTGTGCCTGTTCTTCTCGCTCGCATGGGGGCTCGGAAGCATCGTCCTCCCCATCCTGGGAATCATGTTCGTGCTGCAGCTGATCCTTCCCGAGCAAGCTGCGTAGCAGAACCGCAAACAGCCCTCTGACCAGCGCCTCGCAACCGCGGGGCGCTTTTCGGTCGCACGAAAAAGCAGCCGAGGGTTGGTGGATGCGCCGGGCGCGCTACCATACTGTAGATGGTGCCGGCAAGCAGATGGGCACCAACAGAAAGGCACGACCATGAGCTTCCGCGACAACCTCCAGCACCTCCGCGCCACGCGCAACATGACCCAGGAGCAGCTTGCTATGCTGGTGGGCGTCTCCCGCCAGTCCGTCACCAAGTGGGAGGCCGAGCGCGCCTACCCCGAGATGGACAAGCTCATCAAGCTCACCCAGATCTTCGACTGCACCCTCGACGAGCTCGTCTCGGGCGATCTCACGGGACGCGTGGCGGAGCCGGCGAAGGCGATTCCCGCGACAGCCGCGCTCGCCGACATCACGGGCTATGACGAGCACCAGATCAAGTTCGCGAACCGCATCGCGACGGGCGTGGCCTTCATCCTTCTCGGCCTCACCCTCGCCTCCCTGTTCGACGGGGTCGAGTTCGGGCCGATTCCCGTCGACGCGCTTCCGGTGGGCTCCCTGTTCGCGGGCATCATCGCAGGCATCTCGTTCATCATCCCCGCGTGCATGGATAACACCGCCTTCAAGCGCGCCCACCCCTTCGTCGAGAACTTCTACACCGCCGAGCAGGAGCAGCAGGCACGCCACGAGTTCGGCATCCAGCTCACCGTGGGCATCGGCTTCGTGCTCGCCGGCGTCGCGTCGGGTGCGCTGGGAGACAACCGCTTCATCCACGCGCTCTTCTTCGCCTGCATTACGGTCGGCGCCTTCATTCTCGTGCGCGGAGGCATCAGGGCCGGCCGCATCGACGTGGAGGAGTACAACATCGACGCCCTCTCAGAGCTCACCGAGGAGGAGGTCGCCTCCATCGTGGGTGAGGAGCGCGCCGCCAAGGTGCTCGCGAGGACGCGCCGCAGCAAGCTCGTCGGCGCAGCCTGCAGCATCATTATGATCCTCGCAACGATCGTCGGCCTCTGCCTGATGTTCTACGGCGAGCCATACTTCTGGATGGCATGGTTCGTGGGCGGCCTGCTCTGCGGCGTCGCCGCCCTCATCCCCGCGCTGGTCACCTCGCTCGCGAAGGTGCAGTAGGCCTGCCGGTGCCGCGATGCAGTGCGATCGAGCGCCTATTTGAGGGAATAAGGTTGACTTGGTGGTTTTATACGGGGAGGTACCGTAGTAAGCCACCAAGTCAACCTCATCCATGATTGAAAAGACCAGATATCGGAGAGAAGTATCGAGTTGACTTGGTGACGCTTATCAAAACAGGCACCAAGTCAACCTTTGTAGCGGTTCCGCATGCTGTTCAGAAGGCGTTATCGCGGGGTACCGGAGGCAATGCCGAGAAAAAAGAGGGATATATGCTCTCTGCATAAGCCCTGCCGTTCGGGGTATACTCTCGATACGCCGGTGGCAGCCGGCACGGACCTTGACATTCGCATGGTGGCAGATCGGCCCCAAACCTGTGGGGGCGACTGGTTTCGACAGGGTGTGTTTGAGACGGGCAGCAGGCCGTGGTCTCCTCGCCACGTAAAACAGGGGTACCGTCAAATGAATTGACAACAACACTTACCAGGGCTATGCCCTCGCTGCTTAATAAACAAGTAGCCGCGGATCCGGAGGTCTTCTCCTGCTTCCGGTGACGCGTCATTCAGGGAGATGCACTGCGCGGACGTAGCGGGTATGCCGCGCAGCAAAGATCGAACCGGCTAGGGCGTGCGGAGCGGGTCGCTCGGCACCAAGCGCCCGAAACCTATCGAGCGACTGAGCCTGGAGACACCTATCAGGAACGTGCTTTGGACCGGAGTTCGATTCTCCGCGCCTCCACCATGTATGTCCGAGCCCCGGCAGCGATGCCGGGGCTCTTATTTCGGTCTTCTCGGGAGCGCTGGCACGGAAAGCCCCCGTTTCTAGCACGAAGGGCACATATTCCGAGGTTTTTGGGTCCCAAATCGCCATCGAGCGGATACACCGCTTGCATTTCCGCAGGTAGGACGGGTGCCGATATGGCTCCGATGGAGATCCGATACCCAAAAACCTTGGAATATGTGCCCTTCGTGCTAGAAACGGGGGCTTTCCGTGCACGGGCGGTGCTATGACGTCGGCAGATCGCGTGCTGCGACTACATCGACACCTGTGCCGCACACGTTGGCGAGAACCACATCGCCCATGCGGAGCGGTGCAGCCACATGTATGGCGTTCACCTGTGCCAAGCAGTCGTGCAGCAGCTCGCGTGGGACTGGCGCGGTGCCCTGGACGGCCAGCCTCCGCAGGGGAGAGCCCTCCGCGGCGACGGTGGTGGTGAGCGTGCGTAGGGGGTGCGTGTGCTCGGCGAGGGCGTACTCGAGTCCGCGCTTGCACGAGTGGCCGCTCACCTCGAGGGCATCGGGCTCGCCTGCGACGGTGATGCAGCAGCTGCGCGGGCAGATGATGCAGGTGTAGGTGCTCTCAGCCATCTAACCCACCTCCACGATCTCGAGCGTCGGTGCGGCGCCTGCGGGTACCCGCGCCTCCAGCGAGAGCATGCTGGCAGGTGCGACGGCAACCAGCCGCTTGCGCGCCAGGATTTCTCCGCCCGCGACCACACGCAGCTCCACGCGCTCGGCGGGATGCTGCACACGGCAGAAGAAGCGCAGGTCGCGGGGTCCATCTCCCACCTGCACACGCTGTGGGACGCACGCGCCCACATTGCCCGCTGTCGTCACGGGCAGATAGGGGCGCTCGTCCGGGCATCCAGCGTCAAGCCACGCGCACGCGCCGCGCGCCGCCAGCTCGCCCGATTCGCTCACATAGTCCACGAGGTCGAAGACGATGCTCACGTTGCCCGATGCGAAGATGCCGGGCACGTTGGTCATGAAGGTGTCGTCCAGCATGGGTCCGCGGGTCACGGGATCGAGCTCCACGCCCGCCTGCTTCGACAGCTCGTTCTCGGGGATGAGGCCCACGGCGAGGACGAGCAGGTCGCAGGGCACGTAGCGCTCGGTGCCGGCAACGGGCTTGCCGTCTGTTCCGCGTGCGGCAACGGTGACGCCTTCGAGGCGGTGCTTGCCGTGCACGCGCGACACCATGTGCGAGAGGCGCAGGGGGATGCCGTAGTCCTCGAGGCACTGCACGACGTTGCGCGCCAGGCCGCCCGGATGGTCCATAATCTCGTAGACGCCCTCGACCTCGATGCCCTCGAGCGTCATGCGGCGCGCCATGATGAGCCCGATGTCGCCGGATCCGAGAATCACGGCGTGCGTCCCGGGCAGATAGCCCTCCACGTTGATGTAGCGCTGCGCAGCGCCCGCGGTGATGACGCCTTGGGGGCGCTCGCCGTGGAGCAGCACCTGCGCTGCCGTGCGTTCGCGGCAGCCCATGGCGAGGATGACCGCGCCCGCGCGCACGTGCACCATGCCGTCGGTCGGGTTGGTCGCCCAGATCTCGCGGTTCGCCGCAAGCTCGAGCACCATCGTGTCGAGCAGCACCTCGATGCGCGCGCCGCCGGTCCGCGCCGCTTCGAGCCGGTCGATGAAGCGCTGCGCGTAGGTGCAGCCGCTCACGGACTCGCCGAAGCGGAGCAGCCCGAAGCCGTCGTGGATGCACTGCTGCAGGATGCCGCCCAGCTCGGTGTTGCGCTCGAGGATGGTGCAGCTGCGTCCGCGGTGCGCGACCTCGAGGGCGGCTGCCAACCCCGCAGGACCACCGCCGATGACGGCGACGTCAACGCTCAGCTCACGCACGGCCGCTCACCTCCCCGCTGCCCCCGCGGCTGTCGCAGCGCAGCACCTCGCTCCCAGGGCCGTGCAGGCACACATCGGTGGGGTCGCAGCCCAGCTCGCGGGCGAGGATCTCGAGCACGCGCGGTTGGCAGAAGCCGCCTTGGCAGCGACCCATGCCCGCGCGGCAACGCCGCTTGATAGCGTCGATTGACCGCGGCACCACGGGCGCGCGCAGCACGTCGAGGATCTCGCCCTCGGTGATGCCCTCGCAGCGGCAGACGATGCGCCCGTACTCGGGCCGCTCGGCGATGAGCGCGTCGCGCTCCTCGTGCGAGAGCTCGCGCAGGTGCACGGGACGGTCGCGGTGCGGGTTGAACGCGGGGTTCTCGCCCACGGGGCGCCCCTCGCGCGCTGCGTCTTCGCGGATGATGTCGGCCACCATGTGCGCGATGGCGGGGGAGGAGCCCACGCCGGGGCTCTGGATGGCGCCCGCCTGCACGAGACCGCGGGTGACCTCGCTCATGCCGATCTGGAAGTCCTCGGAGAAGTCCGCGGGGCGCGAGCCGGCGAACAGGCGGATGATGTCGCGCTCGGAGACCTCGGGATTCTCGTTGATGGCCATGATGAAGCCGAGCTCCTCGTCGGTGGTGCGCGTCTCCTGCTTGTCGGGCACCTCTGTGGCCGATGGACCGATGAGGATGTTGCGGTCCGGCGTGAACTCCATGCCGCCGCCCTTGGAGTTGGGATCGCGCCCCTGCTTCTTCTCGGGGTTCATGTGGCCCGTGAGATGCCGGTACATGGGCGGCTTGGCCTTGTCGATGATGGCGATCGTGCCGCGACGCGGGTGGATCGTGAAGAGGCGGTCGCCCGCCATCGCCGAGATCTCGTCGGAATAGGCGCCGGCGGCGTTGACCACGTAGCGGCAGCGGATGAGGCCGCGGCTGGTGAGCACGCCGGTGATGCGGCGGCTTCCCTCCTCGCCGTCTTCCACATCTGCGATGCGCTCGGTCTCCACGCAGCAGACGGGTGTGTCGAGCATGACGCGCACGCCGTTGGCCGCGGCGTTCTCGGCGAGCGCGACGACGACCTCGTAGGTGCTGACGCGTCCCTGGCTGGGCATCCACAGGCCCATGACCGGCTTGTGGCCGTACTCGGCGAGTGCGGGCTCGATCTCGAGGCACTGCTCGCCATCGATGAGGCGCGGGCGCCAGTCGCCGTTGCGCACGGCGGTCTTGAACTCGTCTGCCAGCTCGTCGATGTCCTCGGAATCCTCCACGTAGAGCAGGTCGCCGCAGCGATCGAACGAGAAGCCCAGCTCGTCGGCAAGCTGGTCCCACATGCGGTTGCCGAGCACGCTCATCTCGGCTTTGAGGGTGCCGGGAGTGACGCCGCCCGCATGGTGGACGCCTCCGTTGTTGGCCTTGGAAGCGCCGCAGGCAACGTCCTCCGCCGCCTCGACGGCGATGACGCGCAGGTCGGTACGGGAGAGCTCGCGGCAGATGGCGGCGCCCACGATGCCCAGGCCAACCACCACGACATCGCATTCTGCGAGAAGACCGGCCTTCTCGCCCGCTGCGATCCAGGTGGAGTAGTCGCGTCGGGGGATGTCGACGTCCGCGGCGGTCATGTCGCTCACCACGTTGCGCACGCCCGCGACCTTGGCCACGGCGTGCGCGAGGTCGCAGAGCTGCTGGTAGCTGGCGCACTGGCCTGAGAGCGTCACCACGCCGCGGAAGTCGCATGAGGCGGAGATGCCCGCGGTGACGTCCGGGAAGCGCTCCGCCACGCATGCCAGCACGCGTGCGGCCAGCTCCTCGCGCTGTGCGGCGTCGAGCCGCTGGGCGCGGATGCGCTGCCAGGGGCGCTCGCCCTGCTCATCCTGCAGAAGCACGAACCCGTAACCCATCAGTACAGCTCCTTCGCAATCCCGGAGATGGCGCCCACGAGCAGGTCGTAGCGTCTGAGCGCCTTATCGTAGGCCTCGCGCGTGGCGGGATCGGGCTCGAAGGTGCGGTCGATGCCGCCCGCGCCCGTGAGCTCGGCGGCCTGCTCGACGCCCTCCCAAACGCCCACGCCCACGCCGGCGAGCATGGCGGCACCCAGCGCGGCCGCATCCTGCGTGTTGCGCATGGTGACGACGCTTCTGCCCAGCACGTCGGCTTTGATCTGGCACCAGAGCGGGCTGTTGGACGCTCCGCCCAGGCAGCGCACCTCCTCGATGCGCTGGCCGGTGGCCGCTTCGGTGCAGTCGACCATGCGGCGCACGTTCATCGCCGACGCCTCGAGGAACGCGCGGGCGATGTGGGCGCGCGTGTGCTGCAGGTTGAGGCCGTAGAGGAGGCCCTTCCCATACTGGTTGGTGTCGGGTGCCCCCGCCCCCTCGAAGTGCGGGAGCAGCACCAGCCCGTCCGAGCCTGCGGGCACGGTGGCTGCCATATCGTCCATGGCCTCGTAGGCCGGCTGTCCGCCTGCCTGTTCCTCTGCGAGTTCGTCGGCGAAGAGCTGGTCGCGGAGCCAGCGGAACATGATGCCGCCCTTGGCGCCCATGTTGAGCAGGTAGCGCCCGGGCTCCACGCCGTAGAAGCAGGCCAGCTCGCCGTCCGGGTCGAGGACGGGCGCGTCCGCCATCGTGCACACGGTGGTGAGGGCGCCGGTGGATTCGCTGAAGGTTCCCGGCGCGACGTTGCCCACGCCGATCGTGCCGCAGGCGGTGTCGAGGCCGCCCTGCACGATTGCGAGCGTGCGCGGCAGGCCCAGCTCGTCGGCGACCTCGGGCAGGATGGTGCCGAGCGGCGTCCCGCTGGGCAGCACCGGGGGCAGCACGCCCTCGTCGATGCCCAGACGCCCGAGCATCTCGGGCCACCACGCGCCGGTGCGGATGTCGAGCATGTACGAGGAGCACCACAGCGACGGCTCGCCGGTGGCGCGGCCCGCGAGGCGCAGGAAGAACCAATCCTCGAGCAGCACGATCCTGCTCGTGCGCGCGAGGACGTCGGGGCGGTTGCGGCGCATCCAGAGGATCTTCGCCGCGGGATAGAGCGAGATGATGGGCCCCTGGCCGGTGCGCTCGAGGATCTCCTCGGCACCGAACCACGCGTTGATCTGCTCGGCTTCGGCCTGGGCGCGCGTGTCCATCCACACGATGAAGTTGCCCATGGGCTCGCCGTCGGCGTCGAGGAAAGTGAGCGTCTCGCCCTGCACCGAGAGGCTCATGGCGATGATGGCCGCGCGGTTGATCCCCGCGGTGTCGAGGACGCGCTGGAGGCAGGTCTTGAAGGCGCCCCAGTAGACGTCGGGGCTCTGCTCGACCACGCCGGTGGCCGGGGTGATGAGGGTGTGCTCCACGGTGTCGACCGCCACCGCGCGACCGTCCGTGTCGAAGAGGCCCACCTTTACGGCGGTGGTGCCCAGATCGGCTCCGATGAGGTAGCGCCGCTCGTCGCCCATGGCTCCTCCCGTCTCCATGTGGCATGCATATCATGGCCACTTGTCTATGTTCGTATACGCCCTCACGGACGTCACGCGCCTTTCGACGTGCAGTCGTGCAGGCTGGACGAATGGAGGGGAAGGGGGAACCTTCGATAGGGGATACAATGGGTTCCGAACCAGAACAGATCCGTTGAGTCCGAGAGGATGCGTGATGTGCATGAAGCTCGTCGTTATCGGTGGTGTCACCGGCGGTATGTCCACGGCGGCGCGTCTGAGGCGCCTCGACCCCACGGCGCAGATCGTCGTCTTCGAGCGCGGCGAGAACGTGTCGTTCTCGAACTGCGCCCTGCCGTACTATCTGGGCGGCGTCGTCGCGCAGAGCGAGAGCCTCATCCTGATGACGCCCGCATCGCTCAAGCGCCAGCACGACCTCGACGTGCGCGTGCGCTGCGAGGTCACCGCCATCAACCGCGACCGCAAGACGGTCACGGTGCGCGACCTCGCGTCTGGCGAGACCTTCGAGGAGCCCTACGACAAGCTCATGCTTGCCCCCGGCGCGAGCCCCATCATGCCGAAGAGCATCGCCGGCATCGACCGCGCCAACGTGTTCAGCGTGCGCAACGTGGGCGATGTCGTGGCCATCAAGCAGGCGGTCGACCAGATCGAGCGCGTCGCCGTGGTCGGCGGCGGCTTCATCGGCATCGAGGTCGCCGAGAACCTCAAGAACGCGGGCAAGCAGGTCGCCCTCATCGAGGGCACCGACCAGATCCTCGCCCCGTTCGACTACGACATGGTCCAGATCCTGCACAAGGAGCTCGACGACAACGGCGTCGAGCTGCACCTCTCGTCCACCGTCACCGCCATCGACGATGAGGGCGTCACGGTCAAGACCGCGCAGGGCGAGCAGCTCATCCCCGCCCAGGCCGTCATCATGGCCATCGGCGTGGCGCCCGAGACCAAGCTCGCCGTGGACGCGGGCCTCGAGCTGGGCGAGACGCGCGGCATCCGCGTGAACAGCAACTACCAGACCTCCGACCCCGACATCTACGCCGTGGGCGACGCCATCGAGACCTACGATGCGCTCGCGCACCGCTGGGGCAGGCTCGCGCTCGCCGGCCCCGCCCAGCGCCAGGCGCGCGCCGCAGCCGACCACATGCGCGGCATGCCGGTCTCCAACAGGGGCTACATCGGGTCGTCCTGCCTGCGCGTGTTCGGACGCAACGCCGCCTGCACCGGCCTCTCCGAGAAGGCTGCCAAGGCCGCCGGGTACTCCTACGACTCGGTCATGCTCTTCCCGACCGACAAGGTGGGCATCATGCCCGGCAGCCACTACCTGGCGTTCAAGCTGGTCTTCGAGGTGCCCACGGGCAAGATCCTCGGCGCGCAGGCCATCGGTGCTGGCGAGGCGGACAAGCGCGTGGACGTCATCGCCACGATGATCACCATGGGCGGCACCATCGCCGACCTCAAGGACCTCGAGCTGTGCTACGCGCCGCTCTTCTCCACCGCGAAGGACGTGGTCAACTTCGCCGCGCTCATCGCCGAGAACGTGCTCACCGGCCGCATGCCGCAGGTGCACGTGAGCGAGGTGCGCGGGCTCGTCGAGAGCGGCGCCTACATCGTCGACGTACGCGAGGAGGGCGAGTTCGCGCGCGGCCACCTCAAGGGCGCCCACAACGTTCCGCTGTCGCAGCTGCGTTCGCGCATGGACGAGATTCCGCGCGATGTGCCCGTCTACCTGCATTGCCGCTCGAGCCAGCGCAGCTACTACGCGCTGTGCTGCCTGCGCGGCAACGGCTGGACCAACGTGGTCAACATCAGCGGCTCGTTCCTGGGCATCAGCCTGTACGAGTACTTCAACGACAAGATGCTCGGCCGCGAGCCCATCGTCACGGCATACAACTTCAACTAGGGGAGTTGATCGATATGGCGGAGAAGATGACCGAGGCGCTGGCCAACGAGATGATGGACCAAGGCTACCACTGCTCGCAGGTCGTTCTCATGCACGCTGCCGAGGTGCTCGGTCGCGACAAGGACGACGCCCTGCGCATCTCGTCCGGCTTGGGCGGCGGGCTCTTCCACGGCGAGGTGTGCGGCACCGTGAGCGCGGCTGCCGTTGCCATCAGCATGAAGTACGGATTCCACGAGCCCAACCCTGGCGAGATCGACGACCTGCTCAAGGCCAAGGTGCACGAGTTCGAGGACCGCTTCATCGAGCGCTTCGGGTCGCTGCGCTGCAAGGAGCTTCTGGGCGGATACGACTGCCTGCTGCCCGAGGACGGCCAAGCCGAGGGCGTTCCCGAGGATCCGTGGGAGCATTGCGGCGCGTACTGCGCGTATGCCTGCGAGCTGCTCGACGATCTGCTGGGCTAGCAGGCTCTGGACAACGGACCGAACCGGCCGTGCGCAGAACAATGCGATTTCTGGCACAAAGTGCGCTTATTCCGAGGTTTTCCGGCCTCATTTTCCCATCGGCGGAATAAGGGGTTCGCAAAACCGCAGGTCAGAGAGCCGCCACTTTTGCCCTATAGTCCCCCGATGGCGATTCCGCATCGAAAAACCTCGGAAAAAGTGCACCTTGTGCCAGAAACGGCGCTTCTCCGTGCCAGTCGCCCGCGCTACCATTGTCCGCATGGAGGACATGCAGCTCACATACCATGAGTACGCCGAGTTCGCGGCGCTCTCGCTCGAGGAGCTCTCGGAGCAGTGCGAGGCCGAGGCGTTCCATGCGTCCGGCCCGGGTGGACAGGGCGTCAACACGGCGGATTCCGCCGTTCGCATGCGCCACATCCCCACTGGCATCGTCGCGGTGAGCCGCGAGGAGCGCAGCCAGCTCCGCAACCGCCAGCTCTGCCTCGAGAAGATCCGTGCGGAGCTCAAGCGACGCTCGAAGAAGCCCAAGGTCCGCGTGAACACGCATCCCACCAAGGCATCGGTGGCGCGCCGCCTTGCCGAGAAGCGCCGTGATGCCGAGATCAAGCGCCTGCGCCGCCGTCCCGAGGACGAGTAGCCCGGCTCCCTTGTCAACCCTGTTACAAAACAGCAGCTCCGACATGGCCTGCGCTATCCTGTTCGATGCACCGCCATCTTCGAAAGGATCGCCATGTCCGAGCCCATGCCTTCGATGACCGTCGTCGAGATGCTCCGCAAGAACGTCGCGCTCTATCCCGACGAGGTCGCCCTCGTCGAGGTCAACCCCGAGGTCCAGGAGCCCCTCCGCGTCTCGTGGCGCGACTTCGACCTCGTCCACTCCACCGACACCGAGCCCTACCGCCGCCAGATCACCTGGCGCGTGTTCGATGAGAAGGCCAACCGCTTCGCCAACCTGCTGCTCTCGCGCGGCATCGGCAAGGGCGACAAGGTCGCCATCCTGCTCTACAACTGCCTCGAGTGGCTGCCCATCTACTTCGGCATCCTCAAGACGGGCGCCGTGGCAGTGCCGCTCAACTTCCGCTACACCGGCGCCGAGATCCAGTACTGCCTCACGAAAGCAGACGCCGACGCCCTCATCTTCGGCCCCGAGTTCACGAGCCGTGTGGTGGATCGACTCGAGGTCATCTCGCGCAACCGCCTGCTGTTCTTCGTGGGCGGCGTCTGCCCCGACTTCGCGGAGGACTACTTCGAGCTCTCGTGCAACTGCCCGAGCAACGACCCGCGCATCCCCATCACGCTCGACGAGGACGGCGCCATCTACTACTCGAGCGGCACCACGGGCTTCCCCAAGGCCATCCTGCACCCGCACATGTCGCTCGCGCAGGCCGCCGAGATGGAGGCGCGCCACCACGAGACCGTCCACGACGACGTGTTCCTGTGCATCCCGCCGCTCTACCACACGGGCGCCAAGTTCCACTGGATGGGCTCGCTCTACACGGGCGGCCGCGCGGTGCTGCTGCGCGGCGTCTCGCCCAAGACCATCCTCGAGACGGTGAGCAGCGAGGGCTGCACCAACGTGTGGCTGCTCGTGCCGTGGGCGCAGGACATCCTCATGGCCATCGAGAGCGGAGAGCTCAAGCTGGAGGATTACAAACTCGACCAGTGGCGCCTCATGCACATCGGCGCACAGCCCGTGCCCAAGAGCCTCATCCGCAGGTGGAAGCAGATCTTCCCGCACCACGATTACGACACCAACTACGGTCTCTCCGAGAGCACCGGCCCCGGCTGCGTGCATCTGGGTCTGGAGAACATCGATCACGTGGGCGCCATCGGCAAGCCCGGATACCGCTGGGAGTGCAAGGTCTGCTCCGACGCGCAGGGCACCGAGGTGCCGCAGGGCGAGACGGGCGAGCTGTGGGTGAAGGGCCCCGGCGTCATGAAGTGCTACTACAACGATCCCAAGGCCACCGCAGAGACGCTGCACGACGGCTGGCTGCTCACCGGCGACATGGCGCGCGTGGACGACGACGGATTCATCTGGCTCGTCGACCGCAAGAAGGACGTCATCATCATGGGCGGCGAGAACATCTACCCCGTGCAGATCGAGGACTTCCTCGCGGGCTATCCCGCCATCCAGGACGTGGCCGTCATCGGCATCCCCGACGAGCGCCTCGGCGAGGTGAGCTGCGCCATCATCCAGCTCAAGCACGGCCATCTCGACGCCGAGGGCAACCCCACCGATATCACCGAGCAGGACATCCGGGACTTCTGCCTCGACTTGCCGCGCTATAAGCGTCCGCGCAAGATCATCTTCGCGCCAGTGCCGCGCAACCCCACGGGCAAGATCGAGAAGCCCGCGCTACGCGCCAAGTACGGCGCCGAGAACCTCGTCGACCGCGAGAACCAAGCGTAACTGCATTTCCCCCAATGGGGGATACTCCCCCAATGGGGGAACTCCCTTATTGGGGGTTCCAGAAGAGAGGGAACGACATGAGCAAGCAGCTGCTTTCGGGCAACGAGGCCATCGCGCAGGGAGCGTGGGAGGCCGGCGTCGCCGTGGGCGTGGCCTATCCGGGCACCCCGTCCACCGAGACGCTCGAGAACTTCGTCACCAAGGAAGGCATCTACGCCGAGTGGGCGCCCAACGAGAAGGTCGCGCTCGAGGTGGGCCTCGGATCCGCCATGGGAGGCGTGCGCAGCCTCGTCACCATGAAGCACGTGGGCGTCAACGTGGCCGCCGACCCCTTCATGAGCGCCGCCAACACCGGCGTCAACGCGGGCCTCGTGCTGCTCGCCGCCGACGACCCCAGCTGCTACAGCAGCCAGAACGAGCAGGACTCGCGCCACTACGCCGCCTTCGG
>Ga0256404_1005640_pt1 | contig 21870 bp, 36 predicted proteins | sample RumenRJG_01DNA_FD_185990 | JGI IMG/M metagenome (GOLD analysis project Ga0256404, IMG submission 185990) | Bovine rumen microbial communities from Lethbridge, Alberta, Canada - RJG_01 | ecosystem: Host-associated > Mammals > Digestive system > Stomach > Rumen | place: Canada: Alberta | collected...
ACTTAAGCCGCGGAGAAAAGTTTTTAATATTTTTTTCATGGGACCTCCTTTCAAACTCATCTGGAAACGGCGGAAAATAAAAAAAGACCCAGCTTCCACAAAGGGTAGCTGGGTCTCGGTCATCATGGTCAGGTATAAAAAGGGATAAACAGAATCAAACGAACACAGACGGAAACATCGGCGACAAAGACATGTGTGCACGTCTGATTTGGTGTTCTTGAGGAGGAGAAAAACGGCTCAATTTTCCCCTCAAAGTTAGCCCATTAAGGGTCCAAAAACGAGTTTTCCCCTCAGGTTATCCCATCTAAAACGGGATAAAGAGCGTCAAAATTCTTCAAACGGGAACAGAAGAAACAAAAAACAAAAACCCCGGAAAACCGCATGGTTCCGGGGTTTTTGAACATTTTGAAGTATCGATCAGCGCTTGCTGAACTGCGGAGCGCGACGAGCCGCTTTGAGTCCGTACTTCTTGCGCTCTTTCATACGAGGATCACGGGTCAGGAATCCTGCCTTCTTAAGAGCATCATGGAATTCAGGATCGGCAGACAGAAGAGCACGGGCAATGCCGTGTTTGATAGCACCGGCCTGACCGGTAACTCCGCCGCCTTCTACGTTGACATAAACATCGAACTTGTCAACGGTCTCGGTAGCAGTCAGAGGCTGTTTGGCGATCGCCTTCAGCAGCTCGGTGCCGAAGTATTCGTCAATGTCTTTTTTGTTAATGGTAAACTTTCCGGTTCCAGCGGTCAGGTAAACGCGAGCAACACTGGTCTTTCTTCTTCCGGTTCCGTAAAACTGAGAAACTGCCATGTTTTATGCTCCTCCTTAATCCTTGATTTCCAGCTCGACAGGGTTCTGTGCCTGCTGATTATGATCAGGACCGGCATAAACCTTAAGTTTACGGATCATATCGCGTCCAAGAGTTCCCTTGGAGAGCATTCCCTTAACGGCAGTCTTAATAGCCAGCTCGGGTTTGGTCTCAAGCAGCTGTTTGTATGTCATTTCGGTAAGTCCGCCGGGCTGTCCGGTATGGGTGGAATACATCTTCTTTTCCAGCTTTTTACCGGTCAGCTGGATCTTAGCAGCGTTAACAACGATCACATAATCTCCCATATCCAGGAAGGGAGTGAACTCCGGTTTATTTTTACCGCGAAGGACCGCAGCAACCTGAGAGGCAAGGCGGCCAAGGGTCTGTCCCTCGGCATCAACGACATACCATTTTCTCTCGATGGTCTTTGCGCTTGGCATATACGTTTTCATTGCGTTAAACTCCTTATTATTTGCTGCTGTTTGAAATTGGAACCCGGGGCTAGTGGGTATAATTCCTCAGCAGTAAAAGGCATATGTAAAACTACATAATAACCTTGCAATTCAAAATCGCACTTTGATATTTTATATGTTCGTAATGCTTCTGTCAAGCCCGTTTTCACTTTTTTTAACAGAATCCTGCCTGACAGAAGGTTCGATCCCGGATGGATCACCGCTGATCATGGTCCGTTCGACTTCTTTGTCGTAGACTACCTTCATCAGCATCAGCCCGCGCGCTTCGGCGCAGGGTCCCAAAAGCGTCCGGTCGCCCGTCTCATAAGCTTCCAAAATGGCCTCCGGCCGGATCTGTCCTCTTCCGATCTTGCGAAGGGTCCCCGCAATGGTCCGGACCATTTTATACAAAAAGCCGTTCCCGGTGATCTTCAGTGCCATCAGCCTGCCGAAAGGCAGGGGCTCGGACAGTGATAATTCTTCGATCGAAGCGGAATAAATGGTCCGCACCGTTGTCAGATTGACCCCGCCCGAAGCTCGAAAAGCCAGGAAATCATGCTCCCCTTCCAGCATTTTCAGCGCCCGGTCTATCGGTTCAAAGTCCAAAGGTTCCGGGACCAGATCCGCGTAGCGGGCTAGTTCGGGCGGCATTACCGGTCCCATGAAAAACCGATACCAGTAGGTCTTTTTCTTAGCGTCAAAACGCGGCTGGAAATCCGGGTCGGCCTCGAAAAGCCGGTAGACCCGGATGTCTTTGGGAAGGCCCGAATTCATAGCCCTCTGCAGATTATACAAGGGAATGGGATGGTCAAAGTCCATGGCCGCTACCTGTCCCCGCGCGTGGACGCCTGCATCGGTCCGTCCCGAAGCCATGATATGGACACGGCAGCCGAACTGATGCTGGAAATAGTTTTCCATGGTCTCCTGAATGGTGATAAGGCCCGGCTGCTTCTGCCAGCCGGCATAATCGGTGCCGTCATAACCGATGATCATTCCGATTCTTCGCATGGTCTTACCCCGGCAGCTTTCCGACCGCGGCGATCATCTGGCTGATACCGGGCAGGTAACGGGTCCCGATCATGATCCCCAGGCTGGCTAAAAGGGCCGCCTGCGCAATATAATCACGTTTGTCATAAGTAAGATCCTTCATCTTGGTCCGTCCTTCGTCGCCGCGGTAGCAGCGCGCTTCCATAGCGGTCGCCAGTTCATCCGCCCGCCTGAATGCGGAGAGGAACAAAGGTACCAGAACAGGGATCAGGCTTTTTGCCCTCTGCATGATGTTGCCGCTTTCAAAATCCGCGCCGCGCGCCATCTGCGCCTTCATGATCTTATCCGTCTCATCCATCAGGATCGGGATAAAGCGCAGAGCGATGCTCATCATCATGGCAATGTCATGCACTGGAACATGGATCTTCTTCAAAGGCCTGAGAAGCTTTTCCAGGCCGTCTGTCAAATTCAGGGGAGTCGTCGTCAGAGTCATCATCGAAGCCCCGACCACCAGCAGGATCAGCCTAAGTCCCATGAAAACCGCTGTATACAAGCCTTGTTTGGTGATCTTCAGAAAACCGATCTTGATCAAAGGATCGCCGCTGCTCATGAAAATATTGAGCACCATGGTAAAGAGCAGCAGAAAGGCGATGGACTTCTGTCCCCGAACGATATAGCGGAAAGGGATCTTGGCCAGATGGATGACCACAGCCAGCATGATCCCGGCAATGACAAAGCCAATCAGATTTTTGACCAGGAACAACTCAATTATAAAAAGGAAAGTTCCGATGATCTTGGTGCGAGGGTCCATGCGGTGTATGACCGAATCCACCCGGTAGTACTGCCCGACCGTAATGTCCTTCAGCATGCGCCCTCCCTCTGACCTTTCAGCTCATTTACCAGAACTTTTTCCATCTGATCGATGTCCAGGACTGTTTCCTTGATGTCAAAGCCGCGGCTTTTCAGCTGCTCCGCCAATGTCGTGACTTTGGGAACGTCCAGGCCCATCCTGCGCAGTTCCTCGCCGTGCTTGAAGACTTCCGACGGAGTTCCGTCAAACTTGACCTCTCCTCCGTCCATGGCAATAACACGTTCTGCGAAACGGGCAACGTCATCCATACTGTGCGAAACCAGGATGATAGACATATTGCCCTTGCTCTTGAGCACCTGCAGCTGTCCCAGGATCTCATCGCGTCCGTGCGGATCGAGGCCGGCAGTTGGTTCATCCAGGATCAGAAAGTCAGGCCGCATAGCCAGCACACCGGCAATAGCCACCCGCCTCTTCTGGCCGCCTGACAGTTCAAACGGCGATTTATCCCGGTAGGAAGGATCCAGTCCTACCATTTTCATGCTCTCGTTGACCCGCTGATCGACCTCTTCCTTTGACAGGCCCAGGTTGGAAGGCCCGAAGGCAATATCGCGGGCAATGGTCATTTCAAACAGCTGATGCTCCGGATATTGAAATACCAGGCCGACCTTTTCCCGGATGGCCCGTATCCGTTTAGCGTGTTCTTCTCTTTCTTTACGTGTCCTTCTTTTACCTTCCTGGGGGAAAATGTCCTTTCCATTGTACAGGATATGCCCGGACGTGGGCTTGACCAGCCCGTTCAAATGCTGGATCAGGGTCGACTTGCCGGATCCTGTATGTCCGATGATAGCGACAAATTCATTCTCACGGAAGGTCAGATTAACATGGTGCAAAGCCGCTGATTCATCCGGCGTGCCCTGGTCGTAAATATAACTTACATCTTTGACTTCAATTGGCATAGGGCATTCGTCATCTCCTCCACGGTCAAAATGTCAGCGGGAATATCGAAGCCATCTTTGCGGAGGCGCCATGCCAGTTCCGTCATAGGCGGAACATCGAGCCCTAGCGCTTTCATCTCCTCGACCCTTACAAAGATCTGTCGGGGAGTCCCTTCCATGACGACCTTACCGTGGTCCATCACGATGACCCGGTCGGCCTCAACAGCTTCTTCCATATAATGAGTGATATGAACAACGGTCATGTGCCGTTCTTTATTCAGTTTGATAAGAGTGTCCATAACGTCCCTGCGGCCCTTGGGATCCAGCATGGCCGTCGGTTCATCCAGAACGATGCATTCCGGAGTCATAGCCAAAATACTTGCGATGGCGATCCTTTGCTTCTGACCGCCAGACAAATGCTGAGGAGATGACAAACGGTATTTTTCCATCCCGACTGCTTTCAGCGAATCATCCACGTTTTCACGGATCTGTTTGGGAGGCAGCCCTATATTTTCAGGTCCGAAGGCAACGTCGTCTTCGACGATCGATGCGATCATCTGGTTATCCGGGTTTTGAAAGATCATCCCGGCCTTCTGACGGATCGTCCACAGGTTAGCTTCTTCTCTTGTGTCCATTCCCTCGATCAGCATCGATCCTTCCTGAGGCTGAAGGAGAGCATTGATATGTCTGGCAAAAGTCGATTTTCCCGACCCGTTGTGTCCTAAAATTACGACAAATTCACCTTTGCTGATCGTTACGTTGACACCGTTAAGGGCATACACAGGATCTTTGACAGCCGACTGGGTATCGCTTTCATTTTCATCTTCATCCTGCTCGTAACGATAAGCAAGATCAACACTGCGGATCATCTCATCCATTCAAGAACCTCTTCTTTTTAAAAAAACGGGTCAGACTGGTAGTCTGACCCGCTCGATATGCGGAACACCTTTACCGGTTTCGCATGCTTATACTAACTCAATGATCGCAACTTCGGCTCCGTCGCCCTTACGGGGACCAACCTTAACGATACGGGTATATCCACCCTTACGGCTCTCGTATTTAGGAGCGATCTCATCGAACATCTTAGCAGGAAGATCTACCTTCTTGGAAAGACTTCTCTTTTTCACTCCGTCAGCGGGAACTTCAGTGATAGGGGTAAATACAGCCAGCATCTTGCGGCGTGCTGCCAGGCGGGAAGGTTTGTCCTTTTTGATGGTCTTGGTAACTTCGTCATAAACGGTTACCTTTTTGCCGTCTTTTTCTTCCTTTACGCGATTGCCGTTCTTATCCTTGCGGGGAACTTTTACGGTAACTTCAACGGTCTCGTAGTTATCCTTTTCCTGGATTGCAAGGGTGATCAGCTTTTCAGCGATCCGGCGGATCTCTTTAGCCTTGGTAGTGGTAGTGGTAATGCTTCCGTGATAGAGCAGATTCGTTACCTGATTGCGAAGCAGAGCTTTACGCTGAGAAGAAGTTCTTCCAAGCTTTCTGTATTCAGCCATTGTACTATTCCTCCATTTTGGGGCGGGTCCTAAAGAACCCTGATGAAAAATACCGTCTTGAAAGATTTGGCGGTATTCCCGGTCTTATGCTTATCCATTTCTGGTAAGCCGCGCATCCTGACTTTGGCTGCGCGTTCTAAAGCCGTCGCTGACGGTCTCGGCTAAAAGACCGCAGCTTACTTTATCTCAACTGAACTTATTCCTCGTGAGAGGGTTTTAAGCTCAGGCCGAGAGCGTGCAGTTTCGAAAGTACCTCATCCAGGGATTTGCGTCCCAGATTACGGACCTTCATCATTTCTTCTTCGGTCTTGTTGGTCAGATCCTCTACCGTATTGATATTGGCTCTCTTCAGGCAGTTATAAGACCGGACCGACAGATCCAGTTCCTCAATGGTCGTTTCAAGAGTTTTGCCTTTGCTGTCTTCTTCTTTAACGACCAGAGTTTCAGTATTCTTAGCACTATCCGACAGATCGATGAACAAAGCCAGATGGTCGTTCAAAACTTTGGCAGCCAGAGAAACCGCCTCATCCGGCCGGATCGTTCCGTTGGTCCAAACTTCCAGGGTGAGTTTGTCGTAGTCCGTGATCTGTCCTACACGAGTGTTCTCAATCTTAAAGTTGACCCGCTCAACAGGAGAATACAGACTGTCGATGGGAATAACTCCGATCGGCTGTCCGGGATCCTTATTCTTATCGGCTCCGACATATCCTCTGCCCTTGGTGATCGTAAGATCGATCGCTAATTTGGAATCGGGTCCTCCGCTTAACGTAGCGATGACCTGATCGGGATTAACGACTTCATAATCCTGGTCCATTTTAATGTCCCTAGCATGAACAACGCCCTCGCCGGCATACTCGATATATGCACTCTTGGGGTCGGTGCTGTCCGTATGGGACTTGATGTGAACATTCTTCAGATTCAGGATGATTTCGGAAACGTCTTCCTTAACACCAGGAATGGTAGAAAACTCATGCAGCACACCGTCGATCTTGATCGAAGAGATCGCGGCTCCCGGAAGAGAGGACAGCATGATCCTGCGAAGAGAATTTCCGAGAGTGGTAGCATAGCCGCGTTCCAGAGGTTCAACAACGAACTTGCCGTAAGTACCATCTTCGCTGATGTCCATCACAGCAATTTTGGGCTTCTCAAATTCAAACACAGGAAACCTCCTTCATTTATTATGTCTTTCCGGCTGCATTACTTGGAATACAACTCGACGATCTGCATCTCATTGACCGGAACATCGATCTGCTCACGCTTGGGAAGTGCTACGACCGTAGCTTTCAGCGTCTCAGAGTTGGAGTCCAGCCATTCGGGTACTACACGTCCGTTAGTAGCATCCAGGATCTGTTTCATACGATCGGAGGTCTTGCGGCCTTCGCGGATCTCAACCACATCTCCTACCTTAACTTCGTAAGAAGGAATGTTGACTCTGCTGCCGTTAACGGTAACAAATTTATGATCTACCATCTGACGTGCTTCTTTTCTGGTGCGAGCCCAGCCGCAGCGGAAAAGAATGTTGTCAAGACGGGTTTCCAGAAGGACCATCAGGTTCTCACCGGTCTGACCCTTCATACGGGTAGCGGTTTCATAGTAAAGACGGAACTGTTTTTCAAGGATTCCGTAAATGAACTTTGCCTTCTGTTTTTCTCTCAGCTGACTGCCGTATTCAGACATTTTACGATTGGAACGTTTCAAGGTACGTTTGGACTTTTTATCAATACCAAGATACGTGGGATCCAGGTCAAGAGATCTGCATCTCTTCAGAACCGGGGTACGATTCACTGCCATTTATATTTCCTCCTCTTCGATTAGACTCTTCTGCGTTTCGGCGGGCGGCATCCGTTGTGAGGAACAGGAGTAACATCGCTGATAGCGGTAACCTGGAGTCCTGCTGCGGACAGAGCGCGGATAGCAGCCTCTCGGCCGGCACCGGGACCCTTTACGAATACTTCGATACTCTTCAGACCATGCTCCATAGCTGCTTTTGCAGCGGTCTCGGCAGCCATCTGTGCGGCATAGGGAGTATTTTTACGAGAACCGCGGAAGCCAAGTCCGCCGGCACTTGCCCAGGAGAGAGCATTTCCGGCAGTATCCGTTAACGTTACGATCGTATTGTTGAAGGAAGACTGAATATGAGCCTGGCCTTTTTCAACGTTTTTGCGAACACGGCGGACCGTGCTCTTTTTAACATTTTTCTGTTGTGCCACGATTAACTCCTCCTATTATTTCTTCTTATTCGCAATCGTGCGGCGAGGGCCTTTGCGGGTGCGGGCATTGTTCTTGGTGTTCTGTCCGCGTACCGGAAGGTTTCTCTTATGACGGATCCCACGGTAGCAGCTGATTTCAGTCAGCCGTTTGATGTTGAGTGCAACTTCACGGCGTAAGTCACCTTCAACCATCTGGGAAGCGTCGATCACGTTACGAATCTTCTGAACATCTTCATCAGAAAGATCGCGGCAGCGGGTATCAGGATCGACACCTGCTTCTTTAAGAATACGCACGGCGCTGGAGGGGCCAATACCATAGATATAGGTCAGTCCGGCTTCTACTCGTTTTTCATTCGGCAGATCAACGCCAGAAATACGTGCCATAAAATGTGTCCTCCTATCAACCTTGTCTTTGTTTATGCTTAGGGTTCTCGCAAATGACCATAACCTTGCCCTTGCGGCGGATAACCTTGCATTTCTCGCACATAGGCTTAACTGATGAACGAACTTTCATCTTTTCGCTCCTTTCCCGTCCGGATTATTTTGCTCTCCAGACGATTCGGCCTTTTGTAAGATCATACGGCGACAATTCCATCGTAACCTTGTCACCGGGTAAAATTTTAATGTAGTTCATGCGAAGTTTTCCGCTGATGTGAGCCAGCACGACGACTCCGTTCTGGATCTCAACTTTGAACATAGCATTCGGAAGCTTTTCAACAACGGTTCCTTCTACTTCAATTACATCATTCTTAGACATTCAAATCCTCCAAATCAACTTTACACAACGGGATCCATCTTTTATGTGGTCCGGATCCTTTCCTTTGCCGCTTTGGATAGCAGATCGTCAACTTCTGCTTATCAGTCAATGATCAGATCCTGACGGGCCTTTACGGCCCGTATCAGCCGCGGATCTTTTCAATATCTTTCCGGTCTGGTATGTTACACCGGAAAGCTGACCGACTCGTTTTGTTATCGATCCGCTTTCACTTAGCGGAAGCACCACCGGCACCGGTCACTTTTTAAGTGCTTCAACGATGTCTTGTGTTACCTTATCAACGGATTGAGTTCCGTCGACCTGGATCAACTTGCCTGCCTCCTTATAATGTCCAATCAGAGGAGCGGTCTGCTCATGATAGACGTCAAGGCGTTTTAATACGGTTTCCGGCTTGTCGTCCTCTCGAATGATCAAAGCCGTTCCGCACCGATCGCAGATACCTTCTTTTTTAGGAGGTTCATACTTGATATGGTACGGTTCGCCGCAGTTCGGACAAACTCTTCTTCCGGCCATACGTTCAACGATAAGCTTGTCCGGAACATCTACATCGATCGCTGCATCGATCTCGACTCTTTCATCCAGGGCTTCAGCCTGAGCCTGAGTTCTGGGAAAACCGTCAAGAATATAACCATTCCTGCAGTCATTTTCAGCGAGCCGGTCCATAACGAGATCAATAGTGAGTTCGTCCGGGACCAGGAGTCCCTGGTCCATATAAGCTTTCGCTTTCAGCCCAAGAGGCGTTTTGTTCTTCAGGTTATTTCTGAAGATATCACCTGTTGAGATGTGCGGAATCTTAAAAATTTCTTCCAGTCGCGTAGCCTGAGTACCTTTACCGGCACCAGGTGCTCCTAAAAGGATCAGTTTCATTTTGAGACCTCCGTAGTATGCGATCAGTCAGAAAGGAAACCTTTATAATGACGCATTACCAACTGGCTCTCGATCTGTTTGACAGTTTCCAGTGCAACGCCGATCGCAATCATCAGAGAAGATCCGCTGATCGACAGATTGTCGATCTTAAAGATGAACTGGAGGATGATGGGAAGGACGGCAACAATTGCAAGCATAATCGCGCCGATAGTAATAACGTAAGTGGACGTCTTTTTCAGATACTCGGCAGTCGGGGCTCCGGGACGGATACCCGGGATAAAACCGCCGTTCTTTTTGAGGTTTTCCGCGATTTCTCTGGGGTTATAAGTAATAGCCGAATAGAAATACGTGAAGAAAATGATCAGTGCTACATACAAGCAGGCTCCGAAGGGATGAGAAGTATTCAGCCACTTCAGAACAGTCCCCCACCAGCCGGTCGGATTCGAATTGAAGAAACCGGTAATGATCTGAGGCATACTGATCAGTGAAATAGCGAAGATGATCGGGATAACACCTGCCATATTCACACGGATCGGGATATATGTCGTGCTGCCGCCGTACATCTTCCGTCCGGACATCCGTTTTGCATACTGAATCGGGATCCTTCGCTCTGCCAGCTCCATGACTACAATAAAGGCTGACATGAAAAGCAGAACCACAATGACCGTAATGGTCATCCAGACATTCTGATAACTGCCAAGCGTTGTGATCGTAGAAGGTACACGGGACAGAACGTTGACCATGATGATCAGGGAAATACCATTTCCTACTCCGTATTCGGTAATGCTCTCACCGATCCACATAGTAAATACCGCACCTGCGGTAAATACAGCCATCGAAAGGATGATAGACCAAGCAACACCCAGATCGCTGACAAAAGCATGTCTGAGTCCGAAGGAAATACCAAAGGACTGGATCAGTGCCAGACCGACCGTAACGATACGGGTAATTTCGTTGATCTTCTTTCTTCCGGATTCACCATCCTCCTGAAGTTCTTCCAGTTTCGGAATAGCAACGGTCAGAAGGCTGATGATAATGGAAGCATTGATGTAGGGGGTGATGCCCATAGCGAAAAGGTTCATCTGACTGAAAGCGTTTCCCGACATGATGTCGAAAAGGGCCATCACTCCGCTGGCGGATGCGAAATACTGTTTAACAGCAGACGCATCCATCAGGGGGTTCGGGATCAGAGAGCCTAACCGCACCAGCGCAAGCATCATCAATGTGTAAAGGATTTTTTTTCTAAGATCTTTTACTTTGAAGATGTTTTTGATAGTAGTAAACAAGAACGATGCCCTCCTTTATGCAGCCATTCTGCATACAGTGGATTCTGCAAAGGACTCATGGAAAACCATGAGATCACTCTGCCGAACCGCCTGCTGCTTCGATTTTTTCTTTAGCAGAAGCGCTGTAACGGCCTACTTTTACGGTCAGCTTTTTAGTAAGCTCACCGTTGCCGAGGATTTTGACACCGTCTTTAGCGTCACTGATGACTCCGGACTCAACAAGGAGCTCGGGGGTAACAACCGTACCATCTTCGAACTTGTTCAGACGATCAACGTTGATCGCCACGATCTCATCCGGGATATGCAGGATCTTCTTATTGATACCACGTTTGGGAAGGCGTCTGTACAGAGGCATCTGACCGCCTTCAAAACCGACACGGGTATGTCCGCCGGAACGGGCTTTCTGACCTTTCGTACCACGTCCGGAACTTTTTCCGTTGCCGGTACCATGGCCGCGTCCTACACGGAAGCCGTCTCTTTTGGCTCCTTCAGCCGGCTTTAAATCTAATAACTCCATGTTGTAACTCCTTAATCCTGAATTTCTTCAACCTTTAACAGGTAGCTAACTTTCGCGATCATTCCGCGGATAGCAGCGTTATCAGGCTGTACAACACTTCTCTGCGTCTTGGTAAGACCTAACGCTTTAACGGTTGCGCGCTGCTTCGGGATTGCACTGATCGGAGATTTTGCAAGCGTAATTTTAAGTTTTGCCATGATCTGTCTCCTTACCCTAAGATCTCTTCAACGGTCTTGCCGCGTTTCTGAGCGATTTCCTCAGGAGTGTACAGGGTTTTAAGTCCTGCAATCGTAGCAGCGACAACGTTGTTCTTATTGTTGGAATTCAGAGATTTGGTACGAATATTCTGAATTCCTGCAAGTTCCAGAACAGCTCGGGTGGAACCGCCGGCAATGATACCGGTACCTTCTTTAGCGTTCATCAGCAGAACGGAAGCTCTTCCGGCTACACCTTTAGTCGTGTAAGGAATGGAGTTAGCTTCGTCTCTGGGAACGAAGATCATGTTCTTTTTAGCTTCTTCTTCACCCTTGCGGATTGCTTCGGGAATTTCAATGGACTTGCCAAGACCGTAACCTACATGACCGTTTCTGTCTCCGACAACGACCAGTGCGGTGAATTTCATGTTCTTGCCGCCCTTAGTAACTTTGGTTACGCGCTTGATGGTCACCAATTTGGTTTCCAGTTCGCCCAGAGTGCTGGGATCAATCTTTACGTTACTCATTCATAGCCTCCGTTATCAGAACTTCAGTCCGGCTTCTCTGGCCGCGTCTGCAAGTGCCTGAACTTTTCCGTGATACAGGAAACCGCCACGGTCGAAAACAACCTCAGTGATACCTTTTTCAAGGGCACGTTTTGCAACCAGTTCGCCTACGGCCTTTGCGGCTTCAACGGTATTGGTGTGCTCTACTTTATCTTTAACTTCTTTCTCATTGGTGGATGCAGCGGCAAGCGTGGTAGCGTTCGTGTCGTCGATCACCTGAGCATAGATATGTTTGTCACTGCGGAAAACGCTGAGGCGCGGGCGCTGGGTGGTTCCGGTGATCGAAACACGCATTCTGTTATGTTTTTCAATGCGGTTACTGTGCTTTTTCGTAATCATTGTTCCTTGTCACCTTTCTACCTTATTTACCGGTCTTCCCGACTTTACGACGGATATGCTCATAGTCGTACTTGATACCTTTTCCTTTATAAGGCTCCGGCGGGCGCTTGAAGCGGATATTGGCCGCATGCTGTCCTACCAGTTCCTTGTCGATGCCGCGGACAATGATATTGACCTGATCTTTGACCTCGGTCTCGATTCCTTCCGGATCCGGAATGATGACCGGATGTGAATATCCAAGGGACAGGTTCAGGTTTTTACCTTCTTTGGCAGCTCTGTAACCAACGCCGTTGATCTCCAGATGCTTTTCATAGCCCTGGGTTACTCCAACGACCATGTCATGGATCAGAGCTCTGGTCAGACCGTGCAGCGCGCGATGTGATTTGTCGTCGCTGTGACGGGTTACATGAATTTGATTATCTTTGCTTTCTACCGTGATGCTCTCGGGATACGTATGCGTAAGAGTGCCTTTGGGTCCTTTTACGGTAATGCTGTGTTCATCAGCGTTAACGGTAACGTCTACTCCCTGAGGAATATCAACAGGCTGTCTGCCGATTCGAGACATGCTTATTTACCTCCTAATCTCGATTACCAAACAAATGCTACGACTTCGCCGCCAACGCCCGCTTTACGAGCTTCACGGTCAGTCATAACGCCTTTGTTTGTGGAAATGATCGCAATACCGTAACCACCGAGAACCTTCGGCAGTTCGTCCTTGTTGGCATAAATACGAAGACCGGGTTTGGAAATCTTCTTGATTCCGCTGATAACCTTATCGTTTTTATCTTTGCCGTACTTTAATGTAATACGAATAGTCTTAAACTTGCCGTCCTCAACAACTTCCTGTTTCTGAATATAGCCTTCATTCTGCAGGATAGCAGCGATGGATTCCTTTTCTTTGGAAAAAGGAACATCAACCGTGTCGTGCTTAGCCACGTTTCCGTTGCGGATACGGGTCAGCATATCGGCAATGGGATCACTCATCGTCATCTTGGAATTACCTCCTGTTATGGTTCAAACTTAAGCTTACCAGCTGGCCTTTTTAACGCCCGGGATCTGACCCTTATAAGCCAGTTCACGGAAACAGATACGGCAGATGCCGTACTTACGAATTACGGAGTGGGGACGTCCGCAGATCTTGCAGCGGGTGTACGCTCTGGTAGAAAACTTAGGTTTGCGCTGCTGCTTAACTTTCATGGATGTTTTAGCCATGTAACTTTATCCTCCTAAGCGAATCTTACTTAACGAACGGCATTCCCATCAGGGCAAGCAACTCTTTTGCTTCTTCATCCGTTTTAGCGGTGGTAACGAAGATGATGTCCATGCCGCGTACTTTATCGATCTTATCGTAACTGATCTCAGGGAAGATCAGCTGTTCTTTGATACCCAGAGCATAGTTGCCGCGGCCATCGAAAGAATCGGCGGAAACACCGCGGAAGTCACGTACACGAGGCAGTGCCAGGCTGATCAGACGATCAGCAAAATCATACATTCTAACACCGCGAAGGGTAACTTTGCAGCCAATGGCCATTCCCTCACGAATTTTGAAGTTTGCGATAGACTTTTTCGCTTTGGTGATGATCGGCTTCTGTCCGGAAATAATTGTCAGATCAGAAACAGCGCTCTCGAGAGCTTTCGGATTATCCTTAGCCTCGCCGACACCCATGTTGATGACGATCTTTTCCAGTTTCGGAACTTCCATCATGTTTTTATAATTGAACTTCTTGACCAGTTCCGGAACGACATTATTTAAATAGTACTCTTTCATTCGGCTACTCACTGTTCATTACCTCCTATTAGTCAATCACATCACCGTTGGACTTGGCGTAACGCGTGCGAGTAACTTTTTCCTTGCCGTCAACAGTCTTAACTTCTGTCTTGATGCCGACGCGGGTAACTTTTCCGTCATGTACCAGCATAACATTGGATACATCGATCGGAGCTTCCTTATGAACGATACCGGCCTGGTTCTCAGCATTGGTCTGTTTCATATGCTTGGTAACCATATTAACGCCTTCAACGATCACACGTGCATTCTCCTGATCAACAACAAGGACTTTACCCTCTTTACCTTTATCTTTACCGCTGATAACGCGAACAGTGTCATTCTTCTTGATCTTCAGTTTTGCCATGGTGACACCTCCATTAAAGAACCTCAGGAGCCAGGGAAAGGATACGCATGTAGTTCTTTTCACGAAGCTCTCTGGCGACAGGCCCAAAGATACGGGTACCGGTCGGGGTCTTATCATCATTAATAATTACAGCTGCATTCTCATCGAAACGGATGTAGCTCCCGTCCTGGCGACGGATCGGTCTCTTGGTACGAACAACGACTGCTTTAACAACATCGCCTTTTTTTACAACTCCGCCGGGTGTTGCATCTTTGACAGCACAAACGACTACATCACCAACTGCGGCATATCTACGGGTTGATCCGCCCATGGCACGGATGACCAGAAGTTCTCTGGCACCTGTGTTATCGGCAACCACCAACCGGCTCTCAGTTTGAAGCATGATTGGCAACCTCCTAAATTAATTATTTTGCCTTTTCAACGATTTCGACAACGCGCCATCTTTTGTCTTTGGACAAAGGTCTGGTCTCCATAACTCTTACGCGGTCGCCTACATGGCACTCATTGTTCTCGTCATGAGCCTTCAGAGTGTAAGTCTTCTTAATGATCTTGCCATAGTCCGGATGCTGTACGTTATTAACAACCTTTACAACAACCGTCTTATCCATTTTATCGCTGGAAACGGTACCAACCATGGTCTTTCTAAGATTTCTCTCCAATTTCAAAACCTCCTGTTAGTCCGTTACTGATTAGCCTTTTCAGTCAATACAGTCTGGATGCGCGCAATGTTCTTGCGAACTTCCTTGATACGTGCTGTATTGTTCAGCTGATTGGTGGCATTCTGAAAACGGAGATTGAATAATTCCTTCTTTGCTGCGGTCAGTTCTGCCTGCAGCTGATCGGGAGTTTTAACTTTAAGATCATTTACGTATTCGGTTTTCTTCACTTTTGTTCACCATCCTCTATCATCCGCTTATTCTTTCGGCCCAAGCTGAGCTTCCAGAGCTTCGCGGGAAATGATCTTGCATTTGATGGGGAGCTTGTAACTTGCAAGGCGAAGAGCCTCTTTAGCATCTGTCTCACTTACTCCGCCGATCTCAAACAGAACGCGGCCAGGTTTTGCAACAGCTACCCAATACTCAACAGCACCTTTTCCGGAACCCATTCGGGTTTCAGCCGGTTTTGCAGTAACAGGCTTGTCCGGGAAAATTTTGATCCAGATCTGTCCGCCGCGTTTTACATAACGGGTCATGGCAACACGGGCAGCTTCGATCTGATTGGATTTGATCCATCCGGGTGTGGTGGCAACTAATCCGTAATCACCGTAAGTAATGCGGTTGCCCTTGGTAACTTTTCCGGCCATGCTGCCGCGGAACTGCTTACGATGCTTTACTCGTTTAGGCATTAACATTAGTTATCGCTCCCTTCTTTCTTGGCTTTTACAGGAAGAACCTCACCATGGTTGATCCATACTTTAACGCCAAGCTTACCATATGCGGTATGTGCTTCTGCAAAACCGTAGTCAATGTTTGCGCGTAAGGTCTGAAGAGGAAGCACACCTTCGTTGTAAGACTCGTCACGTGCGATCTCTGCACCGCCGACACGTCCGCCGACCGTAGCTTTAACGCCTTTAGCACCGGCTTTCATAGCACGGCTGATGGACTGTTTCATAGCACGGCGGAAAGAAACACGATTCTCCAGCTGCTGAGCGATGTTCTCAGCAACCAGCTGAGCGTCGCGTTCAGGGCGTCTGACCTCAACGATATTCAGAGAAACTTTGCTTTCGGTCATGGTCTGCAGCTCATCTTTCAGCATTTTAACGCCGACTGCATCTTTGCCGATGATGATACCGGGCTTTGCGGTATAAACGATCACTTTGATGCGTCCGGCCGCACGCTCGATCTCGATTTTGGAAATACCTGCCTGATACAGTTTCTCTTTAAGGAAATTACGGATCTTGCGGTCTTCAACCAGGAGATCTCCGAACTGTTTGGAATCAGCATACCATTTGGTATCCCAATCCTGAATAACTCCGACTCTCAGTCCATGCGGATTAACTTTCTGACCCATGAGTCTCCTCCTTATCTCTGATTCAGAATAATAGTGATGTGGCTGGATCTCTTCAGAATACGATCCGCTCTTCCCTGAGAGCGAGGTCTGATTCTCTTAAGAGTGGGACCCTGGTTTGCAAAAGCTTCTTCTACGAAAAGCTTGTTGGTGTCAATATCCATATCACGCTCGGAAGCTGCATACTGTGCATTTGCTACAGCTGAGTCAAGCACCTTGCTGATCACTCTTGCGCCTTCACGGGGAGTAGCGGCAAGAATAGCAGAAGCAAGGGCAACATCTTTACCTTTAATGGTATCTAATACGATCTTAGCCTTAGTAACGGGAATGCTTACATACGTAACGCTTGCTCTCGGACGCTGGTCCTTGTTGGCATTACGTTCCCGCTTAATCTGGCTTCTATGTCCTTTCGCCATTTTAGATCCTCCTTAACGATTTAAGTTACTTGGCAGCAGGAGCAACTCCTGCCTTTTTCTCATCTTTAACATGTCCGCGATAGGTGCGGGTAACAACAAACTCACCCAGCTTGTGACCTACCATATCCTCGGTTACATAAACCGGAACATGTTTTCTGCCGTCATGAACCGCAAGGGTATGACCAACGAAAGACGGGAAAATCGTAGAACGGCGGGACCAGGTCTTGATGACCTGTTTATCGCCGGATGCATTCAAAGCTTCTACTTTCTTTAATAACGATGCGTCCGCGAACGGACCTTTCTTTAAGGAACGCGCCATTTATTATGCCTCCTTATTTGCTGCTCTTCGCACGGCTGCGAACGATATATTTGTCGGAATGTTTCTTCTTGCGAGTCTTAAGACCCATTGCAGGTTTACCCCAAGGAGTCATAGGTGACGGATGTCCAACAGGAGCTTTTCCCTCGCCGCCGCCATGCGGATGGTCATTGGGGTTCATAACAGAACCACGAACGGTAGGACGAATGCCCTTGTTTCTCGTACGCCCTGCTTTTCCAACGTTTACCAGCTCATGGTCGCCGTTGCTGACGAGGCCGATGGTGGCGCGGCAGTCAAGAGAAACCATTCTCATCTCGCCGGAGGGAAGTCTCAGCGTAGCGAAACCATTCTCTTTAGCCATCAGCTGTGCAGCATTTCCGGCTGCACGAACCATCTGGCCGCCTTTGCCGGCTTTAAGCTCAATGTTATGAACATAAGTGCCGGTAGGAACATCTTTTAAAGGAAGCGCGTTTCCGGTGCGGATCTCGACGCCGCTGCCGCTTACGACTTTGTCGCCCGCCTTCAGGCCTTCCGGTGCGATGATGTAGCGTTTTTCGCCATCGGCATAAACCAGAAGAGCAAGGAAAGCAGTACGGTTAGGATCGTACTCGATCTGACGAACAGTTGCCGGAATGTTGTCTTTATCTCTCTTAAAATCAACGATTCTGTAAAGCTTCTTGGAGCCGCCGCCCTGATGACGGACGGTGATCTTACCGTAGTTGTTGCGTCCTGCGTTGTTCTTAACGCGAACGGTCAGCGACCTTTCGGGATCATTTTTGGCAATACCCTCATAAGAGGTGCTGGTCATATTTCTCCGAGAAGCGGTATAAGGCTTATAGGTTTTAATAGCCATTATAATTTCTCCTTTCGGTACACTTCATTAGATAATGGAATTACCGGATCTGACCGAATCAGATTCCCTGGAAGAATTCGATATCTTTGCTGTCTTCGGTCAGAGTTACGACTGCACGCTTGATATCATTGGTGCGTCCTGTCGTATAACCTCTTCTCTTATTCTTGCCGCGGCGGTTCATAGTATTAACACTTTTTACCTTAGCACCGTCGAACATCTTTTCAACAGCTTCATGGATCTGAACTTTGGTAGCATCGGGATTGACGATAAAGGTATACTTTTTGTCTCCCAGCATGCCCATGCTTTTTTCAGTGATCACGGGTTTGATAATTACGTCGTAGTATTTCAGATCTGCCATTATGCAAACACCTCTTCAATCTTCTCGATCGCATCTTTCGTAGCGACCAGGTTCTCATACTTCAGAACGTCGTAAACGTTAACCTGTTCGGCAGGAAGCGTTTTTACATCCGGGATGTTGCGGGCTGAGAGAATAACGTTTTTATTGTCACCGGTCAGAAGGACAAGGGCCTTGTTCAGCTTGAACTGATCAAGAACTTTGACCATGTCTTTCGTCTTGATCTCGCTGAGGGTCAACTCGTCGAGAACGGTAAGCTTATTCTCCTGAACGCAGCTTGTCAAAGCGCTGCGGATCGCAACGCGGCGAGCCTTTTTATTCATTTTAACAGCATAATCGCGCGGTTTCGGAGCAAAGACAACACCGCCGCCGACCCACTGAGGTGAACGGATAGATCCCTGACGGGCACGGCCTGTACCCTTCTGACGATAAGGTTTCTTGCCGCCGCCGCTAACTTCTGCACGGGTCCTTGCACTCTGCGTGCCCTGTCTGAGCGCTGCCAGGTGAGCAACAACTGCTTCGTGCATAACCGGAACATTGACTTCAGCACCAAAAACGGAATCGTTCAGTTCGATTTCGCCGTTCTGAGTGCCGTCCATTTTATAAACAGCAACTTTAGCCATGTTCTTTCCTCCTTCAATCAAGCCTTAACGCTGTTGATAACGGTAACAACAGCTTTCTTCGGTCCCGGAACGGAACCTTTGATCAGAAGCAGGTTGCGCTCAGCATCAACGCGAACAACTTCAAGATTCTGTACCGTTACATGAACGTCGCCCATATGTCCGGCCAATTTTTTGCCTTTGAATACACGGGCCGGATCGGTAGATGCACCAAGAGATCCGGAGGAACGATGGTATTTGGAACCATGCTCCATAGGTCCTCTGTGCAGTCCCCAGCGGTGGATACCGCCCTGATAACCTTTACCTTTGCTGGTGCCTGCAACGTCAACTTTGTCACCAGCCTGGAACGTGTCAGCCTTGATCTCGTCGCCGACCTTGCACTCTTCGGCATTGTCAAGTCTGAATTCCTTTACGGTGCTCTTTACAGCACTGCCGGCAGCTTTGAACTGACCCTTATCCGGTTTGCTGACAAGCTTCTCGCGGGTATCGCCGAAGCCTACCTTAACAGCCGAATAACCGTCATGCTCAACCGTCTTTACCTGAAGCACCGTGCAGGGACCTGCTTCCAGGACAGTAACGGGGATCATCTCGCCGGTTTCCTGATCGAAGATCTGTGTCATGCCGATCTTCTTTGCCAGAATGGCTTTCTTCATGGTCTAACCTCCTAATAATCTACAGCGGACCCGCCTTTATAAGGCGGTTCATCCTAGGTCATTAAGCTGGCACACTATATGTCAACCGAAATAACCGTCTGTGTTAGAATTGCTTGTTCGGGTTTCTGATTAGTTTTTAGCAGTGACCTGAATGTCTACGCCAGCCGGAAGTTCCAGTCTGGAAAGAGCATCCAAAGTCTTTTTGTTGGGATTGAGAATGTCGACCAGTCTCTTGTGAGTTCTCTGTTCGAACTGTTCCCGGGAATCCTTATACTTGAATACAGCGCGCAGAACCGTTACGACTTCTTTCTGAGTCGGAAGCGGGATAGGACCGCTGACTTCGGATCCGGTACGGATCGCAGTTTCAACGATCTTCTTTGCAGCCTGATCGATCAGCTGATGATCATAGGCCTTCAAGGTAATACGGATCTTTGTTGCTTTACTTTCTGCCATAAAAAAACAGCCTCCTTAATCGCTAGAATGCACTGAAGACGCAGTGCTGCGACATGTGTGACTGTACACCTAGCCGTGCGTTTCATTTCCTTGAACAAGCAGAAAAAGGAATATGCCGCACTAATTCAATTGTACAGTGACTCTTGTCGTCCGTTTCGTGAACTAGACATTCGCTCCCCGTGAATTCCCACACTAAAAGCCTTATTAAAGGATTCTTCCAAGGATTCTTCCGTGTGCAACCTCCCGGATCATCACTCACTTTTTGTCACGCTCGAATATTTTAACACATGCTTTGCAGGAAAGCAACGATTGTTTTACGCATTTTCATGAAATACTAGAAAACTTTCGGTATTTTTTCGGGATATTTTTGTGCATTTTCGATAATACAAAAGGAGATGCCTTTCGGCATCTCCTTTATTAGATCGTTTCGAACAAGGTCCGAAACTTATCTGTTGAAAGATCACTCAATGATCTCGGTAACGGAGCCAGCGCCTACGGTATGGCCGCCCTCACGGATGGCGAAACGCAGACCTTTTTCCATTGCGACAGGATAAATCAGCTCAACAGTCATTTCAACGTTATCGCCGGGCATGCACATATCAACGCCCTCGGGAAGGGTGATAACGCCGGTAACATCGGTGGTACGGAAGTAGAACTGAGGACGATAATCAGTAACGAAAGGAGTATGACGGCCGCCCTCTTCCTTCTTCAGTACATATACCTGACCCTTGAATTTGTGGTGAGGAGTTACGGTACCGGGTTTAGCCAATACCTGACCACGCTGGATCTCCTGACGGGTAACACCACGAAGAAGGATACCAACGTTGTCGCCTGCTTCTGCGAAGTCCAGAGTCTTGTGGAACATCTCAAGACCGGTAACAACATACTTCTTAACTTCATGATGCAGACCAACCAGCTCAACTTCCTCGGAAACCTTAAGAACGCCACGCTCTACACGGCCGGTAGCAACAGTACCGCGTCCGGTGATGGTGAAGATATCCTCAACAGGCATCAGGAAAGGTTTATCGGTATCACGAACAGGCTCAGGAATATACTCATCAACGGTATCCATCAATTTGATGATATCGTCTCCCCATTTGCTGTTGGGATCTTCCAGAGCTTTCAGGGCAGAACCGCGGATGATAGGAGTATCGTCTCCGGGGAAACCATACTCGTTCAGCAGGTCACGGATATCCATTTCATCGATTTCAAGGATTTCCTCGTCATCGACCATATCGCACTTGTTCAGGAATACGACGATGTAAGGAACACCTACCTGACGAGCCAGCAGAATGTGCTCACGGGTCTGTGCCATAACACCATCGGTAGCAGCAACTACCAGGATAGCGCCATCCATCTGAGCTGCGCCGGTGATCATGTTCTTTACATAATCAGCATGGCCGGGGCAGTCAACATGAGCATAGTGACGTTTCTTGGTCTCATACTCTACATGTGCGGTGTTGATGGTGATTCCACGCGCACGCTCCTCAGGTGCCTTATCGATCATATCGAAGGCAACAGCAGAGCCCAGGCCCTCACGTACGGAAAGGACTTTGGTAATAGCTGCGGTCAGGGTAGTTTTACCGTGGTCAACATGGCCAATGGTACCAATGTTAACATGGGGTTTAGTTCTTTCGAACTTCTCTTTTGCCATTATGAATTCCTCCTATAAATTATAGCCGGCAATAATCACACTAATTATAGTGAAAACATTGCCCATTTGCAAGACAAATTTCCTGTCTGAAACAGGTTCTGAGGCCCTGCAGACGATACCGTTTTCAGGGCTTCAGAAGCTTTGTCTGAATGCTTACTTGCT
>Ga0256404_1005641_pt1 | contig 21862 bp, 33 predicted proteins | sample RumenRJG_01DNA_FD_185990 | JGI IMG/M metagenome (GOLD analysis project Ga0256404, IMG submission 185990) | Bovine rumen microbial communities from Lethbridge, Alberta, Canada - RJG_01 | ecosystem: Host-associated > Mammals > Digestive system > Stomach > Rumen | place: Canada: Alberta | collected...
GGAGAATGTAGCCAGGTACAAGGCGGAGAATAATATGCCGGTGTTTGATGCTTCCAGAGAGAAGGACAATATTGAAAAGAACTCGGCGAAGCTTCAGGATCAGAATCTGAAGCCTTACTTCGTGAAGTGGTACCAGGACACAATGGATGTCTCCAAGGAATATCAGAAGGATATTCTGAAACGGGACTGACCTGAGAAAATTAATAAGCAAATCAGAAAAGCCGTCTTCCTAATCGGAAAGCGGCTTTTTCCTCAGGGAATGAATCACGCAGCCGATCAATGCACCGGCAAATACGGAGTAGATATACAGCAGCGGGTGTGAATTGACGGCTGCGACACACAGGCCCCCGTGCGGCGCAGGGCTTGCACAGCGGAAGGCGGCTGTCAGAGCTCCGGCAACTGCGGAACCGATGATGTAGTTGGCAAGGCCGGCGCTTCGATCCTTCTTACTCCAGAGATTGGGAAACAGTGTCGTTGAGGGGGCGATCACCAGCGGCGGAACCATTCCGCCTGCCATGACGGCAGCCATCATCATTGCGACGACGGCGCCGAAGATGATCAGGTTCAAGGATCCCATGGAACTGAGAATCTGAAGATGTGCCTTTGCCCCGTTTTCAGGTGCAGCGATCATGAACCAGAGATCAACCGGCATTCCATCTGCAGCACCGCAATGCCTTCCGGTCTAATCAGATCAGATATATGCATGAATATCTTCTTGCGTGTGCTGTTCAGTGCGGATCGAGATGCACGATCCACGGATCTTCAATATCGTTGATCAGTAATGGATATAGATTAAACCAGCTTTTGCATTGCTCAATGATTTCAGAATCGCCGCTGATGACATGGTCCAGCTTCTTCAGTTCCGTATCGGCGTTATGCACCATTTGCAGATCGACAGGAAATTGAAGCCTGTCGGCGCAGTCGGCGATGTGCTGCTTGAGGCGGCCGCTGTTGGAGACGGGGGAATCGATCCAGAACACCGCCTTGGAAGCACCGAGCTGCGTAAGTTTCTTCAGGATCCGCGTGATCGCTTCGTCGGTTACGGAAATGATGGCATAGGTTCCGGCAAGACCGGACAGATCACGTATACAGCCATCCATGCACTGAAGGATGACACTGTGCGAAAGAGCAGTCTCCATCAGGATGACGGCATTGAGTGCATCAATATGGACGGTACAGCCGGGATCGAGATGATCCATTTCCCGAGCCTTGCGCATCCGGAGACGCGATGGACATACCGTTATGCGTCCCATTGCAATGCGCTGGCGCTGCGAAAGGAGGCGATGGTTGGCCGTGAACGTTACCGCTGACTGCAGAGGATAGCCGCGTTCCAGAAGGAAGGCGCACTCATAGGCGGAAAGGGAGAGTTTCTCCATCTCCTCAGAACTGAAAAAACGTTCATCTTCTTCCTGCCATCCGCGCCTGACTGTTTTCATATCAACATTGTAGGCCCTTTTACGGATAGGGATGAAGATGAACGTTCAAGACAGAATTCAGCTTTGCGTGCTGTTACTTGGCCTGCGCAAGATCTGTTACTTCGTCACTGTTCAGCTCGCGCAGCGTCGTAAGGATCAGATGCGCTGCCACAAGGAAAGCGAAGAAGTCGCTTGCCGGCATCGAGTAGAGGACACCATCGAGACCGAAGAATACCGGCAGAAGGGTGGCAAGTCCGCAGCCAAGAACGATTTCCCGGAACAGGGAGAGTAAGGTGGATTCCTTTGCTTTGCCAATGGCCTGCATCGAGATGAAGGTGCCTTTATTTACCGTCGCCAGCGGTATCAGCATCAGATAGAGACGGAACGATTTGATGGCAAATTCCGTATAGATTTCCGCCTCGTTGGCGGCGCCGAAGATGCCGATCAGCTGCCGCGGCAGCAGTTCCACCACCAGCAGCGCAGCGATACCGAGAATCAGTTCACTCTTCAGTACGAGCTTGAACATTTTGGCGGCACGCTCTTTTAGAGCGGCTCCGATGTTGAAGCCAAGAACCGGAATCATACCTGCCGCAATGCCGACCGACACAGAGATCACGATCTGGAACACCTTCATTACAATGCCAAGGACAGCCATCGGAATCTGGGCATACTCCGGCTGCGAGAAGGTCGGATCCATCGCACCGTAGCGCATAACCATATTCTGCATCACCGCCATGGAGCAGACGATCGAGATCTGGGACAGGAAGGAAGTCATGCCAAGATACAGCGTCTGCCGCATGATTCTTGGAATGAGATGGAAGCTCTCCTTTCTCAGGTGCATCGTGCGCATATCCTTCAAATACCATAGCGAAACGACAGCTGTCAGAATCTGGCCGATGACGGTTGCGATTGCCGCACCTTTCATGCCCATGCCGAGCGGGAAGATGAAGATCGGATCAAGAATGATATTGACGACGCAGCCGATCAGCGTCGCAAACATGGCGAAGCGCGGCGAACCGTCGGAACGGATGATCGGATTGGCAGCCTGACCGAACATATAAAACGGAATGCCAAGCGTAATCCAGAAGAAATATTCCTGGGACAGCTCGAAGGTACGCTGTGATACGGCACCGCCGAAGAGGGTAATGATCTGATCCGCAAACACCAGATAGAGTGCTGTAATAACCAGAGACGATACGATGCACATGACGATGCCGTTGCCGACGGCGTGGTGCGTATCGTCGGTGCGGCCGGCGCCTGAGGCAATTGAAGAGAAGGCGCAGACACCATCACCGATCAGAACGGCAACGGAGAGCGCCGCAACCGTCAGCGGATAAACGACGGTATTTGCCGAATTTCCATAGGAACCAAGATAGGATGCGTTGGCGATAAAAATCTGGTCAACGATGTTGTAGAGAGCCGCAACCAGAAGTGAAATGATGCACGGAAGCGAGTAGTGGCGCATCAGCGTACCCGGCTTTTCCTGCGTTAGAAATGTTTTGAGATCCTGCATTTTCTACCTCCCCTAACAAATAAAAAATGTGCTGCCTCAAGTCGGATTTACGCCTTTGGGCAACACACTTTTCTGCAGAAAACTATATTTTTTGGAACCTCGATTATTTTAATCAGAGGAGCTCAAATTTCAAAGTGAAATTTGTAAGGTTTTGCGCAAAATGATTGGAAAATACCACACAGGGTGCCAAAGAAGATGGAGCGATTCCACGCCTCTCATCGCAGTTCGATGTTCGTGTCTCTTTTGGTTCGGTAAAATATATAAGGAAGACAACAGAAGGGGAAAGTTATATGGGACTTCGTTTTCGTAAAAGCATCACGATCGCCAAGGGCGTAAAAATCAATCTGAGCAAGTCCGGCGTCAGTCTGAGCGTCGGAAGAACAGGACTTCATGGAACGATCAATTCACACGGCCAGTTGACAACATCGGCCGGCCTCCCTGGGACCGGCGTTTCCTACGTCAAGACGACGAGCCTCAAGAAGCTGCTCGGCAAAGCCAAGAAGAGTGAAGATACTGAAACCATCTCACCAAAGAAGAAAAAGGCAGAGACGGAAAATACATCAGGAACTGCCGCGGCTGCCGCCTCAGCAGTAGATTCTTCTAAGGAAGATGCGGCTGAAGAAGTCGAAGCATACGAGCAGCAGCTGCAGATGATCCGGCGCGTCCACGAAACATGCAGCGAGACGATCGACTGGAAGAAGATCAGTGAACAGCCGGCACCGGCGTCGCGCAGCGTATCGTTCAATGCGTCGAATGACTCGTTCAGCGAAGATCTTCATGATGCCAACAACAGTAAATTCGATGACTATGGCGACTGGAAGAAACTCCATGATCTTTCCGGGAAGATCCTTGCCGGCGATATCGACAGCTATCTTGAGGTGCTGGCGGAAGTGAAGCCGTTTGAAGATCTGACCGAGTACGGCAGCGACTTTGAAGTCGGAACCGATGATCCTTCCTCGATGACGGTCGAGTTCAACGTTAAGTCGGAAGAAGTTGTGCCGCAGGAAACGCTGGCCCTGACCAGTACCGGGAAACTTTCCCGGAAGGCACTGGCAAAGAGTACGCGCAACGATATAGTGCAGGATTATGTTTGTTCGTGTGTGATCCGCATTGCCCGGGAAATGTTTGCCCTTCTGCCGGTCGACCGTGTACTGATCAACGCCAAAGATTCGATCCTGAATACGGCTACCGGCCACAATGAGGATGTGACGCTGGTATCGGTCATCTTCGACCGTGCCCGCTTCATGGATACGGATTTTTCGCGCATTGATCCGTCCGATCTGATTGAGGCTTATCCGAGCAACATGGCCTTTAAGAAGACAAGCGGCTTAGGTGCGGTGGAGGAGCTGCATCTCTGAAGATATTCTTAAGATCCTGCTGCGCAGTGGAAGAAACGGGAAACTGCCAATTACAATAGACAGAGAAAGGCGGGGAAACAATGAATTTTTTGAAACGGGCGATCGCCTATGTAAAGCGGCGGCCGGCTAAGTCAGTTCTTTTAATGATCACCTTTTTCCTGATCGGAAATCTGGTGATCCTGGGCCTCGGTGTTTCGCAGGCCGCAACGAATGCGAAAACCCTGACCCGCAAATCGATGCGCGCCGCTGTCAGCTACGAAGTGGACTGGCAGGGCTACCAGAACTATGTGGATACACTGACGGATGAAGACGCCATTAACGACGCATATAACAACTATCCGAAGCTGAGCGCCGATGTCGCAAGGAAGCTGTCGGAAGATGACCGCGTACTTGCCTACAACTATCTGGCAACGATGATCATGTACAGTCGCGGCTTTGATAATGTGCCGCTGGGCAACGAGAGCCAGAAGGGTGATAACTTCTACATTGATGAAAATGGGAATCAGGTAACCTACCAGGAGCCGAACATCATGGTTTACGGCACCAATTCCACCAATATGATTGAGATGCAGGAAGGCACCTATACGCTGGTGGACGGCCGCTGGTATACGCAGGATGATCTGGATTCTGCGGCCAATGTTGTGTGCATCACGCAGGATCTTGCGGATCAGAACGGGTTCAAGGTCGGCGACACGATCGAGCTGCTGTCATCGTCGGAAAGTGATCTGAAGTCGCAGATCGGTGACAATCCGGATGTGACAATCGACGATTTTGCCATGAGTCTGCAGATCATTGGCATCTATACGACGACGCAGGAAGTCGATTCTAGCAGCGACAATTTCCGCTGGGCTTCACCGTATGAGTCGCCGAAGAATGTTGTGCTGGTTCCGTTCAATACGGTAGTCAACTTCAATGTCAAACAGGCAACCATTAATATGAAGCTTCATCCCGACTGGTATTCGGACGCGGATTCTACAGACGAAGATACGCTGCGTGAAAATTACAGCATACCGAGCACCGTCGTCTATCTGCTGGACGATCCGCTGAATACGGATGCCTTTGTTTCGGATCATAAGGCGGATCTGGCGGATTATACGATTCTGAATGCGAACGACGATGCGTTTAAGAAGATGGCGCGGCCGCTGGATACGCTGAGCTTCTTCTCAAATATTCTTGTATGGATCGTTGTGATCAATGCGGTCGTCATCATTTCGCTGGTAACGGCCCTGACGCTGAAGACGCGTGAATATGAGATCGGTGTGCTATTGTCGATGGGCGTGTCGAAGGGCAAGGTTGTTCTGCAGCTATTTGTGGAGCTGTTTGTTATTGCGCTGATCGGTTTCTCGCTGGCGGTTGTGTCCGGATCCATGATCGCAGGCAGGGTCGGTGATGCGGTTCTGCAGTATCAGACGGCGACCGAGTCGCAGTATGCGGACAATACGGATGATAACAACTATTACTTCAGCGACACGACCAACTACTTTACGAATGTGACGCAGGATGAGATGCTGTCGCAGTATCATGTGAAGGTTTCGGCGGGCCTGATCGGTGAGATCTATGTGCTCGGGACGGCGGTCGTTCTGGTCGCGATTGTGATTCCTTCCTTTATGATCATGCGTCTGAATCCGAAGCAGATTCTTCTGGAGCAGAACTAAGGAGGCCGATGATGAGTACAGGTACAGATACAATTCTGCGTTTGGAAGATCTTCATTATGGCTATATTGACGGCCAGTTCAAGCGTGAGATTCTCAAGGGCCTTTCCTATGATTTCAAGGCCGGTATGTTCTATACGATTCTCGGTCCTTCCGGATCGGGTAAGACGACGCTGCTGTCGATTATGGCGGGTCTGGACAAGCAGGAGTCGGGAACCGTTTATTTCCAGGGCGAAGATATTCAGAAGATCGGTCTCTATCAGTATCGCCGCAATAAGATTGGGATTGTCTTTCAGTCCTACAATCTGATCAGCTATCTGACCGGTGTCGAAAACATCATGATGGCGATGACGGAGACAGACAATGCGCTGCCGAAGAATCACAAAGAACTTGCCTATGCCCTATTAAATATGGTAGGCATCGTTCAAAGTAAGGCGGATCGTCTGGTGACGCATCTTTCAGGCGGAGAGCAGCAGCGTATTGCGATTGCCCGCGCCATTGCGAAAAATGAGGATCTGATTTTTGCGGATGAGCCGACCGGAAACCTGGATTCGGAAACGGAGCAGGAAATCATCCGTCTCTTCCAGATGCTGGCTGAGAAGTATGGTAAAACGGTGATTGCTGTAACCCATTCCAATGAGGTTTCAAAATTGTCAGATCATCGTGTGTTCCTGCGCGGCGGGAAGCTGGTTGATCTGCAGTAGAAGAGCTGTATTTACAGCTTTGAAAAAAGAGGCTGCCAGAGCCTCCATCATGAGATGGATGTTGCCCCGGCAGCTTTTTTGTTGTCTTTTGGGTTGTTGATGGGATTGTTCTTGAGGTAGTTCATAACAGCAAGGTTCTTGACCTCCAGCAGTGTAAGCTGTTCTTTACTGTCGGCATTGTCGTTCCAGCCGATCATGGCTTTTCCGATCAGGAAAACTTCGGCGGTAAGGTCCTTTTCATCCAGGTCGCCCCGGTAATAGGAGCGGATAAGGTTGTGGATGAGATCGGCGGTATCTTCGAGCAGCGGAATCAATGAAGCACGAACAAAGGTATCATCGGTCGGAATATCTGTCATGTTGGGCCCCCTCCTTATATGTTACTAGATGAGTCTACCCATTACGTAGCATAGTACCTGTGCATTTTTTGCGCCAACGATTGTAAAAAACAGTGAATTTTTGAATTTTCGACAGTACTTTGACGAGATCCAGTCCGTTTTTCAACTGTGAGGCATGAAAATTTCTGTCATTTGTTCTGTCACTGCAGCGGCAGTGACCTGTTTTGAGATGGGAATATGCGTTCGGTGGAAATTGGGAAAATATTGAAAAATGTGCTTGTAATGGGATTTTCAGGGTGATAGTATATCAAAGCACTCGCGTAGACATGGGAGATTGCCGGCACGCTGACAGGCGTTGTCATCAGTCACGTGATAACCGGGGAACTCACATCGAGCGATCCGCATGGCGGAGTGAAATAAAGGAGGAAAATTTCATGGCAAAGAATTCTGTAAGAATTCGCTTGAAGGCTTACGAAAACAGAAGCCTGGACGCTGCCAGCAAGAAGATTGTTGAGACAGCCAACAGCCACGGCGCGAAGAAGATCGTTGGACCTGTACCGCTGCCGACTGACAGAGAGGTCATTACCGTATTAAGAGCTGTACATAAGTACAAGGATTCTCGTGAACAGTTCGAGATCCGTACACACAAGAGACTGATTGAGATCATCGGCCCGAGTGCTGAGACGATCGATGCGCTGAGCAGACTGGATCTGCCGAGCGGTGTCGACATCGAGATCAAGCTTTAAGGAAAGGAACCGGGTGATAAGACATGAAAGGTATCTTAGGACGTAAGCTCGGTATGACGCAGGTATTCACTGTTGATGGAACTCTGATTCCGGTCACGGTCATTGAAGTGAATCCGAACGTTGTACTGCAGAAGAAGACAAAGGAAACAGATGGCTACGAAGCTCTGCAGCTTGGCTATGAAGATGTCAAGGAGCAGCGCGCTACCAAGGCTGCCATCGGCCATGCCAAGAAGGCAAACACGGCTCCGAAGAAGTTTATCCGCGAAGTTCCGGCAGATGAAATGAATTTCAATGCCGGTGACGAGATCAAGGCTGACCTCTTCGAGGCAGGCGATGTCGTTGACATTCAGGGCACTTCCAAGGGACACGGCTACAAGGGCGTCATCGTCCGCAACAACGGAACGATGTCTCCGAAGAGCCATGGTGCTTCCCGCAACAAGCGCCATGTTGGTTCAATGGCTACCAACGGCCGTAACAACGGCGTCATCAACAAGGGCGCACCGATGCCCGGCCAGGAGGGCGGCTTCACAACAACAAATCAGAATCTGACGGTTGTGAAGGTCAGCACTGATGACAACTACATCATGGTCAAGGGCAATGTTCCGGGACCGCGCAAGGGTCTGGTTTACATTCACACGACTGTGAAGCCTGTCAAGAAGGTCAAGGTTGAGGAACTGATCAGCTATGCCGGCGTATCCGTTCAGGATGAGCTGAACAAGGTTGCTGAGGCCATTAACGAGGAGCAGGCTGAAAAGGCTGCTGCTGATGCGGCAATTGAGGAAGCTAAGAAGAAGGCTGCTTCTGCTGCTGCAAAGAAGAAGTGAGGAGGAGCTGAAAAATGGCAAAGTTTGATGTATACAGCCAGGACGCCAAGGTCGTCAGTTCGGTTGAACTGAGCGACTCCGTCTTCGGTATTGAGCCGAACCAGCAGGCGATGTATGACGCAGCTCTGTGCTATCTGGCAGGACTTCGTCAGGGCACGCACAGCACCAAGACGCGTCACTTCGTTTCCGGCACCGGCAAGAAGCCGTTCAAGCAGAAGGGAACCGGCCGCGCCCGTCAGGGTTCGACCCGTGCAACCCAGTGGAGACACGGTGCAATCGCCTTCGGACCGCATCCGCGTGACTACGGCTTCAAGATGAACCGCAAGGTTCGTCGCCTGGCTCTGCGCTCTGCGCTCAGCGAGAAGGCTCAGAACAACAGCCTGACGGTTGTTGAAAACCTCAGCTTCGATGAGGCCAAGACAAAGAAGGCCGTTGCAATGCTCAAGGCATTCAACTTCGACCGCAAGACGCTGCTCGTCGCAGATGCTTCGGAAGATTACGACAATGCATTCACGGCATTCCGCAACATTCCGAACGCTCTGGTCATTGATGTCAACGGTCTCAACACCTACGACGTCATGAATGCAGACCGTCTGATCTTCACACAGAAGGCTGCAGAAACAGCCGGGGAGGTTCTTGCATAATGCAGGCACGTGACATTATTATCCGCCCGATCGTTACTGAAAAGTCGATGCGTCTCAACAGCGAAGACAACAAGGTTACCTTCGAGGTTGCCAAGGGTGCTTCCAAGACTGAGGTTGCGCAGGCGATCAAGGAAATCTACGGATTCAATCCGGTCAAGATCAACATCGTCAACGTCCGTCCGAAGGACAAGCGGGTTGGCCGCTACGTTGGCAAGACCAATGCGGTCCGCAAGGCTATTGTCAAGCTTCCGGAAGGCAAGGAAATCAATCTTTACGGCGATCAGGACTAATTGAGTTTCACCTATCGGAGGAACATCGCTATCTCCGGATAACAAGCGAAAGGAAAGTTTAGAAAAATGGCAATCATTAAATACAAGCCGACTAGCAACGGACGCCGTAACATGAGCTCCCTTGATCTGTCGGACCGTGTAACAAAATCGACGCCGGAAAAGAGCCTTCTGGCTCCGAAGAAGAGCAAGGGCGGCCGCAACAACAATGGCCGCATCACTACCCGTCATCAGGGCGGCGGCGTCAAGCAGAAGTACAGAATCATCGATTTCAAGCGTGACAAGGACGATATTCCGGCAAAGGTTGCGGCGATCGAATACGATCCGAACCGTACCGCGAATATTGCACTGCTCCACTATGCAGACGGCGAGAAGCGCTACATTCTGGCGCCGGGCGATCTGCAGGTTGGCATGACGGTTGTCTCCGGCAAGGCTGCTGATATCAAGGTCGGCAATGCCATGGAGCTGAAGTCCATGCCTGAAGGTACATTCGTTCACTGTGTTGAGCTGTTCCCGGGCAAGGGCGGCCAGATGGCACGCTCCGCAGGCTGCAGCGCACAGATCCTGGGCTTCGACGGTCCGTATGCTACGCTGCGTCTGAGCTCCGGTGAAATCCGTAAGGTTCTCTCCAACTGCCGCGCTACGGTTGGTATCGTCGGCAATTCCGACTGGAACCTTGTCAACATTGGTAAGGCTGGCCGCAATCGCTGGAGAGGCATTCGTCCGACGGTTCGTGGTTCGGTTATGAACCCGGTTGACCATCCTCATGGTGGTGGTGAAGGTAAGGCACCGATCGGCCGCAAGAGCCCGATGACCCCTTGGGGCAAGAAGGCTATGGGTGTCAAGACCCGCAAGTCCAAGAAGGCAAGCAGCGCTCTGATCATGACGCGCCGCAATGGAAAGTAACTGAAAGGAGAGAAGAAAGATGTCCAGAAGCATTAAGAAGGGCCCGTTCTGTGATGCCAGCCTGATGAAGAAGGTTGAAGAACAGAACAAGGCAAACAAGCATGATGTCATCAAGACATGGTCCCGCCGTTCAGTAATTTTCCCGAGCTTCGTCGGTCATACGTTCGCGGTTCACAATGGCAAGGAACATGTTCCGGTTTATGTGACTGAGGATATGGTCGGACACAAGCTGGGTGAGTTCGTTGCGACCCGTAAGTTCGGCGGACACGGTGATTCGAAGGTTGTTTCGGCTGCAGCTGCTTCTTCTGCACCGGCAGCTTCCAAGTAAGGCCAGGGAGGAAGATAGAACATGGAAGTAAAGGCAACAGCAAAGACGGTTCGTGTCACTCCCCGCAAGGCACGTCTCGTCCTGGATCTGATCCGCGGCAAGTCCGTGGATGAAGCACAGGCAATTCTGCAGTTTATGCCGAATCAGGCAGCTGCAGTTACATCCAAGGTTGTTAAGTCGGCTGTATCCAACGCTGTCAATAACAACCACGCAGATGCAAACAATCTGTATATCAAGGCCTGCTATGCGGATGAAGGCGTTGTAATGAAGCGCTGGATGCCGCGTGCCAGGGGCAATGCAAGCCAGATTCTCAAGAGAACGAGCCACATCACAGTTGTGGTTTCGGATGAAAGATAAGGAGGAAGGTCAGGAATATGGGACAGAAAGTTAGTCCGATCGGCATGCGTGTCGGTGTGATCCGGGACTGGGAGTCCAGATGGTACGCTGACAAGGCAGATTTCGGTGATCTTCTGAATGAGGATGTTCAGATCCGTAACGCTCTCTTCGAGAAGCTGAATGATGCATATATCAGCCGCATCGAGATTGAGCGTACGGGAAAGAAGGATTGCAAGATTTTCATCCGCTGCGCTCGTCCGGGTGCAATCATCGGCAAGGATGCCAATGGCAAGGACAAGATGGAGAGCATCAAGGCTCTTCTCAAGAAGCTGTCACATGGCAAGAACGTCAAGGTTGAGGTAATCGCCGTCGCAAATCCGGATCTGGATGCGAATCTGGTAGCCCGCAAGATCTGCGAGCAGCTGGAAGCTCGTCAGTCCTTCCGTATTGCACAGAAGAAGGCGATTCAGCAGTCGATGCGTTCGGGCGCCAAGGGTGTCAAGACGCTGGTTTCCGGCCGTCTGGGCGGTGCGGAAATCGCCCGCAAGGAAGGCTATTCGCAGGGCAATGTTCCTCTGCACACACTGCGCAGCGATATTGACTATGCATGCAAAGAGGCACACACAACCTATGGCAAGCTGGGCGTAAAGGTCTGGATCTGCCGTGGTGAAGTTCTGCCTGGAAAGATGGTTGAAGAGCCGAAGGCTCCGGAAAACCGTTTCAACAACCGTGACCGCAGAAACGGCCGCGGCAACAACAACCGTCGGTTTGACCGCCGTCCGGCTGGCAATCGTCCGGCTGCTGCAGCAGACAATGCTGGTGCAGCACAGACGGCTGAGGCGAAGGGAGGTAATGACTGATGTTAATGCCTAACAGAACCAAGTGGAGACGTAATCACCGTCTCTCTTATGAAGGCCACGCGAAGGCAGGTACCTACATCGCCTTCGGTCAGTATGGTCTGGTTGCGGATGAGGGTGGATACCTTTCGTCCAATGAGCTTGAGGCTGCCCGTGTTGCGATGACCCGTTATATGGATCGTGGCGGCAAGGTCTGGATCCGCGTATTCCCGCAGTTGAACAAGACTGCGAAGCCTCTGGAAGTTCGAATGGGTTCCGGTAAAGGTGCTCCGGATCACTGGGTTGCAGTTGCTCAGAAGGGCCGTATCCTCTTCGAGGTCGGCGACGTTGATGAGGCTACTGCCCGCGAAGCTCTGCGTCTTGGTGCGAACAAGCTGAGCGTCAAGACCCGCTTCGTCAAGAAAGGTGAGGCCAAGTAATCATGAACGTTAAAGAAATCAGAGATATGAGCAACGATGAGCTCAACCAGCAGATTGCTGACCTTAAGGATGAGCTCTACAAGCTGCGGTTCGCGCAGGCGACAGGATCCCTTGAGAATCCGGCCCGCATGAAGGATATCCGCAAGACGATCGCCCGCATCAAGACGGTCCAGACGGAACGTGCCAATGCGGCGCAGAAGGCATAAGGAGACTAGAGAGCTATGGCAGAGAGAAATAAGCGTAAGGTACTGCGCGGCGTGGTCGTTTCCGACAAGATGGACAAGACCATTGTCGTTGAGCTCGACACGACCCGTCGTCATCCGTTATACGGACGTCATGTCAAGTATTCTGTAAAGTTCAAGGCACACGATGAGAACAATGAGGCCAAGGTAGGCGATACGGTAGAGATTATGGAGACGCGTCCGCTCTCCAAGGATAAGCATTTCCGTCTTGTCCGTATTGTTGAGAAGGCTGTGATTCTGTAATTCACGGGAAAGGAGAAGGCAATGATCCAGAATGAATCTAGATTGAAGGTCGCTGACAATACCGGAGCCCGTGAGCTTCTCGTCATCCGCTGCCTGGGCGGATCGAAGCGCAAGTCGGCCAACATTGGTGATGTGGTTGTATGCGCAGTCAAGTCGGCCATTCCGAACGGAACAGTGAAGCAGGGCCAGGTAGTTAAGGCTGTAATCGTTCGTACGACATACGGCATCGAGCGTCCGAACGGAAGCTTCATCAAGTTCGACGACAATGCGGCAGTCATTATCAAGGATGATCAGACGCCGACCGGCACACGTATCTTTGGACCGGTTGCACGTGAACTCCGTGACAAGGGATATATGAAGATTGTCTCCCTTGCACCGGAAGTCTTATAAGGAGGACAGCTGTATGAAAATCAAGACAGGTGATAAGGTCAAGGTCATCAGCGGTCACTATAAGGGAACCGTTGCGGAGGTCAAGGCCGTAGACAAGAAGAACAACAAGGTCATCGTTGAAGGTGTCAACATGGTCAAGAAGTCGCTGAAGCCGACACAGGCGAATCCGGATGGCGGAATCATCGAGAAGGAAGCTCCGATCGATGCGTCCAACGTCATGTACTACGATGAGAAGTCGAAGACGGCTTCCCGTCTGGGCGTCAAGGTTGATGGCGACAGCAAGGTCCGCTATATGAAGAAGGGCGGCAAGGAGATTAAGGAGGGCAAGAAGAAGTAATGAACCGTTTACAGGAAAAGTACAATGAGACGGTGCGTCCTGCTCTCATGAAGGAATACAACTACAGCACCGTAATGGCATGCCCGAAGCTTGAGAAGGTTGTTCTCAACATGGGTGTCGGCGATGCTGTGGTGACGCCGAAGGCTCTGGAAGAGGCGGTTGCAGAGATGACTCTGATCGCCGGTCAGAAGCCGGTCATCACCAAGGCCAAGAAGTCGATCGCAAACTTCAAGATCCGTGAAGGCATGCCGATCGGCTGCAAGGTTACGATCCGCGGGGAGCGTATGTATGAGTTCCTCGATAAGCTGATGAACATCGACCTGCCGCGTGTCCGTGACTTCCACGGTGTCAGCTCGACAGCATTCGATGGCCGCGGCAACTATACGCTGGGTGTTAAGGAACAGCTGATCTTCCCGGAAATCAACTTCGATAAGGTTTCGAAGGTCCGTGGACTTGATGTTGTTATCGTTACAACTGCGAAGACCAACAAGGAGGCTTATTCGCTGCTTGCCGGTCTGGGTATGCCGTTTGAGAGAAAGGGTGCGTAATTATGGCTAAGACATCTATGAAGATCAAGGCAGCTCGTCCGGCCAAGTATTCGACGAGAGCTTATACGCGCTGCCAGCGCTGCGGTCGTCCGCACTCTGTATTGAGCAAGTACAAGGTTTGCCGTATCTGCTTCCGTGAGCTCGCTTACAAGGGCGAGATCCCGGGCGTGAAGAAGGCTTCCTGGTAATAGAAAGGGGAACAAGAGACTATGAATATGACAGATCCTATTGCCGATATGCTCACTCGCATCCGCAATGGTGTGCAGGCGCGCATGGAGACAGTTGATATTGTTCCTGTTTCGAAAGTGAAGACGGAAATTGCCCGTATTCTCAAGGCGGAAGGCTATATCGAGAACTATTCCTTCAGCGGTGAAGGCGTTGACCGCAAGATGACGGTTACGCTGAAGTATGCGTCGGACAAGCGTTCGGCCATTACCGGTCTGAAGCGTATTTCCAAACCGGGACTGCGTGTCTATGCCAAGGGCGAGAATGTTCCCAAGGTATTGAACGGTCTCGGCATTGCGATCGTTTCCACGTCCGAAGGCATGATGACGGATAAGGAAGCACGCAAGAAGCACATTGGCGGTGAAGTCATCGCCTACATCTGGTAATTTAGGAAAGGATATTGAAGAATGTCACGTATCGGTAAAAAGGCGATTACCATTCCCGCTGGAACCGAAGTTACGGTCGCTGAAGGGAATGAGGTGACTGTCAAGGGTCCCAAGGGCACATTGACGCGTAAGTTCAGCCCGTTGATGAGCATCGAGGTCAAGGACGGCACCGTTACGGTTTCCCGTCCGAATGACGAGAAGCCTACCAAGCAGCTTCACGGCACGACGCGCGCTCTGATTGCGTCGATGATTGAAGGTGTAGACAAGGAATTCACCAAGACATTGAAGATTGTCGGTATTGGTTACCGTGCAGCTCTTCAGGGGAACAAGCTGACGATGGGTCTGGGATTCTCCCACCCGGTCGAGATGGAAGTTCCGGGCAACCTGAAGGTTACGGTTCCGGATGCCAACACAATCGTAATCACCGGCATTGATAAGCAGGAAGTCGGTGAGTTTGCGGCAGAAGTTCGTGCCAAGAAGAAGCCGGAGCCGTATGGAGGCAAGGGCATTATGTATGATGGCGAGCACATCATCCGTAAGGAAGGCAAGACTGCTGCGGCTAAGAAGTAACGGGAAGGAGAGAGTAAGATGCTGAAAAAGACAAAGAAGAATGAACTCCGTCTGCGCCGCCATCAGCGTGTGCGCAATACGGTCAGCGGGACTCCCGACTGCCCGCGTCTGAACGTTTTCCGTTCCAATGCGAACATCTATGCTCAGGTGATCGATGATACGACGGGAAAGACACTGGTTTCTTCCAGCTCGCTTGTTCTGAAGCTGGAGAACGGCGGAAATATCGAAGCTGCCAAGGCTGTCGGCAAGGATGTTGCTGAGAAGTGCCTGGCTGCGAACATTGAATCTGTGTGCTTTGACCGCGGTGGGTATGTTTACCATGGCCGGGTACAGGCTCTGGCAGATGCTGCCCGTGAAGCGGGCCTCAAGTTCTGATGGAGAGGGAGAACAGTAATATGGCAGAAGAGAACAAGCAGCAGCGTGAGCGGAAGCCGTTCCGCAAGCCGCGCGAGCAGAAAGAGTTCGATGATGTTGTTGTCTCCATCAACCGTGTATCGAAGACGGTTAAGGGCGGCCGCAGAATGCGGTTCGCTGCTCTGGTAGTCGTTGGTGACCACAAGGGCAGAATCGGCTTCGGCATGGGCAAGGCAGCAGAAGTTCCGGACGCAATCAAGAAGGCTAACGAAGCGGCGACAAAGAACGTGTTCCGTGTTCAGCTGGTTGAGAACAACCGCACGGTACCGTCCGATGCGATCGGCAAGAAGGGTTCAACAAGCGTTGTCCTGAAGCCGGCTGCTCCTGGTACCGGCGTTATCGCCGGCGGCGCTGTCCGTTCCATTCTGGAGCTGGCAGGTGTATCCGATGTCCTTTCGAAGGTAATCGGCAGCCGTACATCCGTCAACGTTGTATATGCAACTCTGGATGCACTTCAGAGCATGCGTACGGTTGAAGATGTTGCGAAGCTTCGTGATAAGAAGATCAGCGAGATCCGCTGAGCAGGAGGCACACAATGAAACTGAATGAAATGAAACCGGCGAATGGTGCGCGCTTCGTATCCAAGCGGATCGGACGCGGACTTGGAACTGGAAACGGCAAGACGGCCGGTAAGGGCAACAAGGGTCAGAATGCACGCAGCGGCGGCGGTGTTGCAATCGGATTTGAAGGTGGACAGACGCCTGCCTTCAAGCGTTTCCCGAAGCGTGGTTTTACGAATTACGGCCGCAAGGAGTATGCAATTGTCAATGTCGAGGACCTGAATCGTTTCGATGAGGGTGTTACGGTTGACTTTGAGGCGTTGAAGGCGGCTGGCCTGGTTAAGAAGGAACTGGATGGTTTGAAGGTTCTTGGCGCTGGCAAGCTGGAGAAGAAGCTGACAGTGAAGGCAAACAAGTTCTCGCAGTCGGCACAGAAGGCAATCGAAGAAGCAGGCGGAACCGTCGAGGTGCTCTGAGATGATGCACACGTTCGCCAGTATGTTCAAGAATAAGGATATTCGGAAACGGATATTCTTTACTCTTGCGCTGCTGCTGATCTATCGCGTGGGTGCCGCAATTCCGGTGCCGGGTGTCGATTCTACGGCACTGGCGGGTTCGATCGCAGATAACTCGATTCTGAGCATGATGAACCTGCTCGGCGGCGGCGCGTTTGAGCGTATGTCAATCTTCGCTCTTGGCGTTACACCGTACATTACGGCGAGCATCATTATTCAGCTGCTGTCAATGGATGTTATTCCGGCGCTGACCGAGATGACCAAGGAAGGTCAGAAGGGACGGATGCGGCTGGACCAGATTACGCGGTATCTTGGTGTAGTTCTGGCGTTTGTGCAGTCGTTCTCGATGGTCTACGGCTTTGATCGTCAGTTCGGTATTCTGGAATCTTCCAATACGGCAACCTATCTGTTTACGGCAACAATTCTGACCGCCGGTACACAGTTCCTTGTGTGGCTGGGTGATCAGATCTCTCTCAAGGGTATCGGCAACGGTATTTCGATTATTATCTTCGGCGGTATCGTTGCGAATATTCCGGCACAGTTTGTTCAGGTTTACAACATTACGGTTGCTTCAGCTACGACAGGTGCGGAGTTCTCCGGAATTCTGCAGTTCGTTCTGTATCTGATTCTGTATGTTGTAATCATTCTGGGCGTCGTTGTGATGGAGCTGGCGGTTCGTAAGATTCCGATCCAGTATTCTTCGAGCAATTCGATGCGTGGCAAGGATGTTACCTATCTGCCGCTGAAGATCAATTCGGCGTCGGTCATTCCTGTCATCTTCGCTTCCTCGATCATGACGGCTCCGCAGATCATCCTGAGCTTCGTGAACAGCGATGCGTATACGAAGGTTTCTTCGTTCCTGTCGCTAACAAGCTGGACCGGTCTTGTGATCTATGCGGTTCTGACATTCCTCTTCACATTCTTCTATACGGATCTTCAGGTGGATCCGGACAAGATTGCGGAGAATCTGGGTAAGTCGGGTGCCTATATTCCCGGTATTCGTCCGGGAACGGAGACGAAGACATACCTGCACAAGGTTCTGCACCGGATTACGGTGATCGGTGCTACGGCGCTGACAGTGATTGCTGTGCTGCCGTATGTGCTGCCGATGATGAGTTCGCTGCCGTCCTCGATTTCGATCGGCGGTACGGGTATCATCATTGTTGTAGGTGTTGCTCTGGAAACAGTTGCGCAGCTGAAGGGTCAGCTGACGCAGAAGTCGTATCACGGATTCCTGGATTGATTCAGATCCTCGAGTTCCCGTTTGTTTCAAAATTCATTGGGTAATAAGCAAGAGGCAGGAGACCAGACATGAATATTCTGATCATGGGGCCGGCCGGAGCAGGAAAAGGTACAATGTCTTCCCATATCTGTGCGGCGTTTACGGTTCCTCACATTTCGACCGGTGATATGCTGCGGGAAAACGTAGCGGAAGGTACGAAACTCGGCCTGCAGGCGAAAGCCTACATGGAGGGCGGACATCTGGTGCCGGATGAAGTCATCAACGGTATGGTGGAAGAGCGTCTGGCAAAGGATGACTGCGCAGGCGGTTATCTTCTTGACGGCTTTCCACGCACGTTAGTGCAGGCACAGGAGCTGACAAAGATCGGCGAGCGTACAGGTCGTCCGGTGCAGGTTGTTCTGGTGCTCAACGTTGAGCGCAAAATTCTGGAGGACCGTATTACGGGCCGCAGAATCTGTCCGAAGTGCGGCGCCATCTATCATGTGCGCAATCATCCGACAAAGAAGGAAGGAATCTGCGATGTATGCGGAAGCTCTTTGGTTCAGCGGAAGGATGATACGCTGGAGAAGCTGGATGCACGTATGGAAGAGTATGAGCGTCTGACGAAGCCTGTCATTGATTATTACCGGAATATGGGTCTCGTTTACGAGATCGATGCTTCAAAAAATCAGGATGTGACATTTGAACAGGTGAAAAAAGTTCTGTCAGATCTTGCATGAAATGGCCGAATGCGGGTAAAATAGGCGTTGCGCCTGCATTCGGCGCGTTTCTTCGTATGGGAATTTACGGTTCAGTGGCAGTACCATCCCACGTTGCTGTTAAAATCCATATGCAATAGGGCATATGCATCTTAACAGGCCGGGCTGCCGGTAGTTCTCATTCGCAATCATACGTGGGTTTACATTTGTCGGGAGGCAATAAGACATGAAAGTAAGACCGTCAGTTAAACCGATTTGCGACAAGTGCAGAGTCATCAAGCGTAAGGGCGTTGTGATGGTAATCTGCGAAAACCCGAAGCACAAGCAGAGACAGGGTTAATCAAGAAGGAGAAAGAGAACATCTATGGCACGTTTTGCAGGTGTAGACATTCCGGCCAACAAGAGAATTGAAGTTGCTCTGACCTATATCTATGGTATTGGTCTGACCACCTCCAGAAACATTCTTAAGGCTGCTAATGTCAGCGGAGATATCCGCACCAAGGATCTGACTGAGGCACAGGAGACTGCGATCCGTAATGAGGTCGATAAGATCAAGACGGAAGGCGATCTGCGTCGTGAGACCGCAATGAATATCAAGCGTTTGATGGAAATTGCGTGCTACAGAGGTGTCCGTCATCGTAGGGGACTGCCTGTTCGCGGACAGCGTACGAAGACGAATGCGCGTACTCGTAAGGGACCGCGTCGTACGGTTGCGAACAAGAAGAAGTAAGGAGTGAAGACACATGGCAGATAAGACAAAGGCTGTTGCTCGCAAGAAGAAGAGCAGAAGAAATGTGGCTAAGGGTGTTGCACACATCCACTCCACGTTTAACAATACGATTGTAACGATTGCCGATGAGGGTGGAAACGTTATTTCCTGGAGCTCTGCTGGTGCTCTTGGTTATAAGGGTTCCCGTAAGTCGACTCCGTATGTTGCCCAGCTGTGCGCTGAGGCGGCTGCGAAGGCTGCGATTCAGCAGGGTATGAAGACTGTCTCTGTTGATGTTAAGGGACCTGGTCCCGGACGTGAGTCTGCGATCCGTGCTCTTGCGGTTGCAGGGCTTTCCATTACGGCGATCAACGATGTTACACCGGTTCCGCACAATGGCTGCCGTCCTCCGAAGAGGCCGCGTGGTTAATTGTTAAAACAGGAGGATTGCAATGCAGAAATTTGAACGCGCTGATTTCGAGGTTAAAGAAGAGACCGTTGATGAAGAGGGTGAATACGGAAAATTCGTAATTTCGCCGCTTGAGCGCGGTTTCGGCACCACCATGGGCAACGCTCTGCGTCGGGTCCTGCTGTCCTCCCTGCCTGGAGCTGCGGTATTCTCCATCAAGATTGATGGTGTTTACCATGAGTTCACCAATATTCCGGGTGTCCGGGAAGACGTTACGATGATCATTCTCAATCTGAAGAAGCTCATTATGAAGATTGAGGATGATGAGGTTTATACGCTGCAGATCAGCGCCAAGGGTCCGTGCACTGTTACGGCACAGGACATTATCTGCCCGCCGCAGGTAAAGATTCTCAACGATGAGGATCATGATTATCTTGAGATTGCGCATCTGGAAAAGGATACGACGCTCGAGATTGAGATGCGGGCAAGAAACGGCCGCGGCTATGTCGGCAGCGATATTAACAAGCAACTGAACCAGGGTACGAGCCAGGGAATCGGCACGGTATATACAGACTCCATTTATACGCCGGTCCGCAAGGTTGCGTACAATGTTGAACCGACGCGTGTCGGTCAGGATACGAAGTACGATAAGCTGACGATGGAAGTCTGGACGAATCGTTCAATTACGCCGCAGAAGGCGCTGGCTATGGCTGCCAAGATTCTGATTGACCATCTGGATATCGTTGCCGGAATCAATAATGATGTTGCCCACATGGACAATGTTCTGAAGGAAGGCGGCGTTGAACAGATTACAAAGGGACAGCAGATGATGATCGAGGATCTGGATCTCTCTGTTCGTTCCTACAACTGCCTGAAGCGTGCCGGCATTCAGACCGTCGACGAGCTGACGCAGAAGACCGAGGATGAAATGATGCGTGTTCGTAACCTCGGAAAGAAATCTCTTAAAGAGGTTAAGGACAAGCTGACCGAACTGGGTCTTGGCTTCAAGTCCTATGATTAACGGAGGATAGTAAGATGTGGAATCGTAGATTTGGCCGTACGGCAGATCATCGCAAGGCAATGCTTCGGAATCTTGCGACGTCTGTCATCATGTATGGCAGAGTAGAAACGACATATGCCAAGGCTATGGATATGCGTTCCGTTGTTGATGAGCTGATCACGCTCGGCAAGAAGAATACACTGGCTTCGCGCCGTCAGGCTGCTGCCTTCATTCGTGACGTTGTTGCGGATGAGAAGACGCAGAAGACTGTTCTGCAGAAGCTGTTTGATGAAGTTGCTCCGGCCTACAAGGATCGTAACGGCGGTTATACCAAGGTTACGAAGACGGGTGTTCGCCGCGGCGACGCTGCTCCGATGGCTGTCATCGAGCTGGTTAAGTAATCAGAAATTCATCGGTACTGTAAGACCTCCAAAAGCGGAGGTCTTTTTCTGTGGTTGCGGAACCCTTCGCCCATTCCGGCAGGAACATTGTGTTATTTGACTGGTAAATCGGTTTATCATAGTCATAGACAAGGAAGGTACAACCATGAAAATAGCTTTGATCAATGAAGACAGTCAGGCATCCAAGAATGCCATCATCTACAGAAGCCTGAAGGAGGCGGCCGAAGAAAAGGGCCACGTCGTCTATAACTATGGCATGTACGGCGTCGAGGGTGAGACGCGCCGTACCTATGTGATGAACGGTCTGCTGGCTGCGATTCTTCTTAATTCCGGGGCCGTTGACTTCGTCGTTACCGGCTGCGGTACGGGCATGGGAGCGATGCTGGCATGTAACAGCTTCCCCGGTGTCACCTGCGGTTTCGCTGTCGATCCGACGGATGCGTATCTTTTCTCGCAGATCAACGGTGGAAATGCGATTTCTCTGCCGTATGCCAAGGGTTTCGGCTGGGGTGCTGAACTTAATCTGAAGCTTCTGTTCCAGCGTCTGTTTGCGGAAGAAATGGGTGGCGGATATCCGAAGGAGAGAGCTGTCTTCGAGAAGGAAAATGCTAGCATTCTTGCGGGTGTAAAGAAGATCGCATATCGTCCGTTCATTGATGTTCTGAAGGACATGGATAAGGATTTCGTCAAGAGAGCCATCAGCAGTGA
>Ga0256404_1005642_pt1 | contig 21861 bp, 21 predicted proteins | sample RumenRJG_01DNA_FD_185990 | JGI IMG/M metagenome (GOLD analysis project Ga0256404, IMG submission 185990) | Bovine rumen microbial communities from Lethbridge, Alberta, Canada - RJG_01 | ecosystem: Host-associated > Mammals > Digestive system > Stomach > Rumen | place: Canada: Alberta | collected...
CCAATCCCATCAGCTTTGTTATATTATCTTTATAGAGCATATTGAACATCCTTTCGTTTTGGATTAGGCACCTATATTCTAAAGGTTTTGTTCTTTATGCTCCACTGTTTTTTCTTTTGGCATGAAAAAAAAGCTCTGGAGCTTTTTCTCCAGAGCTCTACCCCAACATTTATTATAGAACCTTTAGTTTTCTATGAAATCACTTTTTCGCAAGGCCTTTCTGCCGTGCAAATTCTGCAGCACCCAGAGCTCCCATCAGCTGCGGGTCGGTCTTCAGATTGATGACTTTCAGCTTCAGAACTCTCTCTATCGCCTGCTTCAGGCCTTCGTTCTTCGCGCAGCCGCCTGTCAGTGTAATGCTGTCCGTGGCACCGGCTTTCTTTGCCATGACAAAGCAGCGTTTTGCAACTGCCATCTCGATGCCCGCCGCAATCTCGTCGGTCGGCTTGCCTTCTCCGACCAGCGTGATAACTTCGGACTCCGCAAATACGGTGCACTGCGACGTGATGGGAATTACATTCTTCGCTGTCAGGCTCAGATTTGAGAATTCCGGCAGCGAAAGCTCAAACGCGTTGGCCATGGCTTCAAAGAAACGTCCGGTTCCGGCGGAGCACTTGTCGTTCATTGCGAAGTTCTTTACTGTGCCGTCCGTGTCAACGCTGATGCCCTTGACGTCCTGTCCGCCGATATCAATAATCGCACGAACGCTGGGGTCTGTTACGTGTACGCCCATGGCATGGCAGCTGATCTCGGAGATGTTTTCATCGGCGAACGGAACTTTGTTGCGGCCGTAGCCTGTTCCGATCAGATAGGCAAGCTCCTTGCTGTCCTTCAGTCCGACTTCCTTCAGAACTTCTTCCATCGCGATCTTCGCGCTCTGCTCACTGTTGATTTTGCTCTTGATCGTGGTGTTCGCCACCATCTTGCCATTCTCATCAAGAATAACGGCTTTCGTATATGTAGATCCTACGTCGCATCCACCAAAGTATTTCATTTTAGCTTCTCCTTTTATTTTTTCTCTTGGAATCAAGTATCCTTGTCAAAGTTGTCAAATTTGCCAATTAGATATTCGTCTTTCGTTACATCCCTACGCGGCATGTCATCGTAATGTTTCAGGAAGATGGGCTCAACAAGATATTTAATCAGCTTGCCGTCCAGATCAAAGAAAAACACCACAAAAAGAGCGGAATAAACGCCCAGGGAAATTTTCAGGACTTTCGATAAGAATCTCTTCATAGCTCTCCTCCTAATTACCAGCTTGCTTCATCATCGAACTCAAGCAGGGTCGGATCCAGGGGTTCTTCCTTCATAACCGTAGACATGTACTCGTTAATTGCATTACGAATTTCCGCACGGGTGACAGGTCTGCGGTCGTCCAGAGCATGCGGCATCCAGCAGGCAGGAATTCCACGATTGCGGAATTCGTCTTCAAACATGCCATGAATACCCGTCATGCCTTTGCACTGGATCTGGTCATACATCATGATCATATCGCAGTTGAAGCGTTCATAGTTTTCCCAGCACTCGAAAATGTGCTTATACCCGCCAACGGCCATACGACGCATCGGAGCCCATTCGTTGAACTTCGTGAAGTCTTCCATCAGGTGGTCTTCCGTATCCGTGCGGACGATAATATCAAACATTAGGGAATCCATATTAATAACTGTTTTCAGACCCCAGCAGTTATATGCCCACGTGCACCAGAAAGAATAGAACATTGGCGCGCACGACCAGGCGAGGACTCTGTGCCTTGCCTTCGGATAAGGATTTATCTTATTCTGAACCGCTTTCGTCATAATCTTGCGGACGTGAGCGTCAATTTCATGCCACTGATGGCGATCGCCGACCTGGGATGAATAGATGCGGTAAAGTGCCTGTGCAACGCCGTTAACTGGATAGTAATCTGTTTTTGCAGAAACTTCCCATTTCTCATGTTCAAATTCTGTGATTTCATTGAACGCCTTGATATGCTTCAGGAACTCATCCTTATTAAACGGCATGCCAGTCTGCTCTTCGATAAACTTCCAGCAGTTCTCAATTTCCTTACGGCAGTATTTCTGAACCAGAGGATCATCAAACTGCATCGGCTGCGGCATTGCGAACAACGGTCTGTTAAAGAACCAGTCTGTCGTGATGGACGTAGAAACAGAAGCATCGCATGCCTCGTTCGACGTAACCAGGAACGGGCTATAATCCGGGTAATCATCCAAGACAAAAATTCCGGATTCCGCCTGACACATCGGGCACGGGTCTCCCGGCAGTCCGATGGACTGAATTGCGTCAATATAGCTCAAAACTGCATTTGCATTAACATGTACGGTAACGAAATAAGGCACCATCTGGAGCGGAACGTCATCTGCTCTATCGCGCCACGGGTAGAAGATAGCGCCCGCTACAGTCTCATCATGTGCAAAGGTCTTGTACCAGAGCTCATTACGCTGCCCGTTGTGCAGTTTGGAATCTGCTGCACAGAGTCTAGAGAACTGGCGGATTGTCTCACATACCATTGCACGGTAATGCCAAGCAGATGCACGAAGTCCAAGTCCTCGCTCACCTTCAAGTCCGCGGTCAAACCAGTGCAACACGGACATATATCCCTGTCCGAGCCATCTGTATCTCCAAAAGCCCTTAAGCACTGCCAGAGGCTCATCGGAGGTCACAATATCTTTTACGGCCATAATATAGTTGTACAGCCAGATATTATTGAAATAATAGAATGTGTCCTTTATTCCGCGCCATTCTCTATGCTTATACAGGCATGTGCGATCCTCATAGAGATCACCCAACCGACGCTCTTCATGCGGCTTGCCGTAAATGAAGTCATGAAGGATCTTACCGTAATCCGCATTTGCGAAATCAAAGTTTTTCAGCTTAGTAAGCGCTTCCTTGACGTTCTTTTTTTCAATGGAAAAAAGCTCTTTTGCACCGCTTACCGCCGGTTCAAATACTGAAAAATCCATTATGCGCCCTCCTGAAGTTTCTTCAACTCAACGCTTTCAACGAATGCCTGGAACCGTGTACGAAGCTGTCCGGAGGCGCCGTTGATATATTCTTTCTCAATGGAGCACACTGGAATGCCAAAGTCTCTCGGCATGACAATCGTGTCAATGGTTCTTTCATAGCTCCAGTATTCGCAGAACTTGTTCTGGAATACAATGATTCCGTCGGCGCCATATTCTTTGACAAGATCGGCAAGGAACTGTTTTCTCTCACGCATAACGTGCTGCGGCATATAGCGCGGGCACTGGCTTGTCTCAATATAGTGTCGTGCAATCGCGTGGATGGGCTTTTCGCCCTTCTTTACGACGATTTGCTCTCTTCCGGGAATCGAGCCATAGCAGTAACGGTCTGCGACAACTAGAGCGCCGCAGCCCTCAATAAGCTTGGTGAACTCCGGATCATCATTCTCTGAGCCCGTGCACACGACTTTAATCCGGTAATTCAGCTTTGTATCCGGTTTTCTGGTTTTCAGTTCCTTCGCCGTCTCACGAAGATAAGGAAGAATAAGATATTTGGGGCAGGTCAAAGAAACAAGCTGAATGACCTGGAATTCATAGCCTGTAATAGTGGGTTTTTTCTTTTTGCGATAGCTGCCAATTTCCGTAATCAGGCTGGAAACTTCGTTATGAAGTTCAATGGCCTTCAGCAGAGCTTCATCGGAAGTATCGATGCCGAAATGCTCCTTCAGCTGGTCCAGCACATGATACTGCAACTGATCGGTAAAATGTTCAATACTGGTTTCGTTTTTCTTGAACGGTACATCCGTAAACTCACAGAAGAAGTCTGGATTGTCGATGATGTCCATCATTTGGAGATGTTCCTGGAATCTGCACGTACCCGTGCACGTTTCCGTCGCCATCTGCGCGTCCAGGAAGTTGTACCCACCTTCCAGGGCACGTTCCAGCAGGCTGCGGGCATAAATGCAAGTACGCCCCGACATATAGTATGTCGCCATGTCCGGAGAAGTGCATCCAGGTGCTCTAAGCCTTACTGAGAAGCATCCGTCTATATCAAGCAACGCTTCCGGCATGAAATAGCAAGTGTAACCAAGTGCTTTCTTGCCTTCCGACTTTGCCTGTTTGACAAGCTCATTGTTGGCTTCCTGGAGCAAGTTCTCGAAGTAGATAAGATGCTTAAGATCTTTCACGAATAACCCCCCATATTCAATTTCTCGGCAGTTTTACCAAAACTGTCAAACCTTAATAATTATAACAACGTGACATATTCTTGTCAATTAAAAAGGGTGCTTTTATTGTACAAGGCGCTGAAATTAGACCATTATAATGGGAATTATTTTATGCAATATTTTTCTATCGGTGTTTTTACATATTGTCATTATTGTACAAATATATCATGGCATTTTGTATGTTTATTTCCTGTATTACTTCCTTTTTTGCTAATTTTGCATGGACTTTTTACAATTATCTTTCGTTGTCAGACAGGATAAATTCTGAGATTTCGTCAAAATGCTTAATTGCACTCCCCTGAAGCATCTCCGTGGAGCCGCCGCCTTTTCCCGCTATTCCTTCATTAATTCGATTGCGAGCTTTCTTCAGATCTACCTGGGAGCTTCCTATGATGTAGTGATAACCATCCGTATCGGAGCCTGCTAGCACTGCAACATATCCAGAAGTCTTCTCCTTAAGAGCATTAACAAGCTCTCTACGTGCGGCTTCCGGTAGCCCATTTTCAAGAAGACAACGATTTCCATCGCAGAAGTCCATCGTCTCAGCCAGTACCTGCACATATTTCCTGCTCAGATTCCCATTTTGAAGTTTCAGTTCCTCTGCCTGCCGGAGAAGTGCCGCTGTCGCTTCTGCTATTTCCAGACGCTTGGATGAAAGCATCCGCGACACGGCTACTGCATTCTTATATTCTTTCTGGAATTCGAGAAACGCATCCTGCCCCGCAACCATTTCCACTCGTGTGCCACCGCGGTGCCTCATAGAAGAAAGAATTTTTATGGAACCGATTTCCCCGGTACGATGGACATGCGGAGCACAGCATGCACAGCGATCCACTTCATCGATTTCTACGATGCGCACATCCTCCATAAGCTCCAGTTTACTGCGATATTCCAGAGATCGGACTTCCTTACCGGAAAGGATATAAGTATGGATTTCTGTGTCCCGCCATATTGCCTCATTTGCCTTCCGCTCCACAGATTCCAGCTGTTCGCAGGTCATCTCACCGTCAAAATCAATCGTAATTGCATCGCTGCCCATGTGGAACCCTACGTTGTCCCAGCCATAGTCGCGATGCACCGTTCCGGATACGATATGTTCGCCGGAATGTGCCTGCATTCTACGAAACCGCGTTTCCCAGTCTATCCTTCCGACTACCTTGCTGCCCACAGGCAGGGGTTTCGGACAACGGTGATAAATGATGCCGTTTTTCTCATATACCTGCCTTACCGGCTGCTCATTCAAAACCCCCGTATCGCAGGCTTGTCCTCCTCCGCCGGGAAAAAATGCGGTACGGTCCAGAATCAGATCTGCCCCGTCTCCGTCTTCGATGCATTGCTGCACTTCCGCTTCAAACGTTTGGATATGACTGTCAGTGTAATAAAGACGGTCTGTCATCCCTACCCTTCCCCTTTCCACTTCCATGAGGAATTCCCTTAAACTGCGGCGAAAGCAGAGGGTTTCTTCCAACGAATACGCCTCTGCTTCTGTTCTGCTTTTGCGATGCTTTTTTATATCACTCGGATGCGAAGTACATTTTCCATAGCTGCAATATCCTTTACATCATCGGGATTCATTTCCTTATCCAGGTCAATCATCGTATACGCGTAGCCGCCCCGAGATTTATTTATCATGTGCTCTACATTCAAGTTGCGATTTCCGACAAATGTGAGAAAGTTCGTCAGCATTTTCGGCACATTATGATGGATAATGCATACTCTGCAGCTCCCCATTCTTTCCAAATACGCATTGGGCATGTTCACGGAGTTCTTGATATTTCCATTAACCAGGTAGTCGTAAATTTCCTCCGCCGCCATAATGGCGCACTTTTCTTCACTCTCCGGAGTGCACGCTCCGAGGTGCGGGAGGCAGATGACATTGTCGACGCCTATCAGCTTCTGATTTGGAAAATCCGTTACATACCTTGCAACTTTTCCGCTTTTCAAGGCAGCCAGCATTGCGTCGTCGTCTACAACTTCCGCTCTGGATTCATTCGTAATGCGTACGCCGTCACGCATCGCCGCAAATGCATTGCTGTCAATCATATGTGCCGTATCTGTAGTATAGGGTACATTTATGCTGATGTAATCGCAGTGCGGGTACATTTCATTCAGTTCATCCGCATGAATAATCTCTCTTGAAAGCCGCCAGGCTGCTTCTACAGATATAAACGGATCATACCCATAGACTTTCATTCCAAGTTCCAAGCCGATATTCGCAACAAGAGCCCCTGTTGCACCAAGACCGATTACTCCCAGCGTCTTCCCTTTCAGTTCCGGTCCCGCGAAGGATTTTTTTCCTTTTTCCACTAAAGCGGGAATCGCATCCCCCATGTTCTTGATGGACTTTACCCATTCAATGCTGCCAAGAATGTCCCGTGAGGCCATAACCAGCTCGCACATGACCAATTCCTTCACCGCTTCCGCATTGGCGCCGGGGCTGTTGAATACCACAATTCCCTCTTCCTGACAACGCTTCACGGGAATATTATTGTATCCCGCGCCGGCGCGGGCTATGCATAAGAGACTTGAAGGAAATTTTTCTTCCAAAAGATTCGCCGAACGAACGATGATCGCATCCGGCGATTTGATGTCCGGACCGACTTCCACGCCTCTGTCCGACAGAACATTCAATCCCAAGGGAGAAATATTGTTTATTGTTTTAACCTTGATCATATGTGATGAACCTCAAACTCTTTCATAAACTCTACCAGCTTTTCTGCCCCTTCCACAGGCATGGCGTTGTAGAGAGAAGCACGCATGCCGCCAAGTTTCCTGTGTCCCTTCAGATTCACAAGTCCGGAGGCTTCCGCCTGCTGGATGAATTCCTTGTCCGTAGCAGCATTTCCCGTACTGAAGGTTACATTCATATAGCTGCGGCTTCCTTTCCTTGCATGCGCATGAAAGAGACTGCTTTCATCCAGGTAGGAGTAAAGAAGGTTTGCCCTCTGCTCTTTTCTGCGTACCAGTTCCCCGATTCCGCCGATCGAACGCACCCAGTCCAGCATCAATCCAAGCATATAGATATTCCAGCATGGCGGTGTGTTCAGCATAGACTCTTTTTCGGCTTGCAGCCTGTAGCTCATAATTTTAGGGGTTATGGAAAGTTCCTTTCCCAAGAGGGACTTCCGTACAATTACTAGGGCCATCCCTGCCGGAGCTAGGTTTTTTTGCACCCCAGCATAAATCAGGCCGTAATTATGAAAGTTTATATATTTTGTGAGGATATCCGAAGACATGTCCGCGACAACCGGAATGCCGGGCGTCTGCGGATCATACTGCCATTCGGTTCCGTACACCGTGTTGTTTGCGCAGAAGTAGAAATAACTTGCGCCGTCATGGAAGCGCAGATCGCTTTGGTCGGGAATTCGGCAGAAATTTTCCGAAGACATATCGCAGCAATACTGGACTCTCCCGTATTTTTCTGCTTCCTCCGCCGCAAGCTTTGCGAAATATCCAGTAATAGCATAGTCTGCGCTTCCGCCTTCCGTCATCAGGTTCAGAGGAATTGCGGCGAATTCCTGCGTCCCACCGCCTGGAAGGAACAGGATTTCAAAGTCATCCGGAACCTGCAGAATCGTTTTTAGACTGTATGTTGTACTGGAAAGAATTTCCTGAAAAAGCGGTCCTCTATGGCTCATTTCAAGCACGGAGTATCCGCATCCCCGATAATTCAGCATCTCCTCCGACGCCCTGCGCAGGACTTCCTCCGGAAGCGTTGAGGGGCCTGCTGCAAAATTATATGTTTCCGTCCGTGTTCTCATCAGGCATCCTCCCCACTGCAGGATCCCGGTTCCGGTTTCTGTATAAAGCCGGCCGCCCGATCCGCTCTATTTCGAAAGAATGAGCAAATTATAACGCTTTCTTATAGGTGCGTCAAACTAAGATTGTCACAAGTTTTTTCTAAAACAAGACCTGTTTTTGACGCATTTGTCAAATTATTCGCAATTAAGGGTTTCCGTGCACTTCTGCGGCTGCGCAGAGCCTTCCAGTTCCCCCAGGAGAAGTCCTTTCTTCCATTCTCGAATGCGGACATTCCGTACCTCTCCGCGGAGGCATTCTCCCTGTACTGCAACGGTCAGATAATTTGTACTGTGTCCCTGCCATAAACCATCTTCACATCTTTCAAAGAGAACCGAAAGGACTCTTCCAATCTGCTGCTCCTGAAACGCTAGACGTGTTTCGTTTGCCTCATCTCTCGCCATTTTCGTCCGGCGCTGCTTATCGCCGCGGCTTATTTGAAGCGGCATGGCATCTGCAGGTGTGCCGGGACGGCGTGAGTATGGAAAAACATGGACCTGCGAAAATGCACATTTTCGCAGAAACGCTATGGTTTCCTCGACTTCTCTGTCCGTTTCTCCCGGAAACCCCATAATAATGTCCGCAGTTATTCCGCAGTTCGGGTAGTAGGCGCGCAGCATTCTGACCTTCTCATAGAATGTTTCCGAATCGTATTTTCGATTCATGGCCTTCAAAATCCGGTCGCTCCCAGACTGCAGAGAAAGATGGAAATGATCGCATACGTTATTGCAGGAAGCTATCGATTCACAAAATTCCTCTGTAATAACGGTCGGTTCCAGGGAGCCCATGCGGATCCGAAGCTTCGGAACCGCATGGGAGATGCTTCGGACAATATCCTGCAATCCAATTTTTTCCGGCAGATCCGATCCATACGATGCAATTTCAATTCCGGTCAAAACCAGCTCGCGATAGCCTTGCTGTGCCAGTTCCTCTGCCTGCCTTACGGCTATTTCCGGAGTCAGACTTCGAGGACGGCCACGTGTATAGGGAATAATGCAATAAGTGCAAAAGTTTGAGCACCCGTCCTGAATTTTCAGCAGCGCCCTTGTTCTTCCCTCATAATTTCCTGACGGAAGGGGCTCGAAATGGACTCTTGCAAACGGATCGTCGATCTTTTCCCCTGTTAATGCCGTTCCCTTTTCCGCTGCAAGAATTGCATCTACGAATTCTTCCTTATCCCCGCTGCCGAAAATCACATTGGCGCCGAGCTCTCGCATAGCTCCGGCATCCAGCTGCGAGTAGCAACCGCATACTGCCAGAATCGCGTTCGGATACTTCTGACGGAGATGGCGAATCGTCTGACGGCACTTCCTTTCGCTTTCCGCCGTTACCGCGCAGGTATTAACAATTACAATATCTGGGTGCTCCTCCGTCTGCCTGCAGCCTTTCTGAATAAGAAAGTGCTCCAGCGCCTGCGTTTCATATTGATTGACTTTGCAGCCGAGTGTTGCGGTAATAAACGTCATGTCTTTCTCCCAATGCAGGAAAATCTTTCTCTAATTTGATTTTTTCACTTTAGTATTCTAACATAAGGCCACATAAATACAAAGACGGGGATCTTTCTCCGCCTTCCGGAGGGCATCCATCATGAGAGAAATTTATCTTGACAACGCCGCAACTACGCCGGTCTGCAAGGAGGCCGCCGACACGGCATATGAAGTTATGACCGTAGAGTATGGTAATCCAAGTTCAACGCATAGAAAAGGCCGCGAAGCCAGCCGAATTCTCGAGGAGTCGCGGAAGAAGATCGCCGTATGCCTAGGATGCAAACCGGAAGAAATCTACTTTACCTCCTGTGGATCGGAAGGAGATAACTGGGCACTTAGATGCGGCGCGCATTTGAATGGACATCACAGCGGGCACATCATTTCCTCCGCCGTGGAGCATGACGCCGTGCGACAAACGCTTGCCTCCTTGCGGGAAGAAGGCTATGACATTACCCTTCTCGCCCCAGAATCGGACGGGACCATCTCTCCGGCATCCGTTCTGAATGCACTCCGCCCGGACACCGTTCTCCTATCCCTAATGATGGTAAATAATGAAACCGGTTCCGTCACTGACATCGCTGATATTGTTAAGCAGGTCAAGCGCCGGAACCCTTCGGTAATTATCCACACGGATGCCGTGCAGGCATTCGCAAAGGTTCCGTTTCGCGCCGATGCCTTGGGAGCTGATCTTATCACGATAAGCGGGCATAAGATTCACGCACCGAAAGGAATCGGAGCTCTTTACATCCGCAGAGGGCTTGCCATGAAGCCCCTTCTCTATGGCGGAGGGCAGGAACACTCTCTTCGGGCAGGAACCGAATCTCTCCCCCTCATTGCCGCATTCGGCGTTGCAGCAGATCTGGCCTTCCAAAATATGGATATCTATGTGCGGCAGATGAAGGAACGAAAGCTCCTGTGCGAAAACCTGCTTCGGGAACGTATCCCGAACGTTTGGCTCTTTCAAAGCGAAGCTCCCCATATTCTTTCCGTGTCCCTGCCCGGCTATCGAAGCGAAGTTCTAATGAACTATCTGGACGGAAACGGCATTTACGTTTCCCGAAGTTCCGCCTGTAAAAAGGGGCGCCGCAGCCATGTGCTGGAAGCTCTCGACCTCAATCGGAAAGTCCTTGACGGCGTGATTCGGGTAAGTTTTTCCCGATACACAAGTGAGGAAGATATTATTGACTTCTGTACTGCCCTCTCCAAGGCGGCTTCAACTTTAGCACACGACTGAGTGCCTTCGAAAAAAAGGAGACGGTATTCTATTAAACCGTCTCCTATCTTTCTGTCTTTCCGCACTTTGGACCCTTTTTTCATGGATCCGCATTGGGATCCTCTTTTTCCTTCTCCTCCGGTGCGTCAGGGGATTTCGCCTGCTTCCCAGCCGTTTCCTCTTCGGAGTCTTCTGCCTCGCAATTCTTCTGTTCTTCCCATTTTTTTGTATCTTTATGGTAATGGATCTTTCCGGTATCCGGTTCAATATAATCCATATCCGCATAGACCTCCGGATCCGTAGGAAGGCCGCGTTTCTCCAGCAGGTGATTTGCAAGCTTGGAGCAGCCTGTATAGAGTACCACCCAAACGGGAACGCCAAAAAGCATTCCCCAGAAGCCAAAAAGGCCGGCACCCAGAATAATGGAGAACATAACCCAGAACCCGTTGATTCCGACCGAGTTTCCAAGGATCTTCGGGCCTAGAATATTGCCGTCGAACTGCTGCAGCAGGAAAATAAAGATGCAGAAAATCAGGCACTTCATCGGATCCACGACAAGAATAAGCATAGCGGATGGAACGGCTCCGATGAAAGGTCCGAAAAACGGGATGATATTTGTAATTCCAACAATTACGCTTACCAGTATGGCATTCGGAATTTTAAGTAGCAGGCATCCCACATAGCAGAGCACTCCGATAATCGCAGAATCCAGCAATTTGCCGATAATAAATCCCATGAACACATCATTGGTAAAATTAAGAGCCCTTTTAATGCTGGTTGCTGCCTTTGTAGGAAAAAGAGAATAGAGAACCCGCTTTGCGACGCTCTTAAAATACTCTTTGCGGCTGAGCAGATAAGCCGATACGATGATTCCAATAACCAGATTGTATATACCCCTAAGGACGGAGACGATACTGGAAGTCACATTTTCCAGGATGCTGTCCATTTTCGGAAGAATGCGGTCGGATAGCCAGCTGCTGAGAAATGCACTCAAGTCACCGACTTTTTCCGTTAAAACCTGCTGGAGCTGCGGCATATCGTTCAGGGCATTGTCCAGCCACTCGCGAATTTTCTCCAAATATGTTGGCGTATTTTCGATAATGCCCTGAATGCTGGTGTATGTATTTGGTATTATAAGGTAAAACAGGGCTGTCATTATGAGTATAAGCGTAATGATCGCCAAAGTAACGGAAACTCCCCTAGCTCCCTTCGGGCGCTCTGTCGGCTCGATCGGTTCTTTCTTCAGTTTGATAAAAAGGGGAATAATGAGTTTTCTTTCATAAAAATTCAAGATGGGGATAAGAAGGTAAGCAAGAACGAATCCCCAGATAAACGGACTCAGAATGGAAAGAAGGTCTCCGAAGAATCCCCCGATAGCCCCAAGACTTTTGACAATAAAATAAAACAGGACGCACGCCGCAATGGTAAGAAAAGCGGTTAAAGCCCATGTCAAATTGTCACGACTCAGTTTGATTCTCTTCAATTTTCTCTCCAGGTTTTCCAAGAATTATCCACAAACCGCATTTATTATATTATCTAGGCTTTAGCCCGTCAATAAAAACGGGCATAGCCATTGCCCCGCGGTGCTTTCCGCACCGTCCGCATCAAAGCGTCAGCTGCAGAAAAATGGCATTGCTGGCTGGATTGGCATTGTATCTTGGAATTGAATAGAACCCATAGCTTTTATAGAGACGAATTGCACTTTCCATAAATGGAAATGTGTCCAGCCGCATATATCGATACCCTATTGCTTTAGCATCATCAATGACTTGATCGCATAGCAGGCGGCTTAAATGCATCCCCCGAAATTCAGGCTTGACATACAGTCTTTTCATCTCACAATACTGATCATCATTTCTAGTGAGCGCAACACAGCCCGCAGCGCTGCCGTCAACTAAGGAAAGATACATTCTTCCGTATGGAAAACCATATTTTCTCTCCGTATCCTTCAATTCCTCTGCAAGATGCTGGGAGGAGAGAGTTTTGGCCACTTCCGCGTCCTGCAGCGTGATTCTCTCCGTATATTCTTTCACGAGAGCGAGAAACTCTTCCATATTCTCCTGCGCCGGAATCAAATTTACCATTCTTTCTCTCCTAAACCACGAAACTGCCCTTTTTGTCAAAGCACCCAGAATCCGTATGCCAATTCACAGGCTGCTGGAAGCGCCGCTTTTCATCTATTCCCCCATCTGCATATATTTTTCTGAAAGCTTTTCGTAAGCGTAGCGGGGATCTGTGTCTTCCGCGACATGAATAATTCCGCATCGAACAAAGCCCATCTTTGTCAATAGATTCTGCATAATCCGGTTATCCGGATGCGTATCTACGCGGAGATGACCGCTTCGCGCATATGCCCACTGCAGTGCCGACGTGCCGATGCCTTGTACGGATCTGTCACACGCAAGGCGATGCACCACGCCGTAAGCATTTTCGGACCCGTGCGGAAGAGTTTCGCTCAGCCAGTTTCCCTCTTCGATCCTTTCATAAGTCGGTTCTATGTGCGGACCGAAAATGTAAACAAACGTGCCGACAACCTGTCCGCAGAAAACGCAGACATAACTTCGACCGCAACGGATGTCCTCCGCAAGAAGTTTCTCTGGAGGCCAGTTCGTAGCCCCCCACTGTCTGGGATTCCCGTTATCTGCCATAAACTCTCGCGCGTTTTCATAGATTCGCTGCATCGCCGGCAAATCGTCCGGCCGGCTGTGACGGATCTGCAGGGTTTTCTGGTGCTTCTCCATATCTTTCGCTTGTTCGAATTCCCTCGTTGAAATTCTTCATTCTGCATGTTTCTTAGGGCACGATTTCCGCTTGCATCGGAAGGCTATTATATCATATATTTGCGAAAATCCATGAGAATTTCGTTGGCAGTTTCCGCTGCACCGGACCGCTTTTTCTCTATCAGTTAGCAGCGCTGCTTCGCTATTTTCCTATTTGATAATCCGTGTATCTAGTCAGGGGCTTTTCTGATATACATCCTGTTATTACAAAGCTATACGCGCTGTCCGCGTCCTGTTTCTGTCTTGTTTTATTTTTTCAATCCCCGGTGTATAATACAGAAAATAAATTCATTTCTGGGAAAATCCACGCGATCATGAGGAGAATATCATGGTAGATGTAGACATTTCTGGTGCGGAAGCCTTCTTTACCAAAGCGGGTCCTGATTATGCGGATGCTGCACAGGCACATAGAACACTTACCGACGCTACAGGGGAGGGAGCCGAATACACAGGATGGCTTCAGCTCCCGCAAAAAATTAAGGAAAATGAACTGCATCAAATTCTTAACGCCGCACAAAAGATTCGTTCTCGGTCCGGTGCTCTTGTTGTCATTGGAATCGGCGGATCCTATCTCGGTGCAAAAGGGGCCGTTGAGCTGCTACAGCCCGTTCCGGGCAAAGGAAATCCAAAAATATTTTTCGTAGGCAACGGCCTTTCCGTGGACTATATCAATCAGGTTCTGGATGAGGTTCGTGATACGGATTTTGATGTGAATGTTATTTCTAAGTCCGGAACGACCTTGGAGCCCGCCGTCGCATTCCGCATCTTCCGTTCCCTGCTGAAAGAGAAGTACGGAGCCAATGCCAGAAAGCATATTATTGCAACTACAGACGCTTCCCGTGGCGTGCTGCGCACCCTTGCCAGTGAAGAAAACTGGGAATCTTTCGTGATCCCGGATGATGTTGGCGGACGCTACAGCGTTCTTTCGGCCGTCGGTCTCCTTCCGATGGCGGTTGCCGGCATCGACATCAAGGCCGTTCTAGGCGGAGCTATTGAAGAATTCAGTTCTCTTGACAGTCGTTCTCCAAGCAATCCTGCCTGGAAATATGCCGCTACCCGGCAGCATCTGTATCGGCAGGGCCGCACCATTGAGTTTCTTGCCAGCTATGAGCCGTCATTCCGCTACATGGCGGAGTGGTGGAAACAGCTGTTCGGTGAGTCGGAAGGAAAAGGCGGCATCGGCATTTTTCCGGCTTATGTGGAATATTCTGCCGATCTGCATTCTATGGGGCAGTATATTCAGGATGGTCCGCGTGTACTAATGGAAACTGTTGTTGAGTTTGCGGCTTCGCAGACAAGACTTTCCGTTCCGTTTGAAATGGGAAACCCGGATCGGCTGAATTATCTCGCCGGATGGGATATGGACGACATATGCAAAACCGCTGCAAAGGCCGTACGCAATGCACACATCAGCGGAAATGTTCCAAACCTTCGCATAACGGTTCCGCAGAGAAACGAGGAGGGTCTGGGGGCGCTGTTCGCCTTTTTCGAATTATCCTGTGCGATTTCCGCGTATATGTCCGGTGTGAACCCGTTTAACCAGCCTGGCGTAGAAGCGTATAAAAGGAACATGTTCCGAATGCTTGGAAAACCGTTCGAGCCTACCGGCTCTCGACGCTGAATGCAGCTGGTTCGTGCTTTCCTGAAAGGCTTGTCTATTGCCATTCCCAGCAAAAAATGGTACTCTTTAGACAAGATCATATAACATAGTGGAAGGAGCGGGTTGCCATGGTTAAGTTAATCGTCGGAGAGAAAGGTTCCGGCAAAACTAGTCACCTTATTTCCATGTTGAAGGAAGCTGTAGAAGAGGATAAGGGCAGCGTCGTCTGTATCGAAGCTAAAAACGGTTTGACCTATGATATTCCCTATCAGGCACGACTGATCAGTACGAACGACTACGGAATCAATACCTACGACCAATTCAAGGGATTTCTTTGCGGAATTCATTCCGGCAATTACGATATCAGCCATTTTTATATTGACGATTTCTTTAAAATTGTGAAAGATGATACCGGTGAGCAGTTCTTCTCCTTCATTGACTGGGTCAACCGTTTCTCTGAATCGGTCGGAATTGAAGTCGTTCTGACGATTACTATGGATCCCAGCAACGTACCGGAAAAACTTAAGCCCTATGTGATCTGAAAGAAACGCTGCTCCATGCGAATTTCCGCGTGGAGCGTATTTTTCCCGTCGTGAATTTATGCGGTTTTCCTCCTTACCCAGGCAGGAGAGAAATCGCATTTTTCTATGCATGAATTATTTTTCCATTCCTTAAGAAGAAGCCTTTGCGCTTATTCCGAAGGAAGTTCCCGGTAGAGGGTTGCTGCGTCTTCTTTTCGGACCGCTTCAGAAATCTCCAGCACTTCTACCCGAACCGTCCGAGTTCCAAAAGAAATCGCTATGATGTCTCCGACAGACAGTTTGTAGCTCGGCTTCGCCGCCTTTCCGTTTACAGAAACAATGCCTCTGTCACAGGCTTCCGTCGCAACGGTGCGCCGTTTGATGAGACGTGAAACCTTAAGAAATTTATCAAGCCTCATGCTTATTCCTTTCCTTCCTGTGTCTGGCAGAATCTCAAAATGAATTGATCACATGCCTTCTGCAGAATCATTTCGGTGTTTATGGAATGCTTCATGCGTGCCAGCAGGGCGAACATCATTTTTGGATACAGCCTTTCCATATCCTCCGTACTTCCCGCCTCTGCCGCTTTGTCAAGCTCCGCAGCGTATGCAAGGAAGCTTCCAAGTTCGATCCGGACGTCCTTTTCAGCCTTGCGCAGAATTTTATCGCAACGCCAGGTAGAGGGAAGTGAATGAGCAACACCCTCCATTGCGTCGGCTGTGTTCTTTTGCCCGTGTTCCGCTCTTTTATTGTCTTCCCAGGCATTCAAAAATTCTCCCATGGACTGATAGTTTTCCTCCGCAAAAACATGCGGATGACGGCGGATAAGCTTCTTTACGGACGCATCGCACACATCTTCAAGCGAAAAATTTCCTTTTTCTTCCTCAATAGAGCAGTGAAACAGGACCTGCATCAGCAGATCCCCTAATTCTTCCTTCAGATGTTCCGTATTTTTTTCATCGATCGCTTCACAGACTTCATAGGCTTCCTCCACGCAGTTCTGCCGCAGGCTTTCGTGCGTCTGCACTTTATCCCAGGGACAGCCGTTCTCGCTGCGCAGAAAGTCGATAAATTCCCGAAATCCTTCCACATCATAGTTTTTATCCAGCGTAAAATCTTCTGCTTGCATTTTCTTCTCCGTTCGAATTCGATTTTTTTCAGTAGCTGCCCGCTCTTTTTTCTCTGCAGATCCGTATCATATCGCAACCGGGAGAAACGGAGCAGGCCGTTTCTCCCGGTTATTCAGTCTGAACTTCAGTTCCGTATTTTACTCTCAGCTATGGCGTACGCTGTGAATGTAGCGGGTCAGATCCAGCATCTTGTTCGAAAATCCCCATTCATTATCATACCAAGCCATTAGCTTAACAAAATGATCATTGAGAGCCAGACCAGCTTTGGCATCGAAAATAGAGGTGTGCGGATCCGTGATGAAGTCGGAAGAAACCACTTCCTCATCAACATATTCCACAACCCCCTTCATCGGTCCTTCCGCCGCAGCCTTTACCGCCTTGCAGATGTCTTCATAGCTTGCAGCCTTCTCCAGCCGGCATGTCAGATCGACGATGGAGACATCCGCGCTTGGGATGCGCATGGAAGTCCCGGTCAGCTTCCCCTGCAATTCGGGGATTACCTTGCCAACCGCTTTTGCAGCGCCGGTGCTGGTCGGAATGATATTACCAAGGATGGAACGGCCGAGACGCATATTCTTCTTGGAAAAATTATCCACAGTCGACTGCGTCGCCGTATCCGCATGGACTGTCGTCATCAAGCCCTCTGCCAGGCCGAAGTTGTCGTTTACAATCTTCGCAAGTGGAGCAAGGCAGTTTGTCGTGCAGGAGGCATTCGATACGATCTTTATGTCGGGGGTGTATTTATCCAGGTTTACACCACAAACGAACATCGGAGTATCATCCTTGGAGGGACCGGAAAGGACTACGACCTGCGCACCGGCATCAAGATGCGCTTTGGCCGCTTCCGCCGTAAGAAAATGGCCGGTGCATTCCAGCACATACTCTGCACCCAGCTTTCCCCAGGGTAGCTGGGCCGGATCGCGGCTGCTCAAAAGCGGAATCCGCTTTCCATTCACCGTGATGGAACTGTCATCATATTCCACTGTACCGTTGAAGCGTCCGTGGACGGAATCATACTTGACAACATAGGCAATCTGTGCCGGGGTTTTATCCGGAGCATTGATGCCAACAAACTCGATATCCTCAGCAACAACGCCTGCACGGAAGGCAAGACGACCGATACGGCCGAAACCATTAATACCAACTTTAATACTCATCATCATTCCTCCGATAAGAATAAGATTCGAACGCTGCCGTTATTTTATCATCGCGTAGTATGAAAATCAACTTGAGCTGCTCCATTGCCTGTGCTAAAATGATGTCCATAGAGATCTCTCCTTTTTTTTTGAGTTCTGTTGTTTTATTTTTATTGGAGTTGATCTCTATTTCTATTTTTCCGGGCCCCGGGTGCCATCTATTTATTTACTTACTTATTAAAAACTCCGCAGCAATTTTACTCTAACCGGGCTGCACTTCGTTAAGTCTCTCCACCGAACAGCCGAATTCCGTTTTCCCAAGTAATCTTCTCCGCTTCTTCCGCCGTAATCCGCTTGCAATCCGCAACAACCTGCAGAATATAGGGGAGGTTTCTGGAGTCATTTCTTTTCCCCCGAAGCGGAACCGGAGTCAGGTAAGGGCTGTCTGTTTCTACTAAAATGCGATCTAGTGGGCAATATTGCAGGACTTCCAGCTGCTTGCGATTGTTTCGATATGTAATCGGCCCGTCAAATCCGAGGTACCAGCCTTTTTCTAATAGTTGTGCTGCCATCTCTTTGCTTCCGCTGAAACAGTGCAGAACACCCATGCAGTTCGGAACCGAACGAATAACATCCAGCGTATCTCCGTGTGCTTCCCTGTCATGCACAATAGCCGGCCGGTGCAGTTCAACGGAAATTTCCAACTGTGCCCGAAAATATTTTTTCTGTTCTTCTTTATTATCCTTATCCCAATAATAATCCAGACCAATTTCTCCGATTGCCGCACCGGGATATTGGATCGCAAGAGCCCGGATTTCCGCCATACTGTCCTTTCGGCATCGCCGTATTTCCTCGGGATGCCAGCCAACAGCAGCGGATATGAACCGGTACTTTTCGCTCAGATAGACGGCATACGCGCTGGTGCGAAAGTCTTCCGAAGGAATCAAAATTCTTCCGACTCCCGCTGATTTCATGGCACAAAGGATCGAATCTCGATCCTTTGCAAAGGCGGAGGAATTATAGTGGGCGTGGGTGTCAAAAATCATTTCGATTCCCTCCTTCTGACGCTGGAAATGTGCTTTCTTTACACATATTTTTGCGTTTGCTATAATAGAGAAGCAATGAAAAACAAGGTTATCTCTCCGGAATGGCTGACCGACAAATTTATATGGCTGATGCTGGGGGTCTTTCCTTTATGGTGCGTTGGAGGATACTCTAGTCTTACACGCTCGAAATTTCTTTTCTTTTCCTGCACTACAGCAGTCTGGGCGATTTTTTTGATTATAGCATGCCTTGCCGGCAAAAGAAAACGGATTCATTTCGGCATCGGGGCCTTTGCTGTTGCCGGGCTGATGATCGTTTCCGTCCTTTCCTGGCTTTTTTCCCCTTATCGTTCCGAGTGCCTCCTGAATGAAGGTCGCTATGATGGTCTTGTATCCCTTCTGCTATATGCCGTGATCTTTCTTGGTGTTTCTGCTTTCGGAAAATGGAACGTCAAATATATCTGGGTTTTTAATATTTCTCTGTTTCTCTGCTTCATTCTTTCCTTTTTCCAGTTCCTAGGCAAAAACCCACTTCTTCTTTTCCCGCGTGGTTGGAGTTATTTTGATCGCGGCATCCGCTACTCCGCTACCTTTTTGGGAACGATTGGAAATGTTGATCTTTACTGCATTCTTCTGGGAATCAGTATCCCTCTGACCTTAGTCTGGCTTCTTCAGAACGGCATTAAAAAATGGAATATGCTTCTCGCTTTTTTCTGCTTCGTCAATATATTCATCGGAATAAAATGCTGCGTTTCCGCCTTCCGCCTTGGCTTAGTCGCCGTTTCCCTTCTTCTTTGCATCTATGCGCTGCGCCGAAGGGGATGCTGGAAAAGATTCGTTATTCTGCTGGTTTTGTGCCTCACTGCCGTGGCAGCTTCCCGCGGCATTCAGTTTACCAAGGATGGTCCCGTCATAGATTTTCATTATCAAATGGAAGACAGCTCTCCCTCCACAGGCGGGAGTCAAAGCTCTTTTCAGGAATTTAAAGAGATTCTTCGCGGCAATTGGAATGATCAATTTGGTTCCGGACGCATCGGCATATGGAAAACCTGTCTCAAGTCGTGTAAGTACCACCTCCTCCTCGGCACGGGTCCGGGTACTGTGGAAAAGAGAATTCAAATCCGCTATTCCCGCTATGTGCCGGAAACCGGCGAAACGCTTCGAACCTATGTGGACAACGCTCATAATGAATATATTGAATATTTGATGGACGAAGGCATTCTCGGTCTAATCTGTTATCTTGCGCTCCTGTTTCTGAGTATCGCCGCTTACTTCCATCGAAAGCCGGTCGCCGCTGCCGGCCTGTTTTTTGGTTTGATCGAATATTGGATTGAGAGCTTTTTCGGTCTGGGACTCTGTCTTGTGCAGCCCTGCGTGTGGCTGCTCTGGGGTTTGTACTGGTCGGAAGTAAAAGCAGCCCCGAAGAGCGAAGAAAATTTCGCTCCCATTGCGGCGAAAGAATAAATCTCTTCCTAGGCAGAAAGGCCGGGAGGAAACGCTTCTTCTTTTTCGGCAGGAGCAGTGAGGTTCATATTTCAGACCCGTGTATATTCCTTGCTGATATCTTTTTCGGGTTCGGGCATAGATTGCGAAAACCGTGTGGCTTGAAGGCGCTTTCTGTCTGCCGAAAAGGGATATGGAATGAATCAACGGATGTAAATCTGATTTAAGAAATAGATTTTTTTACTTATTACTTTTCTTCTTGCCTGCGAACAGTTATCAGAGAGGAATGATTCGCTTTATGGTAAATTTCCTTACTTCCTATGTGGATCGGCTTCAGAATACAATTCCAGAATCCCTTACCGTATCCAGAGTATATCTCGGTTGCTCCTGGATAGGCGTCGAATTGTCTAACGGAGACTACGGAATCGCAGCAAAGCAGGAAGGGGACTACTCGACTGTCCACCTCAAGGGAATGCTTCTGCGTGATATCCCGACTCTCCTATTTGCATCAAACCCTGCTGCTGCCGCGGCAGCATGTGCCGCAATCAACGCCTATTGCAACACGCCAAGCCGCACTGCGCCCTATCAGGTTTCTCCCAATGTCCGGTGCGTCTCTCCTGAGGAGGTAAAAGACCGTACCGTAGCCGTGATAGGATATATGAAAGGAATTATTTCCTATGCGGAACAATCCGGTGCGTCCAGAGTTTATGCCTTTGACTTGCGTCCTCTTGAAAATGCTCTTCCGCCGGAGCGCGAGCCGGAAATTCTTCCCTCCTGCGACGTGGTTATCATCACCGGAATGACTCTAATGAATAGGACCTACAGCGATATTGTATCGTGGTCCGGTCATGCCTTGAAAATTCTTCTTGGTCCTTCTGTTCCCCTGTTTCCCTTTCTTCCCGGCATCCACCGGCTGTATGGCTTCTCTGTAATCCGTCCTGCTGCCTTTGAGAGTGAAAACTCGGATCATCCCGGATTTCCCATGCAGTACTGCCGTCCATTCTGCGCCGAGGCACAAAAAGAAGCACAATAAAATATTCGAATATCCGAATCCTACCTCCCTCATTTCGCTCTACAATTATTTGTATTGCGCAGTGTACGCTGTGCGCAGAATGCATAGTTAGAGCCTTGCAAATACTAGATTCCAATACTAAAATAATATTGGTTTTTATATTGGTTCTATAGTTGCATTCGGCAAATATCCTATTTGCATAATTTGCTAACCTTTCTGAGAAATATACAATTTGCAGGAATCTTTTCATTTTACGTTCAAAAAATTTCAAAGTTATGGAATCTGAAAATTCTTTTAATTTATTAGCTGGAAGGCTCTCAAATTCATTCAGCTATAACGACTTTAGCTCTTTATCTTTGAGCAGGAAAACCCTTCTCAATGAGATATGAACCGAACCAGTAAAAACGGACAATAGACAAAACACCCCCTATGTAGGAAAATAAAAGAACTACATAGGGGGTATTGCTATGCCAAGAAAATATGAAAAAGTGCAAGAACTGCTGCCAGTTGTA
>Ga0256404_1005644_pt1 | contig 21860 bp, 11 predicted proteins | sample RumenRJG_01DNA_FD_185990 | JGI IMG/M metagenome (GOLD analysis project Ga0256404, IMG submission 185990) | Bovine rumen microbial communities from Lethbridge, Alberta, Canada - RJG_01 | ecosystem: Host-associated > Mammals > Digestive system > Stomach > Rumen | place: Canada: Alberta | collected...
CTTGCGTACAAACATGCCGCAAAGGTACGAAAAATAAGCGAGTCACCCAAATCACCCAAATTTAAACCTGCAACTAACTGATAATCAGTATGCAAAATTTTAATTGACAAAAATCGACGAAGTCAGGGGGCTCTTTATTCGAGGCTACCGGTTACGTGTTGCCCGTGAAATGCTTCTTCATAATGACCACAGGCGTAACATCACGGAAATAGCCTATAATGTGGGGTTCAATGACCCTAAATATTTTACCCGTTGCTTTACCAAGGAATTTGGTTTCAGTCCAAGTGAATTTGTTGGGCAGATTGATTCCTGAAATATCATTCTTCGCGCGTACATTATATATAATATAGACCACTAATACCTCATTACGAACGAAAAAGGTAAAAATTACACTAATAAATCCGTTTGTCCACCCTTTTTACCCTTTTGTCCACCCGAATGAAACGTTTTATAACTAATTTTGCAACATTCTATGTTATCATAGCTAAAACTAATGACTAATTATACATATATTATTTAACTTAAAACAATTAACAACAATGAGAAAACATGTATTATTCTCTGTGATGCTGTTGTTGGGTGTCTTTGGAGGCCTTACGTTCTGTTCGGTTTCTGTAATGGCATCGTCAATGGCACTACAACAGACCATTAAGGTCAGCGGTCAAGTAATTGACCAGGATGGAGAACCGCTCATTGGAGCAACTGTCAGGGTAAAAGGAACTCAAGTTGCAACAGTGACCGACATTGACGGTAACTTCCAGTTGGATGCAGCGCAAAATGCAACACTGGTGGTTAGCTACATCGGCTACGAAGACCGTGAGATAGCTGTACAAGGCCGTTCTGCTCTTGGTCAGATTGAGCTTTCTACAGACGCTGTCGGTCTGGAGCAGGTGGTTGTCGTAGGTTACGGTGTCCAGAAGAAGGCCGACCTGACTGGTTCTGTGGCTATCGTTAATGCTGACGAACTGAAGCGCGTTTCTAATTCGAACATCTCTACGATGCTCGAAGGTAAGGTTGCCGGTGTGCAGATTACTTCTGACGGTCAGCCTGGTGCTGATCCTTCAGTACGTATTCGTGGTATCGGTTCTTTCGGTAGTACCGCTCCTCTTTATGTGGTGGACGGTGTGCCCATGGGTACCACCATCCGTGACTTCTCTCCGAACGACATTGAGACCATTCAGGTGTTGAAGGACGCTTCTGCTGGTGCTATCTACGGTTCTCGTGCTGCTAACGGTGTGGTTATCATCACCACAAAGAATGGTAAGAAAGACCAGCCGTTGAAGGTTGACTACAAGGGTTATTTTGGTATCGACAAGATTCCCAGTGGCACTTACGACGTGATGAATGCCAGCCAGTACAGCCAGTATCTTGGTCAGGCTTGCGCTAACAGTGGCACTCCGCTCCCTGGTGGCTATAGCATGAATCCTGATACGGGCATGTATCAGTTTATGGATAACACCAATACAGACTGGTTTAAGGAGGTGTTCAAGACGGGTATTCGTCAGAACCACAATGTCAACCTGAGTGGTGGTGGTGCTAACAATACTTATAATATTGGTCTGGACTACTTCAACCAGAAGGGTACCTTGGAAGGTGCTGGTCCTAATTACGAGCGTTTCACCGCACGTGTGAACAACACGATGGAAACCAAGTTCATCAAGTTCCGCACCAGCCTCGTTTATTCTCACTCCAATCAGGACGGTATGGGTCTTTCCAATGCTTCTGAGTACGTACAGGGTCTTTACGGTGACGTGACCAACGTGCTGCGTGGTACGTTGCTGATGCAGCCCACCATCAAGGCTTACGACGAATCTACTTGGGTATTGGACGACAAAGTGGGTTCTGCCAGCAGCTTCAACTACGATGCTTATGGATACGGCGTTTACTATGATACCGTTCATGGTGACATTTCAGCTTCTAACCCTTTGCTGGTGAACAACCTGCTGACACGTAACACGATTGTTGACCGTGTCGTCGCAACAGGTTCTGCTGACGTTGACCTCTTCAAGATGATTGGCCTGGAGTCAGAGAATCATCACCTGAACTACAAACTTAACCTTTCTTACAGCAAGACCCACGCCAAGGACAAGACTTGGGTTTCTGCTTGGATTCAGAGTAACCGTGTATATTTGGACAAGAGTAACGAGAAACTCACAGAGGGAACTCGTACCTATTCAGACTATCTGATTGAGAATACGCTGACTTACGACGGAACCATAGGCCTGCACCACATTAACCTTGTGGCTGGTCAGACCTATCAGGAAGAAAACACCCATACCATGACAGGCTGGGCCGTTAACTTCTCTGAGCCTTACTTCCTTCAGCTCCAGAATGGTGCCGACACTTATTCTGAGTCTTGGGAGTACAAGCACGCCATCACTTCATTCATCGGTCGTCTGAACTATGACTACGATGGCAAGTACTTGCTGTCTGCTGTTGTTCGTCGTGACGGTAGCTCCCGTCTGACCAAGAGCATCCGCTGGGGCACATTCCCTTCAGTATCTGTAGGTTGGCGTTTCGATAAGGAAAACTTCTTCCCCTTCAACCGCAACGTGGTTAACATGTTCAAGGTTCGTGGTAGCTATGGTGTGCTTGGTAATGAGGCTGCCGTGGGTGACTACGCTTATCAGGCAACTCTGGCCCGTAACAACATGACCTATAGCTTCGGTAATAATCCTGTAACTGGTTCTGCCGTATCAACCTTCGTCAACGAGAATATTGCATGGGAGAAGAAGAAGACCATGAACGTCGGTATCGACCTGGCCTTCCTGAACAACCGCATTGAGTTCACCGCTGAGTGGTATAAGAACAAGTCTGAGGATCTGCACTATGGTGTTCCCGTGCCTGCAAGTGCTGGTGTGGCTAACACAAGTGTAGTCATGAATGCTGCCTCTATGGAGAACAGTGGTTTCGAGTTCTCTGCTACCTATCGTAACCGCGACCACGCCCTGAAGTATGAAATAGCAGCCAACCTGAGCACGCTGAAGAATAAGGTTACTTCACTGGGCTTCGGTACCGATGCTTACATCGCTGGCGCTTACATCACCCAGGTAGGTGAGGAAGTCGGTAAGTTCTACGGTTGGGTTTATGAAGGTATTGCTCGTACACAGGCCGACCTTGACGACCACGCTGTTCAGAATGGTGCCAACATCGGTGACTGCCTCTATAAAGACATTAACGAGGACGGTGTGATTGATGCTAATGACCAGACAGTGCTTGGCAGCGGTCTGCCAAAGATTAACTTCGGTCTGAGCGGACGTGTAGAGTATAAGGGCTTCGACCTTAGTATTTCTACCTTCGGTGCGCTGAACTATCATGTCTCTGACGACATCTACAACAGCCTGAACTCTTGCTACGGTCCTGGTAACAAGGATGTGGCTATGCTCGGTGCCAACAGATTCTCAGAAGATGGTCTGACCTATACATCAAGCATTCCCCGCACTTATTTCGCTAATAACGCAACATTGGCATGGAACGACCTGTTCAGCGAGCGTAAGATTCAGAACGCCGCTTACTGGAAGATTGCTAACGTAGAGTTAGGCTACAACTTCCCCGACAAGTGGTTCAAGGGTGTTGTAAGCGGTGTACGTGCTTACGTATCTGCTCAGAACCTCTACACTTTCACCAAGTATAAGGGTTATAATGTGGACTATGCAGGTGGTACGTTTACCCCGGGTTACAACTTCTGTTCGTTCCCGAGTGCACGTAGCTTCATGGCTGGTATCCTCTTCTCGTTCTAGTATATAAACGTAGAATGAAAATAGTAAAATTGTAAAATAGTAAAATTACTATGAAACTATATAAATTATCACTTGCCCTGATTCTGGGCATTGGCACGATGACATCGTGCAGCGACAAGCTGGAGCTGACGAACCCGAACCAGCAGACAACAAGTACCTACGGTAACACTGCCGAGGACCTGGAGGAAGGCGTCATTGCAGCTTATAACCACATCCGTATGGAGGGTACATACGCTCGTGTGGGTTACAACATCGACGTATGTCGTGGTGATGAGGTATGGAATTCCTCACAGGTTTGGTACATGCCTTTTGACGACCTGAATGAGCCTATCACTGACGAAATAGGCCAGTGGTCATGGCGCGACTGGTATTATACTATTAATGTTTGTAACTATGTGCTCTCACGTGTCGGCCAGGACTATTCTGCCGTCTCTGACAAGCTGAAGTACATTGCAGGACAGGTTCTCTTCCTTCGTGGTCTGGCTTACTACAACCTCGTTGGTTACTATCAGAATCCTATTCTCATCACAGACTATAATCAGTACTCTTCACTTGACGGACTCTATGCTGCCAACTCAGAGTTAGAAGACGAAAACGGATGGGCACAGTATGACCGCGTGCTCGATCAGGTTGAGGCTGATTTCGCTCAGGCTATTGAGCTCCTGCCCACTAAGGCTTTAGGTGGCGAGTGGTCGAAGGGCCGTGCAACGCAGGGTTCTGCCGCCGGTTATTATGCCCGTGCGCTGATGATGCGTCATAAGTACAGCGAGGCACTCACAGTGCTGAAGGCCATCATCGGTGGTCAGTATGGCCAGTATAGCCTGATGGCTAACTATGGCGACAACTTCCGTGAGGGTTCTGCTTTCGAGAATAATGACGAGAGCCTCTTCGAGGTACAATTCCTTGACTATGGTACTCAGGGTACTGACGATGAGTGGACACCGGTGAACACCAGTCCTAACGCTACTCAGGGCCACGCTATTGAGAGTAACTTCGGTCCTGGCGACTGCGGTGGCTGGGCTGACCTCTCGGCTTCTCCCTGGCTGTACAACCTCTTCAAGGCTGAGCGCACCACTAACGGTAGTCTCGACCCGCGTCTCTATTGGACTATTGGCACTTACGAGCCTGAGTGGGACGGCTTTGAGTATGGCAACGTGGCTTATACCATGCAGCTGACCGCAGAAACTCACCTTGTTACTAATAATAACTACGGTGGTCTGCCTATTGCCAAGAACACCAACCTCCGTACAGGTCTTTATGACAAGGTGGTGACTGGTCTGCATTGTGGTATCAACCTGCGCATGATGCGTTACTCTGACGTACTGCTTCGTGCCGCTGAGTGTGAGAACGAGCTGAATGGTCCTACGCAACAGGCTTTCGACTGGATTAACCAGGTTCGTAACCGTGCTGGTCTTGCTAACCTTGACCAGTCTAAGTTCGACACCAAGGACAAGCTGTTTGAGCAGATTGCCAACGTGGAGCGTCCGAAGGAGTTCGGTTGCGAGAACGGTCGTGGTCTTGACCTCATTCGCTGGGGCTTCTTCTACGATAGCGGTCGTCTGCAGCAGCTGAAGGAGCATGGCGCATTCAACTTCTGGACCAGGGCTAACTATGATGGTGGTACTTATTCATACACTCCGAAGGATCCCGTAACGTACGGTTCTTGCAGCAAGAGCTCTTACGATTCCTTCGTTGACGGACATGAGTTCCTGCCCATCTATCAGGGTACGCTGAATGACAACCCCAACCTGGTTGGTAACTCTGCTAATAGCTCAACAAGCAATGCCGGATACTTCAGCAGCAAGGGCTGGACTGTACATCCCGTTGTTAAATAAATAGTAAAAAGTAAATCCATAAATAGTAAATTATTATGAGACATCTAAATAAATTAGCATCCGTTTTCTGCACCGCAGCCCTTGGACTGCTTACGCTGACGGGTTGTGAAGGTGGTGACCTCTATAATGTCAATGCTCCTGACTGGCTTTCAGACAAGATTGCTGAAATTGCCGGCAACAAGACTACAGATGAGCCTGAATTGGAAGGCATGGAAGAGGATGTATATACCATCGGTGCTACCGATTACTCTACAGGATGGTGGGCACAGTTCTCCAAGTACTATCAGATTCCTGAAGGTGCCAAGTGGAACGCAGTGTTCAACTTGAACATCAACCCTGCTGCCACCAATACCTATAAGAACTTCGCACTCATCCTTTGTAATGACGAGGATCGTGGTGCTGCCAACTATAAGGAGTATGGTGCCATCCGCTTCGACTATCAGCCAAGTGGTAACTCTGAGTGGGGTGACTATATTGACCGTAGCCTCGCAATTAGTACGCTGGAGTTCCAGACCGATACCGATGCCGGTGTGGATAAGCTGGGTGGCCGTGTCGTTCTGACCATCGACCGCACGCAGGGTGGACTGATTGTTAACATTACTAACGGTACAGTCACGAAGACCTACACACAGACTTCTGCACTGGCCAACCTCAATGCCGATGCTGCTAACACGAACATCCGCGCATTCCTGGTTCCTGAGGGTTCTTACATCAGCTTCCTGCAGAGTAACATCGAGCCGATTGGCGGCTTCACCTCTAAGGATGACAAGCAGCCTATCTCCATGACGCTGAAGGGTGCTCCTAAGAAGGTGCTCTTGGGTACTACCGTTGAGGAAGCTTTCGCTAACGTTACTGCTACTGTTCAGTTCGAACAGGAGGTTTCCATGGACGTAACAGCTGCTGACCTGACCATTCAGGCCGTTCCTGACATGTTCAGCCTTGGCACCAAGACATTGGTTGCTGCATACAACAAGACCTATAAGGGTGAGGGTGCAGCTAAGGCCGTTATCGCTTCTGTTCAGTTCGAGTTGGTTGACAAGATGTTCACTTGCCTCGGTGCTACTGATAACTCTTCAGGTTTCTGGTCAGAGCATTCTCCCGCTATTAAGGTGGCTCCGAAGGAGATCTTCGTCAGCACCTTCACTAACTATGCCGGTGGTGCTAACTGGAATAACTTTGTGATGGTCCTCGCTTCTCAGGACGGCTCAACAGAATATGGTGTTCTGCGTGCCGACAACTGGGGCTGGGGTACCGGCTGGGCTGGTGAGGAACTGGCCAGCAAGTGTACACCGAGTGGCGGTCAGGCTGACTGGGCTGCATGGCTTGCTGCTATGGACGGCGCTAAGGTTACCATCTATGTAACTAACAATGGTGACGGAACTGCTGACGTACGTTGCGTCATGGTGGGCAATGACGGTGTAACCTATAATCAGGACTACATTGGCCTGAATACGGTTACCGACCCGAACAACTTCTACTTCCACCTGACTATTGACGGCTGTCACTTGGAGTTTGATGACGTACTGGGTGCTGAGGATAACTCAACCGGCTTCTGGGGTGCTCACTCTCCGTATATTAAGGTGCCATCAGGACAGACCTACACTCGTCGCTTCCGTAACTACGCCGGTGGTGCTAACTGGAACAACTTCGTCACAGTGCTGACCAACGGTGACGGTTCAACCGAGTATGGCGTGTTGCGTGCCGACAACTGGGGCTGGGGTACCGGCTGGGCTGGTGAGGAACTGGCCAGCAAGTGTACACCGAGCGGTGGCCAGGCTGATTGGGCTGCATGGCTTGCTGCTATGGACGATGCCATGGTTACCGTTTCTGTTACTAATAACGGTAATGGTACTGCTGATGTCAAGTGTGTAATGGAAGGTAACGATGGAGTCACCTATTATCAGGACTACATCGGTCTGAACACGGTTACTGACCCGAACGACTTCTATTTCCACTTCACTATTGATGGCTGTCACCTTGTATTTGAATAATCATTAGTGTATAACTCAATTGCCTGTGGGCTATAAGGCCCGCAGGCAATTTATTCGTTTTTAAGATTAATAACAAAAAATGAAGTATCTTTCTAAATTATTTGCCTTCTTGTGTGTAGGCTTACTGGCTGTTGCTTGTGGTGATGATGCTCCTGGCGATAACGGCGGTGGCGGTTCTTCCTCTGGGCTGAACGTTTCAACTCCTGTGGTGACTAACGTCACATCAACGTCGGCTGTTGTCTCGGCTACGGTTTCGGGCTCAGGACTGACCGGACGTGGCATCTGCTACAGTACTTCGGCTAATCCGACCATTAACGACGTGAAGATTGCCGGTTCCACGGCTAACATGTCGATGACGCTGACGGGACTGGTTGAAAAAACTACCTACCATGTCCGTGCTTACGCTCAGACCAGCAGCGAAGTGAAGTATTCCTCAGAAGTTACATTTACTACTTCTGACGGTTCTTCTCCTGACGATGCCGATGAGGAGCAGACGGAGTGGCCGTCGTCATTAAAGCGCGTGAGTGTTCACGACCCTAGTGTGGTGTGGGATCCCTCTTCCAGCAACTACTACATCTTCGGTTCGCATCGTGCGGCAGCCCGTTCCACAAACATGATGTCGTGGGTGGAGTTCACGGCTCCGTGGGCAACGGCTAACAGTACGAATGCCGCTAATGCTCAGGCCTTCACCACACCTCAGGTGACAAAGGTGAAGAAGGGCGGTGTTGAGGTTGACCTCAACTTCAACGCTTTCGCATGGTCAAAACGCGGTAATGCAGCCTACAATGTGGACGGTATGATGTGGGCTCCTGATGTTATCTTCAACAAGTCCATGCAGAAGTGGTGCATGTATCTCAGCATTAATGGTGATAACTGGTACTCCAGCGTCATCATGCTGACGGCCGACAAAATTACGGGTCCCTACCGTTATCAGGCTCCTGTCGTCATTAGCGGTTTCCATACTGGTAATGCTTATAAGGATACTGACCTGGAGATTGTCTTAGGTGCTCAGGCTACCCTGCCTGCCCGCTATGCCGTTGGCAGCAAGTGGGGCAACCGCTATCCTAACTGTATCGACCCCTGCGTATTCTATGATGAAGGTGGCAAGCTCTGGATGTCGTACGGTTCCTGGAGCGGTGGCATCTGGATGCTGGAACTCGATGAGGAAACGGGTCTGCGCGACTATGACGTGACTTATAACCTGACGGGCAATGGCGACGGCATTACAGTCGATCCGTACTTCGGCAAGAAGATCGCCGGTGGCTATTATGTCTCGGGTGAGGCCAGCTACATTGAGTACATTGGTGGTTATTACTACCTGTTCATGACCTACGGTGGACTGGCTGCCGGTGGTAATCCTGCTGACTACAACAACGGTGGCTACCAGATGCGTGTCTTCCGTTCGCAGAATCCTGACGGACCGTATGTTGACAGCCGCAATGTGGATGCTGTGTTTGCAAGCTATAAGCTGAACTTCGGCCCCAAGGCCAACGACGACCGTGGTGTTAATATTCTTGGTGCCTACGGTGAGTGGGGCTACCAGACGGTTGGCAACTATGGCGAACGTTCGCAGGGCCACAACAGCATTCTTGCTGCTGAGGATGGGCGTACTTATCTGGTTTATCACACTCGTTTCCAGAACTGGGGCGAGGGTCATCAGGTTCGCGTTCACCAGGTGTTCCAGAACGAGGACGGCTGGCTGGTTGCTGCTCCGTTTGAATATACGGGCGAGGTCATCAAGAGTGCGCAGATTTCCAGAAAGCAGAACGTGGCTACCGACAAGATTCCCGGCAAGTACAAGTTGCTGGTTCACAACTACCGGCTCGACCACACCGCAAAGGCACTGGCTACTCCTGTAGATGTTGTGCTGAACGCTGACGGTACTGTCACCGGTAGTGAGTACAGTGGTAAGTGGTCAGTCAGGGAAGGCACTTCCTATGTCACCCTTAACCTCGGTGCAGAGTATAAGGGCGTAATGGTTGTGCAGACGCTGGAGCCCAAGAACGAGCAGACACCTTGCTTCACTGCCCTGAACAGTGCAACGGGCGTTACCGTCTGGGGATATAAATACGCAGAAAACTAACTCTACTTTTTTCCTCCCTCCTGCTCTTAATAGGGCAGGGGGGAGACTCTTCCTTAAAATACAAATCATTTATAAACTAATTCTAAACAAAAGATGAAGAAACTTTTACGCTATGCGCTTCTATGCGCAGTAGCCATGTGCAGCTCGGCTGCAATGGCAGCAACCACGACGGTGGGTAATGAGAACAACACCACAGAGTTTTGGACGGCTTTCTCTGATTATTACGCAATTGGGCCGAACAAAACGCTGACACTGAAGTTCAAGAACTATTCCAACAAAGCTTTTAACTATTGTAACTGGGCAGTAGTTGTGGCTACCGATGCAGATAGAGGTGCAGACAGTTATTCTGAATACTGTGTGCTTCGTGCCGATAACTGGGCATGGCAGGGTGCTCTGAATACTGGTGCTGAATCTTCTCACGATTGGTTTACATCGCTCACCAGCAATTACAACTGGGACACTTTCCTTGCTGACATGGACGGTTCTGACGTGGTGATGACAATTAAGCGACAGGAGTCGGAGGTCACCATTCATGCAGACATTACGACGGCTGCAGGTGCCAGTTATTATGAGGAATTTGTCATCAACTGCGGTGAAGCGACAAGTACCCTTCGTGCTTTCTTGACGATAGAGGGTGGACACTTGGTTATCGACGATGATGCAACTCTCTTGACTGACACGAATACTCCTACTTCTATTATTGGTTCTGAAGATAATACGACAGCTTTCTGGTCGGCTTTCTCTGACTATTACACTATTGACCCTGACAAAACGCTGACCCTGAAGTTCCAGAACTTTTCTAACAAATCGTTTAACTGGTGTAACTGGGCTGTTGTCTTGGCTACTGATGCTGCAAGAGGCACCGATGGTTATTCTGAGTATTGCGTGCTTCGTGCCGATAACTGGGCATGGCAGGGAGCTCTGAATACAGGTGCTGAGTCTTCTCACGACTGGTTTACTTCTCTCACCAGCAATTACAACTGGGACACTTTCCTTGCAGACATGGACGGCTCAACAGTAGTGATGACCATCAAGAGACTCAATGAAGTCGTAACTATTCATGCCGATATTACCACAGCCGCTGGTGCTTCTTATTTTGAAGACTTTGTTATCAACTGTGGTGAAGGTACTCAGCCAATTCGTGCTTTCCTCACCATTGAGGGAGGACACCTAATTATCGACAATACTGCTACTACTATTACCGATACAGAGGTTCCTCCCACTATCACCATCGATGGAGAGCAGCTGGGTAGTACTGACCTGACTGATGGCTTCTGGTCGGTGTTCTCTGACAGTTACACGCTGCAGAAGAATCAGGTGCTGGAGCTGGATTTCACTAACTATACCGACAAAGCAGCTAACTGGGATAACTGGGCTGTTGTTGTAACCACTGATGCTGACCGTGCAGCTCCTGCTCCTGCACCGGCTTTTGGCCCGCTTCTTGCTGAGACTGAATATGCAGAGTACTTCGTCTTCCGTGCCGACAGTTATTGTTGGGGCATGTTTGGTAATTCTAATCCAGATGATGCTGCTTACTACGAAGGCTATCAGCTAACGAACAACTTTAACTGGGATACCTTCAAGGATGATATGAATGGTGCAAAGGTGAAACTGACTGTGACGCGCGATGGTGCCAAGATTACAGCACATGCTGACGTAACAACTGTAGGTGGAACTGAGTATTTTGAGCAACTGGTAGTTGATAACTGTGGTGATGGCGAGCAGGCTATCCGTGCTTTCCTGACGGTTGACCACTCATGCATTGACCTGACAAAGCATGAGATTACCAATAATCCGAATCCTTCAACAGGCATTTCCACCGTGAAGGCAACTGACAACACTGCTACCGTCCGCTACAACCTCGCTGGCCAGCGCGTGGGTGCTGACTTCAAGGGTGTAGTCATTGAGAATGGCCGTAAGGTGATGGTTAAGTAATCAGCAGTGCTTTTTTTGCATAAAAAGTCCCGCTTTCCTGACTGAAGGATGGCGGGATTTTGTCGTTTTATAGGTGACTTGTTGCACCAAAACTACGCCAGTTCGGGATATGATAGTGACACGGTACAAGCACCTGTCACATCTTTTCATATTACAATCTTCCTCATGGTTAATAATTGTAAAGGCGCAATGATTTCCCATTCTATTTCTATTCGTGTGTCTAAATGCATGGATTTATGTGTTAAAATGCACGACTTTTTACCTAAAAAGCGCCCATTTCGTATGATTATCTCAAGCACTTTTTCACACCGCCACAAACACTTTGACACACCACCCCGTGCATTTAGACACGCCATAACGTGCATTTAGACATAAGCCACCTGATTATAAAGTGATTTCTTGTCCATCTGTTTATCAAAAAGTAGCACGATATGGCCTTAAAGTAGCAGAGAGGTAGCTCGATATTTTACAACCCTGCTACCAATAACTACTTGGATTTCATGCATTTGTCCTCCAAAGTAGCAGGATAGCAGGGTTGTAACTTTTTTAGCGTAGTATAGTGAGGCAGGTTTGCCTGCTCAAAAGTGGTTTACTTCACAATTATTTTCTTGCCATTCTGAATCACAATACCCTTATACTGGGCATTGACGCGGCGTCCTTGCAGGTCGAACATCGGGGCGTTCTGATTGTCCTGTTTCTGCATAACGCCATTAATAGCTGTAATAGGGCTCACTTCTGCTTTAGTTACCACGAGGTGACTGTTATCAACCGAAAGGCAGGTAGTGATGGTTCCTGTTACACCAGTCTTTGTGAACTCTTCGTAGTATTTTGTTCCGTTGGAGGTGGTTATGTCGGCGTGAATGGTAACGCTGCCATTCTGGTACTTCACGGTCAGCACGACTTGAGAACCGTCCATATCGTTCTTGAAAGTGCTCCAATTGAAATTGCTCGTTATGCCGCTATTACTCCAGCTGACGTTCTCAAAGTTGTCGGCACGCAGGGCAATGAGCGGGCTGCCGGCATTGAATGTAGTTCCTGTCGATACACAGGCTACCCAGTTGTTCCAGTTATTATCCTTTGACGAGTAGTTGGTAAATTCAAAGGTGGCCATTTCCCCGTCGGTCAGTTGTAGCTGCTCAGAGAAATCGCCGAAATACGGTGTCGTATTCACAGAGTTGCCTACGAGTCCGTCTGGTGCCTTATAGCCCCACACCGTCTCACCAGTAGCTGACGACATGGCGGTAAAGGCGATGACGCTTTCATTTGTAATCTCCATGGGCAATTCAATGACCACTCCTTGATAAGTGTTACCGTTCAGCGTCAGCGAAATGTTCGAACCACTTGCCGTCCATGAGCCGCTTACGCCACCACTCACAGTGCCGCCCGACTGAAGCTTAACGCTAACGGGGGTTACCTGTTCCTTGTTTGAGTGGTTCAGACCGAAGCGGTGGATGAGCAGCTTATAATTGCCTTCTGCAATACTGCTTTCCGTTGCAGGCACGCCAGTATATTCAAACGGAGCGGCACAGAGCCAGCCGTCTTGGTTCTGGAACAGTTGGTGAACGCGCACCTGATGTTCCTCTCCACGATTCTGGAAACGGGTGTGATATACTAAATAGGAGCGGCCGCCCTTGGTCAATACAGAGTTGTGCCCTTGGGAACGCTCTCCGAAGTCGCCCACGGCAACGTTACCCCAGTTTCCGTAGGCTCCGAAGATGTTCTCACCACGGTTGTCCGTGCAAGTAGGTCCAAAGTTGGTCATGTTGCTTGTGAAGATGGCTTCTTTGCCTTGGTAATCATTATAAGGACCGTCGGGGTTTGAAGAGCGGAAGACGCGCATCTGGTAACCGCCATCGGCAGTTAAGCCTCCATAAGTAACGAACAGATAGTAATAACCGTTTATGTATTCTACGTAGCTGGCCTCGCCCGACACGAAGTTTCCGCCGGCCAGCTTCTTGCCGAAGTAGGAGTCTTTCGACTTGTTCTTTGTGCCGTCACTATTAACACCGTAATCGACGGTATAGTCACGCAGACCGGTGTTCTCGTCCAGTTGAAGAATCCAGATGCCACCTAACCACGAGCCGTAGCTCATCCAGAGATTGCCGTTCTGGTCGTAAAACACGCAGGGATCGATGGCATGAGGCCAAAAAGAATTGCTCTTATATCGGTTGGGTAGGGTAGCTTGCTCACCAATGACCAGTTCCAGGTCCGACTTCTTGTAATCAACATTTGCGGTGGCAAAACCAGAGACGACGACGGGTGCCTGATAGACGTACGGACCCTCAATGTTGTCGGCCGTCAGCAGGATGATGCTGGAGTTCCAGTCGGGACCGTTAATGCTAAGGTACATGCACCACTTGCCTAAGTTTCGGTTGTAGATGACGTCTGGAGCCCACAGATTACCACTGATGTCATAGCCACTCTTCGATGCTGCTGCCCATGCCTCAGCATCAAAGTTACTCAGTGTCCTGTCTCCGTTACTCAAGGTAACTTTCATCGTGTTGAAAGCAACGTCGCAACTCACATTGCTGCTACCATTGCTCCATTTTGCGGGTATCGTACTCCAGTTATACATGTCGTTGCTTTTCGCCCATGCCTGGTGGCTGCCGAAAATGTAGTACGTCCCGTTGTCGTCAACAATTGAGGGGTCGTGTACGGATACACGGGCCTGTGCCTGTACTCCTAATGAGAAAAGCAGCATTGCTGCTGAAAATAGAAATTGTTTCATAAGCGTGTTAATTAATATGATTGAATTGTCATTTTATATCTCTGGCCATCCGTCCTTCCAGTTGATGTTTCGTTGTACAAGTATGCTGGCTCCCTTTCGGGGAATGTAGTATCCGTGGCAGATGAAGAGGTCCTCGCCGTTAATATGGTAGGCAGCGCAGTGGCCGGCTGCCTCGTATTCTTTTTTATCGCCTTCAATGACTATTGTACCGCCGCCTTCAGTCATAGGCTTTCCGTTCTTGTCAACGTATGGCCCGGCAACGTTTTGGCTGCGGCCCACCACTACCTTATAATTCGACTTAATGCCGCGACAGCAGTAGTCCCATGCCACAAACAGGTAGTACCAACCATCGTGTTTCATGATGAACGGGGCCTCAATGGCGTTGGTTCCGGCAAATTTCGAAGTGGGGTTGGGTTCTGCTGCCTGATAGCCTGCAGGGTAGCGGCGTGCTATGGTACGTGGCTGTTCACCGGCAGCGGTGTGCATCGTAGTGTCCAGCCGGCAAAGCTGTATGCCGTCCCAGAAAGAACCCCAAACCAGCCAGGGTTGGTCTTCATCATCTATGACGAAGCAGGGGTCAATGGCGTTCCACTCGTCGCGCTTTTCACGAGAACAGACTATGCAACCCTCGTCGTTCCATACGGGGAATGACAGGGAACGACTGCTCAGCAGTCCGATGGCCGATCCGTTCTTGCCGAACGTTGAGCAGCTATAAGCGAGCCACCAGCGGCCGTGCCATTGTATGATATCTGGTGCCCACACGTGATGTTCAAAGCCTGGTACAGAGTCACGTGTCCATTTCGGAATAACACTCATCACGGGTTCCTTGTGCACTGTCCATGTCTTACGGTCTGTAGATGTTAAGTGCTGAATGCCCATGCCTGTAGCGTATATGTGGTACATACCGTTCTCATAGGCCATCACCGGGTCGTGCACCATCGGCGTGTCCGTCTGGAATGTTTCATGTTTCCATGGCCTTTGGGCCATCATTGTTGAGCAGCCAATGGCTGTCAGCAACGTACAAAATAGTAATTTCTTCATCATTTTGTTAGTAGTTATTAATGTGTTTTGTATGCTGCGGCATTGCCGCAGCCATTTTTTTAATATAGCAGCACCAACCCCGCTATCGCACAATAGCAAATCATGCGTATTGGATTAATCTTCATATACATTGTCCCAACGAATGTTGCTACGAGCAAGAATACGCTGACTCCAAACTGCCACGGGCTTGCCGTAGGTGTCGAGAAGTTCTCGGGGGTCATCAACAAGAGGGTTGCGGCGGCCAGAAGTCCAACTACTGCTGGCCTTAAACCGGTGAATACCGACTGCACTATGTGCGTGTTCATATATTTCATAAACATCTTGCTGATAAGAACCATCAGTATCAGTGACGGCAGCACCAACGCAAATGTTGCTGTGGCAGAACCCAGCATAGCCATGGGAGCAGAGTAGCCTGCATTCTTTACGGCAGTATAGCCGCAGTAGGTAGCTGAGTTGATACCGATAGGTCCAGGGGTCATCTGGCTGATAGCCACGATATCCGCAAATTCCGCCGTCGTCATCCATCCCCAGTGGTGAACCACCTCTCCCTGAATGAGTGACAACATGCCGTAGCCGCCACCAAAGCCGAAAAGGCCAATCTCAAAGAATGTCAAGAACAAATATACGTAGATCATCTCCCATTCCTCCCATAATTCTCATAATTCCCATCTGCCTTATCAGTCGTATGAGTTCTATTTGGACTAAAGACCCCATACAAATACCCTCCTATACCAGCAATAATAATAATCCAGATGGGCGAAACACCGCAGAGCCAGATTAGCAGAGCTGAGACAATGGGAATCCAAAGCGTATAGCGGTTCAGCTTTGCACTCCTGGCCAGATTGAATGTAGGAACTGCGATAAGGGCAACTACTGCCGGTCGTAATCCTCTGAATATGGCTGCTATCACCTTATTGTCTGCAAACTGATGGAAGAAAATGGCAATAGCCAGAATGGCAAGGAAAGAGGGTAGGGCAGTGCCAAAAGCCGTAGCAATGGCACCACGAACACTCCTCAGTTTATAGCCAATGAATATGCTGATGTTGATGGCAAACACGCCAGGACAGCTCTGTGCTATGGCAATCAGGTCGAGCATCTCTTCTTTTGTCACCCATTTGTGCTTATCTACTATCTCTTTTTCTATAATGGGTATCATGGCATATCCACCTCCAAAGGTGAACATGCCAATCTTAAAGAACGTCAGGAATGACTCCCAATAGATATTGCTCTTGGTTATTTGCATCTGGCTCTTAGTGTTTTTGTACAGCTAATAGCTAACAGCCAATAGCCTTTTCCACCCACTTCCGTGCATTGACGAAAGCCTCTATCCACGGCGTTACCTCGTCTTGACGATGACGCTCAGGATACCATGCGCATTGCCACGGGAAGATGGCACGCTCCAAATGGGGCATCATAGCCAGATGGCGACCATCGGCAGAGCAGATGCCGGCAACGTCGTAGTCACTGCCATTCGGGTTGGCAGGGTAACCGTGGTAGTTGTACTTCGCAATGATGTTATACTCATTCTCTGCCTGGGGCAGGCTGAACTTACCTTCACCGTGGGCCACCCATAGACCGAGTTTGTTGCCGCTAAGACTTCCGAACATCACGCTGTTGTTCTGCGGAATTTGAAGTGTAATAAACTCGCTCTCAAACTTATGGCTGTCGTTATGTAACATCCGGATCTTTGACAATTTCTCGTTGCAATTGTCCGATTGTGAAGTTGGCAATTTGTCCAATAGCCCCAGTTCCACCATGAGCTGGCAGCCGTTGCATATGCCGAGACTGAGGGTGTCCTTGCGGGCATAGAACTTGTCGAGTGCTTCCTTGGCCTTCGGATTAAACAGGAATGCACCGGCCCATCCCTTGGCAGAGCCAAGCACGTCACTATTCGAGAATCCACCGCAGAACACAATCATGTTAACTTCTTCCAGTGTCTCACGGCCACTGATGAGGTCGGTCATCATCACGTCTTTCACGTCGAAACCGGCCAGATAGAGCGAGTAGGCCATTTCACGTTCGCCGTTCGTTCCCTTCTCACGGATGATGGCTGCCTTGGGAGCATTCTCTCTCCTCTCTTCTCTTTCCTCTCTCCTCCATGAGAGTCCGTAGTGGGCGAGAGTGCCGGTGAAGTTGTGGTTGAACTTCATCTCCAGCGGCTGTTGCTTGTAGTTCTCGTAACGCTCCTTAGCCTTGCCGTTGAAGCTCTGCTTGCGGTCCAACAAGTAGCTTGTCTTGTACCACACGTCGCGCAGCTCGTCAATGTCGAAACTCACCTCTTCGGTCTTGTATGCTGAGGCTTCGCCTCGGCCATCCTGCCAAACGATTGTTATCTCCCTGTTTTCCTCAACGGGATAGCCAATCTTTGCATATCCTACACCAACTTCCTCCATGAAGTCCTTGAATTCCTGTTTGTGCTCGTCGCTTACTTCAATCACTACGCCGGGGTTCTCTGCAAACAGGGCCTTCACAATGTCACCATCCTTGCAGAGGTCGTGCAGGTTGATATGCAGGCCACCCTTCGTGTTAGCAAAGCACATCTCCAGCAGACAGGTAATCAAACCGCCGGCAGAGATGTCGTGTCCGGCCACTATCCAACCCTTCTCAATCATTTGCTGTATTGCCATAAAGGCATCGGCAAAGTATTCTGCGTTTTTCACTGTCGGAACGTCATTCCCCACTTTTCCTAAGCTCTGTGCAAAAGCAGAACCGCCAAGATGCAGTTCGTCGAAAGAGAAGTCAATGTGGTACAGTGAGCAGTGTTTGTCGTTCTTAATGACAGGACTCACCACTTTTCTTACGTCGCTGACCTCGCCACCGGCACTCACAATCACCGTTCCCGGTGAGATGATTTTCTCACCGTTAGGATACTGCTGGCTAAGTGACAGCGAGTCTTTGCCGGTAGGTACGTTGATGTGTAAGTCACAGCAGAAGTCACTAAGGGCCTTCACTCCGGCATAAAGTCTGGCGTCTTCTCCCTCTTGCGAACGGCAGGGCCACATCCAGTTTGCTGAAAGTGAAAGCGAATCCATTCCGTCGGCCAGCGGAGCCCACACAATGTTTGTCAATGCTTCAGCCACTGACAGTACAGAACCAGCTTCAGGTGATGCCAGACCGGCTTGCGGGGCATGGCCGATAGCGGTGGCTATACCTTTTCTACCACGATAGTCGAGCGCTACGACACCACAGTCGCTCAGCGGCAGCTGTATTTCGCCTTGGCATTGTTGGCGGGCTATCTTGCCTGTCACACTGCGATCTACTTTGTTGGTCAGCCAGTCTTTACAGGCCACAGATTCCAGCTGGAGCACACGCTGAACGTATTCTCCTAACTTATCCTGCGAATAAGTTACGTTTTCATATTCATGCTTGACAGAGTTGTCACGCATAATGGTTTTCGGTGAGTGGCCGAACATCTGTGCAACGTCAAGATCAAACGGTTTGACACCATCGCCCTGCTTGAACGAGAAGTGGGCATCGCCCGTGGTTTCTCCAACCACGTACATCGGGGCTCGTTCACGCTCGGCAATCTTGCGTACGTGGTCAATATGTTTCTCATCAATGAGCAGACCCATGCGCTCCTGACTCTCGTTGGCAATAATTTCCTTTGCTGACAGTGTCTTGTCGCCAATGGGCAACTTGGTCATGTCAATCTCACCACCGCATTCTTCGACAAGCTCGGAAAGGCAGTTCAGGTGACCTGCAGAACCGTGGTCATGGATTGAGACTACTGGGTTGACATCTTCTTCGCACAAGGCGCGGACAAGGTTATAGGCACGCTTCTGCATCTCAGGGTTGGCACGCTGCACGGCATTCAGCTCAATGCCGTTTGAGTATCGGCCAGTGTCAACCGACGACACTGAGCCGCCACCAAGGCCGATGCGGTAGTTGTCACCACCAACGACCACTACTTTGTTACCCTTCTGTGGCTCCTTTTTCAGACAGTCGCGCTTTGTACCGTAGCCTACACCACCGGCAAGCATGATGACTTTGTCATATGCGTACTTCGTTCCGTTTCCTTCTGTTGTGTTTGCCGAAGCTCCGCCTTGGCTCTCTTTCTCCTGGTGCTCAAATGTCAGCACCGAACCGCAAATCAGCGGCTGTCCGAACTTGTTTCCAAAGTCGCTGGCACCGTTCGAGGCCTTGATCAGAATCTGCTCAGGTGTCTGGTACAGCCACTTGCGGGCAGGCAGGATGTCCTCCCAGTCGCGTTCCTCGCCCAAACGGGGGTACGCCGTCATATAGACTGCCGTTCCGGCAATAGGCCATGAGCCAACGCCACCGCCCATGCGGTCGCGAATCTCACCGCCCGTACCAGTTGCAGCACCGTTGAATGGCTCTACGGTTGTCGGGAAGTTGTGAGTCTCGGCCTTCAGGGAAATCACGCTCTCTATATCCTTTATGCGGAACCAGTCGCTCGTGCTCTGGTCGGCAGGAGCAAACTGCTCTACTGTCGGACCTTCGGCAAATGCCACGTTGTCCTTGTAGGCTGATAATATCTTGTTCGGGTTTTCCTTTGTGGTCTTTTTTATCATTGAAAACAGCGAGTTTTCCATTTCCTTGCCGTCAATGATGAATGTACCACCGAAAATCTTATGGCGGCAGTGCTCTGAATTAATCTGGGCAAAACCGAATATCTCAGAGTCTGTCAGCGGCCGGCCGTTCTGTTCCTCTATCTTATGCAGATAGGCTATCTCCTCCTTCGAAAGCGCAAGGCCTTCTTGCTCATTGTAGGACTCCAGGTCGTCAATGTACTTGATGGGTTCAGGCTGGAGGTTAATGGTGAAGATGTTTTGGTCCAGCCCGTCATACATGCGCTGTAGCATCTCGTCGTGCTCTGCGTCTTTCGAATTGACGGGGAAGTATTCCTCTATACGCAAAATGCCGCTAAGACCCATGTTTTGTGTAATCTCAACGGCATTTGTACTCCAAGGTGTAATCATTTCGCGACGCGGACCGACGAAGTAGCCTTCCAGCTTCTCGTCTTTCAACAGCTCGGCTTCGCCATAAAGCCAGCAAAGTTCCTGTACTTCTTCCTGAGTGAGCTGATGGTCTGCACTGGTGGCTATCACGCTCTGTTGGGGAGTCTTGAAAAAAAGTATCATGTCTATACCTATATATATAAGTTGTTTATAATTTGGGTGCAAAGGTACGAATAAGTGAGAACAATGCAAAACAAAACACGAAGTTTTTGTTTTCATTGTCGAACGAAAGTACACAAATAATCTGCCTAAATCCTCTGTTTTAATCTGAAAAATCCGTTAACCTTCCGCTTCCGAGGTTAAAATAACCTAAATGCAGTTTGCTTTTGGCGGCAGATTGTGGCTTATTCATAACTTTGCACTCGAAATCCATAAAAAAAAGAACGATTATGAAAAAGAAAAATTTATTCATGATGGTACTGGTTGCCGGAGCGCTCACCATGAGTAGCTGCGCCAGTAAGAAAGAACTTGCTGCATGTCAGGATGAGAACAAGGCTTTGCAGACTAACTATCAGAATACCAAGGAACAACTGGCAGCCTCTAATACACGTGTCGCCAGCTTGGAAGAACAGATAGCAGAACTCCGTAAAACCAATGCTACTCTTCAGGCATCGCTGAATCAGAGTCTCACCAATGCCAGCCAGAACAATGTTTCCATTGAAAAATTGGTTGACCAGATTAATGAGTCTAATCAGTACATTCGTCACCTTGTGGAAGTAAAGTCGAAGAGCGACTCCCTCAACATGGTGCTTCAGAACAACCTGCTTCGCTCACTCTCTAACGACGAGAAGAAGGAGGTCGATGTTCAGGTGCTCAAGGGCGTGGTTTATATCTCGTTGGCAGACAACATGCTCTATAAGAGTGGCTCTTACGAAATCAACGAGCGTGCCTCTGAGACACTCTCTAAGATTGCCAAGATTATTATGGATTACAAAGACTATGATGTGCTTATCGAAGGTAACACCGACGATGTGCCCATTACACGTCAGAACATCCGTAACAACTGGGACCTCTCTTGTCTCCGCGCTTCAAGCGTAGTACAGGCATTGCAAAACGACTATGGTGTTGATCCTAAGCGACTCACTGCCGGTGGACGTGGTGAATACAACCCCCTCACTACCAACAGCACCGACCTTGGACGTCAGCGCAACCGTCGCACGCAGATTATTATCACTCCGAAGCTTGATCAGTTCATGGATCTTATCGACCATGCTCCTGATGGTGACGATTAATCCCTCGTGCGCATATATATAATAAGGTAAATCATCTTTGCGACTCTTGATTTTGGTCAAGAGTCGCATCTTTTTTGCAGTTTTTCTGAAAAAAAGTTGCAAAAATATTTGTCAGTTCAAAAAATAGTCTTACCTTTGCACCCGCTTTTGAGGAGGACTCCTCCCGAAGGCACCCCGAAAAGAGTTCTTTGAAAGATTTACATAAACAGACAAGTAGTACAAGAAGCGAGCTGCCTTTATTGGCAGCTTGGGTAATTGAACGAACCGTCAAGTTCTCCTTTATATAATATGTATAT
>Ga0256404_1005646_pt1 | contig 21850 bp, 18 predicted proteins | sample RumenRJG_01DNA_FD_185990 | JGI IMG/M metagenome (GOLD analysis project Ga0256404, IMG submission 185990) | Bovine rumen microbial communities from Lethbridge, Alberta, Canada - RJG_01 | ecosystem: Host-associated > Mammals > Digestive system > Stomach > Rumen | place: Canada: Alberta | collected...
TTAGTCATGAGAGGAAATGCGCTGGTTTTCACCTCGCTTTCTCGAACTTGTGTTTTCTTTTTGGGTTTCTTGTGATATAATAACAGTAGTATATTGTCGGATATCTTAAAGACATAAATCTTCGCTATATCCTCTGCCACTTGTCAAAGGAGAACCTTATGTTACAGACGCTGACTGCAAAACTGAAGATTCTCCCGAATGCGGATGAAGGGCGGTTACTCCTGAAAACGATGGCCGCTTATTCTGAAGCCTGTACTTTTGTTGCGGAAAAGATTGCAGAAGACGCTCTTCCGCTCAATATCTGCAAAATCCACAAGGAGGTATACTACCACTGCCGCGCGGCCTTCGGGCTTCCTTCTCAGATGGCTGCCAGCACCATTCGTACGGTTGTCGCGTCTTATAAATCGATCAGGACCTCGCAGGCAAAACATTCTTCCCGATTTGGTGTCAAAAAGCGAAACGCTCTTATCGTTCCGCAGTTTCGGAAACCTCAGGTCAGTCTGGTCTGGAACAGGGATTATTCTATCGTCTGGAACAAGCAGCGTACCGAAAGACTGTTCAGTGTCAACACCCTGCATGGGAGAATCCGTGTTCCGTTCAAAGCGCCTACGTCTGCATTTGCCTGGGCGTTTGCGAAGGATGCTTCCTTCGGCACAGCCAAACTGGTATACCGCCATGGGAAATTTTTCCTGCACATTCCGGTTACCGTGGAAGTTGAGGAGCCCCACCCTTTGTCACAAAACACCACTGTAGTTGGCATTGACCGTGGGATCCGTTTCCTTGTCGTCACTTACGACGGAAAGAAAAGTACTTTTGCATCCGGTGCCGCCATTAAACTCAGGCGCGCACACTTTAAACAGCTGCGCACCGAGCTTCAGCTCAGGAAAACCTCCTCCGCCAGAAGACGGATACGTGCCATTGGCCAGAGAGAAAACCGTTGGATGGGCGATGTCAACCATTGCCTGTCGAAGGCACTCGTCTGCACTTATCCCAAAGGCACGCTGTTCGCACTGGAGGATCTCACGGGCATCCGTGCCGCAACCGAACGGGTCCGCATAGGTGACAGGTATACTTCTGTCAGCTGGGCCTACCTTGACCTGGAAGAAAAACTGATCTATAAGGCCGTGCGCGCGGGGAGCCATGTCGTAAAGTTTGACCCGGCATATACTTCTCAGGCCTGTCCTGTCTGCGGTCATACAGAAAAGAAAAACCGCAGCAAGGAGAAGCATTTTTTCCGCTGCCGTAAATGCGGTTATCAATCCAATGACGACCGCATCGGAGCAATGAACCTCTGGCGGATGGGAATCCAGTACCTCCCGGGGGCTCAGGTGTCCGCATAGGATACCGCACTGCAGAAGTATATCTTCTGCAGGAGGGGCGCTGTCAATCGTCCCATGATGTACCGCCACTCCGCCGTCAGGCGGAATCAGGCCCGCAGTTCTCGCCAAAGGTGGAAGGCTGTGCCGTTATACCACCGGGCAGGTACAAGCTCGTGACTTTAGTCATGAGTTATTGACCCCGAAGTGCTCTCCTGCCTTGTTCCGATGATCCAGTATGACGAATGCCAAAAGAGACGACCGTTCCGCAGAACTACTGCCCGTTGATCTCCCCGCGCATCTCCTCCGCCACCATGGCGTCGAATTCACTCTGTGAAATATTCCAGTCAGCGGGCAGCGTGACGTGGCTCTGGGGCTGTCCGGTGGCCTTCTCCCGCACCCGGTTCTGCGCCTCCACCTTGACGTAGTACTCCAGGACCTCTCTGGGCGGGTCGGTCTTCCCCGTGACCGGCGGCCGGTAGACGGGCGGACTGCTCGTTCCTGCGGTCTCCTTCCCGCTGTCCTTATAGCGGAAGCTCAGGCCGTGTTCCAGGATGTAGTGCTGAGCCTCCGCCACGAAAAACTGCTTCGTCATCTCAGCGTCGCCGTACTCCAGCTCCTGGTAGGTGGCTGTTTCTCCTGTGGTGGAAACCCGGAAGCTGTCCGGCGTACCGGAAAGCCCCGTGAGCTTGGTATAGGTGGTCCCGTCCGCCTCCTCGTCAGAAGCGGAAATGACGCCCGACAGGGAGCCGTCCCGGTTCCGGCTGAGCTGAATCGAACCGGAGGCTCCTTCCTCCGCCAGGGACATCACCGCCGTACCGGTCGAGGGATTGTAGTCCATGACCAGGGCCGTATCGGTGTCGACGCTTCCGTCGGAATCCACCTCATACAGCCGCATTTCGTGGGCTGCGTCGTCAAACTCCACCCGCACAATGACATCGCTGACGCTGTAACCTCCGTCTTCCTCAAACTCATAGGTCTGCCAGAGGAAATAACTGTACCCGGCGGATGCCTGGCTGGTCCCGCTGTTTCCTCCGGCGGTGCTGCCGCCGGATTTCCCGCTGTTTCCGCCGCTGTTTCCCTTGCTTCCGCTGCCGCTGTTTCCCTTGTTTCCGCTCTGATACGGCTGGCTGCTGACCACAGACGGACGACCGCCTCCGCCGGAGCCTGATTTTCCCGTGCCCCCGCCGGATCCGCCTCCGCCGGAAATGGCGGACACTGCGCCCACCGCAATGGCTCCCGCCGCTGCCACCGCCGCCACCTTCATGAAGCCGCCGCCTGCCGCCTTTCCGGCGGCTTTACCGGCGGCCTTACCAGCTGACTTTGCGGTTGCTTTTGCGGCTGTCCGGCCTGCCGCCCTGCCCGCTGCCTCTGCAGCCGAATTTCCCGCTGCACGGCCTGCCGCCCTGTAGGCCTTGTTTGCCCCCGTCTGATACTGGGGCGGGGCCTGCGGCTGGACCTGCTGCCGCGGCGTGATCTTCACGGTGCGTGTACCGCAGTTGGTGCAGAAATTCGAGTCGTCCGGCAGCGGCTTTCCGCATGATCTGCAAAACATTCTGTGCCCTCTTTCTTATGTCCTGTTTCCTGTTCTTTTGCTACTTCACTTTTCTGCAGAAATATGTCCTTTTTATTATACCCTATGCCATGGCTGACGATACATCTCCGCAGAAAGAGTCCATGACAGTTGCCGGGCGGGTTTATTTCCTGGTTTCCCAGATATGTCTGTTTGGCCATAGCAATGACATCCGAAATCCTGTAAACTGGATTGCAGAAAGGAGGCTCTGTCCATGAATCCATTTCTGAAGTCATCTTCACAGATCCGGTTTGTTTTCGCGGCCGCTCTTACTCTTGCGGTGTTTTTCCTCCTGCTGTCCTGCCGCCAGGTCCGGGCGGCTTCCCCGGTTTCCGGCACCTGGTACGAACAGGCGGAAAACGGAGATGTCCTTACGGTCAGCGACCAGAAGGTCCATTTGAAAACCGGCTGGTCGGACTACGAGTCCGAGGAGGCCTACACCCTGGTGGGCGCGGAGTCCCTGGAGAAAGGGGAGGCCTGGTCCCCGGAGCGAAAAGAGGGAAACCTCGCGCTGAAGCAGGAAGGGTTCGGCGTGTTCTGTGAGATTTATTACCTGCCGGAGGAGGACACCCTGGTCTGCTATGACTGGCCCCACACAGACGGGGACGGCGGCCACCACCGCCACGTCTTCCTGCGGACGCCCTACGAGGCGCCGCCGGAGCCGACCTACGGGGTGCGGACTGATTCCTCCGACCCGGACGCGCCGAAGACGCTGCCGGCGGACTGGCCGCACCAGTTCCGGAAGCTGGAAATGTCTTTCTATGATGAGGGCGTCGTTCAGTACCCGGATATGGCCATGCAGTACCCTGCGGCGGGCACCTACCAGTACAGCCTCACAATGCAGGACGGCACCGCGGTCCTGACCTCCGATTTCTGCCCGAACCCTGTGGCGCTCTCGGGCGAGGCACTTCAGCAGGTCCTGGCCGCAGTGACGGAGCACGATCTTCCCTCCCTGAACGGCCTTGATATCCGGACCGCGGACGTGCCGGAGGAGCTCTCCGGCTACAGCTTTGCCATGGAATACGGGGACGGCGGGTATCTCCGTTCCGCCGCCAACTACAAGGATGTGCCGGAGAACTGGGCCGCATTCCAGGAGGAGGTTCACGCGCTCCTGTTCCGACTCACCGAGGAAGCAGGCTACTCTCCCTATACAGGGGAATTCCACTCCACGCTTCCCATGAAGCGGTTCGGCGCGGGTGATGATCCCGCTTACACTGTTGGAGTCCGGCAGGAGGCGATCGAGAAGCCCTGGCACGAGGAGGGCGTGACCTTTAAGTGCTGGTACGATCTCCTGGTTCCGGAAACCGACTGCCCCGCCCCCCTGAAGGCGGCGCTGGAGCAGTTCAGCCAGGAGACAACCCGCCGGGCGGAACAGGCGGAGCAGGATTTCGGCCAGGAGTACAACTTTGTGGCCTTTGACGTGCAGCCCTCTGCGGCGGACAGCCTGTTCTTCACCTTCCGGGTTGTAGAGACCTATATGCGCCCCGATTACACCAATGACCTTGTGATCCACCAGTACTGCTTCGACGCGAAGACCGGAAGCCGCCTCTACATCAGCGACCTGATTCCGGATACGGAGGAGCTGCAGAAGCGGTTCACGGAGGCCTTTGTGAAGTCCCACGGCTGGGTCGCGGATACCATCCGCGGAGACCAGGCCCAGACCGCATTCCGGAACCTGATCACCGATCCCTCTGTCCAGGGTCCCATGGAATTCTCCGTCAGCGACGGCGCCCTCCTGCTCTATCCGCCTGCCGGCGTCCTGGAGGGCCAGGGATGGGTCGACAGCGTGAAGCTCTGGTACGAGGATATCCAGGACCTGATGAACGAGACCTATGTGACCGTCAGAGGCATTGAGACGGAGTAAGAGGCGTACCGCACCACACACGCGCCGCCTGGCGCACCCCCTGAAGAAAGAGAAGCGCGCTGCATTCCGCAGCGCGCTTTTCCAGTGTATTCGGTTCGCCGGGCATCCCCCGCGTCATATATTCAGGGGGGACTGGGGCTGACTGCCGGGGCATCACGTCTGACTGCCGGAGCGTCACGCCTGACTACCCAGGCTGCCGGGAACGGTCCCTCAGGTTCCGTTAGCCGCGGACTCTGCGCCCTCAGGGCCGCCGTCCATACCGGGCTCCAGGCCGGCGTCCATGCCACCTTCAAGGCCCGCGTCCATGCCGGCATCCATGCCGTCCATGCCCTCCATGCCGTCGCTCTCGGCCGCCTCGGTCTCCTCGGGGACCAGGACCTCCAGCTCGGACAGGAAGGCATCCTCCGTGAGGCCCGAAAGCAGGGCGGGCACATTGATGAGCACGCCGTCCATGTGGTAGGGCAGGTTCAGGGTGACGTTGTAGCTGTCGGGGGTGTCGCCCTTCTCCGGGGTCACCTCCAGGGTCATCTGGAACTTCTGGCCCATGGTCTCCGCCATGCCGCGGTCCCGCTTGCCGAGCTTCGCGACCCGCTCGCCGTTCACGTAGACATCCACCCGGTGAAAGGCATCATAAGTCTGGCCGTTGACCTCCAGGGTCTTGTTGTCGAAGTACACGGTGTGGCCGCGGCCGATCACCATCATGGCCGCCGCCAGGAGGAGCACCAGGACCAGGGCCCCCAAGCGGAACAAAAGCATTCTCTTCTGCTTCATCGCTTACGCCTCCTCCTTTCCGCTCTTCTCTTCCGCCGCCTGGGCCGCCGCCAGCTGCTCGCCGGCCGCGCTCCGGGCCTTCCGCTTGCTGGTCTCGTACATGACCAGGGCCACGGTGATGACCGCGTAAGAGACGAACACGCGGAAGTACTCGCCGATCATGGAGTCCCCGGTGATGTAGGCGCCTGCCCGCGGTGCCACGATGAACATGGTGTGGAAGAGGACCACGCCCAGGAACACGTTGCCGATGGAGGCCTTATCCACCGAGGCGCCTCCCACCAGGAGTGCGGCGATGCAGAACATGCCGATCTGGGAGTGGGCGCTGTAGGTGGCGATGTTGCCCATGTTCTGGAGGTAGATGATCATGCCGAAGCCCGCCAGCACGGTGGACATGACGATGGAGATGATGCGGGTGCGCTCCACGTCAATGCCGGCATCCCTCGCGACCTCCATGTCCTGGCCCACGGCCCGCATGTCCTGGCCCAGCTTGGTGCGCCGGAACCAGACGATGAAGAGGCACAGAATGCCGATGATGATGAAGGTGAGCACCGGGATCTTGATGCCGTTCACCTTCACCGCCAGGAGGTTGTCCAGGTGCTGCCGCATGCGAAGGAGCGACACGGTGTTCCTGATGCCGTAGCCTCTGGGAAGCTTGATGGCGCTGTGGCGGATGGGGATGATGCTCCCCATGAAGTACAGCACCACCAGCTGGTAGATGCCGTTGATGAAGAAGCTCATGATGTAGCTCGTGATCATCTCCCGCCCCTTGGCCTTGTTCAGGATCTTTCCGCAGAACACGCCGAGCAGCACGGAGATGGGCACGGAGATAATGGCCGCGAGCACCATGCCGGGAATGCCAACGATCTGCCAGTCAGAGGCAAGGATCAGGCCGATCTCTCCCGCCATGGCCCCCAGGGTCATGCCGAAGTTTAAGCCCATGCCCGCCATGATGGGGATCAGGAGGCTCAGGATCAGGAAGGAGTTCCGCCCCATCCGGGTGACGATCTCGTTCGCCAGGTAGCTGGGGGAGAGCCCCGCGATGGGAATACAGAAGATGCAGATCAGCACAAACATCAGCGGGACGGATGCCCTGGAAAGGTTCAGCTTTTTACTCATCTCGCCGCCTCCGTTTTTCTGGTCAGTGCGAAGAGGATCATGCCCATGGAGGCGATGATCCGGATCACCTCGGACATATCCATGTGGATCAGGTTGTTCATGACCGTGGGGGTCATGGTGACGATGCCCTGGAACAGGATGGTTCCCACGATCACGTTCATGATGGTGGCCTTGTTCACCGTGGCGCCGCCGATCAGGATCGCGGAGACCGCCGGCAGGGCCATGTAGAAGGGCGCCATGTAGAGCTGGATAAAGCCGAAGCCCTGCTCATAGACCAAAATGCCGATGGCCGCGAGCCAGGTGGACATGACCACGGACAGGAGCCGGATCCGATCCACGTTGATGCCCGCCGCTCTCGCGAAGGCGGGGTTGGAGCCCACCGCCGTCATGGCCGTTCCGGTCTTGGTGTGCAGGAAGGCCCAGATGCCGAAGGCAAGGAGCGCGAAGAACAGCAGGGTCCCGGTGGGAATGGAGACCTTTCCGATGTTGATCTGGCCGATGCCCGCCAGCACCTTGTCGTAGTACCCCTCCAGGGAGATGGTGGTCCGGAGTCCCTTGCCCGCCAGTCCCCAGACCATGTTGGGGCTGTGGTAGGGCAGGATGAGCCACATCATGCACATGAGGGACACGGAGGAGAAGCCCACGTAGGTGGCGATCATCATCTCTCCGCCCTTGATCTTGTTTAAGAGCCAGCCGTAGACGCTTCCCAGCACCAGGGCGAAGGGGGTGGCGATCACCACCGCCATCACGAAGCTCATGGCGCCGGTAAAGCCGAACTCGATGGCCATGGTCCCGCCGAGAAGGCCGGAAATGATGCCCAGCGGCAGGCCGAAATTCAGGCCGCAGCCGGAGTGGACCATGGGCACCATGGCCAGCACCAGGATCCCGTTCCAGCTGAAGCGGTTGATGATATTCGAGATCTGCGTGGGCAGATCGGCGCCGGCGATCGGCGCCAGGATTAAGAGCAGCAGAAGAAAGCCGGAAATAATGAGGCGCGGAAGGCCGAAGCTCTTCAGTGCGGCGGCTAATCTGCTCTCCGCAGCATTGGTTTCGTTCATCTCTTCTTCCTCCCTTTAAATCACGCTGTTCAGCATGAGACGCCCGAACTCCTCCACGGAGGCGCCGGCGGGCAAGATGCCGGAGACCCGGCCTCCCGACACGATGGCGATCCGGTCACAGGTGGACCGGAGCTCCTCCAGCTCTGAGGAAATCATGACGACCGTGACGTTTTTCTCGCGGTTGAACTTCTTCAGCGCCTCCAGCACCAGGGCTTTGGCGCCCACGTCGATGCCGCGGGTGGGCTCCGACACAAAGAGCACGCGGGGCTCCAGGGCGAAGGCCTTTGCCAGGCACACCTTCTGCTGGTTTCCGCCGGAGAGCTCACGGGCGTTCTGCCGGGAGCCGGTGCACTTGATCTGCAGCTCCTCGATATACTTCTCCGTGACCTCCCGGATGGCGTCCTCGTCGCGCCACTGGATCAGCCCGCCGAGGTAGCTCTTCAGGAACTTGTTCTGGACCTGCATGGCCGGGAAGGCCACGTTCCACTCCAGGGACTCATCCAGCAGGAGCCCCACGCCTCTCCGGTCCTCGGACACGAAGGCGAAGGAGGAATCCAGGCACTTCCGGGGATTGTTCAGCGGAATCTCCTGGCCGTCAAAGACCACCCTGCCGCCGGCCTCGCAGAGGCCCATGATGCCGTTCGGAATGCCGAGCTTTCCCTGTCCGGCCAGGCCGCCGATGCCCAGGATCTCTCCCTCCCGGACGTCCAGGGACACGTTCCGCACCGTCTCACCGGGCATGTCCACCCAGAGCTTCTCGATCTTTAAGATCACCCTGGAGGATGCCGGCTGCGCGGCGCTGTCATTCTGCGCGGACTTGGCCGCGGCGGCTGTTCGGGCTGTGGCGGCCGCTGACTCAGCTGCGCCACTGCCTGTCTGGGCCGCAGCGGCCGCTGCCTCAGCTGTGCCAGTTTCCTCGGGGGCCGCAGCGCTGCGCTGCGCATCCCCCGCAGGTCCCTCCTGGCCGGCCTGGGCTGCGCCGTTCCCCGCCTGGTCAGCTGCGCCGCTCTTCGTGCGGCCCACCATCCAGCGGGTGATCTGGTCCACGTTCGTCTCTTTCGCGTCGACCTCCTGCACCAGAACGCCGTCCCGCATGACCGCCACCCGGTTGCAGACCGACAGGATCTCGTGCAGACGGTGGGTGATGAAGATCACGGCGATTCCCCGGGCCGACATGCCCCGGATGGAATCCAGCAGCGCCTCTGCCTCGTGCTCCGTGAGAACTGCCGTGGGCTCGTCCAGGATCAGCAGCTTCAGCTGGTCCTTGGAGAGCTCCCGGGCGATCTCCGTGAACTGCTTGTGGCCCACGGGCATGGTGCTGATGGTCATGTGGCGGTCGATGGACACGCCCATCTTCTCGATGGCGGCCTCGGCCTGCTCGTCCATCTTCTTCCGGTTCAGGACGTCGAGCCGGTCCCCGAACACCTCTGAGACGGGGTTCCAGGTTCTGGGCTCCCGGTTCAGGAGGATGTTCTCTGTGGCGTCAAAGCCGGGAATCAGGGAAAACTCCTGGTGAACCATGCCGATTCCGTTCTCGATGGCCTCGAAGGGGGATGTAAAGGAAACCTTCTTCCCGTTCAGGAAGATCTCCCCGCCGTAGCCGCCGGTGGCCGCAATCACGGTCTCGCCGAAGAGGATTTTCATGAGGGTGGATTTGCCGGCTCCGTTCTCTCCCACCAGCCCCAGCACCTCGCCCTCTTCCAGCTTCAGGTTGATGTCTGTCAGGACGCGGTTTCCAAAAAAGTCCTTTTTGATGTTCCGCAGTTCCAGCAGCGGTGCGTTCTCCATAATTTCTCCTATTGCGTTGGTTTGATTGTTCCGCGTGTTCTCAGGATTCCGTTCTCTGAATTCGTCCCGGATCCGTCTCGGGGTTCCGTTCGAGGATTCCGTTCGCCGGATTGCATCCTCCGGGTCCCTTCCTCGGGAAAGAGACCGCAGTCCTGAGAACGCGCGCATGTGTTTCAAGTCCCGCTCTGCGGGACTTGGCGCGGCGCGCGGGTTGCCGCTAGGCAACAATTACATTTCCGCGCGCCTGCGCATCCCCGCGGAGCGTTATCTCAGTGGGAGATTGGACCCCCACTGAGACAAGTTTGATTTAACTCACCACCTGTAGAGGTGGGGGTCTTCTCCCACTGAGATAACAGGAAAAGCCCTTCCAGGGGCCGCCGTTCAGCCGTCGTGTCTCCCGGAAGGGCTTATCTGGATCAACTGCTTACTTCACAGTGAAGTACTTCTCCGGGACTTCCACCTTGGTGGCCTCCATGAAGTGGCCGGGATTGCCCATGATGTAGGTATCCTGGTAGATCAGGAAGGTGTTGTCCGCCTTGACGCCGGTGTCGACGTTGGTGTAGTTGGAACCGTTCCACTCCGCGCCCGGAGAGAAGACGCCGTAGGCTTCGGAGATGGCGTCGATGTCATCCAGCTCGCTGGTGCCTTCGATCACGTTCTTCGCGTGCTCCGCAAGACCGGCGGAAACGGTGTAGCCGTAGGAGTAGGCCCAGGTGCCGAAGCGGCCCTCGCCGCCCTTCTCAACAACCGCGGACTCAACCTTGGCAAGGATCTTCTGGAAGTCGCCGGCCTCTTCGGTGAGGTCCAGGCCCAGAGCGCCCGGATAGCCCATCAGCGGGGAGGGAAGGTCAGCCTCGATGAAGTAGCCGCCGTACTCCAGCAGCTGCTTCAGCAGCGGCTCGGTGTGGGCGTCGTTGGTGCAGAAGTAGGCGGAGTTCGTGCCGTACTTCTCGATCCACTCCGGAACGTGCTCAAGGATGTAGGCCTGAGCGCCGGGAACACCAACGTCGGTGGTGGGATCGGGAGCGGTCTCCATCTCGAACTTCATGCCGAACTCTTTGCAGGCTTCCTTCATGATCGCCACACGGCGGCTCATGGTCTCATAGGACATGTGACGCGGGAAGGAGATGTGCACGAAGGTGTCGCAGCCCAGCTCGTGGGCGGTGCGGATCATCAGGTAGCCGCGGGCCACGAAGTCGTTGTTGACGACCAGGTCAGCAGCGGAGCCGATCTCCGGAAGGTCCTCGTGGGACTCGCCGGCGATGCAGATGATGTCGGGTCTTCTCTCCTTGATCTGGCGGAAGGCCTCGGTGGTGCCGGGAATGGCCTGGTTCACGATGATGGCCTTCATCTGCGGATCATCGGACAGGTTCACGATAGTCTGGATGGTGGTCTCAAGCTCCTCGGTGAAGTTATCCGGGTAGATGGCCAGCTTCACCATCTCCTCGCCGTACTTCTCCTGGAAGGCCTCGGCGCCTCTGCGGTCATCCTCGGACTGGGACACGGAACCGGTGACGATACCGATGTGGAAATCCTCAGCCGCAGCCTCGGTCTCCTCGGCCTTGGTCTCTTCGGCCTTGGTCTCTTCAGCCTTGGTCTCCTCGGCCTTGGTCTCCTCGGCCTTGGTCTCCTCAGCCTTGGTCTCGGCCTTCTGGACCGCCGCCGTGGTGGAAGCCGCTCCGCCGCCTCCGCAGGCAGCCAGAGAAACCGCCATCGCCGCGCTAACCAGCAGACTCAGAACTTTTTTTCTCATACTGTTATCCTCCCTTGTGAGATATGTAGGCCGTATCCTTTGCAGAGATACAGCACGTAAACGCTATTGTACTCCTTTTTCTTCTTTTGGTAAAGGGATTTGATATTGTATCGGGGACATCATATAGAAGATAGGGAAGTTAGGTTGACAGCCCTAGTTCTGAAAAATATAATCAGTTATATTAATTATATTTCTCCAATTGTATAATTCATCCTGATCAAGGAGGGTATTCTGATGACTGTGCCGATTGCCATGAAAAAATGGGGAAACAGCCGGGGGATTGTGATCCCCAAAAAGGTTCTGGACCAGCTGGACTGGACGACTTCCGATTCCCTGGAGCTGGAACTGATCAACGGCGAGCTGCATATCAGAAAAGCCTTTCAGCACAAGAGCTTTGAGGAGCGGCTCGCCGCCTATCAGGGAAAAATTGAGGTGCATTCCTTCGACTGGGGTGATCCTGCAGGAAGGGAGGGGCTGTAATGCAAGAGTATCACCAGGGAGATCTGGTGCGGATTGGACGCTTTACGCAGAATTTTGTAATTGTCAGCAATAACAGCTTTATCAGGGCCACCGGGATGTTTCACGTCTGTCCCTTTCTGCAGGGTGTATCGGATGGTCCTCTGCACATTTCCGCCCAGGCCTCTTCCGGCACTGCAGGTACAGCCATTCTGGAGCAGATCAAGCTGATCGATCCGGAAGCGCGTCCCGTTCGGAAAACAGACCACCTGTTTTACCGGGACATCATGGAATTGTCTGATGCCCTGCAGGGAATGTTTGATGATGACTGAGTCACGCCCAGACAGATATCCCGGCCCGGGCGTTTTTTCAACGTGCGCCGCCGAGCGCACGTTTTTTTTCGGGATCGGCCTGCCGATGCCGATTGACCTTTTGCATCCCCCGGGGGATTCCGAATATTACGTAAAGCAGTAACAGCTGTGATCGTTTCACTTTCAAGTTTGATTTAACCCACCACCTGTAAAGGTGGGGGAGCTTCTCCCAATCGAGTAGGAGGGGGTGACTAGCCCCCGTCCTCTCACACCACCGTGCGTACCGTTCGGTACACGGCGGTTTCAACAGTTGACGTGCACTGACTGGTACGAAAGGGCCAAATCATAAAAGCCCGATTGTACCAGTCTTTCTTTTGACAACGCCCGTTTTACGGTCGATGTGTTGACCGTCCGCCAGTAGCCTTTTCGACTGTTTGCCGCCATGCACGCATAGTGCTCCGGTATCCCGAGACTGATGAGATGCCGCCACTTTGTTCTGGGTCGTTTCCATTGCTTCCAGATGCACATGCGGATTCGTCGATACAGCCATCCATTCAGATCATCGATCGGGTTCTTCATGCTCGCGATTCCATAGTAGTTCATCCAACCCCTGACATAGACCTTGATCTTTTCGAGACTCGGTCTGATGCTCTGGCAGCGTCTACGGGAAGAGTATTCGCGCAGGCAGTCTTTGAACTTCTTCATCGACTTCGGGTGAACGCGAATGTAAATGCCACTCCCGTTCTTCCCCATCGCGAAGCCGAGGTACTTAAAATTTCGGATCGCAAACACGCTGACTACGCAGCTTTTCTCCTGATTTACCTTTAACTTCAAGGTTCCCTCAAGATACTTTGTGCTCGTCTCCAGAAGCCTCTTTGCGGCTCGTTCGCTTTTCGCCAGTAAGACAATGTCATCTGCATAGCGGACACAGGGAACTCCCCGTTTCTGATACTCCTGGTCGAACTCATTGAGGTAGACATTTGCCAACAGCGGAGACAGATTTCCTCCCTGTGGTGATCCTTCCTCTGTATCGGTGACCACTCCGTCTTCCATGACTCCGCTTCTGAGGTACCGCTTTACCATCTGTATAACCCGTTCATCCTTGATCTCCTTCCGCAGAAGGTTCACAAGGATGGTGTGGTTCAGGGTGTCGAAGTACTTTGATAGGTCGAGACTCACCGCGTGGGTGTATCCCTGCTCTGCGTACTCCTTCACCTTCCTGATGGCATCTTTGGCGCTCCGCCCGGGGCGGTAGCCGTAGCTCCCGTCTGAGAACAGCGGTTCAAAGATCGGTATCATCTGCTGTGCCATGGCCTGCTGGATGGTACGGTCTATGACGGTAGGAATACCAAGCTTTCGTACTCCGCCGTCCGGCTTCGGGATTTCCACTCGTCTGACCGGTTTCGGCGTGTATTTTCCACGTCTGATCCTGTCTGTTAACTCGCGGTTGTGTTCCCTGAGCCACTGAAGCGTCTCGTCTATGGTCATCCCATCGACTCCTGCCGCTCCCTTGTTTGCCTGCACTCTCTTAAAGGCTCTGTTGAGGTTGTCCCTCTCCAGTATCTTTTCCAAGAGATCCGGCTGTGCACTGTCCCTTTCCTTCCATATCCGGTTGAATGAGCGATGCGCTCTTACATGCCCTTCGTGTTCCGCACTATCTCTCTGTGAGCAGCCACCGTTGCTGGTGTTTTCTGCATCCATGCGCCCATTCCTCCTTTCTCGGGTCTACTCAGGACTCCTGTTGATTCGGCCCTTCACCTGTATGCCCTTTAGGTCCTACGGCTACTATGGCCTCAGCTGACTTCTGCGTGTTCAGCGTTATCTTGCGGTAACGGTTGCCCCTTTCGAGGTATTTCACGCAGATCTCCCCGGGTACCACACGTTTCTTTCCCTCCATCTACCTGCCACATCTATCCCGCATGATTCCGTGTAGTTATAGGGCTTCGGCTTGTCAAGCAGTCTTACCCTCATGCGTGACCTCATATGTGGTTTCTGTTCGTCAGGCCAGAGGTTTGCCCGTGGTTAGTCTTTTCCCACATCCGGCTTCCTTCAGATTCCACCTCACGATGGACACCCTTGCCTTCGGCTATATCCTTCCCACTACCGGGCGGATTCGGGACTTTCACCCGTTAGAAACGTGCGCCGCCAGGCGCACTTGAGATAAAAAGCCGCCAGTTCTTCGGATTGTTCCAAAGAACTGACGGCTTTTTCGTCCGCCCACAGCAGCTCTGATCAGCAGGAACGCAGCGCCGCAGCCAGCCTCACTCCCCCACCCCGAACACCTTGTCCGCGTAGCGCACGGTGTCCATGGCTTCCTTTGCGTAGCAGTCGGCTCCGATCTGGTCTGCGTACTCCTGGGTCATGACGGCGCCGCCCACCACCACCAGGGTGTCGGGCTTCCGCTGCCTGAGGAGCCTGATGGTCTCTTCCATGCTGACCACGGTGGTGGTCATGAGGGCAGAGAGGCCCACCAGGCGGATATTCTCCTCTTCCGCCTTCTTCACGATGGTCTCGGCCTCCACGTCCTTGCCAAGATCCAGCACCTCGTAGCCGTAGTTCTCAAGGAGCACCTTCACGATGTTCTTGCCGATGTCGTGAATGTCCCCTTTCACGGTGGCGAGGATGACCCGCCCCTTGGTCTCCCGGGGTGTTCCGCTCATGGCCTGCTTCACCACGTCGAAGGCGGCCTTGGCGGCCTCTGCGCTCATTAAGAGCTGGGGAAGGAAGAGGGTTCCCTTCTCGAAGGCCCGTCCCACCTGGTCCAGGGCCGGGATCAGCACCCGGTTCACAAGCTCCAGGGGATCTGTCCCCGCCTCCAGGGCCCTGGAGGCCTCTTCCGCCGCCCGGTCTCCCATGCCGAATCGGATGCTGTCAGCGAGGACGCTGGAAACGCCCGCTTTGCCGTTGCCAGATCCGGCGCTCACCCCGCTGCCCGCGCTGCCGGCCCCAGATACTCCGGACCCGGCCGTGCCTGCATCAGCCGCGCCGCCTCCTGCACCAGCACTGGCTGCTCCGCCGGCCCCCGTGGATCCAGCCCCGGCCGTTCCTGCATCAGCCGCGCCGGCCCCGGCGCCCGCCGCCTTCTTCGGATACAGCCCGAAGCGGTACTCCTTCTTGTCCGCGTAGGCGCCGATGTATTCCAGGCACTGCTGGTCCTGGTCCGAGAGGGCCAGGAAGGCGCGGTACGCAGCCATCATGGACGCGTTGTTGGGGTTCACGATGGCGCAGGACAGGCCGTTCTGCAGCGCCATGGCGAAGAAGTAGGAGTTGATGATCTCCCGCTGGGGCAGTCCGAAGGAGATGTTGGACACGCCGAGGATCGTGTGGCCGCCAAGCTCATCCCGCACTCTTCTGAGGGTCTCCAGGGTGGTGAGGGCCGAGGTGGTGTCTGTGGAAATCGTCATGGCGAGGGCGTCGATCAGCACGTCCTCTTTGGGGACGCCGCAGCGCTCCGCTGCCTCGTAGATCCGCCGCGCGATGGCAACGCGGCCGTCGGCGGTGTTCGGGATGCCGTCCTCGTCCAGCACGAGGCCCACCACCACGCCGCCGTACTTTGCGACAAGGGGCAGGACGGTCTCAAGGCTCTCCTGCTTGCCGGTGACGGAGTTCACCATGGCCTTGCCGTTGTAGTGCCTGAGCCCCCGCTCCAGGGCCGCGGCGTTTGTGGTGTCGATCTGGAGCGGCAGGGCGAGAATGCCCTGCAGCCGCGTCACCACGGTCTCCATCATCTCGACTTCGTCGATCTCGGGAAGACCCACGTTTACGTCCAGCATGTCGGCCCCGGCATCCTCCTGGTCGATGCCCTGCTGGAGGATATAGTCGATGTCGCCTGCCCGGAGGGCCTCCTTGAAGCGCTTCTTCCCTGTGGGGTTGATCCGCTCGCCGATGATCACCGGCCGCTTTCCGATCTCCACGGTCCGGGAGAAGGAGGACACCACGGAGCGGTGCTTCGCTGTCTGGGGGCGGAAGGGCATGCTGCGGGTCTTTTCGACGGTCTTCCGGATGTACTCCGGCGTGGTGCCGCAGCAGCCGCCCAGCACCTGCACGCCGCAGGCCGCGATCTCCACCATGGCGTCGGAGAACTCATCCGCGCCGAGGTCGTAGACGGTCTTCCCGTTCTCCGAGCGGGGAAGTCCCGCGTTGGGGTTGCAGATCACCGGGACGGATGCTGTCTCCGCCAGAGCTTTCGCGATCGGCAGGAGCTGCTTCGGGCCGAGACTGCAGTTGAAGCCGAGGGCATCCACCTTTAAGCCCTCCAGCATGGCCACCACGCTCTCCACCGTTCCGCCGGTGAGCAGCTTCCCCTTCGCGTCGTACACGGTGGTGACCATCACCGGCAGGTCGCAGTTTTCCTTGGCCGCGAGGACCGCCGCCTTGGCCTCCAGGGTGTCGCTCATGGTCTCGATCAGCACCAGATCGGCCCCGGCCTCCGCGCCGTAGCGCACCACCTCGGCGAAGAGCTCCACCGCGTCCTCGAAGCCCAGGTCGCCCATGGGCTTTAAAAGACGCCCGGAGGGGCCGATGTCAAGCGCCGCGAACCCGTCCTCTCTCCCGGCCCGCTTCATGCCCTCCTTCACGTGGCGCACGCCCGCCTGGACGATGGCCTTCAGCTCGGCGGGATCCGGGTAGTGCAGGCGGTTGGCCCCGAAGGTGTTGGAGTTCACGATGTCGCTGCCCGCGGCGAAATAGCTCCGGGCCAGGTCGATGATGTCCTCCGGCCGGGTCAGGTTCCACCGCTCCGGCAGTTCCCCTCCTTTCAGGCCCTTGGCCTGCAGCACCGAGCCGGTGCCGCCGTCGCAATACAGCCACTCTTTTCCGAGTCTCTCGCGAAAGGTCTTCATGTCAAATCTCCCAAGCCGGAAAGGCGAACTCCGATCTCCGATTTCCGGTCTTTTTCTCTGCAGAACAGGCATCCCGGGATACGGGATGCCCACAGTTTCGTAACATCATATAAGTAAAGCGGACATTCGCAATCCGCTTCGCTACTTGCTCATGAACCGCTGCCGCTTTCAGCGGCATCTCAGCAGGGGCTTTGACCCCTGCTGAGACGATCAGCCCCCCGCCCCCCCGCCTACGCTTCTACAGCTTAGAGGCGGGGGACTGATCTTAGCGGTTCAAATAATCTGGCTCAGAAACGTCGGAAAGTGCAGCTCTCCGCCCTCTCGCAGCTCTCGCACCCCGCCGGCGCGCACCGCTCGTCGGTCTCCGACAGCCCGATGAGAGCCGTCACCGACTTTGAGGGCATCATGAGAAGGTGCTCCGTCAGGGTGACGCCGATCCGCTTCTGCACGTCCAGGATGCGGAACAGCGCCTCCTGGTGCTGCAGGGAAAAGTCCCCGTAGCCCGGGGAAAAGCGGGGCCTAAGGTACTTTCCTCTGGCGGCCGCCTCCTGCCTGACGGTCTCGTTCACCTGGTCGCACCAGGCCTCGATGAGGGCCGCCCCCGCGGCCTGGATCATCACCGCCCGGCTCACCTGCCCCGCGGCGGATGCTCTCGCCGCCAGTCTGTCGGGGGCAAAGCCGATGGTGGCCGCCATCAGGCACACCTCGGAGCAGCCCCGCAGGTTTTTCTCCAGGGCGCCGCTCCGGATATCCATGCCCTCGATCCGGAGGATAGCAGAAGAACTGCCCGACGCAGCCGACGGGCGGCCTGCCGCAGTCGATGGCCGGTCTGCCGCTGTTGACGGGCGGTCTGTCGCACCCGCGGAATCGCCTTTTCCGCTCTCCCACTCAAGAGGAAAGTACCGGTGCACCTCCCGCAGGGTGAGCTGGGGCTGCAGCTCCTCGAGGCACGCCTCCACCCGCTCCTGCACCGCGCTGTCCGGCAGCTGCCGACCAAAACCCAGGTAGCGGTAGATTTCCCGCTTCAGCCGCTCTGGCTCCGGGCCGCTCTCTTTCTTCAGCCGCTCCGGCTCCAAACTCATGCCTTCAGCACCTCGGAGAGGTGGTCCAGGATCTCGGCGGCCACGTCCGGCTTGTTCATGGTATAGACGTGGATGTGGCGGATGCCGTTGGCAATCAGGTCGATGATCTGCTCGGTGGCGTAGATGATGCCCGCCTGCCGCATGGCCGGCGGATTGTCACCGAAGAAGTCCACGATGTTCCGGAAGCGCTGGGGCACGTCGGTCCCGGACATGGCGACGCTCCGGGACAGCTGCTTTCCGTTGGTGATGGGCATGATTCCCGCCACCACCGGCACCATGATGCCCCGCTCGCGGATCCGGTAGAGGAAGTTGTAGTAGATGTGGTTGTCAAAGAACAGCTGGGTGGTCAGGAAGGAGAGGCCTGCATCCACCTTCTCCTTCAGGAAGCCGATGTCGTCCGCCTTGTGCTCGCACTCCACGTGCCCCTCTGGGTAGCAGGCGCCGCCCAGGCAGAAATCGCCCAGCTCCTTCAGATCACGGATCAGCTCCACTGCATGGCGGTAGTCCTCCGAGACCTTGCCGTCCTGGGGAATATCGCCGCGGAGCGCCAGGATGTTCTCGATGCCAAATTCCTTGTACTTCTGCACCATGTTCCGCACAAACTCTCTGGAGGAGGAGACGCAGGTCAGGTGCGCCAGGGTGGGAACCCCATACTCCTTCTGGATTTCGGAGGCGATTGACGCCGTGAAGGTGCCGGTTCCGCCGCCGGCGCCGTAGGTCACGCTCATGAAGTCCGGCTTCAGGGCAGCGATTTTCTTCGCGGCCGCCGCCGTCTTCTCATACTTGTCAGAGGTCTTCGGGGGGAACACCTCAAACGACAGAGTCACCTTGTCCTGCTTCAGAATATCAGATACCTTCATAACAATGCCCTCCTGAAATACGGCGGAAACTGTCGGAAACAGTTTTCCACTCTCGGCAGATTGCGCGGCAGCTGCGGAACTGTCGGAATCTTTTTCCGTTTTGGCAGATTGTGCGGCAGTTCCTGATTTCCGACAAAAAACGTTACCGGTATTTTACCACAGCAGTGCAGTGATTTCGAGAACCTTTCTGCAGGCGCCAGGAGGAATTGCCCCGCGGGCGGAGTTTTTCTCACTTGCCCGCTTTTTCTCCGCCCAAAGGACTGGTGCAAGACTGGCTCCTGGCGGAGCTTTTCTCACTTGCCCACTTTTTCTCCGCCCACAGGACTGGTGCAAGACTGGCTCCTGGCGGAGCTTTTCTCACTTGCACGCTTTTTCTCCGCCCAAAGGACTGGAGAAAGACTGGCTCCCGGCGGAGCTTTTCTCACTTGCACGCTTTTTCTCCGCCCAAGGGACTGGAGAAAGAATGGCTCCTGGCGGAGCTTTTCTCACTTGCCAGCTTTTTCTCCGCCCAAGGGACTGGAGAAAGAATGGCTCCTGGCGGAGCTTTTCTCACTTGCCAGCTTTTTCTCCGCCCGCGGGGCCAGACAAGAGGTGTTACCGGCGAGTAAGCTTCCTGGTCTCAAGCCCAGGATGTTCCCGAAACGGAAAAATGACCCGGACATCTGTCCGGGCCATCTGATTTACAAAGCAAGGTACGTAAAAACAGGATACGTAAAAGCAAGGAACGTAAAAGCAAGGTAAGTGAAGCTTTACAGTGCCGCGTAGCCGTAGGAGTTCACCAGGGCGTCCAGCTTCTTTCCCGCCTTGCAGAGCGGGCAGTTCCGGTAATCCCAGTGACCGTAGTCCGGCAGGTCCTTCTTTCCGAAGACCGAGAACACCGGAATGTCGTTCACCTTCTCCTGGTCGCTGAAGATGGAGGAGACGCCGGCCAGCTGTCCCTGATAGTACTGGATGCACTCCAGCGCCTTGTTCAGGGTCTTTCCGGTGGTCACCATGGCCATCAGGATCATGACGTTCTTTCCGCGGATCTCGGGAATCAGGTTGTCACGGAAAATCAGCTGGGAGTTGTTGTTGAACTCCGGGTGAACCACGTAGATCGTCTTGTGGGCGTTGGTGGAGAGGAAACCGTAATTCTTCAGCTCCTCCGAGAGGAAGGCGCCAATCACGTCGGTTCCCTCCATGCACACAATGGTGTCGATCACCATGCTGTTCAGGTACAGGAGCGCCAGCGAACGGGCAATGTCATGCGCTTCGCTGCTGCGGGTCTTCAGAGTTGTCACGTCGATATAGTAGTTCAGATGCGCGTGGTTCGACGCGAAATGCCCCGGTGTGATCTTCAGCGGCGCGTTGCAGCCGGCAGTAAAAATCTTGGAATACTGTGCATTATTCATAAATTTCCCCTCCCTTTCCTATATTTTATGTGCTGATTTCATTATACACAAGGTAATAGAGAAGTGCAAGGAGGATAGAAACCTGAATTCAAGTCCCGCTCTGCGGGACTTGGCGCGGCGCGCGGGTTGCCGCCAGGCAACAATTACATTTCCGCGCGCCTGCGCATCCCCGCGGAGCGTTATCTCAGTGGGAGATTGGACCCCCACTGAGACAAGTTTGATTTAACCCACCACCTGTAGAGGTGGGGGTCTTCTCCCACTGAGATAATTACCTCCGCCGGGGCAGCGCGCCGGCTCGCTCCAGGGCAAAGTAGACCAGGGGAATCAGGATCAGGTGGATCACGATGCCCGGGGCGGTCTGGGCAAAGTAGGCCGCGCCCCAGAGGGCAATGGAGTACTCCCCCTTCAGCATGATGAAGCCGGTCACCAGGCCCCCGGCGATCCTGCCAATCACCATGGCAATCAGCATGCTGAGCAGCAGGTCCGTGCGGGTCTTCCCGGTGCGGATAAACTTCATGCCCAGGCCGGTAAAGAGCCCGTAGCAGGCCAGTTCTGCCATCATCTGCGGCAGTCGCCCCGCAGGGGGCGTGCCAACCGTCATGCTGCCGAGCATCGGCCCCAAAAGACCTGCCGCAAGGCCAGCCGAGGGCCCCGCCGCAAGGCCGCAGAGCAGCGGCGGAATGTGCATGGGGCTTAAGAATTTCCGCCCGTTGGGAATCAGCCCCGCCATCATGGGCATGACCGGGCAGAGGGCGATGCAGATCGCCGTGAATACCATCCGCAGGGTGCGGTCACTCTGCGCGCTTCTTCGATTCTGACTCATACTGCGCCTCCATCCGCCGGTCTCTCATCGGCCTCATGTTTCGCCGGCTTCTCACCGGCCTTGTATTTTCGCCAGTCTTCACCGGCCTCGTGCAGCCTCTGCTTTGTTTCAGGTCTTGCTTTCCGCCCGGTCTGCCAGCCGCTCAGCCAGCACCTTCAGCTCCCGGAAGGTGAGGCCCGTCTTTTCCGCGATGGCCGCCAGGTCGTCGTACTCCGCCTTTCTGCGGCTCACGCCGTAGCCGGAGGACTGCTTGTACCGGATCTCGCCCAGGGGCGTGCTGACCGTCTCCTCCTCCCGCTTTAACACGTACCGGCGGCAGCTCGTCTCCCGGATCCCCAGGGTCGTGGTGTGCCGGAACAGGGTCTGCACCACCTGCTCCCGGTGCTCCCTGTCGCTGATCACGGTGAGGAGGATGCCCGGGCGGTTCTTTTTCATTCCGATGGGGGTGGTGAACACGTCACGGGCGCCGGCCCGGAACAGGGCCTCCGTGCAGAAGCCGATCTCCTCTCCCGTGATGTCGTCCAGGTTGCAGCGGAGCTCAAGGATCTCATCCGCCCCGTCGTCCGAGCTTCCCAGCATGGCCCGCAGCATGTTTGCCCGGGGGAATTCCTTCTTCCCGATGCCGCAGCCGATGCCTTCTACCCGCATCACCGGCTGCTCGCCGAAGCTGTCGACGAAATACCGGAGAAGGGCCGCTCCGGTCGGTGTGCACAGCTCTCCCTGGACCGCCCCTCCGTAGGTGGGAATGCCCATCAGAAGATACGCGGTGGCCGGCGCCGGAACCGGGAGAATACCGTGGGTGCAGCGCACCGCCCCGAAGCCCACGTGCACCGGCGATGCGGTGATC
>Ga0256404_1005648_pt1 | contig 21847 bp, 1 predicted proteins | sample RumenRJG_01DNA_FD_185990 | JGI IMG/M metagenome (GOLD analysis project Ga0256404, IMG submission 185990) | Bovine rumen microbial communities from Lethbridge, Alberta, Canada - RJG_01 | ecosystem: Host-associated > Mammals > Digestive system > Stomach > Rumen | place: Canada: Alberta | collected...
GAGTACATGACCTTTGTCAAGTATAACGATAAGTACTATATCGTAAACAATGACGCAACGCTGACCGAGGTCGAGTATGAGGGCAACCAGATCGTTAAAGTTGAAAATCCGATGGAGTGGACCATCGAATTAGGCACAAACGGTCATATCTGGCATAACTACAAAGAGATGGGATTTACAGAGGATCAGCGTGCTTCGGATTTCTTCCGTGCTTACCTTGACCCGACTCAGAGTGATGCGTTGATTGAAGAAAACAAGGACAATGTTAATACCAGATTGGTAACGACCCATACAATCCCGGGGTCGAATCCACCGGAAACTTACAATGAGGTTGTACTTATAAATGGCGGCCGCGACCAAATGCTTGCGAATACCGCGGTCAATATTGCTTTGATAGCGGGAAAGGACACGTATACGGTTTCACACGGTGAGAATTACCTGGGCGTCGAACTGGATTCGTATGGAAACCCTGTAAGGCTTGTGGGGCAGCAGGATGCCGGCAATGCCGCGGAGTTTTTATTTGGGGTTCCGGATGTGAGTGATGCTTCATGGAGAAATCACGCAGTCAATCACATTGATATTTCAATCTCCGGTACTGCGGAGATCAGCGTTCCTTTGGCATATGGAAATTATTACGGACCGCAGGGCGATAAGGCGGCGCCCATCAAGACTGTCACGTCGAATGAAAAGCTTGATCTTTCACAGGATAAATTGACGAAACCGCTGAAGATTACAACAGAAGATATTGAGAGAGCAACAATCACGGCTGCTCGGGCTGATAATGGGGAACCAATTGATAATGCATTCTATATTACGGGGTACTCCGGGAATGTGTCAACAAATCTCAGCAGTGATCAGGTTCGTATTGAGGGATCGTTCCTTGTAGCAGATCTGGAGGGACAGACATTTACTCATTCACAAGTGCCTGGTGGATGGTCGCTTAGCCCGGTATATGAACAAGCTTATAATGGCAACTGGTGGGGATATCGAAATGCTGTTCACGCAGCGCGTCTTGCCAACAAAATCGAATATACAGTTACCGTAGTAAAACCCCTGACATATAATTTGATCGATCCCGTTGTCGGCCAGCTGTATGATGAGGATGGGAAAAAGATTACCGTTACGGTGGATGTAGCTTTTTCGGCCAGTTTTAATTACTGGGACAATGAACACTCTGCAAACGGCGGCAATGAATGCCCGCCTTTGAGAGAAGTGGGTGCGTGGTATTACTATGATTATGACCTCTGGCAGGCGGGAGGCATTGCAACCCACAACGGCAGCGGCATGGATTTCAAGCTTGGCGGAAACGCGGAAGATGTAGATTCTCCGCTTGTTGCCCTGGAAATCACAAAGGTTATCATGGATACAGAGGGCAACCGTATTGAACTCAAAGAACCGGTTACCAATTATTTTGATATCTATGAGAATAAGACCGCAGATAGAAACGGCGTGGCAAACCTGCATGTAAATGGATATGGAGAGGCCGATCCGTTAGATGCAACAATATATAACGATTACACACCATGGCATACGAAGAGAGTGACGGTTGGCGAGAGCGGCTCGGCAATTGTCTTTGATTTCGATGCGACAGATGCCATGTATTACATCGTTGAAAAACATGACGAGGACTCCCTGCCGCAGACAGTCACAGATCAGAGCGGAGAGAAATATAATTATGTAAAAACATATATCGAGACGGAGTATGTCCGGCGCGGAAACCAATACGATAACAAAACCGCGTATCCGCACCCGGTTCATGTCTCTCAGGATTATACCGGCAGAACGGGAAGCTATGCCAGCATCCCCGAGGTTGCAGGCAATTTTATAGACCTGAATAACAATGCGGATAAAGAGGGATTCCTTGAGTTTTACGTCTACAATATATATGACAAAAATGATGAAACCGTAACGCTGCCGGTTTCCAAGACCTGGGCTGACTTTGCCTCCGCGGAGTATTCATGGACCGCTGTATTCCAGCTGCAGTATATCGAGAAAAAAATCAGCGGAGATGGTCCGGACACTTCTGTAACCGAATGGACAAACTATGTTCCCGAAAATATCCTGACCATCCATAAGGACACGGTGAACCAGGAGACCGTATTCTCGACATTCGGCGATCTGCCGAAGTATGTTGAGCGGAACGGCAACAGATATGAACGGCAGTATTCTGCGGAGGAGCTCTCCTTCACTGTCTGGAGAGGAAGCAGCACAGCCGGGCAGATGCTTTATAAATATGAGAATGGAGCGTATACATTCGGCGATGGTGTAGATGAATCGATCTACAAAGCTTTCTACGATCACGATGCAAACGAAAACTGGGACGGCGACTGGAATCTGCAGATCAGCAACAGCGCAGCGCAGAAGATCGAGCCGAGAACAATTGAGATCGGGCTGGAAAAGGAGTGGAAGCCGGAGATTCCCGATGATGCCTCTGCCACGTTCGTTCTGAGACGTTATGTCCAGACGGAGTATGCGGATTACAGCGGAAAGGCTGGTAATCCCACGATTACGGTCCAGCTGCAGGACAGAAGCGGAACTGTTTTAAGCAGCGTGGAGACTAAATCGGGTATGAACGTCTACGTGGATGCGACCTTTGCCCCGGATAAAACAGATACTCTGACATTCACCTGCAATGGACAGACCTATTCCGTACAGAATCAGAACGAAACAGGCTCAAAGGTGACGGTACGCAGTACCGCAATTCCCGTAACCGGATCAGAAGGACATCATGTTGTCATCACGCTCACGGACGGAGATCTGGAAAACCTGCGGGAAGGAAATACGTATGGTTTGAGGGTCACCGATCATCTGACGGGCACGGATCCTCAGCCAGATGCCAGTTTCACACCGATAACAGTTCAATTCCCAATTGAGGGGAAAACAGGCACTGAGGCCTGGCAGTACTTCTTTGAAAACCTGCTGGCGGAAGAGGGCGAGTGGAATGCAGACGGTACGCTGGCGAACTTCAATATCTACAGCTATTATCTGGAAGAGACCGCACAGAGTCCCTCTGAGGATTACCGCCTGAGCATCAAGGATTCAAACGGGAATGTCATCTCCAGCAGTAATCGCATTTATAATAACGACGATGTGACAGCTACCAATACGCACATCGGCGAGCATATCCATATTGAAAAACGCTGGTTCCGTCTTGTGGCGGATCAGATGCCCCCGATTGTTGTCAAGGTTACGGAGCGCGATAGCGGCGTAGTCATTACAAAGGATGCCTACGATGCAAATGGAAACATCGTAAAGTACAGTGAGACGTATGGCGGATACATTCTGGACCGGCATAACGGCTGGGCGATCGATCTCGATGGTTTGACTGCCAACACTATGAGAAAATATGAAGAGATTGGAATCATCATCGATGGCGATCACAGTAACGGATATGCGGACGGGCGTCTTGCCGATATCGGCATATTAAGGACCTGGGGATACGATCCGAAGCATTATTATTTCAATCAACAAGGTACTGCTCCGGATGAGTCAACTCATGATAATCTGGTAGCGATGATTACCGATAATGGGAATGTCACATCTGAAATTTCAGGGACCATGTTTATCTACAATGTTCCGGAAGACGCCCATTATCAGCTTGAAGTGCATAAGAAATGGTATTCGTTCAATGGGGAAACCGGATTGGCGGATATTACCTCGACTTACGGAGCTGCCGAAGGCAATGGCTTTATCATGCAGATCCAGCAAAGGGCACGCTGGAAGGATGGTGAAAACGAAGGCCAGATTGCATCAGACTGGGTTAACTACGGACAGTCTTTCGAAGTATATAAGGATCATAATACGGCGGTTGGATTTGAAGAAGTAATCCAGGGTCAGGAATGGCTTACGACGATTCAGCAGAGAAATGTTACCCGCTATGGCTATGCATACAATTCCTCAACTCATGAATATGATGTGGTGGAATACGAATACCGTCTTGTCGAGGTTGGGGTAATCGATGGTAATGATGGCCGTATCTGGTCCAAGAATACGGTAAGCAATACAGATCCCGCATCACAGGCAAATAATCATCGCTATGAGATCGAAAACTTTGAAGTCGGCAAGATCGAACTCCAGAAATACTGGAATCTCAAGGATCAGACAAAGAAAGCATCAGAAGTTTATTTCAAAATCTACAGCGACTGGTGGTTCAGTTCTTACAACGCGCAGCCGAATGCTGACGGATTATATGATGTTGCGGATATTATCGGAAGGGATATCAATGACTCGTCTTTAAGCGCGGAACAAAAAGCTGCTACACAGGCATATTGGCTTCGGAACGGCGTGACGGTCAAGCAGGTCGGCAGCCTCGGTTATGTATTTGCTGTCAGCGGACAGGGAGATGAATGGACCGGCGGTATTGTCAGAGGCCTTCCGCTCATACAGGCAAATCCAAACAGTGCCGGAGATCCTGCAAATAACAGCTATGGCGAGGTCCTGTATACGGTGGCCGAAGTTGGCGCCTGGTATAACGGCGGTCTGGTGAAAGTTGGGGACAGCTCCTGGCCTTATGTGGATCCTCTGTATTATCGCAATACCAGAAACCAGGGGCTGAACCGTGTCGACAACGGAGAGACTTTCCAGATCGATAATGGTACCGTTGATTACCAGAGCTTCTTCCGGGCAATCAACAGCGACATTCCAACCTGGAGGTTCCATGCGGACAAAACCTGGAAGACTGTGCCTGAGCAGGGGGCGAGTGTTGTGTTGGAGCTGCAGGCTCTGCGGCTGACGGATGATGTGCTGAATAGCCTGACGAAGACGGAAGAACAGCAAACCGAAGGAATCAAGGTATCTAATCTTACACAGGAGCAGATAAATAAGCTCGTTAACAATACAGGCGGCTGGTATACGGCAGAGATTGAAAACCCCTCAGTTGTACTTCCGAAAAACTGGGACTATGTCTCCATGCCGGAAACAACACCGGAAGAAATCGCCGAGAAAGCTGCAGCGGCGGCGAAAGCCTGGTCATTTGACTGGGCCGGTCTGCCGATGGTCTGGAGCAACAGCAGCGTGGAGAACCCGGAAGAATATGAGCTGCTCTACCGTATCGTGGAAACGAGCAGTCCCTCCTGGACAACCCATGCGATCAGTGACTTGACCATAGGGGAGAACTATGCCCTCAGCCAGACTGTGCGTAACGAGCCAAATGCAAGCATTGGTGATCTGACGATCACAAAAGTGTGGAAGAAAGGCGACGATCCTGCAGCATGGCCGGATGGTTATGTGATCAACTATAAGGTGATTCAGCATGCCTATCTCGCAACGGTTACACAGAGTGATGCCGGAGCAGGCGGAACGGCTGATGCAGGTGAAGGTGCTGAAACCAGTGAAGGACAGACAGCAACGGTTCTGACATATCATGCTGATATGACAAAGCCGCTCTTTGATGTGGATCCGTTCGTCGGATATACTTCGACATACGGCGAGAATCAGGCTGCAGAAAATGGAAAGATTACGAAAGAACAGAATCCGGTAACGCTGAATAATCTGCCGAAAGGGGCCATCTGGGCGGCACCCACAGACGAGGAAGAGATCACCGAAGAAATGACGGCGGCGGGAATCGTAGCTGGCAAGACCTATTCGATCGCCTATGCTTATGAAGTGGTTGAAACAGGTGTCACTTCCGGCACACAGACTCTGCCGTTTGCCGCAACGTCCGGAAGCGTGGATGTCAATTCGACGTCGGTAGGCACACTGGAGAATGACCTGACCGAGATCAAGGTGGAAAAGGTCTGGAGAGGATATACCGCGCAGACAGGCGATCAGGTCGGTGTCAAACTATACGTGTCCTCGACGGCTCCGGGTCAGACAGAAAAGATCAATGTCACGGTGAACACCAACTGGGCGAACGGTACCGTAGCGCCGGATGATCTGTCGATTCCGGTCACGATCACTGGCAAGGATCCCAGCGGTAAGGAAGTAGCTGCTCCGGTGACCTTTACCCTGACAAAAGGCCAGCAGTCGGTTACGACTCCTCTCGAAAAGTATTATGATGACAATGAGGGTCTGATAACCTATACAGTAAGCTTTGGTGAGCCCGTCGGTGAGGTTACAGGTGTTACGATAAGCGGAACAAATCCGGTCAGCGGAGCGGATGGCACCGTTACGTTCAATGCAACTGGTGTTGTTCCCCTGAACACAGGAAGTATCACCATTAAAAATGTGGACTTTAACGGGACGATTACGATTGCAGAGACAAATCCAAATGGCAATCCGATGGATTCGTGGTCTGGCAGCAGTATCGGGAAGGGCTCCAGCGTGACACTGACCGGACTGAAGCCCGGCGCAGAGTACTTCGTGAAGCTGTCCGGCTTCCAGGAGAATGGCGGCAACCCGGTCTCATCTTTCCCGTCGAATGTGAGACACGAGAACTGGAATGGTGATCAGGGCTACTGGATTACAGCGACGGAAACGGAAACGAGCATAACTTTGACATCATTGCCGAAACGTAATGTTCCTGTGATAATTACCTGGGATGATGAAGTTCCGGACGGGTCCACAATTGTTGTTAGTGTGAACAATGAGGAGATGACCTTAACAAAAATTAATGGATCTGATACCAGTACTGCAACGTTTGAAGACCTGTATCTATCCCGCAATTATGATGTCTCCTATACGCTAGGAGAAGGCCTGGAAGTGAGGAATCAAACCCAACAAGTAAGCGGGAGTACCGAGTCCATTACGGCAACGGTTGTAAAGCAACGATTGTCCAGCATCACGATTAATCTAGTGGCAATTGATAATAGATATGGAGATTATGGTTATTGGTATTTTAGCTTAGGCGAGTTCCACAATAACTCTTACAGTTTCAGAAAATCGTGGAATCCAAATCAATTTACCAATAATAATACAGACCGATCGGCAACAATTACTGATGTACCGAAGGGCACATATTATATGAATGGACAATATGGTAGTTCTGCTGATGGCTCATATACTATTTCTGCAATAGGAGGAACTGCTTCCAATAACAACGGAAATTGGACAATTACTGTTGACGATCAAGATATGGTGATTAATGTTACGCTTGGAAACGGAGCAGTTCCAACAGGCGTAACAAGCAGAAGCCTTATGGCGAATACCCGCCCGATGCTCAAAGCGGCAAGAGGCCTCCGTACTTTCGCAGCGCCTGCAACTAAGGCCTACACTGGCGAAGTGACTACAACGACGGTCACATTGCCGGATACATTACCGGCAAACCAAAATGCGGCTGTTGTGGGAAGAGCCGGTTTGCCCACAGATGCCGTGTGCTTGTCGGAGACGGAAATCATTCTGAGTCAGGCGGTGGATCCTACCACCGGAGGTGCCTGGTCACATTTGTGGAAAGATCTTCCCAAGACAGACGCCGAAGGGAACGAGCTGACTTACTACGTGGTAGAGACCAGCGCAAAAGTAAGCGGCAGTACTGTGAGAGCAACTTATACACGGACGCCGGCGACTGACACGGCGCCTGAGACGATCACCATCACCAATGAAGTAGAAAATGATCAGAAGTATGGTAGCCTGAAGGTTACCAAAGAGCTGACCGGTGTGACAACGGATTACTGGTGGACGAAGGGGTTCAAGTTTACCCTGAAGAGTACCACGACCGGGAAGTATCTGAATGCCACCACGCATGAGTGGCAGAGCGGTACTGACGGAGCAGAGTTTACCATCACGCCGAAGACAGCCTTCCGGTTTGATCATCTGCCTCTTGGCAACTATGTGATTACAGAGACAAGCACGGATGAGGAGCTTGCAATAACAGCTTATGAGTATGACTCCAAAAACAGTGTGAAGGGAACCAGTGCGGAGGGAATTGAAGTAACCGAGACCAATACTGCCGCCAATCCGGCGGTCTTCGGACTGGTGAACAAGTATACACCGAAAAAAACCAGTGTTGAGGTGACAAAAGCATGGGTGAACGCGGATGAAACGACAGCGCCCCCAGCCGGTTCGAAAGTGACATTCGAACTCTATCAGAGCGGGACGGAAACAGCTGTCGGCACAATCACTCTCGACGGAACGGTTGATGAAAACGGCGAAGCAACAGCATGGAAGGCAAGCTGGACCGATCTGCCAATGTATGATGCGGATGAAAATGAGTACACATACACGGTGAAAGAAGCGGTAAACAGCAGTGGTTACAGCTGGGGCGCCTACGTTGTAAGCTATCCGACCGACGGGATGACACATGAACAGAAGACTTCTGCTTCAAACGGCGAAACGATTACCAACACGGAGGAAACAACAGATCTCACAGTAGACAAAAAATGGTTTGCTGATGCAGCGGCAGCTGCGGCGGGAACTCCGGAGAAGGAGCCGACTCAGATAACGATCTACTATATGATCATGCAGAAGCTGGGTGATCAGAATGCAACGGTATACACATATAACGGCGCAGCGGTACAGAGTCTGACATATGATAGGACAACGAAAGACTGGACGGCCGTGAGACATGAAAACCTTCCGATTAAGGTGTATGCTGTAGATTCTGATAATCCTGAAAACTCGACTTGGCTTGATGCGACCTACTATGTAGTCGAGTGCGACAGTACAGGGAATCCGCTTGCCAATACGGATTATGATGTAGCTTACAAAAAGAACAGTGGGACTGCCAGCAGCGATGCATCAGCGGCGGCGATCTCAAGCGCTGACACTGTCAGAACCATCACGATCATCAACACAGACATGCTGATACCGATCAAGATCGTCAAGGTCGATGCGAAGACGAATGATCCTCTTGAGGCGATTCTCAAAATCACAAAGAAAAACAGTGGCGGGATTTATGAGATTTATTCCGGAACAAATGATGATGGGATCGACGAAGAAGGCAAATTTACTGTGAGCGCTGAAAACGGTATCACTTTCACGCTTCCCACGGGTGATTATAAGATTGAAGAAATCATCCCGCCTCCGGGCTATGTGATCGTCGCAGATTCTACTTTCTTCATCAAAGTGGAGAATGGAACTGTCAAGTACGTTGATTCGACGGGAACCGAGATCACTGATAGCAGTGATTTGCTTGTAAAGTGCACACAAAAGACGGATTCAAATCCCACTACATTCATCGTCGGAAACAACCCCGGCAAGGCTCTTCCTTCCACCGGAGGACCGGGAACAACACATCTTTATCTCTTCGGCATCCTTCTCACTGGTCTTGCCGGAGCAGGACTCGTGATGAGGCGGAGAAGGAGAGACACAGAGGCTGCGTAAGAACTTCGGTGCCGGGCATTTGGAGGTATACTTCAGTCATTACGGTTTCCGGCCTGTTGGCCGGTCTGTAAAGCAGACAATTACACAGGTTTCAAAGAAAGGCCGGTTCGCATCTGCGGGCCGGTCTTTTGATGGCAAGCAATTTATAAACGCAAGCCTCACTTGGGTTATCTTGTTATAAGATGGGATATTTCTCTTGAAACCAATTGTGAACTATGATAAAATCTCTAGTTTGATAAAACTAAATTATCATAGGCGTATGATGCCCTTTGACGGGACAGGGTCGATGATATTGTACCGGCTGCATTATAAGCAGGTCATTGAAAGCTGAGGAATGAGACAGGATCTGCGCAATCAGGTAAAAGAAATACAGAAACGGCATAAACAGCAGAGTAAACGCCGCAGGATCCGCAGTGCCCTGAGCATTGTGGTTGTGTTTTCTGTACTCTTTTCGCTGCTCCTGCCGGCATTTACCCTGGAAAAAAATGCCTATTGCGGCATGATTGAGCATACGCATACAGATGTGTGCTATCAGTATGTTCTGGATTGTCCCGTGACGGGAGAGGCCGGCACGGTGATTTCAGCAGAGGAATTTAAGAATCTTCCGGGTGCCGCCGAGGCAAAGGCAGCATTTGACAGTAAAGCAGCAGAAGAAGATGAAGAGGCAGCACAGGCGAATGCCGACGAGTTCACTGAGACGGAGTCAGAGTCAGAGGCCCCTGGTCATGAGGATATCATCATAAGCCCTGCTGATCTGGGTAATGGAGATGCCTTCGAGGCGCAGTTACCCGCGACCGCTTCGGACTATCCGAAAGCAAAAGATGAAACAGATATTTACGTAGCTTATGACCGTGCCGGCGACGGTCCGGAAAGCGCGGATGACATTGCCGAATCTGCAGAAATCGATTCTTTTGATGCAGCTGCAGATGACATATCTGACATCAGGACTGACAGTGCAGTCACAGAACCGGATGCCGGCACGGAAGGTACTGAAGTTACAACGGCAGGACCTGAGGCAACAGATGCTGAAGGAATGCAGATACCGACTGAAGCAACGGATATCGATGGGGCGCAGACTCTTTCTGAAGCAACGGATATCGAAGGGGCAAAGGCAGGTGCTGATGCTGTTGCTGCAGGCACCCACGTGCATACCGCTGCCTGCTACAGGAGGGTCCTGATCTGCGATCTCGAAGAGCATACGCATGATCTTTCCTGCTTTGTGGACAGGAATTCCGATACAGAAGGTCCCGAGGATATCGAAGCACTGTTCCCGACCTTTGAGGATGAGAAAGTAAAGGACAGCTACGAATACGCAGGAAAGCTTGCGGAGTTCCAGAAGGGATATCGGGAGAGCGTATCAAACTACATGGTCCTCATTGATGAGGAAGATAATGAGACACCCCAGGGCTATACCCGTTACGGCGACTGGGCAGGAGATGAGTACGCCGTCGACTGGAGCCCGCTGTTTGCTGCATTTACCGCAGAGTACGCGGGACTCGATATCCAAAGCTTCAATGCACTGGCAGGAAATCCTGCAGGTCACGAGGATGAGAGCAGAGACTATCTCGTGACGGCGTATGACTGGATGCAGGCGCTCCGTGACGTGGATCCCGCTCTCTATGAGGAGAATTCTTTGGGTTCCTTTGCAAGAGGGACCTTCATGCCTATCGGCTGGGTAGATGACATAGCCGATAACATTGATGACCCGGAAAACGGTGATGCAGGAGCCGATCTCGTTGCAGATCTCGGCGGCCGTATCAGCCTTGTAAGAGATGTAGAAAACTACATCGGCTTAAACTATGCGGATTACCTCGAAGAGGATGAGGAAGGCAATGAAGTCTTAAGTCAGGAATACAATGACGAAGGACATCCGGCAGCACCTGCTGTGGGCGAGCTCGTATTTCTGGACCTCGATGAGGACACCTATGCGGATCATGTCGGTATCATTACTGCGGTGAACTTAAGAAAGAATCGCATGAGCGTAATGGTCGGAGATATCGACGACCGCGTAAAGGAAGAAAAGTACAGCTTTGATGATATGGCTGTGCTTGGGTATGTGCGCCTTCCGGAGACTGCGGAAGCCATTCAGCGAAATATTGAAGTAAACGGTGACTCTGAATCCGAAGCAGAATCTGGAGACTTCAGCGAGATCGAACTCGAATCCGAGGCGGATGAAGAGGAGACTGCAGAGTCAGAGGTTGAACTGGAGAAGGTTCACGAGCCGTATATCAACGGCACTTTAAGCTATGGTCCTGAGGAAGCAGAGGCTGCAGGTTATGATCCGGCCGCGATAGACTATGAGATCACTCTCACACTTGACGAAAGCGCCAGGATCCCTGAAGATGCTAAGCTTCATGTTGAGGAGATTACAGAAGGAAGTCCGGAGTATCAGGCTTATTATGATGACGCTCTGGCTGCAGGCGGCAAAGACACAGAGATCAGCTTTGCGCGCTTCTTTGACATCAGCTTCCTGCTGGATGGAGAGAAAATCGAGCCGGCAGCACCGGTTGCAGTAAGCATCAGCTATGATGACAATGTCGAGATCCCGGAGGAAGGATACCGAAAGGCAGTCCACTTCACCAGTGACGGCGATATCGAGGTCTTAAGCATAGCCGGCGAGGACGAGGCTTACGGAGAAGACTACGCCGAGGCTGAGTATACTGCAACAAACGCTATAGATACCGGCAATATGTCTGCAGATACCACTGTTTCTGACGGCACCACTGCTTATGCAGAGGAAAACAAATCTGTACAGGCAGATACATCTACTGTCGATGAGCTCTCTCAGACTTCAAAGGATAGAAAAGCCTTCACACAAGGTTACAGCAGCTCTGACTTTAACAAGGACGAGGCATTTGCAGCAGCTAAGGAGCATGAGGACGAGGGCGGCCTGATCGGCGGTATAAAGAAGTTAGGCCGCGGTCTTCGCAAACTCCTGATCAAGGATACCCTGGATCTTGAGAGTGAACTGGGTACGGAGGAAGATTCCGGCGAGCAGACAGAAGAGCAAAAGGAAGCTGCTTCTTCCGGTGCCGGCATCGGACAATCAGACCTTTCCTCCTACAATTCAGAAAATGGCAAAGATGCGGCAATCAATGATGCGGCGTCTGATCAGAATACAGATAATTCCCGCAAAGCATCCCGAAAGTCCGTCAAGGAGACTTCCCACAGGAGTACGGACAGACACACCTTCTCCTTCGTGCAGGACAGCTTCTCCGTGACCGGTACGGTCGTGTATACTGCGGAGATCCTGTATCGAAGCGAGAGCGGAGAGAACTGGAAGATCAGCGTTTCCTGGAACCCGGATACAGGAATTCCGAAAGATGCTGAGCTGGTAGTTGAGGAGATCCTCCCGGGCAAAAACGGTGATTTTGAAGCGGGGCAGAACGAGACAGGTACATCCTCCGTGTATGGCAGGAGCTACGAGGAGTATGTGACATACACAGAGAATGTGCTTGGGATGGAAGAAGGCAGCACGGGATATATCCGGTTGTTTGATATTAAGATCGTGGATAAGGACGATCATAGTGTGAAGTACCAGCCGAAGGAGGGTACTGTTGTTGACGTGCGGATCGAGCTGGCAGACGCTGAGGATGGGAAAGATCTGAGCGTGGTTCATTTTGCAGACGGAAGTGAGGAAGGGGACGTCGTAGAAAGCAGTACGGAGTCTGCGGAGAACGGGCAGGCGGTGACCTTTGCAGCGGAGAGCTTCTCTGTTTATGGAATTGTGGATCTGGAACCGGCGGAAACGGCTTCGTCAGTGGATGAGCTTTCTGGGAACAGCTATTTTGTGTCCCTGATCGATGGCAATAATCAGTATTACTATGCGGATCCCCTGACGTTGGTGGGCAGCGCATGGAAGTTCCAGAGAGCGACGACCCTTGATAATGCAGCCAGGTTCTATTTCGAAGAGACGCAAGCGGATGAACAGGGCAATCGTTTCCTCATTTATATCCTGGACGAGGAGGGAAACAAATCGTACGTCAACCTGCATATTGAAACTAACAATCTGAGATATTTCGAGCTTGGAGTTAATGCTGAAACGGCAACAAAATATACAGTTGACAGCCATACGACGGGTTCACCCGAGACCTTTGTGATCTATCACAAAAAGGGAAACAAGGAGTTCTATTATTGGAATCGGAATGGTAATTATTTCGAGCTGGCGAAAGGCACAGGCACTGCTGCGCCGAAGAATAATAATACGAAGCTCGTCCTGACCAAAATCGGCTCCGATGACAGCACCCCTTCAGATCCTTATGGCATCGATGGCCAGTCGCTCGGTATTCTCTGGAACGTTAACGACACATCCGGTTCAGCGATGATGTCGACCAGTGGTACGGCAAATTCCCAGATAACCCCTTCTGATGGAAGTGCAAAGGTAACTGAGTCAATAAATGTCCTGAAGAACAAGTCCACCACGGTCAAGATCGACCCGATCAGCCGGACAGACCGCGTTTTCGTGGCCCAGAACAGCGACATATCCATGTGGACGTTCACCTGTTGCGGACCTGCCGAGTACTACATCACGACGGTGGTAAACGGGCAGTTGAAATACGTACGTTTCGACGAGTCGCAGACCGTGGGAAATGGTGATAAGGGCATTTCGCTGGTGGACACGCCGGACGAGCGGTGCAGGATCACCATCACGGAAGGAACCGGTTCTTACAGCGGAAAGTATAAGTTCAGCAGCAATGGCAGAACACTGTATAACAATAACGGGAACTTCTTTACCAAAGCAGATACTCAGAATGACCAGTATGTTTTTATGTATTTCGCCGAGCAGTCAAATCTGAACGATGACGACTTTGTGGTATATACCGCGAAGAAGGTGAGCGTGTCCGGCCCTGTGAATGAAGACGGTACTATTGATTATGAAGTGAAGGACGGTGAACAGATCGTTCTCTATACCCGTATCTGGAACGATAAGACCCTGGAGTATGAATATTACGCGATTGATTATGATGGCATGCTGGTTAGAGCATACATGAGCGGTGATAACATTTCCTGGGTTGGCAGCAAGGTCAACACCATGCTGTGGGATTTCACCGAGTATCATACCATCGATGCAGACGGGAATGAAACGGAAGAGCCAAATTACTACTACGAGCTGCAGAACAGCTACTCCGGGAAGTACATGGCTCCACAGGTATCAGGTGAGGGATTCCTGTCTGACAGTCCTATCGGTATCAACCTGAACGGACGGCGGTATAACGAGTATTACAGCACGATCCTGGCATGGGATACCCCTTACTATGATTATGCTATGCTCATGGTTCCAGAGAAGAAATACCAGCTTGATGCGGCGCCGATCGCACTGGCAAATGATCCGACCATTACGAAGGATTTCTATTTTGCGGTCATGAGCAATGAAGAAGCATCCGGGCAGCTGTCAACAGTACAGACAGTTGATCATACTGGTTATGTCACAGTTAAAATGATCAACTACCCGGGCGGCTCACAATCCACTGCAAGTGGTAATTACCACAATATGATCCAGACGAATGTATTAGGCGCAACAAGCAAGAACGGAAGTGTGGTTTATTCAGATCTTCTTAAAAAGAACCTAAGCAGTAATGGCTATCCGGATGTTGCTTACACGGGGTATACGAATCATAACCTCAGCGAGTTATATACGGATTGTAAAGATTTGTCCGGCAACTCTGTAGCTGAAACGACAGTCAATCATACCTTCCTTGCCAGCACCTACAGTGAGACGGGATATTTTGAGTATGACAGTACTCAGAACTTTGCCCATCTTGTTGTGAGCGAAGACGACATCTGGTACGGCCAGCCGATGCCGGGTGGCGGGACATATGGAATTGGCGATTTTGTGGTATACAACCAGCTCGCAACAAGTTCTGACAGTTATCAAAACTACAGGAATCATGGACAGTTTTTCCCGTTCAACGATCTCGCAACAAAAGTTACAGTGGATGAGGATGGTTATATTACCGACTTCACGCCGAAATATGCGTATCACAATTCACAGTTTAACACGCATGATATTAAAGGAAATCCGCTTTCCTCGCTGGATCCACGCTATGGAGAAAAACTGTATTCGATTACAAACAACAAGAGCACAAAAAAGGATCCTTATATTGACCATTATTTCGGCATGGAAATGGATGCCAACTTCATGCAGAGTGAGAACGGACTGGATGCCTGGGATCACGACTTGATTTTCGAGTTCTCCGGGGATGATGACTTTTGGCTGTATGTTGATGGCAAGCTCGTGCTGGACCTGGGCGGCGTACATTCTGCCTGTGACGGTAGCGTCAATTTCCGGACAGGAGATGTCAATGTAAATGGAAGGAAAACAAACCTCAGGGCATTGTACAAAGAAGCTTATTTAGAAGAGCATCCCGAGGCTTCTGACACGGAGGTCAACGATTACCTGGACGGCTTCTTCAAGGATGGAGGAACTGTCTTCAAGGACTACTCGGGCCATACTATGAAGATGTTTTACATGGAGCGAGGCGCAGGTGCTTCTAATCTGCATATGCGCTTCAACCTGGCGCCGTATGTGAACGGGGAAGTTCAACTGGAAAAGGAAGTCAGCGGATCTGATACGGTGAGCGAGGCGTTCCCATTCCAAATCTGGTACAAAGATACAATAAGTGGGCAGTATGTCCAGGCTAAGAGAGGAACTGAGACAGAGCCATACGCTTATGACCCATCTGTACTAGATTTGGCTACGAGCGATCCTGTCCCATATCAGGCAGAATATAGTGTGAATGGGGTAAGCTATCAGGGCGTTTATCTTCTCGTTCCGGGGCAGACAGCGTCGATTCGGCTTCCTACAGAAGATACGGAATACTACTTCAAGGAATGCGGTATCAATACCAACACCTATGACCAAGTGTCGGCGAACGGAATGGTGCTTGATGGAACAGCTGTAGGCTCTGACGACCTGAAGGATTACCAGATCGCCGAGGATACCGTTTCCGGGCGCAAGAAGGTCATCTACAACAACCATGTTTCCGACAGTGCCTTGAAGATGCTGACTGTGACAAAGCGCCTATGGCGGAACTACGATATGACCGATGAGATTTACAGCGGTACAGGGGCCGATGCGGACAATACCGAGTTCCACTTCCGAATCTATATCGGCCCCGGCACAGACAAGATGGTGGACGGCGTTGGCTATGCTGTATACAACACCGGCAAGTATTACGTGAAGAACAGTGCTGACGAATACTGCATCTGGCAGGATGGCGGGTTCGTTTCCACCGGAAAGACCGTTTTCGCGGACCTGAGTACCCAGAAGCCTGCGGGTGAGTGGAAGAGCGAAGCGGATAAAGCGACTTTCTACACCTCACCCGGCGGCATGGCAGATAACATCAAAACCGGCTACAGCATCGAGATACCCGACCTTATGGCGGGAACCCTGTATTACATCGAAGAACGCGCAGAGGAAACACCCTCGGGATATAACCTGATCGGATACACCACGACGGAAGGCGCCTATTCAGCTGAGACACAAGGCACTACGGAAAACAGCGGCACGATTGGGGCCGCAGATGAAAACAGGACGGTTTCAGTGCACAACCAGCACGGATATGGTCTGGCTGCGGACAAGGTTTGGTCTGACGCCCCTTTCATGGCCTCCCACGACGATATCTACTTCGGTGTGTACCTGAATGGAGAGTTGCTTGACGGGACTGTGCGCCAACTTCATTACCCGGCGACATCCATCAACTGGTTCTTCCCAGAGCTAGCGGTTAACAAGACGCTGAATGATTATCAGGTTTATGAGCTGGAGCTGACACCGAATGCAGACGGGAGTATCAGCGTAGATCCAGACACTGGCGTTGTGAGCGGAAGTTATACTGTTATAACGAAAGAAGAGAATGAGTCTATCAATGTCGGTGGCATATCGAATGAGCACGGGTATTCCGTTAGCTATTCCTATACTGTCAGCTACGACAGGCAGAAGCTTTCACCGCAGGATATAGCGAACAAGGTTCATTCGCGGACGGATACCATCTCAAACTCCAGACCGGGAATCAAATTTGTGAAGACTGATCTTGGAGGGAACCCCTTAGCAGGCGCGAAGTTTGTTCTGACGGATGAAAGTGGGACGGTCAGGAAGACCTTCACATCCTCCGAAGACGGTCTAATCGTGGTTGCCTATCTGGAAAACGATAAGGTCTATACACTGACAGAAACAGCTGCCCCCTATGGCTATCAGACACTGGTTTCTTCCATCACTATTAAGAAGTGTGTTGAAAACGGCGTGACAAAAGTTTATGTGAACAATGAATACGTGAATGGCGCGGTGACAGATACGGATGGAACAGAACTTTATAAGGTTGTACAGGTGGATGATCCGACTGCGGATAATATGCCCACAATCACGATCCGGAATAAGGATTATACACTGAAGGCTGTGAAGGTAGACGCGTATTCAAACGAACCAATGAAGGACGTGAAGTTCGCATTATACAAAGAAGTGTATGAGACCATAGGCGGCGTCCCCGATCACGATTACCCTATGCCGGACTATAATCCTATGGACGGATATGAAAGCCTGACAACGGATGCGGACGGTGTAATTCCTGGGATATTCATGAAGAATTACCAAACGCCCGGCGGACTGACAGCGGGAACATACTACCTGCGTGAAGAAACACCATCCGGTTATAATTCTCTGGGTTCTGATATTAGAATTACAATCTCGGATACGGGAGTGGTGACGCTTCAAAGCGCAACTCGTCCGGCACAGTCTGGACACTGGACATTCGGTGATGTTTCAGAGAGTATAGCGACAGTGGCATATAGTGAAGGAATCATGCTGATCACGGTAAAGAACACCCCGAAGGATCCGGTCCGCATTAAAAAGCTGGAGGTGGGAACCACGGATAAGGTTCTTGAGGGAGTCGGATTTGCGTTGTATAAGATCGGACAGATCGGGGATGATGGTCTCCCGAGAAGCGGAGAGGAATCGGTCAAATCTGATAGTACAGATAAAGACGGCATTCTGCTGCTGGGCGGCCTGGAAGAGAACACATCGTATTATCTGTATGAGACGCAGGCTCTTCCGGGATATAACATGCTCACCGCTCCAGTGGTGATCACAACAGCTGGTCCGAATACGATCAATGCTTCTTTGAATGGCACCCCGCTGAATTGCCAAAGAGTAACGGATACAAACGGAAACTATGTCTGGGAGATCACGGTTTATAATTCCACCGGTTACGAACTCCCCTCCACCGGCGGCTCCGGCACCAATTTCATCTACTTTCTCGGCATCATGCTCACAGGCATCGCTGGAACAGGGCTTGTGATGAGGAAGAGGAAAGCGGCGTAATACCGGCACACTGCTCTTCACAATCCTTGGCAGCATTCTAATCCTTAGAGCGGGAGTTCTGCTATGGAGAAGTCCACACGCTACCTTGCCTTGCATCCTGTCTCCTTTGCCAGTTTAATACTGGTGGAGGAGGAAATGAGGCGCGACGGGAGAAAAAATGAACTAAAAAAGAAAACACAGGCTGTGAGAGATGACTTGATCGGCCTGTGTTTATCTTAACACTCCGAACTTTACTGAATTAACGCGGTAAATGTATAAAATGAACGGATGGAAAAAATTGCCTGAGCGGGGAATGACTGTAACGGTTTTGTATCCATAGATGTGCTAAGATAAGCATTAAGAAGGCGGAAGCCTTCTGAAAACCCATGGAAACACCATAATTGTATCCTTAAGGATCAGAAAAGACAAAATAAGTACAATACAATTGCCATAAACGGCACGGTTGCATTGAAACATTATATCTTGTGATGTATCATATAATAAGGTATCTGTCTTTATATTAACAATCTTTGGCAACAATCTATAACATTACTCTCACTACGGAAACCAAAACTGAATAGTCTTATTGCAGATAATTGATCTGCCTGATTTATAACTACATTGTCTTGTATTCATATATGAAAGGATGTCAGATATGAAGGAGAGACTGCAGGATAGAGTAACGGAAATACTGGTTCAACGGAAAGAAAACCGCAGAAAACTGCGGCTGAGAAGCGTGCTTGCGCTCTCAGCTTCTTTTGTTGTGCTTTATGGACTGCTGCTTCCGGCATTCACGCTGGAAAAGCCCGTCTTTTGCGGGTATGAGGCGCATGTTCATACGGATGATTGTTATGAGTATTATCTCGCCTGTCCGGTGACGGGGGAGAAGCAGGGACCGCTTACCGCAGAGGAGCTGCAGCAGCTGATCGCGTCGGGCATCCGGCTCTCGGATATCCCGGTTGCAGGAGCGGAGTCCACGTCAGAGGATGATCTCTACCGCCCGGTGCAGGGGTCTCATGTCCACACCGGCCAGGGCGGGTCCTCGGATGATCAGGGATATGCCACTTCCGGAGGAAATTACTCCGGTACCGGGGACCTCATAGTCTCTGAAGCAGAGAAACCTTCAAAGAGCCAAATGCCCGCAGCAGCGGACGGGGAAGGTGTAACAGCGACCCCGTCTGATTATGATCCTTATGACAATGAGGACGATTCTGCCTATACATCTTCTGGTACCGGAGTTACATCCTATGCTGTAGCCGGAAGCGGCGGAAGTGTTGATATGGCTGTGAATGCAGGAGGACAAAGTGTTGTCCTTCTGGATGACTATGCCTATGCTGCGTTAGACGAAGAGAATCCTGATGGGCCTGCAGCCGGACCGGGAGGCTCTGGAGACACTGAATATATGGATACTACCGGAGACGAAGACCTGCAGGAAGCAGCCGATGGCGGAGATGACAGCACATATGCGGTTGTGAGCAATGGAGAATTTGCAAAGGTAAAAGCCGAGGAACTTGGTGAGAGCACAGACTCTATTGATTATACGGCTGGATCAGTCAATTCTGATGTTACTGAAAATGCAATTTCCGGCACGGAGAGCATAAATAGTTCCGGGCTGGTTGAGGAAGCTTCAGCAAATGCTGAAGGTGAGGAAGTTACAGTAGGAGCTGAAGGTGCAGAGGGAGCTGTTGGCACAGCAGAAACGGAAGACACAGAAGGTTTAGAAGGTGTAGACGGCCCGGCAGGTACCGAAGACCCGGCAAGCCCTGAAAGCATAGAAAGCCTTGGAGGTACGGATGCTGCGGCAAATGCTGCCGATGGTGCATCTCCGGAATCGGCTGTGATATCAGATCCGGAATTGGCTCCGATACCGTCTGCAGAAAATCTTCTTCCGGTCGAGGGCACCCATGTTCACACGGCAGCATGCTATGTGAAGGTGGCAGTCTGCGGTCATGAGGAGCATGAGCACAGCCTGGCATGCTTCGCAGACCCGGAAGCGGATGTGGAGAATCTGGGTCTCATTGAGGATCTCTTCCCGACCTTTGAAGAGGAAAAGGTAAGAGACAGCTACGAGTACGCAGCAAAGCTCGCCGAGTTCCAGACAGGATATCTCGAGAGCAAAGACAACTACATGATCTATGTGGATGAGGACGGCGCAGAAACGCAGCAGGGCTATACCCGCTACGGAGACTGGGCAGGGGACCCGTATGCCCTGGAGTGGAATGCCTTGTTCGCAGCCTTTACGGCTGAGTATGCCGGCCTTGATAACGAGGTTTATAACAGCCTCGCACAGAATCCCGCAGGCCATGACGCAGAAGAGAAAGATTACCTGGTAAGTGTCGGAGACTGGATGCAGTCCTTAAGAGACGCATCTTTAGAGGAACCGGAGATCCCTGAGTATCTCGGCGATTCTTATATCGGTACGGATGTGATCCCACAGATCAGGGATGCTGCCTTGGCTTATCTTGATGCGGGCAACTTCGATGCCCTGGAGTCGGTTCCGTCGGACCCGGCTCTTAAGAGCATGCTGATCCGTGCGATGAGCGCAGGACACAGATATGGAGAGAACAGCTTCCGTGATGTGGAAGGCTATATCGACCTGAACTTTGCGGACTACCTCCTGGAAAATGACGAGCAGAGCGGAAGTATCGGAGGAAGCAAGAATACTTATAGTTCTGAATATCTGAGCCTGCAGTATTATGCGGACGGACATCCGGCAGCCCCTGCTGTGGGTGAACTGGTGTTCCTGGATCTCGATGGGAATAGCTATACCGATCATGTCGGCATCATCACGGCGGTCAATTTCCGAAAGGGCCGGATGACCGTGGTGCTGGGCGACATGGACGGAAGGGTAAAGGAAGAGAAGTTCGAGTTTGACCAGATGGAAGTCCTGGGCTATGCCTCCCTTCCGGAGACGGAGGAAGCAGTCAGAAGGAACATCGAAGTTCTCAGTCTCTATAACCCTGCAGCACTTCCGGGGTTCGGCGAGATCGAGCTGGAATCCGAAGCTGATGCAGAAGGAGAAACAGAGGAGACCGGAGAGTCCGAGGTCGCAATCGAGGAGATCTATGGCCCGTATTTCAGCGGTTACTTAAGCTATGGCAAGGAAGAGGCCGAAGCGGCAGGCTTTGACCCTGATACTATTGACTATGAGATCACTCTGTCCATCGGAGAGGATGCCTGCATCCCGGAGGATGCTGTACTTTCGGTAGAGGAAATCACGGAAGGCAGCCCTGAGTATGACTTTTATGTGAGCAGATCTCTCGAGGCAATCGGCAACGTTACGAATGCATTCAGCATTGCCCGCTTCTTTGACATAACATTTACTCTCGGTGGTGAGGAGATCGAACCCAAGGCTCC
>Ga0256404_1005649_pt1 | contig 21831 bp, 19 predicted proteins | sample RumenRJG_01DNA_FD_185990 | JGI IMG/M metagenome (GOLD analysis project Ga0256404, IMG submission 185990) | Bovine rumen microbial communities from Lethbridge, Alberta, Canada - RJG_01 | ecosystem: Host-associated > Mammals > Digestive system > Stomach > Rumen | place: Canada: Alberta | collected...
TGTCCGTTACCGCGGAGAGACTGCCGGACGGCTCCTGGCAGGGCTGTGTCGAAATGCCTCGCCCGTTGTCTGTGAGAAAAGAATGCTTCCCGGACGGAAGCGAACGACCGGTGATTCGCTTCCCGGGGATCACCCATGTGGTGCTGGAAACCGAGATGGTGCAGACAGAGGCCGAGAGACTGGCACCGGTCTGGTGCAGGGAACTGGAGAGCGAAGCGCTGGGCCTCATGTTTCTGGATCGGGAGCGGGGCGTTCTGAAGCCCCTGGTCTATGTCCCCTCTGCGGACACCCTGTTCTGGGAGTCCTCCTGTGCCAGCGGCACCACCGCGGTGGGCGCTTATCTGGCGGCGGAATCCGGTATGGCGGTCCGCGCGCCGCTGAAGCAGCCGGGGGGCACGCTGGAGATCGAAGCGGATCCGGATGGAAAGCTCCTCCTGAAGGGCAGCGTAAGACTGGTCCGTCAGGTGAGCGGCGTGCGGCCGGAAGGATAATCAAGCCGACGGAGTCGGCTCCGTACAGAATATCGCCCCTCTGCGCCAAAGGAAGATGACGCAGAGGGGCGATGGTTTTACAGATCTGCTGGTTCTCGGCAGCTTCCGGGTCAGCTCTCTGCCCCGGCTCCGGTCCGAAGGGCGAGGAGCTCTTCCGGTGTGAAGACATACTGCTTGCCGCAAAACTGGCAGGTGACTTCGGTGGGCGTCCCTTCGGAGGCCAGCTCCTGCAGGGTCTCGTCGCCGGAGCTCTGCAGGGCTGATTCGATGCGCTCCCGGCTGCAGTAGCAGCGGTAGCTTACCTCATCCCGCGCCAGAATCTCCGGCTCCAGACCGCGGAGCACCTGATGCAGCACTTCTTCAGCCCCATCCTCATTCAGGATCGTCGTGAGCTGATCCATCATGAAGATGTTGTCCTCAATCTTCTGGATGAGTTCCTCCGGCGCGCCGGGGAGCAACTGCACCAGGAACCCGCCCGCGGCGAGAATATGCTTGTCCGTTCCGACCAGAACGCCGAGACCGCAGGCCGAGGGGACCTGCTCGCTCTCTACCAGATAGGCGGTGAGATCCTCCGCAACCTCGCCGGAGATGAGCTCGACGCTGCCGATATATGGCTCGCGCAGGCCGAGATCTCTGCTGACGGTCAGGGTGCCGTCACGACCGATCAGACCGCCGACATCCAGCTTCCCGTCGGCTCTTGTCGGGAGATCCGCCGCCGGCTCATCCACATAGCCGCGGACATTTCCGGCGCTGTCGGAGACGGCCACGACATTTCCCACCGGGCCGCCGCCGCTGAGGCGCAGCGTGAGGGTATCCTTTTCGCCCTTCATGGCGTTGCCGAGCAGGGAGGCCCCGAGAAGCGCCCTGCCGAGAGCCGCAGAGGCTGTCGGGCTGAGCCCGTGGACGGTTCTGGCTTCTTCTACCATTTCAGGTGCGGAGATCACCGCGATCTTGATCATGTCGTCTGCGGCGACCGCACGTATAATCTGTCCCATTTTCAGATACGATCCTTTCCGCTCCGGGCTGCCCCGGAGATTCTGTCCGTTATCATACTCCCTCATCGGGCCGCACGTCAAGAGCGTGGGAAACAAGGCTTCGGACGATTCCGCTCAGGAGGGGTCAGCGCGCCTGCGCCGAGGGAGAAGCACAACGGCGGCTACGCCCAGACCGATCACAAGAGAAACACAAAGCACGATGACCACGCGGACATGGGATGCGGTTTTCGCACTCTGGATCTGCGCGTTCATCCTTGAAAAGGTCCCGGAGGCGGCGTCGTAATAAAGCCCGCCGGACAGATCTGTTTTTCCACGGGAGACAATGCCGTCCGCTTTGGCTGTGGGGATCATTCTGGCCAGGGATCCGCGGCTCTGAATGGAAAGCTGGGGAAGGGCTTTGTTGATCACCACAAGCGAGGCGCTCTCCTCACCAAAAAGCGCATCCAGCTTTTCATCGGCCTTTGTCCGGACCTCGGAGGCTTCTCCCCTCATGGACCAGAAGGCAATGCTGCCGTATTCCGTCATGGGGCTCATGTCTTCCAGGAGCTTGCGTTCTTCTGACGAGGTCAGCAGATCGATATCGTCCTCAATCACGACGCGAAAGCCGGTTTTGGAGTTTTTCCAGGTCAGACCGTTTTCGGTGATGCTGCCGAAGTTCGGCATGTTGAGATAGGGGTCAAAACTGTCCTTCGGTGCGGCATAACAGAAGCACTTCAGCTGCGGCAGAACCAGAAGAACAAGCAGAAACAGGGCCAGGACACGGCGCAGGGGTCGTTCCGACATTGTTATCGTCTCCTTTCCGCTCAGATGCGGGCCCGCTCCGAAAGGGAGAGAGGACCGCTTTCGCCGTTATTCTACCCTCCGGCGAGGGAAAAAGCAATCGAAGGAATCTGAATAATTCTGAAGAGAAATGCAGCACGGACAAAATATTGAAAATAAAGCTTTACTTTTCAGACACATGCGCGTATAATTGCATACAATTACACAATCATAGCAAAACACGCGTGCGCTAAAGCACAGCGAGGAGGAACCCAATGCTGGAACTGTCTACCAAAACCAATCTGCTCGAAGAGAACGATTACCGCTATTCTCTGCAGGATGTCAAAGACCCGGTTCTGTACCGGGATGTCTATAATTACGAAGAGATCCCCAAGGTCGCCTTCAACCACCGGCGCGTGCCGATTTCGATGCCGGAGGATATCTGGATCACGGATACATCCTTCCGTGACGGGCAGCAGGCCTTTCATCCCTATACACCGGAGCAGATCGAGACGCTCTTCAAGCTGATGTCGAAGCTCGGCGGTCCCTATGGGATCATCCGTCAGACGGAATTTTTCATCTATTCCAAGAAAGACCGCGAGGCCATCGAGCGCTGCCGCAGTCTGGGACTGAAGTTCCCGGAGATCACCACCTGGATCCGCGCCAGCCGGGAAGATTTCAAGGCCGTCAAGGATCTGGGCATCCGGGAGACCGGCATTCTGGTCTCCTGCAGCGACTATCACATCTTCAAGAAATTGAAAAAGACCCGCCGGGAAGCCATGGAGATGTACCTTGCGACCGTGAAGGACGCGTTTGAGGCCGGCGTCATGCCGCGCTGCCACCTGGAGGATGTCACGAGGGCGGACTTCTACGGCTTTGTGGTGCCCTTTGTCAATGAGCTGATGAAGCTTTCGGATGAGGCGGGGATCCCGGTGCGCATCCGGGCCTGCGACACGATGGGCTATGGCGTGCCGTACACCGAGGTCGCGCTGCCGCGCAGCGTCCCCGGCATCGTCTACGGCCTGCAGCACTACTCCGGCGTGCAGAGCGAGTATCTGGAATGGCACGGCCATAACGACTTCTATAAGGCTGTCTCGAACGCCGCGACGGCCTGGCTCTACGGCGCCAGCGGCGTCAACTGCACCCTGCTCGGCATCGGCGAGCGCACCGGGAATGTCCCCCTGGAGGCGATGGTGATGGAATACGCCTCTCTGCGCGGCTCCCTGGACGGCATGGACCCGACGGTCATCACCGAGATCGCCGATTACTACAAGAACGAGATCGGCTACAGCATTCCGCCCATGACCCCCTTCGTGGGGCGCAACTTCAACGTCACCCGCGCCGGCATCCACGCCGATGGGCTGTTGAAGGACGAGGAGATCTATAACATCTTCGACACGGATAAGATCCTGAAGCGCCCGGCCTCCGTCGCGGTCGGCAAGAACTCGGGCCTTGCGGGCATCGCCTACTGGGTGAACCAGAACTACGGCCTGACCGGCGCGATGGAACTGAACAAGCAGAGCCCGCTGGTGGTCAAGCTGAAGGAATGGGTGGACAGCCAGTATGAGGACGGGCGCACGGCCTCCCTGTCCAACGAAGAGCTGGAAGGGAAAATCAGTGAGCTCTCCGGCGGCGTCCTGAAGTGCATTCATTGATGATTAAGACGATACGGAGATTGAAAAAATCGTATCTCTCGTTTCCTCGATTCGAAACCCAACGGAGTGGTTTTGAATCGAAACGCGACGAGCATCGGAGTGAGCGAGCTTTCGTCACGCTTGACGGAAGCGAGACGATACGGAGATTGTGAGGAGCTAATGGAACACAGAAGCATTTCAATTGCGGATCAGATTTTTGACCAGCTGGAGCGAGACATTCTCGCCGGGAAGTACGCCCGCGGCGAGGTGATCAGCGAACTCGGCCTCTCCAAGCAGCTCGGGGTCAGCCGCACCCCCATCCGCGAGGCGATCCGGCGACTGGAGCAGGAGGACTTCCTGGAAGAGAGCGGCCGCGGCGCGGTGGTTGTCGGCATCAGCCGGGAAGACATGGAGGACATGTACGAGATCCGGGCCCAGATCGAAGGCCTTGCCGCGCGGCGGGCCGCGCTGAATATCAGCGACGAGGAGCTTCGCGCCATGCGGGACGTGCTGGATCTGCAGCGCTTCTACGTCGAGAAAAACGGAGAGAACAGTTCCGATCAGATCAAGAACCAGGACTCGGAATTCCACCGGCTCTTTTACCGCAGCTCCGGGAGCAAGTCCTACTATAACACGCTCTTTGCCCTTCACAAGCGGATGACAAAGTTCCGCAAGGCCTCCGTCTCCAAACAGAGCCGCGCCATGCAGTCACACCAGGAACACGAGGCGATCTTCGCGGCCCTCGAAGCCCGCGATCCGGACGCGGCGGAGAAAGCGGCGCTTGCGCATGTACAGAACGCAAGAGCACGGATGCAGAGCATGATGGAGGGCTGAGGAATGGAGAACGAAATCAGAGAAGCTGTCGCGAAGTTTGAGTCGCTGCTGCGGCAGCAACTGGAGCGCCAGGAGCGGATGGAGCAGGCGGCGCCGGAGAAGGACTTCGCGGGGATGAAGACCATTACCGTCGGACTCATCGACGGCGACGGGATCGGCCCCATCATCATGAAGCAGGCGGAGCGTGTGCTCGAAAAGCTTCTCGCCGACGACATCGCATCCGGCCGCGTGGTGCTGAAGAAGATCGAGGGACTCACCATCGAGAACCGTCTCGCCCTGGGCAAGGCGGTACCGGATGAGGTGCTCGCGGCGATTAAGACCTGCGACGTCCTGCTCAAGGGACCCACCACCACACCGAAGGGCGGCACGATGGAGAGCGCCAATGTGACCCTGCGGCGGGAACTTGACCTTTTTGCCAATGTGCGCCCTGTTTCCGTACCGGAGGAAGGAATCGACTGGATCTTCTTCCGGGAAAACACCGAGGGCGAGTATGCCCTCGGCAGCCGGGGCATTGAGCTGCCCGGGAAGCTCACCATGGACTTCAAGGTGACCACCGACGCGGGAACCCGCCGGATCGCAAAAGCCGCCTTCGACTATGCCCGTGCCAACGGAAAGAAAAATGTCGCCATCGTGACCAAGGCGAACATCATGAAGAAAACCGACGGCATGTTCTCCCGCATCGCCCACGAGGTGGCGGCGGAGTATCCGGAGATTGAAGCGGACGACTGGTACATCGACATCATGACCGCAAACCTGGTAAACCCCGCCGTGCGGAGCAAATTCCAGGTCTTCCTGCTGCCGAACCTGTACGGGGACATCATCACCGACGAGGCGGCCCAGATCCAGGGCGGCGTCGGCACCGCCGGCAGCGCCAACATCGGCGGTCAGTACGCCATGTTCGAGGCCATCCACGGCTCGGCGCCGCGGAAGATCGAGGCGGGGGAGGGCGATTACGCCAATCCGGCCAGCATCCTGAAGGCGGCCGAGCTGATGCTGCGGCATATCGCCATGACGGACAGGGCCGACCGGCTGAATGCCGCTCTGGCGCTGTGCCTGGAGCAGGAGAAGCGGGTCGTCGTCACCGGCCACCGGGACGGCGCGACCTGCGCGGAATTCACCGACTATCTGCTGGAAAAGCTCTGAGCGGATGCTGAGGAGGGTACAGCGATGACGGAACTACCGATCAGTGAGATCCGGGGAATCAGAATCAGACAGACGGAAAACGTGAAGGCCGGAACCGGCTGTACCGTGCTGGTCTGCGAGGACGGCATGCGGGCCGGGGTCGACATTCGGGGCGGCGGACCCGCCTCCCGGGAGACACCCCTGCTGAATCCCCTGATGGCGGCACAGACCATCCACGCCATCGTCCTCGGCGGCGGCAGCGCCTTCGGCCTCGGCGCCGCAAACGGCGTGATGAAGTATCTGGAAGAAAAACAGATCGGCTTTGACGTCGGCGTGACCAAAGTGCCGCTGGTGGTACAGTCGGATATCTTCGACCTGACCGTCGGGGATCCGTTCACCCGTCCGGATGCGGCAATGGGATACGAAGCGGCGAAGGCCGCCATGGAAGCGCCGAACTACCGGGACGGAAACTACGGCGTCGGCTGCGGCGCCACGGTGGGCAAGATCGGCGGTATGGAGACCTGTATGAAAACCGGGATCGGGAGCTATGCCGTTGAGCTGGGCGAGCTGCAGATCGGGGCGATCGTGGTGGAGAACGCGCTGGGCGATGTCTACGACTGGAAGACGGGCAAACAGGTCGCAGGACTGCTGACGGAAGACAGAACCGCGCTTCGCAGCACGTCGGAGTACATGAAAGGCTCTCTGGAGGTCGTGGAGAACCGATTCGTCGGGAATACGACCCTGGCCGTCGTGATCACAAACGCGGCCTTTCAGAAGGCACAGCTGTGCAAGATTGCCGGCATGGCCCAGGACGGCTACGCCCGCTCCATCCGCCCGGTCCACACCTCCGCCGACGGCGACAGCATCTATGCCGTCTCGGTCGGGAACGTCACGGCGGACCAGGACGTGATCGGAATACTGGCTGCCGAGGTGGTGAGCGAAGCGATCCTCCGCGCGGTGGAGAAAGCGGAAAGCGCCTACGGCTACCCCTCCGCGGCAGAACTCAGGAAGAAATAAGAAGAAAAACAGACAATCGCCCGAAGAAGGGACTGAGATCAATCCCGCATCGGGCGGTTTCTTAATCGCTGCACAGGTCACTTCAGAAGCTTCTTCAGCTGCTTTTCCGTCGCGCGGGGGAAAAGCGCGGCCAGACGATCCAGCAGGCGGGCATAGGATTCCTCCGGGCTGCGCTGATAGACCGCGTCGGTGAATGCGCTGCCCATGAACTTCTCCGGCGTGCTGTACTGGGCGACGCCCCAGCCGCGGCGGTTGCCGTGCTTGTCCAGGGTATAGACAAAGTCGCTGATGATCACATAGCACTGCTCCTGCAGCCGGGTAATACTTGTGTCGAAGCCCTTCTTTCCCTCCGTTTTCTGCCATCGGCCGCTGTAGGCATAGCCGCCGGTCATGCGCAGCTCTTTGGAAAGCACGGGCGCATGGGCGTCGATCAGATCATAGAGCTGCTTATCCTGAAACTTCGCCAGTCCGTCATCATAGCGGGCGTCGAAGTCATAGCCGTCCCGGCGGTAGTTGGCCAGGTCGAGGAATACATCCCGACTGACATAGGTGGACTTTTTCTCAAAGAACTTTCCGTAAGCACAGCCGGTGGCCTGGATCACGGGCCCCTTCCAGGCCCAGGTGTCGTCTTCAAAATCGGAGAACAGGACGGCCGGCGAGCAGTGCTCCTCCAGCGAGAAGCCGGGGATGGACGTGGAGAAATACGGAATGATGCCGTACTCTTCCACGGCGTCGATCAGATCCTGTTTGCTGCGGACATAAAAATCGTATGCCATTTCTTACCTCACTGACGGATATGCGGAGTATGGATGCGAAATAAAAATCGGGAATCAGGGCGGGCACCTGATTCGCCGCGGAGATTATAGTACACATCGCAGCACACCGTCAAGCAGAAACGACACACGAAAGCGACGGAGAAAGGGAGCAGGCGGGGGACCGGAGGAGAGCGCACGAGGGGGAAACAGAGGCAGAAAAAGCACTTCTCTTCCTGCCGAAATTGTGCTATACTGCCATGAAAGACAAAACGGGACTGCAAGAGGGCGTATGAGCAGAAAAAGATACTTGTTTTTTGATATCGACGGAACGCTTCTGGCGGGAGGGCCACTGGGCTATGTACCCGAGTCGACCAGAAAGGCGATCCGGAAACTGGAAGAGGCGGGGCACTTTGTCTCCATCGCGACGGGCAGGGCACAGTTTATGGCCGAACCCTACATGCGCATGCTGGAAATGGAGAACATGGTCAGCGACGGCGGCAACGGCATCACCATCGGCGGAAAACTGATCGGGATCGAACCGCTGAACAAGGCAGATGTGGTCGCGCTGGTGCGGGAATGCGAGGAACGGGGCTTCACCTGGGGGCTTGCCGTCGACAACAACGACGTCCGCCTGGTGCCGGACGAGCGCTTCTATGAACTGACGCACGACAACTACATCAAGTGCCGGGTGGTTCCCGGGCTGGATCCGGAGGACCAGGAGATTATCTACAAAGCCTATGTGGTCTGTGGAGAGCCCGAGGAATATACGCTGGAGTCGCTGAAAAAGCTGCCCTGGTGCAGATACATGCCGGAATACTTCTTTGTGGAGCCCACGGACAAGGCGGCGGGGATCCGGCGCATGATGGACTATTACCATGCGGATTATCGGGACGCCATCGTTTTCGGCGACGGACTGAACGACATGTCCATGTTCATCGACGACTGGACCACGGTGGCCATGGGAAACGCCGTCCCCGAGCTGAAGGCGAGAGCCGATCTGATCACGACGGCTGTGGACGACGACGGCATCTGGAACGCCTGTGTGGAGCTTGGCCTGTTTGACGCCTGAAGCCGATGTCAAACCGGGGGAATACGACAGAGCAGCATGGCTGCCCGGCAGGGTGTATAACAGATTATCCGGGCAGACAAGAGAAAACCACCGCTTTGCGCTGAAGATTTCAGCGCAAAGCGGTGGCTTTTCAGTGTCAGACAATTCGCTCAGGAGAGGAGAACCGAATCGGTCTCCATCGGCGTGCCGGCAAGCGCGGCAAACTTTTCAAGCAGCTCCTGACGCGTGAGATGTTTCTTTTCCTCCCCGCGGATATCCAGGATAATCTGACCCTCGTTCATCATGATCAGGCGGTTGCCGTGCTGGATCGCATCGGTCATGTTATGGGTGATCATGAGGGTGGTCAGCTTATGCTCCGCGACGATCCGGTCGGAGAGATCAAGAACCTTCGCGGCAGTGGCCGGGTCCAGCGCGGCGGTATGCTCATCAAGCAGCAGCAGCTTCGGCTCCTGCAGGGAAGCCATAAGCAGCGTAACAGCCTGGCGCTGGCCGCCGGAGAGCAGACCGACTCTCGCGGTCATCCGGTCTTCCAGACCAAGGCCGAGGGTTTTCAGACGCTCGCGGTATTCCGCGCGCTCTTCTTTGGTCACGCCCCAGCCGAGACCGCGTTTCTGCCCGCGGCGTTTCGCGAGGGCGAGGTTTTCTTCCAGCTGCATGTTGGGGGCGGTGCCCATCATCGGGTCCTGAAACACGCGCCCGATCAGAAAGGCTCGCTTATGCTCGGGCAGGGCGGTGACGTCGTTCCCGTCGAGGACGATGCGCCCCTCGTCAATCGGCCAGACGCCGGCGATGGCGTTGAGCATGGTGGATTTTCCTGCCCCGTTGCCGCCGATGACGGTGACAAAGTCACCGGGATCCAGGTGGAGAGAAAGCTTGTGCAGAGCACGCTTCTCATTGATGGTGCCGGGATTGAAGGTCTTGCTGATCTCGAACAGGTCAAGCATGGGTCTTCGCCCCCTTCTGTTTGAACTTGGCAAAGGAGCTGATCCGCTGGCCGCGGAGATAGGGGACCGCGAGGAACAGCGCAACCACGATCGCGGTAAACAGCTTGAGGTCGTTGGAATTCAGACGCAGCCAGAGCACGATGACGACGACCAGGTAGTAGATAATGCCGCCGATGACGGTAAAGCTCAGCGTGAAGTAGAAGTTGATATACTTCTTCAGCAGGGCGTTGCCGAGCACTTCGCCGATGATGACCGCGGCCAGGCCGATGACGATGGCGCCGCGGCCCATGTTGATATCTGCAAAGCCCTGATACTGGCTCATCAGCCCCCCGGCGAGCGCGACGATGCCGTTGGAGATGGAGAGACCCAGGACCTTCATGTTGTCGATGTTAATACCGAGCGCACGACTCATGGCGGGGTTGCTGCCGGTGGCGCGGAGGGCGGAGCCCTGCTCCGTTCCAAAGTACCAGTAGAACAGCGAGACCAGCGCGATGGCGATGATCGCCGAGGTCAGTATGGCAAGGGGAATGTTGCGCGAGGAGATCAGAAGATGATACTTGTCGACGCTGACGGCCTTGTTTGCCGCCATCCCCATGATGTGAAGGTTGATGGAGTAGAGCGCAAACTGGGTCAGAATCCCGGCGAGGATCGCGGGAATTCCGAACTTGGTGTGAAGCATGCCGGTGCAGAAACCCGCCAGCATCCCGGCGAGAATCGCGACCAGCAGCGCCGCCCAGGCGGGCCAGCCGGCCAGAATCAGCATGACCGTGACCGCGCCGCCCGTCGTGAACGAACCGTCGACCGTAAGGTCGGCCACGTCCAGCAGACGGAAGGTGACATAGATGCCAAGCGCCATAATCCCCCAGATCAGGCCCTGAGAGATACCGCCCGGCATATTGCGAAGCAGTTTCAGAACATTCAGAGAAGCGAAATATTCACTCACGGGAAAAAGCTCCTTCTTATCAGAAATGCCCGCTCCCCGCAGGGAGCGGGCGAAAGATGCGGGAATTACTCTTCGGTCTCGATGGCTTCGAAGCCTTCGGGGATCTCAACGCCGAGCAGCTCGCAGTTGACAGCATTGTACTTGCCGGTGAAGGGGGCGTACTCAATCTCCATGGTGGAGATGTCGGCGCCGTTGGCCAGAATTTCAGCGGCCATCTTGCCGGTGACGACGCCGAGGTCATAGTAGGAGATGGAGAGCGTGACGCAGCCGCAGCCAGCGCAGAGGCCTTCCTCGCCCGCGACAACGGGAACCTTTTTCTCCAGGCAGATGTTGTTGATCAGCTCGGCATTGGAGGCGGCGGTGTTGTCGGTCGGAATGTAGAGCACGTCGCAGTCGTCGCAGGCGTTGGCAGCAACCTGGGCAACGTCATTGGAATCGGCAAAGGTGTAGTCCTTGACCTTGTAGCCCATCTCTTCAAGAATCGGGCGGATCTCATCGGCCTGGAACTTGGAGTTGGGCTCGCCGGAGCAGTAGAGAAGGCCGACGTTCTTGGCATCGGCAAAGACCTGCTGCAGCAGCTCAGCCTGGGCCTGGGCCGGGACACCGTCGGAAGTGCCGGAGATATTGGTGCCGGTGGCGCCGTTCCAGTCGTCGATGTCAAGGGCGCTGGCGTAGTCGGTGACAGAGGTACCGAGGATGGGGATCTGGTTGGTGGCGGACTGGGCAGCCAGCAGCGCCGGGGTGGCATTGGCGAGGATCAGGTCGACTTCGTCGCTCACAAACTGATTGCAGATGACCGCGCAGGTGGCGGAGTCGCCGGAAGCGTTCTGGACAGAGAACTTGACGGCGTCTTCGCCGAGCTTCTCTTTCAGCGCATCCTGGAAGCCCTGGGTCGCGGCGTCAAGGGCGGGATGCTGAACCAGCTGGCAGACGCCGACGTTATAGGTGGCGGGGGCGGCGAAAGCGGCGGCGCTCAGACTGAGAACCAGGACAGCCATCAGAACAAACGCAAAAATCTTTTTCATTTGGGGTTCCTCCTGTATGTAGGTTTTTGAATCAGCGCGAGGGATGAAAAAAACCGCCCGGAGAAGTCCGTGCGGCTTAAATCATTCGGTTTATAAAAATGATAATCATTGCAGCACAAACTTCTATTACCTTTTCGTAAAGTAATAGCGGTAGTAGTATGCGGCAAAGAAATCAGCTTTCATAAAGCGCCTCCCGTTGAAACTGAGGCTCACTTTAGCACTTTTTGGTGCTAAAGTCAAGAGCACTCTTGTATTTCCGGAGAAAGAATGTTATCATGTACAAAAATTTGAAGGAAAAGAGAAAAAGATTATGAAATATGTCATCGGCGCTTTTCTCGGCCTCCTCTGGGGCGCCCTGGTCGCATGGCTGAACTCCCGGATCAACAGGATCGCCATCGAAAAGAACAGCACCAAGGCCATGATGGGAGCCAGCATGGGCCGGACCGCCATCGATATTGCGGCACTGGGACTGGTCTTCCTGCTGCGCAACGTCCTTCCGGGGAATTTTGAGGCGACGATCGTCGGAACGGCGGCATCCCTGGGGCTGCTGACGGTGTTCTTTGCCTTCCAGCTCTCCAGACCGGAGCCGAAAGAGAAAACCGGGGCAGACGCACAGCCGGAGAAAGCAGAAAATCCGGGAGAAGAGACAAAGTGATGCACGCGATCTTCTTCCCGATGGAGCTTACCTGGAAAATGGTCCTCATCGTACCGGTCGGGGTGTTCCTGGCCTCGGTTGTGGACGGAATCGCGGGCGGAGGCGGAATGATCTCGCTTCCGGCCTATTTTCTTGCCGGGCTTCCGGCGCATCTGGCCCTGGGAACGAACAAGCTCTCTTCCTGCATCGGAACCTCGGTTTCCGCGGGGCGCTTCATCCGCGGCGGTTTCGTGGACTGGAAGCTGGCGGCGCCGTCGGCGGTGCTGGCGATCATCGGATCCTATTTCGGAACCAAACTGCAGCTGGCGGTGGATGAGCGATATCTCAAGTGGCTGCTCGTGGTGATCCTGCCGCTGGTGGCGGTGGTGGTCCTGCGGCAGCACAGCTTCCCCGAGGAGCGGGGAGACATTGCGCCCGGAAAGCAGATGGCGATCGTGCTGCTTGCCTCGCTGGTCATCGGAACCTATGACGGATTCTATGGACCGGGGACGGGGACGTTCCTGATCCTGATCTTCTGCAATCTGGCGAAACTGGACCTGCGTACCGCCTCGGGCAACGTCAAGGTGGTAAATCTCTCCAGCAACATCGGCGGCGTCACGACGGCCCTGCTGAACGGAAAGGTGTTTGTGGCGCTGGGCCTGATCGGAGCGGTGGCCTCCGTCGCGGGACATTACATCGGCTCGGGCCTTGCCATCAAGGACGGCTCGAGAATTGTGAGACCCGTGATCATCGTGGTGCTGAGCCTGCTGCTGATCAAGGTGGTCACAGAACTGATCTGAAGAAACAGAGCGTCAGACGAATCCAACCGAATATGAAAACGCCGTATGCCCGGAATGAGGCGGTACGGCGTTTTTGTTGTCTTCTTTTTGTGACTGTGCGACACGGCGACTTACAAGAGCGGCGTTCCTTCAGGCGGAAAGTACTCCCTGTCCGGAATAATATAGGAGATATTGCCCTTCTGTTCTTCCTCCAGACAGTCCTGTACGAAGTTGACAAATTCCTGTGCCAGCTCCTTCTGCTGCTGGTTCCGGTTCCAGACCAGGACATATTCGATCTGCCGCTCGCTTTCGACAATCACTTTCTTCACCACGAGATCGCTGTCATTATAGGTCGTCATGGGATAGATGCAGATGCCGACATTCTGTTCTGCCAGAGCGACGGCGTCGATGTGGCTGGAAAGTTCCCCGGCAATCAGCGGTTCTGTTCCAATCTCACGAAACCAGGCCCGGACGCTTTCAATGCGGGAGCGTCGGCTCGGAATGAAGAGCGGCTGCCCGGCCAGTTCCTTCAGAGGGAGGAAGTCCCCGGCCTTCTGTGCCAGCGGGTGGCGAGTCGACATAAACGCGGTCCAGGGTTCGCGGGCAACAGGAAAACCGTCCAGAAGCTCCGTGTTATAGGGTGCGGCGATCAGAGCCAGATCGGCCAGCCCGTGATGAAGACGGTCCAGCACATCGTCTCCGCTGCCGTTCCAGAGACTGAAGGAGACCTGGGGAAACTCAAGACGGAAGCCGGAAATCCAGCGGGACAGCAGATAGGGCGCGCGGCCTTCGACCAGACCGATGTTCAGTTTGCCGGCGAGGCCTTCGAGAGAGCGGACCTCCTCCTGGGTCTGCTCAGAGAGCTCCAGAAGCTGCTGAGCCCGGCGGTAGAGTACAGTTCCGGCGTCGGTCAGGGTCAGGTGGCGCTTGCCCCGAATAAAGAGCAGCGTGCCGAGTTCTTCCTCCAGCGCTTTCATCTGATTGGAGAGGGGAGGCTGACTCATGTTGAGTTTTTCCGCCGCACGGGTGATGTTCAGTTCTTCCGCCACGGCGACGAAGTATCTGAGCGCACGCAGATCCATCCGAAAAACCTCCTTATCCGATACTGTTCATGGGAAAGTATACTCGGGAAATGAATAAAAATCAAGAAGAAGCAGAGAAAACTTACAGAGACTCGATCACTCGCCGCTGGCGCCGTAGTTGGACAGCACGCGGGCGGACGGGTCATCCACCCGGCAGCCCTCCCAGTCGGGGTTGGGCATCCAGAAGTCCGCGATCATGGGCGCCTGGCCCGGGTAGTACTTTTCAAAAATGTCCCGATAGAGAAGGCTCTCTTTCGTAAACGGGGGCCGGTATGCGTACTTTTTACATCCGCTGTGAAATGCTTCATCGCTGTAAAGGCCTTCCGCATACGCCTTCAGATCGTCCACCATGGAGTGGCCGACTGCGTCCGAGAAAGCCGCCTTCTGTCGCCAGAGGATCTCCGGCGGGAGAATATCGTCCTTCTCAAAGGCGTGGCGAAGAAGATACTTTCCCATCTGATAGCGGTTGAGCTTCAGCTCCGGATTAATATGCATGACGTAGCGGACGAAGTCGAGATCGCCGAAGGGAACGCGGGCTTCCAGCGAGTTTACAGAGATGCAGCGGTCGGCCCGCAGCACGTCGTACATGTGCAGTTCATCGATCCGCTTTTTGCTCTCCGACTGGAAGGCTTCCGCCGACGGGGCGAAATCCGTATACTTGTATCCGAAGAGCTCGTCGGAAATCTCGCCGGTCAGCAGAACCCGGACGTCGGTGTGCTCATGGATGGCCTTGCAGCAGAGGTACATGCCGAGACTGGCGCGGATGGTGGTGATGTCCCAGGTGCCGAGCAGCCGGATGACTTCCTCCAGTGCAGCCAGAACCTCTTCTCTGGTCATATGAAACGCGGTATGCTCCGCTCCGATGTAGTCCGCGGCGATCCGGGCATACCTGAGGTCGATGGGGTCCAGATCCATCCCGATGGCGAAGGTCCGGATCTTCCGGCCAAGAAGCCTGGAGGAGATGGCGCAGACCAGGCTCGAATCCAGCCCGCCCGAGAGCAGAAAGCCCAGCGGAGCATCGGCGTCCAGACGTTTTTCGACTCCGGCGATGAGCCGCTCCCGGATACCGCGGCAGGCGGTTTCCAGATCATCCGAAAGGTATTCTTCCACCGTCGTGAGATCGGCATAGCGGACGAATTCTCCGTCGGCATAGTAGTGGCCGGGCGGGAAGGGAAGAATCCGCTCACAGAGGCCGAGAAGGTTCTGCGCTTCACTGGCGAAGGCGATGTTGCCGTCGGCAAGATAACCGTAATAGAGCGGCCGGATCCCGATGGGGTCCCGGGCGGCGATGAGCCGGTCGTGTTCTCCATCGTAGAGAATCAGGGCAAACTCGGCGTCCAGAAGACGGAACATGTCCAGACCGTGCTCACGATAGAGGGGCAGGAGCAGCTCACAGTCGGATCCGCTTTGAAACCGGTAGCCCAGCGCTTCGAGCTCCCATCTCTGTTCCCGCCAGCCGTAGAGCTCGCCGTTGCAGACGACCTTGTTCTTCCCCAGAGAAAAAGGCTGCATCCCTTCATCGTGCAGGCCCATGATGGCCAGCCGGTGGAAACAGAGAAGTCCTCTGCCGGCGGGCTCGATGCGGGTGTCATCCGGACCGCGGCTTTTGGTTCGGTCAAAGTACGGCCGGATCTGCTCGGCGGAATAGAGATCAGACAGAAAGCCCATCACACAACACATAAAAAAGCACCTCCAGAAAAATCGCAGCTTCCCGTCCTGATTCAAAAGGACGGACAGCTGCGCATCCGTGGTGCCACCTTTTTTGCCGCAGAACGCGGCCGCTCAACAGGAGTCCGACAACCCCCTGCGCCTTAACGCAGCGCCTACGGCTTACCTACTTGCTCTCGCTTTGGGCTCGCGGCTCGGGAGGGTTACCTGCAGAGAGGCATGTACCGGGCTCTCACCTGGCCCCGGTTCGCTGTGACCGTATCTCCCTGAGACATGTCTCCGTCTCAGCCATGTCCGGCGAACTCCGCGTCCTCGCCTCGCGGACTTCAACCGTTTGCTTATCTAAGGATGAGCGAATCATAGCACAGATGGAGAAAAAGATAAAATACAAATCACGTGGGAACTATCATATGATAAAAATATGGTTCCCGGACTGTAACCGGGCGCAGGGAAGCCGGACGCTGGTGCCTGCCCGGAGGCAGGGACGTTCAGGAAACCGCGCTTCGGCCGATCATGATTGCCTGATCCATCCTTGGCAATGCCTGTCGCGGTAGTATTCCATCATTGGCCGCAGACTCTTTTCATCTTCCAGTCGACACATCGCGCCGATCTTGACCTTGGGGGCGTCCTCGATCCGGACCTTCTTCAGGCCTTTTCCCGGTTCCAGATGGCCGATTGTGGAGATCAGATAATGGTTCATCATACAAAGTGCATCAGCCTGTTCCGGATTCTGAAAATCAAGCAGCAGGCTCCGGGGGCACTTTTCTTCAAAAAGATGCCGCATGACGACGTGGTTTCTGTCGATGGGCCTCTTCAGAGAGAGCAGGATGGTCTCTCCGTTGATGTCCTGGAATCTGAGGCTTGCCGCCGCGGCCAGAGGGTGTTTTTCCGACATAATCACCGCGTTGTAGGTGTCGAAGAAAGGAATCGCAAGCAGCCTGTCCTCGGAGCCTTCAATATTCACAAGCAGCGCCAGATCAATCCCGTGATTCATGAGCAGGGCCCTGGTATCTCTGAGACGACAGGAAACAAAGGAAAAATCCACTTGAGGAAACTGATTCTTGATGGCCTCGCACGCATTGGTAATCTGGTCGCGATTGTATCCGTAGATTCCCACACGTACTGGCTGGTGGCCGAAGGTTGTCATTCTTGCGTGGGTAACCGCGCTTTCAAAAATCGGAAGGATGCTCTTCGTCTCCTGATAGAACAACTCTCCCTGCGGTGTGAGGCAGATTCCGGAAGGTGTTCTCTCGAAGAGCATAAAGCCCAGTTCTTCTTCCATGGCGCTCATCTGGCGCGTCAGCGTCGAGGTTGAAACAAAGTTTTGGGCGGCGGCCTTCTTGAAGCTTCCGAGGTTCACCAGATGATCCAGGATCTGAAACATATTGATATCCATCTTTACCAGCTCCCGCAAATTGATTCGGTTCTGCGCTATTATAGCAATTTGCAAAACGCGTTGCAAGATGCGCAAAGCACTTCCCGGCAAATTATGTTATAATAATCACAGGATTCCCTACAAAAATCATTATTCAAGGAGGTAAAACATGGTAATTTCAAGACGTGATTTTCTGAAAGGTTCGGCAGCCGGCGCACTCGGGATCGCTGCGGCAGGCATTCTGAGCCCGGTCTCCTTTGCCGAGGGGGAGAAAACAGCGGAGGCCCCTGTAAACGTATATAAGGCCATGTCTGAGCTGAACCCGCAGGATTATGATTTCCGCGATGCGGACTCCGACCTTTCCGCGGTTTTCAGCCCGTGGAAATTCGGCGGGCTGACGCTGAACCACCGTATGGTGAAATCCGCGGCAGGCTCCGATACCCAGAAAGGCAGTGAAGAGGAAGCGGTTGAATACTATGCTGCTTTCGCAAAGGGCGGCGTGGAAATGGTCTGGGTGGAAGACTTCCTCGCGTTCGGAGATAATTTCCCGAGCGGCCGCGCCATGAAGATCGAGGACTCCCATGTCAAGGCCGTCGTTGACGGCGTTCACAAAGCGGGCGGGTATATCGGCTATCAGCTCAGCTGCATGGGCCGTTCCTTCAGCGGCTTTGACGCTGCCACCGCACCGCAGTATGCTTCGGCTTTTGCCGAGCATCTGACGAGGGAAGAAGTCAAGCTGGTCCAGGAAGACTTCATCAAGGGCGCAAAGAAAATGCAGGATCTGGGTTTCGATGCGGTCGAGATCAACGCTGCCGGCAACAACATCGGCCAGGCCTTTTTCTCCCGTCAGAGAAATCACCGCGACGACGAATACGGTCCGCAGAGTTTTGAAAACCGCGCAAGATTTGTCGGGGAGATCATAAGCGGCATCAAAGAGCTCTGCGGGAAGGACTTCCCCGTTCAGGTTCTGATCAACGGCATCGAAGAGAACGACATCGACATCGGTCAGGCGGATCTGTCGACCACCGTCGAGGAGAACTGCAAAATCTGCAAGGCACTTGAAGAGTTCGGGGCCGATGCGCTCCATGTCCGCCTCGGTGTCTTCAGAATGCACGTATGTCAGTTCGCATCTGACCTCTATTTCACCGGAAACGGCATTATCGGTACAGCCGCGAACGGAACCCGCTTTGATTTCTCCAGACACTTTGAAGGGAAACTTCTGGCAAACCATGATGCCTACGGCATGATGCTGAACGTCGCAAAAGAGATCAAGCAGGCGGTCTCCATTCCCGTCGGCACCGTCACCTGCATGAACCCGGCCTATGCGCCGAAGTTCTTCAACGACGCCATCAAAGACGGCATGTGCGATTACTTTATCATGAACCGGCCCCTGACGGTCGATCCGGAATATGTCAACAAACTGCGCGAAGGCAGACTGGACGAGATCGCCCCCTGCACCCGCTGCCTGCACTGCCACTTTGACTATACGGAAGACGGCGTCTATTATGAGCACTGCCGTGTCAACGCCACAACCCAGAGAGCCTGGCACGATGAGATGCCCGAGGGCGCGACCCCGCTGCCGGCGGACGGCGAGAAGAAAGTCATGGTCATCGGCGGCGGCCCCGGCGGTATGGAAGCTGCGAGAATCGCGGCCCAGCGCGGCTATGACGTGACCCTGTATGAGAAGAACGGCTATCTCGGCGGTCTGCTGATCTTTGCCGAAGCCATCAAGGGTCCCCATGAAAACCTCGGCGATCTGAGAAAGTATCTCATCCGTCAACTGGAGCTTAAGGGTGTCAAGGTTGTTACCGGCACGGAAGTCACCCGAGAGCTGATCGAACAGGAAGCGCCGGATTATGTTGTTCTGGCTGTGGGCGGAAAGCGTCCCGAGCTCGAGTATGCTTCCAAGGGTGCGACCGAGGTCATTTCCCTTGCGGACATCGCCACAACGAAGATCGGTGACAAGGTGACCATCATCGGCGGCAACGCTCAGGCCGTGGACGCCGCCCAGTATCTGATTGCCCAGGGAAAGCACGTCACCATGGTCTCGCCCGAAGGAAAAGAACATCTTGACAAGGGCCAGTCCTCCTGGGTCAAGCAGTTCACCATTCCGATGCTGTACGCCAACGGCACCCGCCTCTGGCCCAATGCCTCGGTCAAAGAGGTGCAGGACGGCGCGGTCATCATCGACGGTGAAACCGGCTGCGACATCGTTGTCGCCTGCGACACCCTGATCGACGCCCGTGATATGCTTCCCAATACCGAACTGATCGACGGTCTGGAGATTCCCTGCGTTGCCGTCGGCGACTGCAATGCGCCGTTCAACATTGCCGAAGCAATTGCTGCCGGCAATATCGCTGCCAGAAGGATTTGAGTCAGATTGCCGGAGTTTGTGAATAGAGCTTTGCCGAGCCGATCGGCGGCAATGTGATTCCCTGACTCTATGCCTGCGGCACCGGCAGCATGGGTGTCCTGTTCAACGGGGCAAAGGCCTAAACAAACTACGGAGGCTGCGCACAGCGCTGCAGCTTTGTTTCCGGCAGAGACGCCGGCACCTTCGCAGCGGAACAGATCAAGGCAGAATAATCGATACGACTCTGTCATTATAATCCAAAAACTTTATGAAGCCCAAGGCGCTGCGAAATCTGCGCCTTGGGCTTCATATCCGGCGGGCTGATGGCAGTTACGGCAAGTCATCCTGATGATCAATCAAATATCGGATAAAAGTCTTTGCTGCTATGGATAACTCATTTTTGCCTCTTGAGATAATGCTGATCCGTCTTGTAACCATCGGTTCCGTGGGGAGCATGACAATATCATAGCTCTGCTTTCTCAACACCAGTTCCGGAAGGATCGTCACGCCCAGCCCCTGCTCCACCATGGAGAGAATGGAATAATCGTCATGCATGGTCATACGGATGTTCGGTGTCAGCCCTGCGGCGTGAAAGGCAGCCAGAGGCTCACTGTAGATGCCCTCCTCCAGCAAAAGAAAGGGCTCCTTTGCCAGGTCTTCCAGTGTCACCCTCTCTCTGCCGGTAAGGGGATGATCCTTCGGCAGACAGGCCCGGTGCTCACCGGTTTTGAGGAAGCGCGTGTCCGTACCTTCTACGGCATCCGGCGTCACAAAGCCAAAATCCAGTTCTCCGGTGCGTACCCATTCCGGGATCGTGGTGTAATCGCCCTGGTGGACAATCAGCTGCACGTTGGGATAGTTCTCCCAGAACTGCCGGATCACAGGAGGCAGCCAGTGGCACGAGATGCTGGAGATCGTACCGATCCGCACAACACCGGAGTCCAGTCCGCGGATCTCACCGGCAATATTCTGCATGGACTGAAACTGTGCGACGCTGCTCTGGATGGAGGGCAGCAGGCGCTCGCCCTCCGGTGTCAGGCGCACACCGTAGCGGGAGCGGAAAAGCAGCTTGATGGACAGCTCATTTTCCAGAGAAGCGATCATCTGGCTCATGGCAGGCTGCGTATAGCCGAGGATCTCGGCAGCCCGGGTAAAACTCCCGGTTTCAACGACTTTCAGAAAAGCGTAGTAACGATTCACAATTCAAATAAGCTCCTTGCATGTGAAGATGCAAAATAACAGTTTTACTTATTGTTAAATCCAGTATATACTGATGCCATCCAAAACACAAGGGAGAATAAAAATCATGAAACAGTATGTTGTCGACGCATTTACCGACCGGGTGTTCCACGGCAATCAGGCCGCCGTCTGTGTGCTGAACGAATGGATGAGCGAAGAGCTGATGATGAACATCACCAGAGAAAACAATTTCTCCGAGACTGCCTTTACGGTCAAAGAGGGGGAGAAGTGGCACCTGCGCTGGTTCACACCGGGCGGAGAGATCGACCTCTGCGGCCACGCCACGCTGGGTACGGCCTTCGTGCTGCTGAACTACTGTGAGAAGGACGCACAGCAGGTTGTATTCACCACTCTGAGCGGCGATCTGATCGTCACGCGCAAGGGTGAACTCTATGAGATGGAGTTTCCTGCGTACGACCTGAAGAAGGTCCCTGTGACCACTGCAATGGAAGATGCGGTCGGTGTGCCGGTCAGGGAAGCTTATCTTGCCCGCGACTTGCTCTGTGTTCTGGAGGATGAGCAGACCGTCAGGGAGTTGAATCCGGACCTGGAGAAGATCAAACAGATCGACGGCCTGCTGGTGCATGTCACCGCCCGCGGAAAGAACGAGGACTGCGTTTCCCGCAGCTTTGCCCCGAAGCTCTCTGTAGCAGAGGATCCGGTCTGCGGCTCCGGCCACTGCCACATCATCCCCTACTGGGCGGATCTGCTGGGCAAGAATGAACTGGTTGCGTATCAGGCGTCCAGACGCGGCGGCACGCTGTACTGCCGACGTGAGGGAAGTAAGATCTTCATGGCGGGGAAAGCCGCTTTGTATTCCATCGATGAGCTGTTTATATAAAAGTCCCTTTTAAATACACGTTCAAGAGCGCCCCTTCTTTTGTGAAGAGGCGCTCTTTTCTGGCTGTAAGTACATCGTGTGCCGGTATGTACCTAACGAATAAACGAATATACGCCCAGGCTGTTTTTGGGTGCAGCCTGGGTTCATCGTGTGATTGTTTGACAGTATAAAAATCGGCGGTGCCGGAGTGATCAGTCCCGACACCGCTCTAATAACTGCGGAGAATATCATGATGTCCAATATCAACAAGGGCAACAAGAGAATCACCTTCG
>Ga0256404_1005653_pt1 | contig 21814 bp, 16 predicted proteins | sample RumenRJG_01DNA_FD_185990 | JGI IMG/M metagenome (GOLD analysis project Ga0256404, IMG submission 185990) | Bovine rumen microbial communities from Lethbridge, Alberta, Canada - RJG_01 | ecosystem: Host-associated > Mammals > Digestive system > Stomach > Rumen | place: Canada: Alberta | collected...
CGCCATCCCCATCACCATCGCGCTGTTCACGGAGCTTTCCGACTACGTGGCCGGCGGCGACATGGAGGCGTTCAAGAGCGCCGTGCGCTTTGGCACGGAGCGCATCGTGTTCATGCTGGTGCCGTTTGCCATGTTCCTCGTGGTGTTCGCGCCCGGCCTCATCACCATCCTCGCGGCCGGCAAGTTCGACTCCGCGGGCCTGAAGGACACGATCTTGTACCTCAACTGGCTCGCGACGGCGCTGCCGTTCTACGGTATCAGCACGTACCTGCAGAAGATCTGCTCGTCGCTTCGCAAGATGATCTTCCTGACCATCGCGTCCATCGTGGCCGCCGTGGTGCAGATCGCGTTCTGCTTCGCGTTCACGGGCGTGCTGGGGCTCGCGGGCGTGGCTTTCTCGTCCACGCTGTTCTTCATCGCGATCGACGTGGTGACCTACCTCAACCTGCGCCGCACGCTCGGCCCGCTCGGGCTTCGCTCAATGTTCGCGTCGTTTATGCGTTCCATCGTCTTTGGGCTGGCGGGCTCGGCCGTGGCCGTGGTCCTTCTCGCCCTGCTCAACCGCTTCGTGGGACCGTGGCTTGGCTCCATGTCCCGCAGCATCCTGTACTGCGTCGCAGCGGGCGTGCCCGCCGTGCTCGTGACGTATGGCCTCGCCGTCGCGCTCAAGGCGCCGGAGGCCGCCGCCGTCAACACCGTCCTTGCGCGCTTTGGCCGCAAGCGTAAGTAGCTGGAGGATCTAATGCAGACTGGCCAAAAGGCAACCCGCAGCGACATCGCCCCCGTCGTCATCGGCGGCGACATCGGCGCGTACGCGCTCTGCCGCGAGTTCCACCAGGCGTTTGGCGTGCGTGCCATCGCGCTCAACACCGGCTTCATCGGCGCCATCGAGCACTCGCGCATCATCGAGCCGCGCACCGTGGCGAGCCTCGAGCCCAAGGACGTGGTGCCGGCCGTGAGCGCCATCGCGCAGGCAAACGCCGGCAGGCGCGTGCTTCTGGTGGGCAACACCGACCAGCTGATCGAGCTCTTGGAGGACATCGCGGCCCAGCTGCCCAAGAACGTGACGTGCCTGTGCCCGCCGCGGGACGCCTTCGAGGCCGTGTGCGACAAGGCCACGTTCTCCAGGCTCTGCCGCGAGCACGGGCTGGACGTGCCGGCCATGGACGTCGTGCACCTGGCGGGGACGGAGCCCATCGCGCCCACGCAGATCGCCTTCCCCGTGGTGGCGAAGCCCGCGGTCTCGGCCGACTACTACCACCTCATCGTGCGGGGCTTCAAGAAGGTCTACTACATGACGGAGCAGTCGCAGCTGGACGCGCTGTGGGCGGACCTTCGCGCCGCCGGCTTTGCGGGCGACTTCCTGGTGCAGGAGCTCATCGGCGGCGACGACACGTACATGGACTCGCTCACCATCTACATCGGCCGCGACGGCAGGCCGCTCATGCTTGGCGGGGCGCAGGTGCTGCTTGAGGACCACGCGCCCGCGATGCTGGGCAACCCCGTCGCCATGATCACGCGCCAGAACCCGGAGCAGTGGAAGAGGGCCGCCGCGATGCTTTCCGACGCGGGATACCGCGGATTCGCGAACTTCGACATCAAGCGCGACCCCAAGACCGGCCGCGAGCTGTTTCTGGACTGCAACCCCAGGATCGGCCGCAACTCGTTCTACAACCTCGCCGGCGGCGTCAACCCCATGGAGGTCGCGGTGCTCGACCTCGTGGACGGCAGGGGAGAAGAGCCGCGCGTCGTGGCAGACACCATCCTGTACACGCTGGTTCCCATATCGCTTTTGCGTCGCTACGTGCGCGACGAGACGCTGCTGGCCGAGGTGAACTCGCTCGTGGCGGCCGGCAAGGTGTTCGACCCGCAGCGCTACGACGCGGACTGGGGCCTGCGCCGTCGCCTCGACGTGGAGCTTACCGAGAAGAACCAGATCCGCAAGTTCGCGAAGTACTATCCCGAGCCCACGGACACCTCGTTCTAGCGGGGGTGCGCCCATGTCTGTGAAGGACCCCGCGCCGCACATGCCCGACCTTGGGGGAGCGTCCCCGCGCCCGGAGGCGCTGGGGCTTCCCTCCATAGCGGAGCAGGTGAGCCAGGTGCCCACGAGCCCTGGCTGCTACCTGTGGAAGGACGGCAAGGGCGAGGTCATCTACGTCGGCAAGGCCAAGAACCTGCGCAGCCGCATGCTGCAGTACGTGAACCTGACGGACGACCGCGCGAAGATCCCGCTCATGATGCAGGTGGTGCGCAGCTTCGACTACGTGGTCGTCGGCTCGGAGCATGAGGCGCTCGTGCTGGAGCGCAACCTCATCGAGCAGTACCACCCGTACTTCAACGTCGACTTCAAGGACGACAAGAGCTACCCGTACATCGCGATCACGGAGTCTGACGCGTTTCCGGCCATCAAGTACACGCGCGAGCGCCACCGCAAGGGCACGCGCTACTTTGGCCCGTACACGGACGCCCGAGCCGCGCGCGAGACGATCGACACGCTGCGCAAGGCGGTGCCCATCTGCATTTCCACGTGCGCGGAGTGGAAGCGCTGCCGCCGCTACCTGCAGAGCCACCCGGACGACGTCGCCGTGGCCAACATGGTGCTCGCGAAGCGCGGGCGCCCGTGCTTCGACTACCACGTGGGGCGCGGCCCCGGCGCGTGCTGCGGCGCCATCGACACGGTGGAGTACGCCTCGCACGTGCGGCAGGTCGAGAACTTCCTCTCTGGCCGCCGCAGCCAGATCGTGGAGGAGCTCGAGGGCCAGATGCGCGAGGCCGCCCAGAACCTGGAGTTCGAGCGCGCCGGCCGCCTGAAGCACCGGCTCGAGGTCATAAACGGCCTGGACGACCGCCAGCAGGTGACGTTCCCCTCCAGCGTGAGCCTGGACCTGATAGGCTTCTTCCGCGAGGAGACCATCAGCTGCGCCTGCGTGTTCGTGGTGCGCGAGGGGCGCACCATCCGCACGAGCGAGTTCGTCCTGAACAAGGGCATGGACGTGGACGAGGTTGAGCTGGAGGCCGGCTTCCTGAAGCGCTACTACGACGAGACCTCCGACATCCCCGCGGAGGTCGACCTCGCCGTCGACCTGCCTGACGCGGAGCTTCTGGGCGAGTGGCTCACGCAGAAGCGCGGCCGCGTCTGCCGCATACACCGCCCCCAGCGGGGCGAGAAGAGCCGCCTTCTGGAGATGGCGGCCAAGAACGCACACCACGCCCTCAACCGGTACATGGTGAGGACGGGATACGCGGACGACCGCACGAACCAGGCACTTCTCCAGCTGGAGAGCGCCCTTGCCCTGGACGCGCCGCCCATGCGCATAGAGTGCTTCGACATATCGACGCTGCACGGCGCGTTCACGGTCGCGTCCATGGTCGTCTTCACGAACGGCCGCCCAGACAAGGCGCAGTACCGCCGCTTCAAGATCCGCGCGGACCTGGACGAGGCGAACGACTTCGTGAGCATGCAGGAGGTCCTGGGGCGCCGCTACAGCCCGGAGCGCATGGCGGACGCGCGCTTTGCGGCGGCCGCGCCGGACCTTCTGGTGGTCGACGGCGGCAAGCCGCAGCTCACGGCCGCCATGACGCAGCTCGAGGAGCTGGGGCTCGACATCCCGGTCTGCGGCCTCGCGAAGTCGGACGAGGAGGTGTTCGTGCCGTGGGACGACACGCCGGTAGTGCTGCCGTCCGGTTCGGCGTCGCTCTACCTCATCAAGCAGGTGCGCGACGAGTCCCACCGCTTCGCGATTACGTTCCACCGCGAGCTGCGCACCAAGGCGCAGTCCGTGTCGATCCTGGACGAGGTCGAGGGCGTCGGCCCAAAGCGGCGCCGCGCCATCATGCGCCACTTTGGCTCCATGAAGCGCCTGCGCGCGGCCTCGGTGGAGGACATCGCCGCCGTGAAGGGCGTGCCGGAGTCCGTCGCGCGCGACATTTGGCAGACGCTTCGCGCTTGGGAGGACGACGCGGCCCGTACGCAGGACGCGGCTCAGGCGAAGGACGCGGCCCAGGCGCCGGGTGCGGACCGGGACCCCGTCGTGCACGATGTCCAGCCCGAGGGGTAAGCTCTTGGTAGCGGTGCCACCAAGGCGCCGCGCACGGGCGAGAAGCGCCTGCGGCCATGGCTGCGCGCTCTTCTCGCCAGCAGACGGCGCGCCGGCCGGCGCGCGGGGAGGGGTCGTAACGTGACGGAACGCTCGCAGAGCATGAGGCAGGCCGCGCGGCTGGACCGCGTGCCCGACATCGTGGTCATCACCGGCATGTCCGGATCGGGCCGCACGCAGGCGATGCACGTGTTCGAGGACATGGGGTACTACTGCATCGACAACCTGCCACCGCGGCTGATACTGGACATCGCGAACGTCGTGGGCATCAACTCCGGCGTCGGCAGGCACCTGGCGGTCACGTGCGACCTGCGCAGCCAGGGGCTGTTCGACGAGATGTTCGACGCGCTGCGCCAGCTGGGGGAGCACGAGCTTTCCGTGAAGCTGCTGTTTCTGGACTGCTCGGACGAGGTGCTCATACGCCGCTACAAGGAGACGCGCCGCCGCCATCCCGTCGCGCTGCCGGGCGAGTCGCTGGAGAGCGCCATCGGCCGCGAGCGCGAGCAGCTCTCCGTGGTGCGCGACCGTGCCGACCTGGTGATCGACACGTCGCGCATGCGTCCGGCCACGCTGCGCAACCGGATACGCCGCGCGTTTTCCGAGCTGACGGACCAGCAGCTGCTGGACGTGAGCGTGTACTCGTTCGGGTTCAAGCACGGCATGCCGGTGGAGGCGGACCTCATGATCGACGTGCGCTTCCTGCCAAACCCGTACTACGACCCCACCATGCGCACCCTCACGGGAAACGACGACCCCGTGCGCGAGTTCGTGCTGGGAAACGACGTCACGAAGCGCTTCCTCACCGCATGGGAGGGCCTGCTCGACGTGGTGATGCCCGGCTACATCGCCGAGGGCAAGGCCCAGCTGTCCATCGCCGTCGGCTGCACCGGGGGCCAGCATCGCAGCGTCGTGATCGCGAACACCACGGCAAACTACCTGCAGAGGCAGGGATACCACGTCACGCTGTCGCACCGGGACCTTGCGCTGGCCGAGAAGGGCTCGGCGCCGCGCCCGTAGCCGCGCCGCAAAGGGATGGGAAAGAGATGTCGTTTACCGCGCAGGTCAAGGACGAGCTGTCGCGCGTGGAGGGGGAGTGCCCCCGCTGCGCGTACGCCCAGCTGTCCGCGATAACCCGCGTGTGCGGGACGCTGTCGTTTAGGGGCAGCGGGCGCTACTCCATACGCGTCGCGACGGAGACAGGCGCCGTGGCCCGCACGATGATCAAGCTCACGCACGAGCTGTTCGAGCTCGAGACGCCGCTCACCGTGCGCCACTCCAACCTGCACAAGACCCGCAACTACCTGATAGAGATCCCGGAGCAGGACGAGCTCGAGGACGACCTGGTGCAGCTGGGCATCCTGGAGCGCGGTCACGGGCTCACCTCCGGCGTGCCCGCGCGCCTTGTGGAGCGCGACTGCTGCAAGCGGGCGTACGTGCGCGGCGCGTTCATGGCAGGCGGGTTCATAGCGGACCCGCGCGGGGACTTCCACCTCGAGATAGCGGTGACGGGGGAGGAGTTCGCGCGGCAGCTCATGGGCATCATGGCAGACCTGGGCGTCGAGGCGCGCCTGAACAGGAGGCGGGGGAGCTACGCCATCTACCTCAAGAGCTTCGACGAGATAGAGACGCTCCTGCGCGCCATGGGCGCCACCCGCACCGCCCAGGCCATCAACAACGTGCGGCGCGTGAAGTCGCTGAAGAACGACGTGAACCGGCGCGTGAACGCAGAGATCGCGAACCAGGCCCGCTCGACGGGCGCCGCGGCGGAGCAGCTGGAGCTCATCGCACAGGCGGAGCGGCTGATAGGGCTGCGGGCGCTCCCGCCTGCACTGAGGGAGTTCTGCCTGCTCAGGAGGGAGAATCCCGAGGTGTCGCTCGCGGCCCTGGGCAAGAGGTGCAACCCCGTCTCCTCGAAGTCTGCCATGTATCATCGGGTGCTTCGTCTGCAACGGCTGGTAGAGGAGGCCGCGGGTACGAATGACCAATAATCGGGAGTCATTCGCTCGGGCCATGGGTGCTGGCTTTTCTCGCCCATCTGGGCTTTTGGTGCCGTTCGCCGAAAATATGCCCACAAATAGATGGACAACCCCGTTTGTTACCGACATTTTTCGCCGATGAGGGTCTTTGCGAATTTGTTACGGACAAAAGTGGGTAAAATGCAGAGCAGTGCAAGTTCTTGCTGGTCGGCTCGGGGAAGGGCCTCGGGCGGCCTCGCGAAAGGAGTAAGCATGGCAGTTAAGGTTGCAATCAACGGCTTTGGCCGCATCGGTCGTCTGGCGTTCCGTCAGATGTTCGGTCACGAGGGCTCCGAGATCGTCGCCATCAACGACCTCACCTCCCCCGATATGCTCGCATACCTTCTGAAGTATGACTCTACTCAGGGCAACTACTCTCGCGATCACAAGGTCGAGTCGACCGATCACTCCATCATCGTTGATGGCAAGGAGATTACCATCTACAAGGAGGCAGACGCCAACAACCTGCCTTGGGGCGAGCTCGGCGTCGACGTCGTCCTCGAGTGCACCGGCTTCTACACCTCCAAGGCCAAGGCCCAGGCTCACATCAACGCTGGCGCCAAGAAGGTCGTCATCTCCGCTCCCGCGGGCAACGACCTGCCGACCATCGTCTTCAACGTCAACCACGAGACGCTGACCGCTGACGACAACATCATCTCCGCGGCTTCCTGCACCACCAACTGCCTCGCCCCGATGGCCAAGGGCCTGAACGACTTCGCGCCGATCGTCTCCGGTATCATGACCACCATCCACGCCTTCACCGGCGACCAGATGCCTCTCGACGGCCCGCAGCGCAAGGGCAACAAGCGCCGCAGCCGCGCCTGCTCCGAGAACATCGTCCCGAACTCCACCGGTGCCGCCAAGGCAATCGGCCTGGTTCTCCCCGAGCTCAACGGCAAGCTCATCGGTGCCGCCCAGCGCGTCCCGACGCCGACTGGCTCCCTCACCAACCTCTACGCCGTCGTTGACAAGAAGGTCACCGTCGACGAGGTCAACGCTGCTATGAAGGCTTACGCCGAGACCATCCCCGACACCTTCGGCTACAACGAGGACGAGATCGTCTCTCGCGACATCGTCGGCGAGACTCACGGCTCCATCTTCGACGCCACCCAGACCATGGTCCAGGACCTCGGCAACGGCCAGAGCCTCGTTCAGGTCACCTCTTGGTACGACAACGAGAACTCCTACACCTCCCAGATGGTCCGCACCATCAAGTACTTCGAGAAGTTCGTCGCCTAGTGACGCACTTGCTCTAGGGTATTGAAAGGGGTGCGGTCGCAGGTCCAAGGGCCGCGGCCGCGCCCCTTTTGTCTTGCAGGCAGTCCAAATTCGTAAGGAGTGTGCAAGTATGGCCTTTACCAAGAAGACCGTCCGCGACGTCGACGTCGACGGCAAGCGCATCATCATGCGCGTTGACTTCAACGTCCCCCTGAAGGACGGCGTCGTCACCGATGACACCCGCGTCAGGGCGGCCATCCCCACCATCAAGTACCTCAAGGAGCACAATGCCGGCATCGTGCTCATGAGCCACCTTGGTCGCCCCAAGGGCGACGGCCCCGAGCCCGAGCTCTCCCTGAAGCCCGCTGCCGAGAAGCTCGCCGAGCTCACCGGCTACGATGTCAAGTTCGTGGACGACACCTATGGTGAGAAGGCCGAGCAGGCCGTCGCCGCCGTCAAGCCCGGCGACATCCTCGTGCTCGAGAACGTCCGCTTCGACAAGCGCGAGAAGAAGAACGACCCTGAGATCGCGAAGAAGCTCGCGTCCTACGGCGACATCTTCGTCCTCGACGCCTTCGGCACCGCGCACCGTGCGCAGGGCTCCGTCGTAGGCCCGGCCGCCTACATCCCGGCCGTCGCGGGCTTCCTGCTGGAGAAGGAGGTCGATACCTTGACCTCGATCTTCGCCGATCCCGAGCGCCCGTTCGTCGCAATCGTCGGCGGCTCCAAGGTCTCCAGCAAGATTGGCGTCCTCGACCACCTGATCGACTCCGCTGACACCCTGATAATCGGTGGCGGCATGGCCTACACCTTCTTCCTGGCCAAGGGCTACACGGTCGGTACCTCCCTCAAGGAGGAGGACTGGGTCGAGCGCGCTGGCGAGATGTTGAAGAAGGCAGAGGAGAAGGGCGTCAAGATCCTGCTCCCCGTCGACAACGTCGTCGCAGACCACTTCGGCGAGGACGCCGAGGGCGAGGTCGTCGACTCCGACAAGATTCCCGACGACCGCATGGGCATGGACATCGGTCCCAAGACCTGCGAGCTCTACGCCGAGGCCATCAAGGGCGCGAAGACCGTCTTCTGGAATGGCCCCATGGGTGTGTTCGAGATGGATCAGTTTGCCGTTGGCACCAAGGCGGTCGCCGAGGCCGTTGCCGAGGTCAAGGGCAATGGCGGCACCTCCATCATTGGTGGCGGCGATTCCGTCGCGGCAATCAACAAGTTCGACCTTGCCGACAAGATGAGCTGGATCTCCACTGGCGGTGGTGCTTCCATGGAGCTCGTCGAGGGCAAGGCCCTTCCTGGAGTGGAGGCGCTTCTCGATGCGTAACCGTATGATCGCAGGCAACTGGAAGATGAACGAGACCTACACCGAGGGCGTCGTCCTCGCGCAGGGTCTCGCGAAGGAGCTCGCTGACGGCACTGGCGACGTCGACGTCGTCGTCTGCCCGCCTGCCGTCGACCTCAAGGGCGTCGCAGAGGTCATCGAGCAGGAGAATGCTCCCTTCGCGCTTGGCGCCCAGAACGTCTATTGGGAGGAGTCTGGCGCCTTCACCGGCGAGACCGCTCCGAACATGCTGACCAACATCGGCGCCACCTACTGCATCATTGGTCACTCCGAGCGTCGCGGCTACTTCGGTGAGACCGATGAGGACATCAACAAGAAGGCCAAGGCCCTGATGGCTCACGGCATCGTCCCCATCAGCTGCTGCGGCGAGTCCCTCGAGGTCCGCGAGGCCGGAAAGCACGTCGAGTTCGTCGTCGACCAGATCAAGAAGGACACCGAGGGCCTCGAGATCACCGATTCCTCGAAGTACGTCGTCGCCTACGAGCCTATCTGGGCCATCGGCACCGGCAAGACCGCCACTGCCGACGACGCCCAGGAGGTCTGCGGCGCCATCCGCAAGACCCTTGCCGATATCTTCGGCAAGGAGACCGCTGACGGTATCCGCGTCCTCTACGGCGGCTCTGCAAAGCCCAACAACGTCGCTGGTTTCCTCGAGAAGGAGGACGTCGACGGTGCCCTCGTGGGTGGCGCGTCCCTCAAGGTCGATTCCTTCGCCGCAATGGTGAAGGCCGCCATGTAGTCTTCGCTCTGCGAAGAAGCAGGGGAGAAGAGCAAGTCACGTGGCCGTAGTCACTACGCCTGTGTTATTCTCTTCTGTCGTGTGAAGCAAGTTAGGCTGGCGTCGCACAGGCGATGCCAGCCTTTTTCTAAAGGAGAACCACGTGGGCGCACTCAATGTATTCCTTCTGATCGTTCTTGCCGTGTCTGCCGTGCTGACGATCATCCTCATCCTCATGCACTCGGGCAAGGGCACGGGCGTCTCGGACATGATTGCGTCGTCCATGTACAACTCTGCTGCTGGCTCGGGCATCTGGGAGAAGAACCTCGATCGCCTGACGGTCATCACTGCTATCGTCTTTGGTGTGACCATCTGCATCCTCGCACTCACCTTCCCCGTCGGAACCATTGGCTAGGCTGCAGAGCATAGTATTGAGTAGGAGGGCGTCCGCCAAATGCGGGCGCCCTCTTGTTATGCGCACGAGACGCCTAATGAGGCGCCTTGGTACCGCGCGTTCATGTGAACCTTTAGCCGGTCCCGTGGAATCGCTCGCCATGTGATGAGAGGCCCAACAAGCGACTTTCGCTTTGGGAAAACGGGAGGTGCGCACACGTAAACGATGTGTTTCTCAACCATCGGAAACTTGTTTCATACCGTTTCTAGTATTTCACGCATGTAAACTCTGCTCCTGGCTAATCATTTGTAAAACCAGTTGTGCGATTCAGAAAACACCAGCGTACGGCCGTGATTGTGTCAAATTGCCTTTTGCGTCAATAGGACGCTCGGATATTCGTGTTTGCATCGGCATGCATATTGGACGAAAATCAAAAACGTCGGATAGGGGTCTCGGACCCATGCCGGCAAGGGCGGTCAGGCGTTGCCATCGGCCGTGAAGTCGGAAATAGGAGGATAGTATGGCAGACAAGCTCATGATGGGCCGTCGCTCCTTCGTGAAGGGCGGCCTGGCCGCAAGCGCACTCACTGCGCTCGCAGCCTGCGGCAAGAAGAGTGGTTCCGGCAAGTCCGGTTCCAACGACGGCAGCATGAAGTTCTACATCAACGACCCCGTCGCTATCGACCCCTACAACACCCAGGAGTCCGAGGGCACGCAGGTCGAGCACATCCTCTTCGACTCGCTGTGCGACTACGACTGGGACAAGGAGGAGGTCGTTCCGAAGGCCGCCGAGTCCTGGGAGGTCAACGACGACGCCACCGAGTTCACCTTCCACCTGGTGAAGGGCGCCAAGTTCCACAACGGCGACAAGGTCACTGCGGCTGACTTCAAGCGTGGCTGGGAGCGCATCTGCGACCCGAAGATGCCGACCCCGTCTGAGATTAACTACCACCTCGCTCCCGTCGTCGGCTACGACGAGATGCAGAAGGGTACCGCGACGGAGCTCTCCGGCGTCACCTGCCCCGACGACGACACCCTCGTCGTGAAGCTGAACGCCCCGATGGCGGACTTCCCGTACATCTGCTGCCACCCCGCGCTTGCCCCGGTCCCCAAGGCCGCGACCGACGACCCCAAGAAGTTCCTTACCAAGCCCATCGGCAACGGTCCCTTCATGATGGTCGGCAAGTGGGAGTCTGGCCAGTACATCAACGTCAAGCGCTTTGACGACTACTATGGCAAGAAGCCTTCGCTGAAGAAGATCTACTTCTCCATCCAGAAGGATCCGCAGACTGCATTCAACGAGTTCGAGGCTGGCAACATGGACTTCACGTCCATCCCGACCGGCCGCATCAAGGATACGCAGAAGAAGTACGGCAAGTCCAAGGACGGCTACACCTGCAGCCCGAAGCACCAGGTCATCACTGGCGCCGAGACCTCGATCTACTACCTGACGCTCAACCTGAACGATGAGACCATGAAGGACCTCAACGTCCGCAAGGCAATGTCTCTCGCCATCGACCGTCAGAAGATTATCGACAAGCTGTTCGAGGGCACCCGCAAGCCTGCCACGAGCTTCGTGCCGACCATCATCGATGACAACGAGAAGGACCTCTGGGAGTTCTCGAAGTACGACAAGGACGCCGCGAAGAAGATCGTCGACGAGAACAACCTCGCTGGCAAGGAGATCACGCTCTCCTACAACTCCGGCGGTGGCCACGAGGACATCATGTCCGTCATCCAGGACAACCTCGAGGCCGTCGGCTTCAAGGTGAAGCAGTCCTCCATGGAGTGGGCAAGCTACCTGACCGCGCTTTCCGGCGGCAAGTACCAGGTTGGTCGTCTGGGCTGGATTGCAGACTATCCCACCATGGATAACTTTATCTATCCCAACTTCTACAGCACGGCTGACAACAACTACGCCAAGTACGTCAACACCGACGTCGACAAGGCAATCGACGCCGCACGTCAGGTCACGGATGACGACGAGCGCAGGGAGAAGTACCGCGAGATCAACCAGATGATCGCCAAGGACCTCCCGGTCATCCCCATCATGTTCTACTCGCACAACCACGTTGCGTCCGACAAGCTTGCAAGCTTCTACTATGATCCGCAGGGCAAGGCAGACTTCGCGAACGCCAAGCTTGCGTAGCAGGGTGCCGGTCTAACATCGTAGTGCCTTGAGCTATTCGTCGTGGGGCATCGGGAATCCGGTGCCCCACGCCACTTTTTACGAAACCTGCTTTACAGCAATATGGCCATTTGAATAACGCGTCTCCACATTGGAATTTCAAGAATCGTCACATGGCTATACTGACTATTGTTTGAATCTTGTCGGGAGGGGTTGCGCCGAGGGATTCAATATGCATCTGTTGGACAAAACAAGGGGATTCCTAGTATGGGGAAATACATTCTCAAACGAGTTCTCCAGTTCATACCTGTGTTTCTGGGTGTGACGCTCATTCTCTTCGCGTTGGAGAACATCGTGCCAGGCGATCCGGTCAAGCTCATGGCAGGCGAGAAGAAGCTCGATCCCCAGACCGAGCTCAACCTTCGCGTCACGTACCACCTCGTCGAGACCGACGCCAACGGCAAGCCAATCCGTGACAGCAAGGGCAACACGGTGCCCACGCCGCTGTGGAAGCGCTACGGCCTGTACGTCAACGGCCTTCTCCACGGTGACCTTGGTACGTCGTATCAGCGCAAGGGCCAGTCCGTCGCCTCCATTCTCGCGGCAAAGTACCCGTACACCATCAGGCTCTCGATAGTGGCCATCATCATAGAGACGGTCGTCGGCATCGGCGCGGGCATGGTCTCGGCCTTGAAGAGATACTCGTTCTGGGACATCCTCGTGACGCTCGTAACGTCGATCATGGTCGCGATGCCCGCGTTCTGGCTCGGCATGCTGCTGCAGCTGTTCTTCGGCATCTTCCTGAAGGACTCGACGGGCGGAGGGTTCTACCTCCCGATCTCTGGCGCGGGAGGCCCCGCGGCCGAGTTCGACGACTGGGTGTACTACATCCTTCCCGCCATCACGCTCGCCGCCGTCTCCACGGCATACACCGCGCGCATCATGCGCTCGCAGCTGCTCGAGGTCATGAACCAGGACTACATCAGGACCGCGCGTGCGAAGGGCCTTTCCCGCAGGGACGTCATCTGGCACCACGCGCTCAAGAACGCCCTCATCCCCGTCGTCACCTACATCGGTATCGACTTCGGCGGCATGATGGCAGGCGCCATCCTCACCGAGACGGTCTTCAACTGGCCCGGCGTCGGCTTCGAGACCTACCGCGCCATCACGCAGCGCGACTGGCCCATCGTCATGGGTTCCGTGACGGTCATCGTCGTGGTCGTCATGGTCATCAACCTCATCGTCGACGTCTCGTACGCGTTCCTCGATCCTCGCATCAGGTACGGCGCCGGGAAGAACGAGTAGGGGGTGAGCGAAGTGGCAAAGGACAACAAGAAGGACGAGAAGGTCGTGGAATCGCAGGCTGAGGCCTCCGGCCAGACCGAGGGGGACACGTCCGCCCCCACCAGGACCCTGTGGGGTGACGCGTGGAAGCGCCTTCGCAGGAACAAGCTCGCAATCATCGCGGTCGTGTGGATCATCTTCATGGTCATCCTCGCTCTGAGCGCGGACCTCTGGGTTCCCCAGACGCTCGGCAAGCCAAACGCCCAGCTGTTCGACGTGCGCATGCCCATGAGCGCCAAGCACCCGTTCGGCACGGACCAGCTAGGTCGCGACGTGCTCTCCCGCGTCATCTACGGCGCGCGCATCTCGCTCGCGGTCGGCGTGCTCGCGACGGCGATCTCCACGGCCATCGGCCTCGTGATGGGCGCCATCGCGGCGTACTACGGTGGCATCTGGGACACGATTATCATGCGCCTTGCAGACATCTTCCTCGCGTTCCCGTACACGCTGTTCGTCATCGCGATGCTCGCCGTCATCGGCCCGGGCATCCAGAACGTGTTCATCGCCATCGGCATCCTCGGCTGGCCGTCCATCGCCCGCGTGTTCCGCTCCGCGATTCTCACCGTCAAGGAGAACGACTACGTCGACGCGGCGCGCTCCATGGGAGCCTCGGACCTCCGCATCATCGCGCGTCACATCTTCCCGAACTCCGTCGCGTCGATCGTCGTCTACGCGACCATGAACATCGGCGGCGCCATCCTCACCGAGTCGGCGCTTTCCTACCTGGGCATGGGCGTCGTTCCGCCCGACCCCTCCTGGGGAAGCCTCATCCAGTCTGGCCAGACCTACCTGAGCACTGAGCCGTGGCTCATGATCATGCCGGGCCTCGCCATCCTCACTACGGTGCTCGCCTTCACGCTCCTTGGTGACGGCCTGCGCGACGCACTCGATGTCAAGATGAAGGACGCATAAGACATGGCACGCAAGAAGAAGCAGGACAACTGGGTGGAGCTGAAGAACCAGCCCGTTCCGGAGGGCTCCCACCTCCTCGAGGTAGATAACCTCAAGATGTACTTCCACACGCAGGACGGCGTCGTCAAGGCAGTCGACGGCGTGTCCTACACCCTCGACCGCGGAGAGACCCTCGGCGTCGTCGGCGAGTCCGGCTCGGGCAAGTCGGTAACCTCGCTCACCATCATGGGCCTCATCGACATGCCCCCGGGAAGGATCGAGGGAGGCGACGTCCGCTACCGCGGCAAGTCGCTGCTCAAGATGTCCGAGGCCGAGATGCAGCACATCCGCGGCAACGACATCGCAATGATCTTCCAGGACCCGATGACGTCGCTGAACCCGGTCTACACCATCGGCCGTCAGCTGAGCGAGGGCATGCGCCTGCACCTCGGCTACAGCAAGGACCAGGCCATGAAGCGCTCCATCGAGCTTCTCACCATGGTCGGCATCCCCAACGCAGAGCAGCGCGTGAAGGACTACCCGCACGAGTTCTCCGGCGGCATGCGTCAGCGCGTCATGATCGCCATGGCGCTCGCGTGCGACCCCGACATCCTGATCGCCGACGAGCCCACGACGGCCCTCGACGTAACGATCCAGGCGCAGATCATCGAGCTGATGCAGCAGATGCAGGAGAAGAACGGCAACGCCATCATCATGATCACCCATGACCTCGGCGTCGTCGCGGACGTGGCCGACAAGATCATGGTCATGTACGCCGGCTCCCCCGTGGAGTTCGGCACGGCCGACGAGATCTTCTACGGCTCCATGCACCCGTACACCTGGGGCCTCATCCGCTCGATCCCCAAGCAGATCGAGGACAAGAAGCAGCCCCTCACGCCTATCAAGGGCAACCCGCCCTCGCTCGTGAACGCCCCGAAGGGCTGCCCCTTCTCTCCCAGGTGCCCGTACGCAAAGGACATCTGCCACCAGAAGAAGCCCGAGCCCTACTACACGAGCACGGGCCACTACACCAAGTGCCACTTCGCCAACGACCCCGAGTTCGTCAAGGCCAACGCGCCCGAGACCTCCCGCTCCGCGGCTGCGAAGGCATCGAAGGGAGGCGAGGCGTAATGGCAGACGAGAAGAGCCGCGAGCCTCTGCTGCGCGTCGAGCACCTCACGAAGGAGTTCCCGGTCGAGTCCGGCGTGTTCGCACGCCGTGCCGGCGCGAAGAGGGTGCATGCCGTCGAGGACATCTCGTTCGAGATCTACCCGGGCGAGACCTTCGGCCTCGTCGGCGAGTCCGGCTGCGGCAAGTCCACGACCGGCCGCACCATCATGCGCCTGAACAACCCCACCTCCGGCAGGGTCATCTTCGACGGCAAGGACGTCGCGAAGATGAAGAAGAGGGAGCTCAAGGAGATGCGCCGCAACATGCAGTACATCTTCCAGGACCCCTACGCCTCGCTCAACCCGCGCATGACCATCGGTGAGATCGTCTCGGAGCCGCTCGTCATCCACAACGTGATGTCAAACGCTAAGGAGCGCATGGACTACGTGCGCAGCCTGCTGGACATCGTCGGCCTGAACCCTGAGCACATCAATCGCTACCCGCACGAGTTCTCGGGCGGCCAGCGCCAACGCGTCGGCATCGCCCGCGCGTTCGCCCTGCGCCCGAAGCTCATCATCTGCGACGAGCCCGTCTCCGCGCTCGACGTCTCCATACAGGCCCAGGTGCTGAACCTCCTGTCCGACCTGCAGAAGCAGTTCGGGACGGCGTACCTGTTCATCGCGCACGACCTCTCCGTCGTGCAGCACATCAGCGACCGCGTCGCCGTCATGTACCTCGGCCGCCTCATGGAGTACTCGGACTGGAAGTCGCTCTACGACGAGCCGTACCACCCGTACTCGCAGTCGCTGCTCTCCGCGGTGCCCATCCCGGACCCCGACGTCCAGCACGGCCGCAAGCGCATCATCCTGAAGGGCGATCCCCCCTCGCCGATCGACCCGCCTACGGGCTGCCCGTTCCACACGCGCTGCCCGATCGCGAAGGACGTGTGCTCCAAGGACGTGCCGCAGCTGCGCGAGGTCGCGCCCGGCCACTTCTGCGCGTGCCACTTCGCGGAGCCGCACCCCATCAAGGGCTCCGCGGTCGACCTGGGCACGGAGTAGGGCCCACGCCGTCTGCGGTGGTCGTTCGCGGCGGTCTGCACGCCGGTTCGCTACCGGGATGCGGTAATAGTTTTTCGAAATAGTTGTTGCATCCACAGAATCGGCCGTGCTAATATAACTCTCGCACGAACTCACGTCGGAGTGGCGGAATTGGCAGACGCGCTAGCTTGAGGTGCTAGTGACTGACTAAAAGGTCGTGCGGGTTCAAGTCCCGCCTCCGACACCACGTGAACAAGGGTCCCCATCGGCTTTGGCCGGTGGGGGCTTTCCTTTTGCATAGGCAGTTACCGAAGGAAACTCCCAGGCAAACAACCCGAAACGCATGGCTCCTAGCATGGGGGCAAAAGCCGGCGGATGCCGGCAAACGCGATTGGGGGCACCCCATGATCAAGCAGGTGACCGTCTTCCTTCCCAACAGGCCCGGGACCCTCGAGCGGATGAGCCAGACGCTCGGCGAGGCTAACATCCAGGTGATGGGACTCATGGTGGCGGACTCGAGCGACTTCAGCTGCGTCCGCCTGATTTGCGACCATCCCGTCAGGGCCGCAGAGCTCCTAGGCGAGAAGGGCCTCCATGCGGAGCTGACAAACGTCGTGGCGACGGAGGTCCCGGACGTGCCCGGAGGCCTTGCGACGGTGCTGCACCGCTTCGTGAGCGCAGACCTCAACGTGGCGTACGCATACTGCTGCAGCTTCGGCGGCCGCGTGGTCGACATCGTGTGCGTGCAGGGCGAGCCCGTCAACATCAAGCTGGCGCAGGCGGGCTTCACGGGCCTCACGGCACAGGAGCTGGGCATCGCGGGCTAAGGCGGCGCCGTGCTGCCGCCGGGCCGTCGTCAGGCCGACGGCGACAACCAGCCCTCTAACGTCATCCTTGCGGGGCGCAACTCCGGGTATGCTAAGGACGTTGGCGTCCGTAGGCGTTGGCGTCCGTAGGCGGCGATTCGGGGGAGCGCGATGGCAGGCACAGGCCTTGGTTTCAGGCGGGTCGAGGGCATAGGCGAAAGGAGCGTCTCGGGCACGCTCGCGGGGCTCCTCTCGCTCACGAGCGACGCCGTGCTGGCGTTCGACGGCTTCGGGCGCATCCTCATGGCAAACGAGGCGGCGGAGCACCTGTTCGGCCGTCAGGACCTCGTGGGCGCGGACGTGCGCGCGCTGTTTCCACCGGCGGCTGGCGTGGTCCCGGACGACGCCTTCGACCCGCGCGCCCTGCCCTTCTCGACGGACGGAAGCACGTCGTCGCTCGTGGTGGTGGGCGCCGCTGGCGCGGAGACGGGCATATCCGTGCGCTGCGACCGCGTGAGCGCGCCTGGCGAGACGTACCTTCTGGTGGCGTACGAGGACGACTCGCGCCAGGCGGAGGAGCGCGAGCACGACCGGCTGGTGCAGGAGCTCTCGCGCGCGAACCACCGGCTGTCCGGCACGCTGAGCATCGTGCTCGAGACGCTGGACTCGCGCGACGTGCAGACGCTGTTCAGCCGCGTGCTGGAAGAGATCACGGACACGATGGACGCGACGGGCACCGTGTTCTACGTTGCGGAGGCGGACGGCTACCACCTGCGCGGGACGAGCAGCTCGCTCGGCGAGGCGCGCGTGCCCAGGTTCATGTCGTTCGGGCGCACCATCGAGCGGCTCGCCTCGCAGGCGGGCCACGCGCTGAGGCTGCGCGTGATGGCTCCGGAGGGCGCGGACCTCAGGCGCGGGCGCCTGGCGCGGCGCAACGTGGTGAACGAGGAGACGCGCGAGATCTACCACGTGATGTCGTCCGTGCTGCCACCGTTTGCGAGCTTCATCGCGGTGCCCGTCTGGTTTGGCCGCCACCTGCTGGCGCTGATCGAGGTGGGCTGGGACCACGTGCACCCCATGCGCCGCGAGGACTCCGAGCTGCTGGACGCCGTGGCGCAGTACCTCTCCGTCCAGCTGGCGGGCGCGTTCTCCGCGATGCGCGCCCAGCGCGAGGCCGACCTGCGCGACGCGGCCTCCGGCATCCGCGAGTCCATGATGAGTGCGGGCTCGGTGGACGAGAAGAGCGTGGCCTCGGCGCTGGAGGCGGCTGCGGGGGTGCTGGACGCGTCGTGCGTGCAGCTGGCCGAGGACGCGGACGAGCCCGGGCGCATGCGCGCGACGCTGCCAGATGGCAGGACGTACAGCCTGGCGGCGGACCTGGGCGCCGCGGAGGGCGACCAGGCGGGAAACGAGGTTGTGGTGCAGCCCGTGCGCGAGGGGTCGGCGCTCGCGTCCGCGCTGGTGCAGGAGGGCGAGCCGGCCGTGGGCGCCCTGGTGGACGCCGGCATGGTGGACGGCACGCGCTGCTTCTGCCTGGTGCTGCGCGAGGCGGACGCGGAGCCCCTGGACGACCTCGAGCTGAAGTTTCTGGAGCGCGTGGCGACGGACGCGTCCGGCCTCGCCCACGGCGACGAGGTGCGCCGCCAGGACAAGCACATCGCGCAGGCGCTGCAGACCGGCATGCGCAACGAGCTGCAGCGCGTGCCCGGCATATCCGCGGACGGCATCTACTCGTCCGCGACGCAGGCGGCCGTCATCGGCGGTGACTTCTACGACCTCATACGCCTTCCGAACGACCGTGCCTGCGTGATCATGGGCGACGTGTCCGGCAAGGGGGTGGAGGCCGCCTCGGTCAGCGCCGCCGTCAAGACGGCACTCGGCGCGTACAGCTGGCAGGGACTTGCCCCGGCGCACATGGTAAGGCTCCTCAACGAGTTCCTCCTGGGCTTTTCTCGGCTCGAGACGTTCGCGACGCTGTTTGTGGGCATGGTGGACCTGCGCGGCGGCAGGCTGACGTACTGCAGCGCCGGACACCCGCCCGCGTTTTTGGTGAGGGCGTCCACGGGCGCGATCGAGGCGTTGGACGTGCAGTCGGGCGTGGTGGGCGCGTTCCACGAGATGACGTATCGCAACGGGCGCGTGAGCCTGGGCGCGGGCGACGTGCTGCTGCTGTACACGGACGGCACGACGGAGGCCCGCGCCACGGACGGGGCGTTCTTTGGGGAGGACGGCCTGCGCGACGCCGTGATGCGCGAGGCGCCGCGCGGCTTCGTCGGGCTGCTGGGCCGGCTTCTGGACGCGCTGGACCGCTTTACGAGCCGCCATCTTGAGGACGACGTCGCCATGGTGGCGCTGCGCTTCGACCAAGTTGGCAAACGGCAGCAGCCACGTGCTTAGCCGCGCCCGCGATGGGGAACAAGCAGGGTATGGAGACCATGCCCAACATAGCTCTGGTGCCCGTGGAGGGCGACCTGGACGTGACGACCGTGCCGCGCGTGCGGGACACGGTTGATACGCTCATCTCGTCCGGCTGCCGCAGGGTCATCCTGAACATGGCGGGCGTTCAGTACGTGGACTCCGCGGGCATGGCGCTGCTGTTTAGGGAGATTCGCAGCATGAGGCAGGCGGGAGGCCTGCTTTCGCTCATAAACGTGAGCGACCGCGTGCTGCGCACCTTAAGGATCGCGCGGGTGGTGGACTTCGCGCCGATATCCGGCACAAACGCCCGGCCGGAGGTACCTGAGCTCGACCCAACCGTCATGCCCACGTGGCGCACGGCCCTTCGCGTTAACGCCACGGACCTGCAGGAGACGCGTGGCAAGGTGGAGGCGCTGCTGAGGCGGATGCCCTTCTCGGATGACCAGGTGTTCGACATAACGCTGGCCATAGGCGAGGCCATGGGCAACGCCATCGACCACACGGACGGGCGGGACGCGCTGGTCACGGTGTCGGCCTATCCGGACCGCGCCGTGATTGACGTGACGGACCGCGGCTGCGGCATAAGCGTGCGTCGCGGGCAGCTGCCCGCGCAGGAGCGCCCGAACGAGGAGCGTGGCCGCGGCATCAAGCTGATGCGGCTCCTGGCGGACTCCGTCACCATTCGCAAGCGCTCCGGCGGGTGTGGCACGCTGGTGCGCATCGTGAAGCTGGTATAGGGCCGGCGGCGCCGGAGCCCGATATGCGCAACGCACCTTGGTCCCAAAAATCTTGCGGCCTGTACCTGCGGTTTTGCGTCCACCGCAGGCTTCTTGCAAACAAATTTGAAATTCATGCTTGCATCGGGCGGCCGCGTCACGTATATTATTCCTCGCGTTCGCGGGCTTAGCGCAGTTGGTAGCGCGCCACCTTGCCAAGGTGGAGGTCGCGGGTTCGATCCCCGTAGCCCGCTCCATGCATTCATCGGAGCCGGTTCACATCGGCTCTTTTCATATGGCGAGATGGCCAAGTGGTAAGGCAGAGGCCTGCAAAGCCTTTATCCCCGGTTCGAATCCGGGTCTCGCCTCCAACGAACGTAAAGGGCACCCCACGGGGTGCCCTTTTGCTATGCGGCGGTGTGACAAACGTGGAGAACCTGTGTGCAGAGGTGTTGGAAAAAACTCCTCCTTGCGCAGGGTGGGGGAGTCGCGTATATTAATCCCTGCGCTTGCGGGCTTAGCGCAGTTGGTAGCGCGCCACCTTGCCAAGGTGGAGGTCGCGGGTTCGATCCCCGTAGCCCGCTCCATAGGAGCTTATGGCCGGTTTCGACCGGCCTTTTTCATATCTCAGGGCGAGATGGCCAAGTGGTAAGGCAGAGGCCTGCAAAGCCTTTATCCCCGGTTCGAATCCGGGTCTCGCCTCCAACGCACGCACAGGGCATCTGCAACGGCAGGTGCCCTTTTCGTTTAAGCATCGTCCTCAGGAGGCGGTCACAACGCAAACGCCCACGCACTTCTCGCCCGCGCCGTCCACGCACCCGGCGCCTCGCCGCGACGTCTACCTGGACTTTGCCGCGGCCACGCCCATGGCGCCCGAGGCCGTGGCGGCCATGCTGCCGTACCTGTCCGAGCGCTTCCAGAACCCATCGGCCCCGTACGCCGGCGCGCGTGCGGTCGGTGCGGACCTCGAGGACGCCCGCGCCCGCCTGGCGCACGTCCTGGGCGCACGGCCCGCAAACGTCACGCTCACCGCCGGTGCCACAGAGGCGAACAACCTCGCGATCGCCGCGGTATCGGGCCAGGTGCTCGTGGCCGCGACGGAGCACCAGAGCGTGCTCGAGGCGGCCGCCGCGCGCGACCACGCCACCATTCCCGTGGGGCCGGACGGCCGCGTGGACCCGGCGGACGTGGCTCGCGCCATCGGTCCTGCGACGGAGCTTGTGTCCGTGTCGCTTGCCAACGGCGAGGTGGGCGCCATCCAGCCCATCCGCAAGATCGCGGCCGTGGTGGCGACGGAGCGCGCGCGACGCCTCGCCGGGCGAGAAGAGCGTCCCATCCTGCTCCACACGGACGCCTCGCAGGCGGCCGGCTACTGCTCCGTGAACGTGTCGTCGCTGGGAGCGGACCTCGTGACGGTGTCCGCGGCCAAGGTGTACGGCCCAAAGCAGGTGGGCCTCTTGTACGCGGCGGACGGCGTGCGGCTGCGCCCGCTCGTGCGCGGCGGCGGGCAGGAGGGCGGCGTGCGCTCCGGCACGCAGAACGTGGCCGGCGTGACGGCGTTCGCATGC
>Ga0256404_1005655_pt1 | contig 21799 bp, 17 predicted proteins | sample RumenRJG_01DNA_FD_185990 | JGI IMG/M metagenome (GOLD analysis project Ga0256404, IMG submission 185990) | Bovine rumen microbial communities from Lethbridge, Alberta, Canada - RJG_01 | ecosystem: Host-associated > Mammals > Digestive system > Stomach > Rumen | place: Canada: Alberta | collected...
TGAATATCGCGGCTGCGTGCTGCTATTACAACAAGGATATATTCAAGGAGGCAGGGGTTGAGGTTCCGACAACCTACGATGAGCTTCTGGATGCCTGCAAGAAGATCAAGGATGCTGGCTATACGCCGATTACGATCAGCGCCGGCACCGCATGGTGTCTCTCCATGCTGGCCGGGTATCTCTGCGACAGAGAAGGCGTCGATCTGGACGCTGTGAATACCGGCAAGGAAAGCTGGGTGCAGGACAAGACGATTGATGCAGGCAAGAAGCTTCTTGAGCTTTCCCAGTATTTCCAGGAGACAGCAGCCGGAGATTCGAACGATGATGCGACGATGGCATTTGCCATGGGCGAAGCAGCGATCCTGATCCAGGGCTCCTGGGCAATCGGACAGATGAATGCATACAATCCGGACATCGAAAAATCATGCGGTGTCTTCCAGTTCCCGGCAATTGAGGGCGGAAATGATCCGGCCAGAGTGATTGCAAAGTCCGATTCGCTTGCGATGAATGCAAAGACGAAGTCTCCGGAAGCATGTGTCGCGCTGATGAAGTATTTTACCGACGATGAGGCACAGCGCTGGACGGCAGAGCAGGGCGGAAAGATTCCGGTCACGAATGTCAAGTATGACGCGGACAAGGCACCGGCTCAGATGGCAGATGTGATGAAGATCTTCACAGGTGCATCCAGCACCTTCGGGTTCTACAATGAGTCCCTGGTTTCTTCTGATGCAGGTTCCTACTTTGATAACCAGATGGTTTCCATCTACAAGCAGGAAAAGACCCCGGAGGAAGCATTCCAGGCTGTTGAAGACTGGTATGCGGAGAACGGATACAGAAAGTAAGGGATGTAGCAAGCCCGCAGCTTGATATCGGCAGATCAAAGGCGGAGCTGTTCTCGGGCAGCTCCGCTCATTTTTTAAAGGTCTGCCGGTCGCGTTATGGAATTGTATCTGAATGGAGATGAGTATCCGTGGATAAACTGCTGAGAAATAAAAAGGCGATTTTTATCTTTGTCGCTCCTGCCTTGATCCTGTTTACACTGGTTTTGTTCATACCGATCGGGACATCATTCTACTATGCCCTGTGCAACTACGACAAGGCCACAAGAAGCTACCATTTTATCGGTCTCGGAAATTTCACAAAGCTGGCCAAGGATCCGACGATGCGGATCGCGCTTAAGAATTCGCTGTTTTTCCTGTTCTTCTCGTGCATCTCCCAGCTTGTCATGGGACTTCTGCTCGCAGCGCTTCTGACCAATATCACAAAAGGCAGGAACCTGTTCAAGAACGTTATCTATCTGCCCTGCGTCCTGTCGTCTGCGGCGCTCGGTCTTCTGTGGGCCTTTCTGTTTCATGCAAAGGTCGGAATCAACAACCTGCTTCTTCAGATCGGCATCAAGGGGCCCGGGTGGCTGTTTGAGACCAAAGGCTTCATCACGCTTCCGATGTGGGTGATTGCATTTGTCGCTCTGTGGCAGTATGTCGGCCAGTCGATGATGCTCTATATGGCGCAGATCTCGGGGATCAGCAAGTCTCTTTATGAAGCCTCTTATATTGATGGGGCGAGCAAGATGAAGGCATTCCGCTACATTACACTTCCGCTTGTGAAGCCGATGATCGGCACGGCGATGAGTCTGAACGCGATCGGCTCGCTGAAATTCTTTGATCTGATCTATGCAATGCTCGGAGACAAGACAGAGAATCTGAAAATGGATGTGCTTGCGACATACCTCTACCGGACGGGATTCTCCAGCAAGGGCGGCAATCATTACGGAAAGGCCAGCGCGATCGGCGTCGTGCTTGTGGTTCTGTGCCTGCTTGCAACCTGGATCATCAACAAACTGTTCAAGACTGAAAACTATGAGATGTGAGGACACAGGAGGATGCATGCAATGAATAAAAAGAAAAAAATCAAGGCTTCCACCATTGTGATCTATGTGTTCCTCAGCCTGATGCTGGTCCTTTACCTGGCCCCGCTGGTCTGGATCGGGCTGACATCCTTCAAGTCGAGACCGGAGATCTACAAAGCCCCGTTCGGATGGCCGAAAGCGTTCCATTTTGAAAATTACGCCATGGCGTGGAAAGCCGGGAGACTTGGCATCGCCATGATGAATTCGCTGTTTGTGTGCGTCATCACGCTCATCCTGACCATGGTCATCGGCTCCATGGCGGCATTTGCGATCGCAAGAATGCGCTGGAAGCTGGCAGGCGCCGCGATGGTCTATATCCTGATCGGCATGATGATTCCGGTGCACTGCGTTCTGATTCCGCTCTTTGTCCGTTTCGCGAAAATCGGCCTGAGCAACAACCTGTGGGGACTGATTCTTCCGTACCTGACCTTTTCCCTTCCAACCTGTGTCTTTATCATGGCCGGGTTTTTCAGGAGCATACCGAATGAGCTGCTGGAATCTGCCTGCATGGACGGCTGTTCGATCTTTCAGATGTTCTTTAAAATCTGTTTCCCGCTGGCACGCACAGGTCTGTTTGTCACGGGACTGATGACATTCATTGGAAACTGGAATGAGCTGCTGCTGGCGCTGGTTTTTGTCTCAGATGATACCAAGAAGACCCTTCCAGTCGCACTGACAAAGTTTGTCACACCTTATCAGACGAACTATGACAAGATGTTCCCGGCTATCATGATCGCGATCATTCCGACCATCGTGGTATACTGCATGTTCAGCAACCAGATCGTGGACGGCCTGACAACAGGCGCCGTAAAAGGATGACAGTATGTGCAGCCGTGAAGAGTCGGACACTTGCAGGATCTGGCAGAGAGGCAGAAATGAGTGACAGCATGTGCATTCGCGATTGGCGGACGGAAGGCCTGAGGGGTGTATGACAACAGGAGGGTGGAATGGACAGAAGTGAGGCAAAGTGGCGGGCACAGCAGCTTGTAGCCCGGATGACGGTCTCCGAGAAGATGACGCAGCTTCGATATGATTCTCCGGCGATAGAGCGGCTCGGGGTTCCGGCCTATAACTGGTGGAACGAGGCGCTTCATGGGGTTGCGAGAGCCGGAACAGCGACAAGCTTTCCGCAGGCGATCGGAATGGGCGCGACATTTGACGAAGCACTAATGAAGCAGATTGGGGATGTCATCGCCACGGAGGGCAGGGCCAAATACAATGCCTATGCTGCAATGGGAGACAGAGACATCTACAAGGGACTGACCTTCTGGTCTCCGAATGTGAATATCTTCCGGGATCCAAGGTGGGGAAGAGGGCAGGAGACCTACGGGGAAGATCCGTATCTGACGGGAACGCTTGGCTGCGCGTTTGTCAGAGGCCTTCAGGGAGACGGTGAATACATGAAGGCAGCTGCCTGTGCCAAGCATTTCGCGGTGCACTCGGGACCGGAGGCGATCCGCCACAGCTTTGATGCCAGGGCGACAAAGAAAGACATGGCGGAGACCTACCTTCCGGCATTCAGAAGGCTTGTGGAAGAGGCTGGTGTGGAGGCAGTCATGGGTAGCTACAACCGTGTCAACGGGGAACCTGCCTGCGGGAGCCGGACCCTTCTTGAAGAGATTCTGCGGGGAACCTGGAAGTTTCAGGGACATGTCGTGTCAGACTGCTGGGCGATCCGCGATTTCCATGAGCATCATCATGTCACCGACGACGCAGAGCACAGTGCAGCCATGGCGATCAACAATGGCTGCGATCTGAACTGCGGGGATACCTATCAGTACCTGCCCAAGGCATATGCGGATGGCCTGATTTCAGAGGAGCGGATCACAGAGGCGGCTGTCAGGCTGTTCACGACCCGCTTTCTGCTGGGACTGTTCGATGATACGGAGTTTGACGATATCCCGTACACTGCAGTCGAATGTCCGGAGCATCTTGCGCTCGCCCTGCAGGCAGCGGAGGAGTCGGCTGTCCTTCTGAAAAACGATGGTGTGCTTCCGCTGGATCTTCAGAGGATCGGAAAGCTGGGGGTTGTCGGCCCCAATGCAGACTCCCGCGCAGCGCTGATCGGGAACTACCACGGAACCAGCTCAGAGTACATTACTGTGCTGGAAGGAATCCGGAGGCTGGCGCCCGATGGTTTACGCATTCTGTACTCGGAAGGCTGCGCCATCAATGCAGACCGGGTTGAGCACCTTGCAGCAGAGAATGACCGTCTCAGTGAGGCCATGATCGTGACAGGTGAGAGCGATGTTACGGTCGTGGTGGTCGGCCTGAACGAGTCCCTGGAAGGGGAAGAGGGAGACACAGGCAACAGCGCGGCATCCGGGGACAAGGCAGATCTGTCGCTTCCGGGGTCACAGGAGGCGCTGCTTCACGCGGTAGCCCAGACAGCGAAGGAAGAGGGAAAGAAAACTGTCCTCTGCCTGATGGCCGGAAGTGACATGGATCTCTCATTTGCACAGGAACACTTTGATGCAGTTCTGATGCTCTGGTATCCGGGGGCGAGAGGAGGACTGGCAGCAGCCAGAATCCTGACGGGGCAGGTCTCACCTTCCGGCAAGCTGAATGTCACCTTCTATGATCCGGACAGACCGCTTCCACCATTTACAGACTATTCCATGGAGGACCGCACGTACCGTTATCTTGGAGGCAGCCCGCAGTATCCATTCGGATACGGGCTGACCTACGGAGATGTGCAGATAGTGAGGGCGGAATTCTGCCCTTTGGCAGCGGGGAAATCAGCGTCTGTGCGCGTAACATATGAAAACAGAGGAGAGGCTGATACGAAGGATGTGGTGGAGGTCTACATAGATCCGGTGGATTCTCCGTACCGCACGCCGAACCCAAGGCTCTGCGGGTTTCTGAAGGTAGATGCGCCGGCAGGCGTCCGAAAGACATGTGAAATTCTGCTGGACGCTGATACATTCTTCGTTGTCAATGACGATGGAGAACGAGTCGGAGGCGGCATGTCCTATCGTCTGTTTGTCGGGACCTCGATGCCGGACGAGAGGAGCAGGATGCTGACGGGGAAAGCGCCGGTGATGCTGGACATTCAGCTGAGCTGCGGCTGCGCGACCTTGGCAGAATTCTGAAGGAATCTGAAGAAATCTGAAGGCTTATTTCAGCTTGACATTTCCACACTGGTGGAGTATGGTTTTAAGGCTAATGTCTGAAAACAAAGCAGTCCTGCCGATGAACTCGAGGGACAGCCATCAATCTGATTCAGGAGCGTTCAGATGTCGAGAAATGAGAATGGAAACCCGCTGATGACAGAGCCAAGAGGCCCCAGGTGGGGCAGGATTCTGGGGATTGTCCTGGTCGTCCTGCTTGCGATGGTTGTTCTTGGAGGGGTAGGTATTTATTTTTACGGCCACAGCCTGATCGGCCGGGCAAACTTCGTGTCCGATGATCAGGTCAAACAGCTTGAGACGCTTCCGGCTGAAGCGTATGAAGAGAAAACGACGGAGCAGGATGGGCTTAAGAGCGCTTCTCTGAATCAGTCTGAGCTGGGGAATATCCAGAAGAAGATGAACCAGGAGAATTCCAAGGTGGACACGATCATGGATTCGGATGTCTACAACGTCCTGCTCTGCGGGGTTGACCGCAGGGATAAGACCTGGAACGGTAATTCCGACAGCATGATGCTGGTCTCGCTCAACAATGAGAAGAAGAGAGTCAGCGTGATTTCTCTGATGCGGGATACCTACGTTGCGATCCCGGGGCATGACTATGAGAAGCTGAATGCCGCGTATGCCTACGGCGGCGGTCCGCTGCTTCTTGAGACGGTCAGAAACAACTACAAGATCGACGTCAACCGGTATGCGGCTGTTGATTTTATGGACATGGTCGATGTCATTGACGACATGGGCGGTGTGGAGCTGACCTGGACCGACCAGGAGGTAGAAGTCGCTAACGGTTATATGATCGATATGTGCCAGAACGTGCTGAATATCCCGTATGAGGAGCATCTTCTTCCGGGGGGGGGCACGTACAACTGTGATGGTGTTCAGGCGGTCGCATATTCGAGAAACCGTTTTGTTGGCAATTCGGATTACACCAGAACGCAGAGGCAGCGTTATGTTGTCTCTCAGATGGTCGAGAAACTCAAGAGCATGTCGGCGACGGATATGATGGCATTCGTTACGAAGGTCCTTCCGTTGATCACGCACAACATCCCGGAGACGGAAATCTGGAATCTTGTCAGCGATGCGCCGCAGCTTCTGAAGTATGATTATGTTCAGGACCGTGTCCCATATGACGGACTTTACGATACGATTGATGTAGACGGACAGGGCATGCTTGTTCCGGACTGGGACGATACCATCTCGCAGATGCAGCGTACGATTTACGGCGATGGTTCTATCAGCAAGAATGAGGACAACCAGAAGTCGAATGTCGGAAGTGACAAGAGCGGAGAGACAGAGTTTACAGATGAGTACCTGCAGCTGACGGGCGGAACCGGGACACTGTTCAAGGATGGCTATCCGACGCAGCAGACGGAAGGCGCAGTGTCTGATTCCTGAGCCTTGTTTATGATATGCTGCACCGGGACAATGTCTCGGCCTGAAATTGCAGATATAACAAAAAGGACTGCCGGTGTGGCAGTCCTTTTTTAACAGACAGTTTCATCAAAGAAGCGGAATACCGGCGCGCTGGCAGGCGCTGCGGGTCGTCTCATCCCAGACGGAGACCTGAACCTCGCCGATATGAGCGGAGCCCAGGATCAGCATGCACAGGCGGCTCTGCCCGATTCCGCCACCAATTGTGTAGGGAAGCTCTCCGGCAAGAAGTGCCTTGTGGAAGGGGAGGGAGCGGCGGTCATCGCAGCCGGCTTCCGTCAGTTGCCGGGACAGGCTTTCCGGACTGACGCGGATGCCCATCGAGGAAAGCTCGTAGCTGATGCCGAGGGTACTGTTCCAGAACAGGATGTCGCCGTTCAGATCCCAGTCGTCATAGTCGGGTGCTCTTCCATCGTGTGGTTTCCCGGAGCGGAGCTTCTTGCCGATCTGCATCAGGAAGGTTGTTCCATGCTCCTGTACAAAAGCGTTCTCGCGCTGTTTCGGCGTCAGGTCCGGATAAAGGTCTTCCAGTTCCTGAGATGTGATGAAGGTCACATCCGGGGTGTGGAGCGGGAGCTCGTAGAGCTCCGGAAACTGTGCGTGCAGGTTCATTTCCGTCGCACAAACTGCAGAGACAATCGCACGGACCGTCTGCTTCAGATAGTCTGTGTTTCGGTCTTCCTTGCGGATGACCTTCTCCCAGTCCCACTGGTCGACGTAGATGGAGTGGAGATTGTCGAGTTCTTCGTCTCTGCGGATGGCGTTCATGTCGGTGTAAAGTCCTTTTCCGACACGGAACCCGTAATCACGGAGCGCCATGCGCTTCCACTTGGCGAGAGACTGAACGACCTGCGCCTGTGTTCCGGTGTCCTTGATGTCGAAGGTGACCTTGCGTTCATAACCGTTCAGGTCATCGTTCAGGCCGGTGGATGCCTCAAGAAACAGCGGCGCGGAAACGCGGTGAAGCTGCAGGGTGGCGGCCAGCGTATCAGCAAACTGGCGCTTGATGACACCGATCGCCTTCTGGGTATCATATTGCGAAAGAAGCGGATGATATCCGTCCGGAATAATGATATGACTCATAGGGAGAACCTCTTTCTGTAAGAATCAGTCCATGGTAAAATGTTCATAAACATGTTCATCATACAAGACGTTTATACGAAAGTAAAGAAGGAAACGCCGGACAAAGAGGCTGGTATGGCCGGCAGAGCGTGCGCATCGATTGGAGATTAACAGATGGCTGGAAAACAAGTGAAACAGAAGAATGCGGGGATGACCCAGCTCCAGTCTGAGCTGAAGGAGGAGACTTTTCACAGGGTGTATCTGTTTTTCGGCGAGGAACGTTACCTGGTTCTGAAGATGCGCGACAACCTGGTCAGGGCAGCAGTGTCTCCGGATGACACGATGAACCTGAATATTCACAAAACTGCCTGGCCGGATGTATCGAAGATCATGGATGAGTGCCTCGCGATGCCTTTTTTTGCAGACAGGCGTGTTGTGCTGGTGCAGGACAGCGGTTATTTCGCTGCAGGAAAGGGAAAGGAGGAGGCGGAGAAGCTGATCGGGCTTCTGGGAGAGCTTCCGGAAACAACCATCCTTCTGTTTGTCGAGACGGAGGTGGACAAGCGGAGCCGGCTTTACAAGGCTGTCTCGAAGGCGGGACTGTCGGTTGAATTTGAACACCCGGATGAAGTGGAGCTTGCCAGATGGGTTGTCTCACAGCTTTCAGAAAACAGGATCCGGATTACAAAGGGTGCCCTGCAGATGCTGCTGGAGAGGACTGGGGCCGATATGACGATGCTCAGGGCTCAGCTTGACAAGCTGGTAGCCTGCGCAGGGGAAGGCGGAACGCTGTCAGAGACGGATGTAGGGGGACTGGTCGCGGAGCGGCTGGAGACGAGGGTCTTTGACCTCGTGGACGCGGTCGGGCACCGGGACCGGAGAGGAGCGATCAGCCGGTATGATGAACTGCTCCGGATGCAGGAGGAACCGAACCGGATTCTCTATTTCCTCGGGAGACAGTTCAACCTGCTTTACCTGATGAAGGTTCTTTCCCGGAAGGGGAAAGGGACGGTGGAGATGATGAAGGTGATGGATCTGAGGTACTCATTTCAGATTCGCAAGCTGTCGGACCAGGCACGTTTCTTTACGACAGAGCAGCTGCGGCATGCAGTTGCGGACTGTACAGCCATGGAACAGCGCTTCAAGACGGGAAAAATCGATGTCAGGCTGGGCGTGGAGCTTCTGCTTGTGAAATACAGCAGGCCGGGTGCATCTGCCCGGTGAGAAACAGTGGTTTTTCAGGATGCCGGAGCCCGGAGCAATCATAACAGATATGTTGCCGGCTGCCACACGGAACTGTCGGACACTGCAGTGCCTGGTGCAGTCAGAAAAGGCGTTGCTGTTTGCCGTACGCGGACTTGCCTGGCCTGCGGAGGCAGGCGCAGCGAAGAGGGCAGAAGCGGACTTTCAGTCGAGCAGAAATTCGGCCAGGACCACGTTCGAGATCGAGATGCCCCGGTCCGTCAGCCGTACGGCACTCCCATCGTCTGAAAGCAGATGGAGTTCTGTCAGGTTGGACAGAACACGGCCGTATACCTCATCCATCGATACACCGAACTGCTCCTGAAAGTGCTGCCTTGTGACGCCTTTCATCTCCCGGAGGCCGAGAAACATGGTTTCCTCCATTTCGTTGCTGCGGGACAGGTGTGTGACCTCTTTCCTTGCAAAGCTGCAGGACAGATATTCATTCAGATCAGAGGTGTTTTTCCACCGCATGTGATCCGCCTGACTGGAGGCACCCAGTCCGAAGCCAAGATAAGGTCTTCTTTCCCAGTATCCCTTGTTGTGTACACTTTCAAAACCGTTCAGCGCCCAGTTGGATATTTCATAGCGGTGAAAGCCTGTCCCGGAGAGGATGGACTTCAGATCGCTCAGCATGCCGGCTTCCTCATCCTCAGAAGGAAGAAACAGCGGGCATTCACCAAGTGCCTTGCGCTCGGCATCCTCGTGGTAGCGTTCCCAGAAGGGAGTGCCGGGCTCGATGATCAGACTGTATGCGGAAAGGTGCTGAGGAGGATCCGGAAGGGAGAGAACCTGCCTGAGCGTATCGCGAAACTGCTCGCGGCTCTGACCGGGAAGGTCATACATCAGATCAACGCTGATATTCTGAAAGCCGGCATCCCGGGCAGCAGTGTATTCTCTCCTGAAGGTTTCAAAATCGTGGATGCGGCCGAGCGATTTCAGAAGTTTGTTGTCTGCAGACTGCAGACCGATTGAGAGGCGGTTGATACCGGCCTTGCGGTACATATGAAGCTTTTCGTCATTCAGCGTGCCGGGATTGCATTCCAGGGTGATTTCCGCATCCGGGGCAAGCTCAAAGCAGGAACGGATGGTATCCAGGATATCTGCAATCAGCATGGCATCGGGGAGGGAAGGCGTTCCGCCGCCGAAAAAAACGGAGAGGATGCGGAATTTTTTCCCAAAACCAAGAGAGGCGGCATGAAGGATTTCCCTTCGGAGAACAGAAAAATAACGGCTCTGCATCTCTGAGCCAAGTGTAGTCGAGAGAAAGTCGCAGTACAGACATCTGGAGACGCAGAATGGGATGTGAAGATAGAGACCGGCGGATATGCGCGATGGCTGAGTCATGAAAATCTCCATTCCGCCGCCTTCGGCCGGCGGCACAAATATTCCTTCCGGGACTAAGCTGAAGGCAGTAAAAAAGGAGCATCGGCGATGACGTTCCGATGCTCCTTGACCTTCCTGTTACCAGATCAGAAACCTGCAGCATCCGGTTTCCGGGATCTGCGGATTGCTGAACGAATTACTGGACGGTGTTGACCAGCTTTGCAAGGCGGGAAACCTTGTTGGAAGCAGTGTTCTTGTGGAAGACACCCTTCTTCTCAGCCTTGTCGATCAGAGAGGTTGCATTCAGAAGTTCCTTCTGTGCATTCTCCTTGTCGCCAGCTGCAACAGCAGCCTCAACCTTCTTGACTGCGGTCTTGACACCGGACTTGATGGCCTTGTTTCTTGCGTTTCTGACCTCAGCAATCAGAACGCGTTTTTTTGCGGACTTGATGTTTGCCAAAACGTACACCTCCAGACAAATGTCTACATTGTAATAGATAATATAAGAAATGAAACCACGTGTGCGCGAGAGAACGGACACGGACGTATCGGCACACATTCGAAGTTATTCTAATCCGCAGGGATTGCCTTGTCAACAGATAGGCTGGCTTTTGATTGCATTTTCATGCCCTTTAGGCTACTATTAACCGGATAAGAAATAAAGAACTGTGTCCGGCAACTGGTTTGCATCTCCATGCAGAGCCATTCTGAAGAAGAGCCGGGCAGATTACGATCTTGCAGATGGTTAACCGGGGGGATCAATTTGGCTGAAATCAATATGAATCAGATTCGTAATTTCTGTATCATCGCGCACATCGATCACGGAAAAAGCACGCTCGCAGACCGGATCATTGAAAAGACGGGGGTACTGACGAAGCGTGAGATGCAGGATCAGGTTCTGGACAATATGGACATTGAGCGGGAGCGGGGCATCACGATCAAGTCCCAGACCGTTCGTGCGGTCTACCATGCGAAGGACGGGAAGGAATATGTCTTTAATCTGATCGATACACCGGGTCATGTGGATTTCAACTACGAGGTCTCCAGGGCGCTTGCCGCATGTGACGGAGCGGTACTTGTGGTGGACAGTACGCAGGGAATCGAAGCGCAGACGCTCGGCAATGTCTATCTTGCGCTTGACCATGATCTCGAGATCCTCCCGGTGATCAACAAGATTGACCTGCCAAGTGCGGACCCGGAGGGGACTGCGAAGGAAATCGAGGATGTCATCGGGCTTGACTGTTCCGACTGCCCGCGGATATCGGCTAAAACAGGCCTGAACGTGGAGGAGGTCCTAGAGCAGATCGTTCAGAAGCTCCCCGCGCCGACGGGCGACAGGGAGGCACCGCTCAAGGCCCTGATCTTCGATTCCCTGTACGACGCCTACAGAGGCGTCATTGTCTTCTGCCGGATCCGGGACGGAAGGCTGAAAAAGGGCATGAGGGTCCGGATGATGGGGACAAAGACGGAGGCGGAGGTGGTCGAGGTCGGCTATTTCGGTCCGGGGCAGTTTATCCCATGCGATGAGCTGCAGGCCGGGATGGTCGGTTACTTCACGGCATTTCTGAAGAATGTTGGCGATACGCGGGTTGGCGACACGGTGACGGATGCAGAATACCCGACCGCCGAAGCGTATCCGGGCTATCGCAGGCCGCTCCCGATGGTTTACTGCGGCGTCTATCCGGCGGACAGTGCGAGGTATGGCGACCTCAGGGACGCGCTTGAAAAGCTTCAGCTGAATGATGCGTCTCTCGAGTTTGAGCCAGAGACCAGTGCTGCTCTCGGCTTCGGCTTCCGCTGCGGGTTCCTCGGACTTCTGCACCTGGAGGTCGTTACCGAGCGGCTGGAGAGGGAATACAACCTTGACCTGGTGACGACGGCTCCTGGCGTCGTCTACAAGGTTCACAAGACGGACGGTGAGGTCTTTGACCTGACCAATCCTGCAAATCTCCCGGATCCTTCCGCGATTGAATACATGGAAGAGCCGATTGTCTCGGCGGAGATCATCGTGACGACGGAGTTCATCGGTCCGATCATGCAGCTTTGCCAGGAGAGGAGAGGGGTTTACAAGGAGACAGAGTATCTGGAGGCAAACCGTGCCGTGCTCCGCTACGATATGCCCCTCAACGAGATCATCTACGATTTCTTCGATGCCCTGAAGTCCAGGTCAAGAGGCTACGCTTCATTTGACTATGAGATGAAGGGGTATGTACAGTCAAAACTGTGCAGGCTGGACATTCTGGTCAACAAGGAGCCGGTCGATGCGCTTTCTTTCATTGTGTTTGAGGACAACGCGTATGACAGAGGGCGCCGGATGTGCGAGAAGCTGAAGAATGAAATCCCGAGGCAGCTGTTTGATATTCCGATTCAGGCCGCGGTGAATGGCCGCGTGATCGCCAGGGAGACTGTCAGAGCGCTTCGGAAGGATGTCCTGGCGAAGTGTTATGGAGGCGATATCTCCAGAAAGAAGAAACTGCTCGAAAAGCAGAAGGAAGGAAAGAAGAAAATGCGCCAGATCGGATCGGTCGAGATTCCGCAGAAGGCGTTTCTGAATGTACTGAAACTGGATGACCAGAGCTGAAATAAAAGAGAAGGCCGGGTGCAGGGGCACTCAGCCTTCTTTTTTGTGAAGGCGACGATCCGTAAGTTACGATGCTGGTTTGCCTGCAGGGCATGGCTCCCGGAGACGCCGCCTCCTGCCTTCCATACCGGCTTCAGAGCCATATACGGATCATGAGCCGAACAGCTCGTCGACAACGAACCGATGGATTCGAAGATAGGTCTGACCCGTAAAGTGCAGGCCGTCGACCGTCCGAAAGCCTTCGAGCTTCAGAATGGTGGAGGAGTCCAGGTAATGGTCCGGGAAGGCCTGCTGGATCGCCAGGTTCAGCTTTGTGATGTTCGTGTTTGTCACAAGATCGAGTGCATCCTCGCTTGCTCCATATTCAATCATCCTGGCACGCTGCACGGGATTGACCGATAAAAACCAGAAGGTTGTATCAGGATATTCTGCCACCATATCCCTGTAGGCGGCGAGATACTCATCAATCTGGTCCGGATCATTGACGCCGAAGTTCAGGACAACCGGGGCATCCGGATTCTGACTGATTGCGTCCGCCATCAAGCTCTTTCCATCTGACAGAAACCAGCTGCAGCCTTCCCCGACCTTCCCGACGAACACGCAGTCGTCATCCGGCAGATTTTTCTTCAGCGCGTTCTGCATGCCAATGGTTCTGGAATCTCCCACGAATATGATTTTATGGACTGGCAGAGATCTTTCCTGTTCGGGCATCTCTGTTTCCGTTTCTGCTTCAGACACTTCCGGGAGGACAGACTTGTCAGATTCTTTCTGAAGGCTGATGCCGGCTTCCTGTGCAGCGCTTAAACCGGATTTTTCACCGGATGAACTGGAGGATGCAGACGGGTACGGGCTTTCGGAGGAAGCGGAGTCCGTATTTTGCCGGATGATCCCTGAGGCATCTGACTCAAGCGGGTTGCTGAGATGGGGATGGCGGCTGTCAAACTCGTCGGTCGCCTTTCTCATATAGAAAGCCAGAAGAACAAGTGCTGCAAGGGCGGCTGCCGCGCTCAGCAGCAGGATCAGAAGTCGTCTCTTCATATTCAAAGCTCCTTCTATGGTTCAGATTCAATCGCGTTGCGGTCATGCATGTTCGGCCTGTGAATTGCGAACGAACCCTGTGCGTTCGCAGTCGGGAATGGCTGTGTCCAGGCACATTTGAGCTGTGCAGGAAGCCGGCAGGCGCGCAGTAAAGCCATTTTATCACAGTTCAAAAAGTTTTTTGAAAGGTATTGACAAAGGTATCCGGCAGAACTATTATAGTGCCATGGATGTTAGCACTCCACAACAACGAGTGCTAACAAGAAAAGGAAAGGAGGATTCAGATGCAGCTTGATGACAGAAAGTGGACCATTCTGAAAGCGATCATCAAGACCTATCTGGAGACAGGCGAGCCGGTTGGATCGAGAACCATCTCAAAGTTTCCGGATCTGAATCTCAGTTCCGCCACGATCCGCAACGAGATGTCCGATCTGGAAGATATGGGGTTGATCATTCAACCTCATACATCGTCAGGACGTATTCCTTCGGACGCTGGATACCGGCTTTATGTAGACCGGCTGATGGATGAGAAGGAGGCGGAGGTCTCTCAGATGAAGAACATGATGATCCAGAGGCAGGATAAGCTTGAGATGCTTCTGAAACAGCTTGTTCGTTATCTGGCGGTGAATACCAATTACGCCACGATGATCACCAGCCCGCAGTACCACAGAACCAGGCTGAAGTTCATTCAGCTCTCGATCATAGATGAAGGACAGATCCTGGCAACGGTGGTGACAGAGGGCAACGTGGTAAAGAACCGTGTGATCCATATTCAGCATGGTCTCACTCATGATGAAGTGCTGCAGCTTAATATTCAGCTGAACAGCAGGCTGAACGGGCTGACGATCGAGCAGATTAATCTGGATACGATCCAGAAGCTCAAACAGGAGGCTGGCATTCATTCAAACCTGATCTCGGAAGTACTCGATGCGGTTGCGGACGCCATCTCAAAGGAGGAGGATCTGGAGGTTTACACCTCAGGGGCTACGAATATTTTCAAGTATCCGGAGCTTTCCTCCGATACGGACAAGGCGAGCGGTCTGATCGAGGCGTTTGAGGAAAAAAAGCCGCTTCTGTCCCTGCTCAGCCAGAATGGCTGTGATGAGCAGGAGCATGGCATCCAGATCTCGATCGGACGGGAGCTGAAGAACGAGAATATGGAGGACTGCAGCGTGGTCACGGCCAGCTACGATCTGGGGGACGGTGTCTTCGGAAAGATCGGGATTGTAGGCCCCAAGCGGATGGATTACGACAAGGTGGTCGGGATCCTGAAGAGCGTGACAGCCCAGCTGGATGAGACATATGGCAGGAAGGAAAGCCCCGCAGATGAGAATGGGCTTTCTTCCGGGTCAAAAACCAATGACAGAGGCCCGGAGCAGGATGAGTAGCAGAGCGATGCGGAGGCGATAGGATGACAGACAGAGATAAACAGGAAAACAGCCCCGGAGGAGAAGACAGGGGCGTCCGGATTGAGATACATGGCGAAGAGCCGGACGTAACGGAGAAAAAGAGCGAAGACAGCAGAAGACCGGAGCAGAACCCGGGGAAAGAACAGGCGGCGGAAGGTTTTGATGGACAGGAAGATGCCGCTAAGACAGATCAGAACCGGGAGCCGGACGAGGAGCCGGATAGGGCGGATGCATCTGACGCCGGAGAGGATACTCCCTCAGGCAGCGGCACTGGTACCGGAAAAGGGTTCTTCGGTTTCAAAGGAAGGAAAGAGAAGGATCAGAGAGATCAGAAGATCGAGGAGCTGACCGATCAGGTCAGGCGCCAGATGGCGGAATTCGACAATTTCCGTAAGCGGACAGACCGCGAGAAGGCGACGATGTTCGATATGGGGAAGAGAGATGTGATTGAGCAGATTCTTCCGGTTGTGGACAGCTTCGAGCGAGGTCTCGGAGACATGAAGGAAGAGAGCGAGGATCCGTTCCGCCAGGGCATGCAGAAGATCTACAGGCAGCTGACAAAGGCGCTTGAGGAACTGGGTGTCAAGCCAATTGAAGCGGTCGGAAAGCCATTTGATCCGAACTATCACAATGCGGTCATGCATTGCGAGGATGAGTCAGCCGGTGAGAACATCATCGTGCAGGAGTTCCAGAAGGGCTACATGCTGAACGATGTGGTCATCCGGCACAGCATGGTGAAGGTTGCCAACTGATCCTTATTACAAAAACCGGGACGGAAGCGTTATTCTTCCCCAATCCCGTTGACAATATCGGAACATATAGACATATGCCGCGGTTCCTCTGAGAAGAAGCGGCAGGAGAACAACAAGACCGAACAGCAGAACACCAGGAGGTTTCATTATGGGAAAGATTATAGGAATTGACCTTGGTACAACAAACAGCTGCGTGGCAGTCATGGAAGGCGGCAAGCCGACTGTCATCGCAAACAGCGAAGGAGAGCGCACGACGCCGTCCATCGTTGCATTTACAAAGAACGGCGACCGTCTGGTCGGCGAGCCGGCAAAGCGCCAGGCTGTGACGAACTCAGACAGAACCATTTCCTCAATCAAAAGACACATGGGCTCTGACTACAGAGTCACAATCGACGATAAGAAGTATTCTCCGCAGGAGATTTCCGCGATGATCCTTCAGAAGCTGAAGGCAGATGCGGAGGGATACCTGGGCGAGAAGGTGACAGAGGCTGTCATTACCTGCCCTGCATACTTCAATGACGCACAGAGACAGGCAACAAAGGATGCCGGAAAGATCGCCGGCCTTGATGTCAAGCGTATTATCAACGAGCCGACTGCAGCCGCACTGGCATATGGCCTTGATAATGAGAAAGAGCAGAAGATCATGGTGTATGACTTCGGCGGCGGCACGTTTGATGTGTCTGTCATCGAGATCGGTGACGGTGTCATCGAGGTTCTTGCGACGAACGGCAACAACCATCTTGGCGGCGATGACTTCGACAAGAGAATCGTCGACTACATGCTGAAGGACTTCAAGGCAAAGGAAGGTATTGATCTCTCTGGCGACAAGATGGCCATGCAGAGACTGAAGGAGGCTGCCGAGAAGGCAAAGAAGGAGCTGTCCTCCTCCACGACAACCAATATCAACCTGCCATTCATTACGGCCAATGAGACCGGACCGAAGCACTTCGAGATGGATCTCACAAAGGCTAAGTTTGACGAGCTGACCGCAGATCTGGTTGATGCGACAGCAGAGCCTGTCAGAAAGGCTCTTGCGGATGCAGGTATTACGGCAGCAGATCTTGGAAAGGTGCTGCTGGTCGGCGGTTCAACCCGTATCCCGGCTGTGCAGGACAAGGTCAAGGAGCTGACCGGCAAGGAGCCGAGCAAGAATCTGAACCCGGATGAGTGCGTGGCAATCGGTGCAGCCATTCAGGGCGGCAAGCTGGCAGGAGATGCCGGCGCAGGCGATATCCTTCTGCTGGATGTCACGCCGCTGTCCCTTGCAATCGAGACGCTGGGCGGTGTATCCACCGTTCTGATTCCGAGAAACACGACCATTCCGACCAGAAAGAGCCAGGTCTTCTCAACTGCTGAGGACAATCAGACCGCTGTCGATATCCATGTTGTACAGGGCGAGCGCCAGTTTGCCCGCGACAACAAGACACTCGGACAGTTCCGTCTCGATGGAATCCCGCCGGCAAGAAGAGGTGTGCCGCAGATTGAGGTCACGTTTGATATCGATGCGAATGGTATCGTGAACGTTTCCGCAAAGGATCTGGGCACAGGGAAAGAGCAGCACATCACGATTACTTCCGGCTCCAACATGTCCGACGACGAGATCAACAAGGCTGTCAAAGAGGCGGCTGAGTATGAGGCTCAGGACAAGAAGAAGAAGGAAGCAATCGACACGAAGAACGACGCAGATGCCATGGTCTTCCAGACGGAGAAGGCAATGCAGGAGGTCGGCGACAAGATTGATGCGGCAGACAAGGCTGCTGTTGAGGCGGACCTCAAGTCTCTGAAGGACACCATCGCGAAGTGCGGGGATGATATCACGGATGAGCAGGTCAATGAGCTGAAGGCCGGAAGAGAGAAGCTGATGAACAGTGCGCAGAAGCTGTTCGAGAAGGTCTATCAGCAGACACAGGCGCAGGCAGGACCAGGTGCAGGCGCAGGTCCGCAGGCGGGCCAGCAGAATGCAGGCGGAAGCCAGGGCGGCAAGGATGACGATGTCGTCGATGGCGACTACCGTGAGGTCTGACAGGGATAACAGATATCTGAAACAGGAAGCTGCCGTCACGAAGTGTGTGACGGCGGCTTAAACCATGTCCGGATACAGCGGAACACGAAAGGGTGTTCAGCAGGCAGCCGGATCAAGCGGGAGAATATATGGCAGAGAAGAGAGATTACTACGAGGTGCTGGGCGTCAGCAGGAATGCCAGTGAAGAGGAGATCAAGAAGGCATACCGCCAGCTGGCGAAGAAATATCATCCGGATATGAATCCCGGCAATGCCGAAGCGGCGGACAAGTTCAAGGAAGCTTCCGAGGCGTATGCGGTTCTCGGCAATGAAGAGAAGAGAAGACAGTATGACCAGTTCGGTATGTCGGCATTCGACGGCTCCGCCGGCGGCGGTGGGTTTGATTTTAACTCTGCCGATTTCCAGGATATCTTCAGTGACCTGGGCCTTGGAGGAATCTTCGGCGATTTGTTCGGAGGCGGAAGGCGAAGTGCAAATCCGAACCGCCCCATGCAGGGCGCAAATGTCCGGACGCATGTCAGCATCACGTTCATGGAGTCCATTGAAGGCTGTTCCAAGACAATCGATGTGATGATCAAGGATGAGTGCCCGAATTGCCACGGGACGGGTGCAAAGCCCGGGACAGCCCCGAAGATCTGTCCGAAGTGCAAGGGCAGAGGGCAGGTTGTGTATACACAGCAGACCATGTTCGGGATGATGCAGAATGTTCAGCCCTGTCCGGACTGCCGCGGAACCGGCAAGGTGATCGAGGATAAGTGCCCGAACTGCCACGGAACCGGCTATGTCATGAACAAAAAAACCATCGAGGTCCGGATACCGGCGGGAATTGACGACGGGCAGGCAATCCGCATCCGGGAGAAGGGGGAGCCGGGCGTCAACGGCGGACCGAGAGGGGACCTTCTGGTGGAGGTATCCGTTGCGCGTGATCCACAGTTTGTACGCCAGGATCTCGATCTGTTCTCGAATAAGGATATCACGTTCGCGCAGGCGGCGCTGGGTGCGGATATTATGATCCGTACGGTGGACGGAGATATTTCATACAGTGTCAAGCCGGGAACGCAGTCCGGCACGAGGGTCCGCCTGAAAGGAAAGGGGGTCCCGGACGTGCGCGGGAGAGCCGGCCGCGGGGACCAGTATGTGACGCTGATTGTCCGTACACCGGTGAAGCTCAGCAGTGAGGCGAAGGAGCTGCTGGAGCAGTTTGATGCAGCATCGGACAGAAGCCTTTCCGCCGGAGAGGATACGGCGAAGGGAGCTTCGCCTGAGACCGGGAAGAAGAAAAAGAAAAAAAGCTTTGTTGATCGGATGAAGGATGCGCTGGATGGCTGAGCCATCCGGAAGCAGAGACAGACCCCTCCCTGTGGCGGAGCGGGTCTGTTTTTTTGCCCGGAACAACAGGGCAAAAACAGGAATATTTCACAAAAACGGGTGCGGCACCCGTCTGTTCATGCTATAATGACGGCAACTGCGGGAACGATGGGATGAGGTGCCCGCGAGGCACATCATCAGGCTGAAAGCTGGAAAGGAAAAGAACATGTACTGTTACAGAAAAGTGATGGACGACCTGTACTGGGTAGGAGCGAACGACAGGCGCCTGGCAATGTTCGAGGGAGTGTACTCTGTTCCGGATGGCGTTTCTTATAATTCTTATCTGCTCCTGGATGAGAAGACGGTTCTGTGTGACACGGTTGATGCCGCTGTCGGAACCGTGTTCTTTGAGAATGTGGAGAAGGTGCTGGACGGAAGGCATCTTGATTATGTGATTGTCCACCATATGGAACCGGATCACTCTGCAACGCTTGAAGAGCTGATCAGAAGATATCCGGATGTCCGGATCCTCTGCAACAGCAAGACGAAGACGCTGATGAAGCAGTTTTTCTCGTTTGATGTAGAGAGCAGAGTTCAGCTTGTGAAGGAGGGGGATGTCTTCTCCGCCGGCAGGCATGAGCTTACGTTTGTCAATGCTCCGATGGTTCACTGGCCGGAGGTCATGATGACCTACGACAAGACGAGCGGGGCGCTGTTCTCAGCGGATGCATTCGGAACCTTCGGCGCGCTGAACGGCGCTCTGTTTGCGGATGAAGTGGACTTCATGCGGGATTATCTGGATGAAGCCAGAAGGTACTACAGCAACATTGTCGGTAAATACGGAACACAGGTGACGGCTGCGCTGAAGAAGGCGTCAGGTCTTGACATCAAGTACCTGTGCCCGCTGCACGGCTTTGTATGGCGGAAGAACATCGGAGACTATATTGACAAGTATCAGCACTGGGCAGCCTACAAGCCGGAGGAGACAGGTGTCGTCATTGCCTATGCCTCCGTCTATCATCACACCGAGAATGCTGCAGAGTGCCTGGCAATCCGCCTGCGTGAGAAGGGGATCAAGACGGTGATGTTTGACACATCTGTGACGCCGCCGTCGGAGATTATTTCTGCCGTTTTCAAGTACAGCCACCTTGTGCTGGCTTCGACAACGTATAATGCGGGCATCTTTGTTCAGATGGAAGCCTTTCTTTATGACATGGTTGAGCATAACATTCAGAACCGCACGGTTGCTGTCATCGAGAATGGTTCCTGGGCACCGACCAGCGGCAAGCTGATGCGGGAACTTCTTGAAAAGTGCAAGAATCTCAACGTGCTCAACGAGACGCTGACAATCAAGTCCTCCCTGAAGGAAGATCAGCTGTCGCAGCTGGATGTGATCGCAGATGCCATCGACGCAACCGTCCCGAAGAAGACAGATGTCACGAAGACAGACGGAAAGGGCGGAGATACAGACACCGGCGCGCCGGTGCTGGATCCCAAGGCGATGTTCAAGCTCAGCTACGGTCTTTTTGTCCTGACAGCGAAGGATGGGGAGAAGGATAACGGCTGCATCGTCAATACGGTGATCCAGGTTACAGAGAAGCCGAACCGGATCCAGGTGGCGGTCAACCGGAACGGCCACACGCATGACATGATCAAGAAGACCGGGGTGTTCAATGTCTCGATTCTGGCACAGGATGCAACCTTCGATCTGTTCAAACAATTCGGATTCCAGAGCGGGAAGTCCGCGGATAAGTTTGCTGACTTTGCGGATTACAGCCGTTCGGCGAATGGACTGACCTATGTGACAAGGGGAACGAATGCGCTGATTTCCGCGAAGGTTATTCAGGAAGTCGAATTTGAGACGCATACCGTCTTCATCGCGGAGGTCACGGAGTGCAGGGTTCTGTCGGATGTCCCGTCTGTGACGTATGAGTATTACTTTGCCCACATCAAACCGAAGCCGCAGCCGGTGGAGGAGAAGAAGGTGGGCTGGGTCTGCAGAATCTGCGGATATGTCTATGAGGGGGAGGTCCTTCCGCCAGACTTTATCTGCCCGATCTGCAAGCATCCGGCGAGCGATTTTGAAAAACTGCAGTGACGCTCCGGGATTGTTTTACTTGACAAATGCTGCACTTTAGGCAACTATACCATTATCTGGAAACAAACATGATCCAGCGTCATTCATGATCTGGAAACCAAAGATGGAACAGGAGGATCACAACATGAAAAAGGTTTGCGATGTCTGCGGCTGGGAGTATGACGAGGCAGAAGGATATCCGGAGGGCGGAATCGCTCCTGGAACAAAGTGGGAGGACATCCCGGATGATTTTGTCTGCCCGATCTGCGGCGCAGGCAAGGATGAGTTCAGCGACGCTGACTGAGCGGCGCACAAGATGCAAGAGATGAAGGACCGCCGGAATTCATTTCCGGCGGCCTTTCTTGGAATTGGAGGAGAAACAGAAGGATATGGACATACCCACCCGATTGCAGACGCTAGACTGGGAACGTTATACAAAGTGTGCGCGGCAGGCTGCGGCAGACGGCATTGTTCTGCTGCGCAATGAAAAGGCAGTCCTTCCGCTTCCGGAAGG
>Ga0256404_1005658_pt1 | contig 21788 bp, 16 predicted proteins | sample RumenRJG_01DNA_FD_185990 | JGI IMG/M metagenome (GOLD analysis project Ga0256404, IMG submission 185990) | Bovine rumen microbial communities from Lethbridge, Alberta, Canada - RJG_01 | ecosystem: Host-associated > Mammals > Digestive system > Stomach > Rumen | place: Canada: Alberta | collected...
TAACTCCTCTTTGCGCTCCAGGATGGGCTTGAACCAACGACCCCCTGATTAACAGTCAGGTGCTCTAACCAACTGAGCTACTGAAGCAGTGTGCGTGTCATTTCTGATTTGCGGTTGCAAAGGTACGCACATTCTGTGAACCCACCAAATATTTTCGTAACTTTTTTATCATTTTTCTTCAAAAAGATGAATTTTACTGCCTTTGGCGCATGAAAGGACGCGATTATTCGTATCTTTGCACCTATTATACAGATAGATCTTAAAGAAAGAAATTATTATCATCATGAAAAAAACATATCTGCTGTTGCTCTGCCTCTTCACGGGCATCATGGGCTATGCCCAGACGAAGGACGAGCATTATTTTAAGGTGGCGAAGAATCTTGATATCTTCAACGCTATCTACAAGAATCTCGACATGATGTATGTCGATACCCTGGATGCTGATGTCACGGTCAGCACGGGTATCAACGCCATGCTGCGCAGTCTTGATCCTTACACGGAGTATTATCCGGCAAGTAAGAGCGGTGACGTGAAGATGATGCTTACGGGCAAGTATGCGGGTATCGGCTCGCTGATCCGTTACAACTTCAAGCTTGGCCGCGTTTGTATCGATGAGCCTTACGAGAATATGCCCGCTGCCGAGGTGGGACTGAAGAAGGGTGACATCATTCTCTCCATCGACGGTGAGGACATGACGAAGAAGGACAACGAATACGTCAGCAACCATCTGCGTGGCGATGCCGGTACCACCTTCGAGCTGAAGATTCACCGCCCGTCGACGAACAAAGACATGAAGTTCAAGATCACGCGCCGTGCCATCCAGTTGCCTGCCGTGACTTATTATGGTTTGCAGAAGAACGGGTTCGGCTATCTCAACCTCAGCTCCTTCACCGAGGGTTGTGCCAAGGCTGTGCGCAACGCTGTCATCGATATGAAGGAGAAAGGTATGAAAGGTCTCGTCTTCGACCTGCGCGGCAACGGTGGCGGCTCGGAGTATGAGGCTGTGAACATCGTCAACTGCTTCGTGCCGAAGGGTCGTCTCGTGGTAAGCAACCGCGGTAAGATGAAGAAGGTGAACCACGATTACTATACCGAATCGGAGCCTGTCGACACGCTGATGCCCGTCGTGCTGCTTGTCAATGGCAACACGGCCTCGGCCGCAGAAATCACGAGCGGCTCGCTGCAGGACTTCGACCGCGGCGTTGTCATGGGCACAAAGACTTTCGGCAAGGGGCTCGTACAAACGGTCATGAATCTGCCTTACAATGCTCGGATGAAGATGACAACGAACAAATATTATATCCCTTCTGGCCGTTGTATTCAGAAAATCAACTACAAGCACAATGCGTCGGGTGGGGCAGAGGTCGTTGCTGACTCGCTGACTCGTGCGTTTAAGACGCTCCACGGACGCGTCGTGCGCGACGGCGGTGGCATTATGCCTGACATTAAGGTGGAGGCTGACTCGATGCCGAATATCACCTATTATCTTGCCGCTGTGCGTGATTCCAATGAGCTCATCGATTCCTGGGAGGAGAAATATATCGCTGCCCATCCTACGATCGCCAAGCCTTCAGCTTTTAAGCTGACAGATGACGACTTCAACGACTTCAAGCAATCAGTGCTTGCCAGCTCTTTCAAATACGACCCCATGAGCGGCAAGCAGCTTGATGAGCTGGAGAAGCTCGCGAAGTTTGAGGGATATTACGACGATGCCAAGGCGGAGTTTGATGCCCTCCGTAAGAAGTTGCACCATAACCTCGCAAAGGACCTTGATCTGGCAAAGGCAAGCATCATGCAGGTGTTGCAGAGCGATATTGTCACCGCTTACTATTATCAGCGTGGCGCCGTGGAGAACGGCTTGCAGGCAGACAAGCAGGTGCAGGCTGCTTTTGACCTGCTTGCTGACAAGGCTAAATACAACAGCATCCTGCAGCCCAAACCGCAGCAGCCGGCGGTAACAAAGGCGCAGCCGAAACGGAAAAAGTAAGGCTCGAAACTCCATGAAATAAGAAAGGACCGCGTGCTCTCGATAGAGCGGCGGTCCTTTCTACGTTAGTATGTTATGAAAAATTTGAGAGAATCGAAACTTCACAGTTTCTTTGTTGTTTTACTAATTGATTTATAGAGAAAGCATAGAAAAAATCATTTCAGTACCGGCATCGTTGATGGAGCGTCCGGGGAAGCCAGGCTCTGTTGCAGCGTATCGACCATTGAACTGTCACCGATGGCGACATTGGTGCCGTTGTCGAGCTCCGGCTTGTAATAACCGTCATAATTGCTGATGGGATCTTTGTTGCTCTTAGAGAACGGCACCTGCATGGCGTTGCCTAAGGTGAGCAGGATTGCTACCATCGCGGCGGCTTTGAGGAGCGGCTTGAAACGCTGGGTCATCGTAATGACGCGTGCCTTGACTGGCTTGCGCTCCGCGATAGCTGCAAAGAGCTTCTCGTCAAACTCATCTCCCAATACATCACGCTTCGCCTCCGTTGCCTCATAGCTGAACAAGGGCTTATAGCGTCTCAACTCAGCCGGGATGTCCTCCTGACTGAAGAACGCGCGGAGGATGTCTTCCTCTTCCAACGTGGTCTCGCCACGCCAATAGCGCTCCAAGAGCTGATTGATGTACTTATAGTCCATTATTTGGGTATTTCTATTTGAATGACGATGTCGGGGGAAAATAGTTACAGCAAAATCTGTGTTTTAACATTTGTTATTGATTGATGCTTTACAAGGTGACTGCCCGGCCTTTTTGACATGAAGAAGCAGAACGACTAAAAAAGCGTAACACACAAATTTACGCATTCCAGTACAGGTATGATATGGCAACGTGACACAGTTGAGGCAGGATCGTGACACAGTTGAGGCAGGATCGTGACACAGATGAGGCAGGATCGTGACACGGTTGAGGCAGGATCGTGACACGGTTGAGGCAGGATCGTGACACGGCGAGAAGGCGATGGCAGAACTCAGAAATTACGCTGAGCAATTATCTTTATAAGGTAACTGCTCAGCTTTTTTGGCATGAAGGTTTAGGTCGACTAAAAATTAGTTGTTCTCTGATAAGAGTTTTCCGAATCCAATAAGAGCTTTCCGATAATGCCATGAAAATCCAATCACATTTAAACCATTCACGTTGCGTTTCTCAACAGAAAGCCTTAACTTTGCATTGCATTTGATTTTCAAGAAGTTATTTAAGAATAAAACAGAATAGGTTAGCTTTATGAAGATAGGTAACATTGATTTTGGTAGCAGGCCGTTGTTTCTTGCACCCATGGAGGATGTGACAGATATTGGCTTCCGCAAGCTTTGTAAGCGGTACGGAGCGGCGATGGTGTACACGGAGTTTGTCTCTGCCGACGCTATTATCCGCTCTATACCAAGTACTTTATCGAAGATGAAGGTGGATGATGACGAACGTCCGGTAGGTATTCAGATCTATGGGCGCGATGTCGACTCGATGGTAGAAGCCGCGAAGATCGTGGAGACTTTTCATCCTGATATCATCGACCTTAACTTTGGCTGCCCCGTTAAGAAAGTGGCAGGGAAAGGTGCGGGAGCCGGATTGTTGAAGGATGTCCCGCTCATGCTGGAGATCACGCGCGAGGTCGTGAAAGCCGTACATACGCCCGTGACGGCAAAGACCCGACTGGGATGGGACAAGGAGAACCTCATCATCACAACCCTTGCCGAACAACTGCAAGACTGTGGTATCCAGGCACTTACCATCCATGGGCGCACACGCTCACAGATGTACACCGGCGAGGCCGACTGGACACTGATCGGCGAGGTGAAGAAGAACCCACGCATCCATATCCCGATCATCGGCAATGGCGACATTACGAGTCCGGAAAAGGCAGAGGAAGCCTTTGACGAGTATGGTGTCGATGCCGTGATGATTGGCCGTGCAACCTTCGGAAGGCCTTGGTTTTTCAAGGAATGCCGCGACTTTATGAATGACAAGGCGCATAAAGAGGGTGCAGATAGCGTACCTGCTGCACCCTTGACAATCGATGATAAGATAGATATCTTGGAAGAGCAGTTGCGCATCAATGTGGAGCGTATCGACGAGTACCGGGGCATTCTGCATACGCGCCGGCACCTTGCTGCCTCCCCGATCTTTAAGAATATACCTAACTTCCGACAGACGCGCATCGCTATGTTGCGGGCTAATACCGTCGATGATGTTGTCAAAATCTTAGAAGATTGTCGGTTGAAACTCAAACAGTTATGACAAAGCTGCGACAAAACCATGAATTGATTTAACAAATATTAATTGCTATGTCAAAAAGTTCATTGTGATTGTCCCTGCTCGATAATCTTCTGAACACGAAGAAGGCCGCAAGCAGAAACGTGCTCTGCTTGCGGCCTTCTATATATCAAGTTCTATGCTTTCTCTATAACACTCTCCCGAGTGTGGTTCCTCCAATCTTCATTCTTCGGTCTTAAGCCTCAGCATTTCTGCCCATGTGGACACCAACGAGAGCAATAAGACCAAACATCAATGCTGCTGTAGCAATAAAAGTACTAAATGTCATAATACTAAAATATTAATTGTTATCCTTTATTTGTTATCCTGTTATCTTTCTCTGATTGCACTGCAAAGGTAGTGCCTTTCGGATATCCTACAAAAAGAATCGACTTTATTGAGCGTTATGGTTAAGTTTTCTTGACAACTGTCAAGCGACTTGACAGCGGTCAATTTTTGTCAGCGTGACAGACTGACACTATCGCAGATGATAACGACATGCTCTCCTAACAGGGTGGTTCCAAAAAGATACTTGTTGCCGCCATCTCTCAGTTTGAGACGTTTCCGCAGCGCTACGGCCGAGAGTGGAAAGTTGCGGGTGGCGATATTCGCTTGCCTGATGCCGGCCAATTTTTTCGACAGTTCTTTTTTGTTCATCCCGGAGACAGCTGTGATTCGGAACCTTCTGCCCGGGAAAGTCTCAATGTCTTCTTCTCCTATGTAATAATGTGTATCCCGGTCGAGCATCCTGAGGTTGAAGGCGTGAGACAACGGTGCGAAGAGGCCTGCCTTCATGACGGAAGCATTGGGCACGAAAAGATATTGCTCCGTCCCGTCTGCCGGTGCTTGATCCAACAGCAGCGGGACTTGCCGGGCATTTTTTGCAATCTCTGTTTCGAAACGTTGGCGGTCATTGACACAGACAATCTTTATTCCTTCACCGTCGGTTGACGATAACGGTTGAAGAACGATCAGCAGTTCCTTGCACTCGTTCTTGACAGATACCACATGCACTTCGCATTGTACGCCCTTAATCACTGAAGGGAGCTGAGCGGTGAGTTGTTTAACCGCCTCGTGCCAATCCAGCATCGGAGAGAGTTTGATCATGATGACCTCCGCGCATAGCAAGAGCTCATCGCGGATGCCGAGGACATCGGGCGTGCAGTCAGCTAAGCGAAACACCTTCTTGCCATGACTGTCGCGCCGTGCCGGGTCCAGATAGATGACGGTCTTGCCATGGGTAGCTACCGTCTCGCCACTTTTCATTTTAGCGGTGAGCTGATGAAGATACGCTACCCCGTCCCCATTGACAACCTCCACATTATGCAACCCTAACACCTCGAAGTTATGCTGAGCCACTTCCACCAGCGATGCGTTCCGTTCCACATACACCGCGTGATGGAATCCACTGGACATCAGCGAGAAGTCAGCCCCGAAGCCTCCGGTAAGATCGATGAGTGTCGCTTTGTCCAGTTCACAGAACCGTGCGATGCACTCGTGCTTATAGCGGGCCGTCTCCTCACTCGAGCACTGTTCCATGTTGAGGTGGGGCGGATAGATGATACCCTCCGCAGCGGCCCACGTAGGCAGTTTCTGTCTCGCCGTTTGCCATCCTTGGATCTGATCTAAGGCAAACGGCATATCGACCGCCTTGTCTTTGCTGCCTTTCAGTGCCAGCGTGCGTACGTCGTCGCTACGGTGCTGACGGATAAATCGTGCGGTTTCATCGTTGATAATCATACGCTATAGGGATCACTTATAAATGAGTGTCGTCATGGTGTCTGGATCAAAGATCATCTGTGCTACGCGCTGAATGTCCTCGGCTGTCACGGCATCTATATCCCGGAACAAGCCCGACAGGTCTCTTGCCTTATTGTGGAAGAGATACACACTGCCGAAGTCTAACGCGAAGCTTTCACGATTGTCGCAGTCTACTGTAAGCTGCCCCCTAAGTTGTTTCTTGGCAGCCTCTAACCGGTGGGGAGTGAGCAGGGTGTTCCGAAACTTGTCGAGTTCCCGATGCACCAGCTTCAAACAGCGTTTTACGTCCTTTTCATCGCATCCGAGATAGGTACACCACAGGCCTGTATCGGCGTATGTAACCATTGTACTCTCCACGGTATAGACGAGTCCACGATGCTCACGGAGTACGACATTGAGGCGTGCGTTCATCCCGCGTCCGCCAAGGATGTTATTGAGCAGATAGAGGCTCATGCGCTCGCGAAGCTGCTCATCACAGCCACTAAACGACCGGCAGCCTATCATGACATGCGCCTGGTGTGTGTCTTTCTCACGAATGATGATATTGCCCGTCTCTATATTGCGCGTCTCGTTATAAGCCGACGATGGAACCGATGATTCCGGAAGTTTCGGCATGGACTGACACGAAGGCTCGATGGGAACAGAAGGCAGACGCTTGCCGCCATACATAAAGAATATGGCGTTCTCCGGCTTATAGAACCGTCGGGTGAAGCGTAGGGCATCCGCTGTGGTGAAGGCACGCACTCGGGCTGCCGTACCGAGAATGTTATGACCTAAAGGATGGTTTTTGAAGATAATGTTCTCAAAGTCGTCGTAGATAAGGTCGGCCGGAGAGTCGTTATAGCTTTCTATCTCGTCGCAGATGACCTCAACCTCTTTATTAATCTCTTTCTGCGGATAGACAGCGTGGAAGACGATATCCGTGAGCAGATCGGTCGCCTTGCGGATATAGGCGGCGGGCACGGCGGCATAGAAGACCGTACATTCTTTGGTAGTATAAGCGTTGAGGCTGCCGCCCACGCTCTCTAAGCTGTTGAGGATAGTCGTCGCACTGCGATGCTCGGTGCCTTTGAAGGTCATGTGCTCACAGAAGTGTGCCAACCCTTCCTCCCCGGGCTGCTCATTGCGCGATCCAGCCGCAATCTGATAACCGAGATAGACCACCGGAGCGTCGGAAGGCAGATGAATCGTGCGCAAACCGCACGGCAGAACAGAGGTCTGGTATCTTAATGTGTTCTTGTCTTGTATCATATTGCAAAGTTACTCAAAAACTTGAGATGTTTTCCTTTTACGTTCGAGAAAAGTTATATCTTTGCACGTATGGAAGAAAAAGACGAACAGATAGAACGAGTAGAAAGTCGAATTATTACGCTTAGAGGCCAGCAGGTGATAATTGACCGTGACGTGGCTGAACTCTATGGTGTGGGAACAAAGGAGATTAATCAGGCGCTAAAGAATAACCCTGAGAAATTTCCAGAAGGATATGTTATCTTGCTGGAAAAGAGTGAGAAAAATGAACTGGTCAAAACATTTGACCGGTTCAATCCTCTAAAACATTCAACGGTAGCACCTCATGCGTTTACAGAACAAGGACTTTATATGTTAGCAACTATTCTAAAGTCACCTACCGCTACGCAGGCCACAATAGCTATCATTGATACATTTACAAAATTACGTGTTTTGGCCCGAGGATTGCAACATATTAATGATACTATTGCAGCAGGAGGGGTACCTTCGGAGAATGAACAGAATAAAATTCGGGGAATGATGAACAACATCTTCAAAGATCCTTTACCTGTTCGAATGCAAAAGTTCACCTTCGGTTTGAATCTTGGTTTCGTTAAATTCTCCATGGAGACGACCCGGGAAAAGATGTGATATTCTTAATTCAGTGTAGAAATCTTTTGTTTCGGATTGCACGTAATTCGAGAATAATATCTAAATTTGCAATTAGAATCTTTATTGTTTTGACATATGCGTAAAGTAATAGGTATCGGAGAGACGGTGCTCGACATCATCTTCAAAAAGGAACAACCCATCGGTGCTTACCCCGGCGGCTCAACCTTTAACGCCATCATTTCCATGGCCCGTGCAGGCGTTCCCACTTCGTTTATCAGTGAGGCCGGGCACGACCGTATCGGACAGAACATCATTAAGTTTCTGAAGGACAATGGGGTTGACGCCAGCAACGTGAACGTCTATCCCGGTGCAAAGTCACCCGTATCATTGGCTTTCCTCGATGAGAACAACGATGCCGAATACATCTTCTATAAAGATCATCCGCACGATCAGCTCGACTTCGTCTATCCCGACATCCAACCCGATGACATCGTGCTTTTCGGCTCCTTCTATGCCGTAAACCCCGTGATCCGCCCGCAGATCGTAGGGTTGCTCGACTATGCGCGCGCTCATGGTGCCATCATCTATTACGATGTCAACTATCGCAACTCTCACAAGAATGATGTGATGAAGATCACGCCCAACTATCTCGAGAACCTCGAGTATGCGGACATCGTGCGCGGCTCGCGTGAGGATTTTGATGTACTTTATAAGCTCGGTGACCCAGACAAGGTTTATCAGGCGGAGATAAGCTTCTATTGCAAGAAGTTCATTTATACCAGTGGGGCCAAGCCCGTCCATCTCTATGCCGACGGTGGCTTCCGCAAGAGCTATCCCGTTATCAATACCGAGACCGTGAGCACCATCGGTGCCGGTGACAACTTCAATGCCGGTTTCATCTATGGACTGATGAAATATGGCATCACGCGCCGTGACATTGAGAACGGACTGACGGAAGAGCAGTGGGATGAATGCATCGCCAGCGGACAACGCTTCTCTGCCGAGGCGTGCAAGAGTATCTACAACTATATACCTGCCGATTCACCCTTATGCAAGGAGTAAAATAAATCAATGGGTAGAAATGCAAGGGGGCGGCCATGTGGCCGCCCCCTTGCAAAGTTATTAATAATTCCAGATTATTTCTTTCCGAACTTCTCGTCGAGGAAGGTATAGAAAGCAGGATCCTCACCAACGATGGTCTTCACGATTTTGCCGTCAGGTCCCACAAGAATCTTTGTCGGGAAGCCCGTGACACCATAGAGGTCCAGCGTGTTCACGGCACCGGAACGCGGCTGATACACATGCTTCCAGGGCAGCTCGTATTTCTTTACGCCGGCTTTCCACTTGTCCTGTGTCTCGTTGCAGTCGATGGACAGAATCTCAAACTTGTCTTTATACTTGTTGTAGTACTCCTTCATCTTGGGAATACCGCGCACGCACCAGATGCACCAGGTGCCCCAGAAGTCGAGCAGTACATACTTTCCCTTGAAGCTTGACAGTTTGAGCGGTTTGCCATTGAGGTCATTGAGCGTGAAGTCGGGAGCCACAGTGCCTGTCGCCTGTTTCTTGGCAGCCTCTTGCTCAGCCTGTTCCTGTTTGGCGGCCTCATCTATAACGCTCTGATAATAGTCGTGTATACGACCGTTCTTCACATTGTCAGAGAGCGCGGCAGCAGCTTTCTTCATAGCGTCTACATCATCAAGACGTGGGATGAAAGCAGCTGCACCCTCCGAGTCGGGATGTTTGGCGATGAAATCGACCATAGCAGCTGTTGCCTGCTTCTGCAGGGCGGGAGCTTTCTCCTCATACTCTTTCGATACGACATCCTGCTTTTCGCCATTAGCCATTCGCTTCTCCAAGGATACTACCAGGTCCATGAGCGGCTTTTGAGCAGCCTCATTAGCACGGTCTGCCTCATTATACTCCTCGTAGAACTTACTTCCACTGAAATAATAAGCTGCGTTCAGGTCACCCGTCAGCACAGCTTTCTCACCCGGCACGGCGATGGCACTGAAACCGATTCGCTCCTGTCGGCGCAGTGTGCCCGGGGTGTACGCATAGATATCCATTGGCTTCTCGACATTGACGGTGAAGTTGAACTGTCCGTCTTTCGTCAGCACGGTGTCGCGCTTCATGCCTTGTCCGTTGGGTGTCATCACGATGAGCGTGTCCTTCAGGCCCTTGAGGTTGCCTGAGAAACTCACGCTCCCTTTTCCTTCAGCAGCATTGGCGGATGCAGCAAGCAGCGCCATTGCAGCCATTGTAAGCATTGTTCTTTTCATAGTATGGTTTATTTTATAGTGTTTTTATAATCTCTATAATCTCTATAGCCTCTATAGTGTCTATAATGTCTATAATGTCTATAGCCTCTATAGCTTCTCTACTTCTTGGGATAACGGCGCGCCCATCCTTCTTCAGAGAAGTCTGGCTCCTCGTCCTTGAAGTCGACGTCGCCACCTCTCATCAGTGCGCGCCAGTCGTCCTTGCCTTTGGCACCACCTTGTTCCTTGCGGCCTCCGGCACTTTTCCGGCTTCCCGTCCTCTTGGTTCTTTCGTCCTTGCTCTTCGTCGGGACACCAGCATCAGCATCATTGCAGCGCACCTCGCGCCCCTTATACCGTACGCCGTTGAGTGCACGCATCACCTTGTCGGCATCCTTCTCCGGCACTTCGATATACGAGAACTTCGACAGCAGGTCGATATGTCCAATCTCCTGCTTCGGACCGTGGACATGATGGTTGACAAACTGCATCACCTCACCCGGATAGAAGCCATCGGTCTTGCCTAAATTGATGAAGAGACGGCGATAGCCCGCCTCAGCCTTACGAGGACCCCGTTGACGGTCTCCCCGTCTGCCACTTCTGCCACCTTCGCTTCTTCCTTCCTTAGTCTTTCGGTCCGAGGCACGCGGTGGAACAATCTCCGGTGCATTCTTGTAATAGTCGAGGAACTTACCGAAGGTGTTCGACACCATCTTCTTGATGATATCCTCCTTGTCTATATATTCGAACTGCCGGTTGATATCGGCCATGTAAGGTGCTATGAGATCTTCATCGACATCGGTCTTCATGATGTCGTCCATCGACTTATAAAGTTGCTTCTTGCAAATCTCCTCCGGCGTGGGGAGCGTGCCTTCGACGAAATCCTTGCCAATGACTTTCTCTATGGCTCTGACCTTGAACTTCTCGCGGATATGAATGATGGAGATGCTCGTACCTTTCTTCCCCGCACGCCCCGTACGTCCGGAGCGGTGCGTATAGTTCTCCACGTCGTCGGGGAGTCCATAGTTGATGACGTGCGTGAGGTCATCGACATCGAGGCCGCGCGCTGCCACATCCGTAGCGACAAGCAGCTGCACGAGATGCTGTCGGAACTTCTGCATGGTGAGGTCACGCTGTTGTTGCGAGAGGTCGCCATGGAGCGACTCGGCATTGTACCCGTCTTTGATCAGTTTGTCCGCCACCTCCTGCGTCTCAAGCTTCGTGCGGCAGAAGATGATGGCATAGATACGGGGATAATAGTCGACGATACGCTTCAGCGCAAGGTATTTGTCTTTGGCATTGACCAGATAATAGATATGGTTGACGTTCTCTGCGCCTTCATTGCGCGAGCCGACAACAATCTCCTTATAATCATGCAGATAGTTAGTAGCGATCTTCTCTATCTCCTTACTCATCGTAGCAGAGAAGAGCAGCGTGTTACGGTCCTCGGGCACCTGCTCGAAGATCGCGTTGATACTGTCGGAGAAGCCCATGTTCAGCATCTCGTCAGCCTCATCGAGCACCACGTTGCGGATGTTGTCGAGCTTCACCTTGCCACGCTCCATGAGGTCAATGAGACGGCCCGGGGTAGCCACGATGATCTGCGCGCCATGACGCAACTCGTTGATCTGCGTGCCGATAGACGCACCCCCATACACGGGGATGATGTGCATGTGAGGGATGTACTTGGCAAACGAGTTGAGGTCATCGGCAATCTGCAGACACAACTCGCGCGTCGGACTGAGGATCAGCGCCTGTGTGTCTTTCGTCGTGGCATCGGTGCGCTGAAGCACCGGGATACCGTAGGCTGCCGTTTTACCGGTGCCGGTCTGTGCCAAGGCTATGACGTCGTTGTGCTCTCCAAGCAAATAAGGGATTACTTCCTCCTGTACGGGCATAGGCTGCTCGAACCCAAGCTCTTCAATGGCGCGGCGGATAGGCTCGCTCACGCCCAATTCTTCAAATGTCTTCAAAAAAATAGCTATATAATATAAATAATGTGCAAAGTTACGGGAAAGAAAGCTATTATACGAGAAAAAGATGATAATTATTGTTATCTTTGCAAGAATAATAATTGATACCATGAAGATAGCAGTATTTTGTTCGGCCAACGACCATATCGATAAGTGTTATTTCACTGCGGCAGAGGAGCTTGGCCATTGGATAGGCGCCAATGGTCACATGCTCGTCTACGGCGGTCAGGACCGCGGACTCATGCGCTGTGTGGGTCAGGCGGTGCATGAGAGCGGCGGGCAGCTCATTGGCGTCATCCCACAGATGCTCGTCAGAGCAGGGCAGCGGCCCGACTGCCTCGATGTGGAGATCCCGTGCGACAATCTCGCCGACCGCAAGGAATTGATGCTCGCCCAGGCGGATGTCTGCATCGCACTGCCCGGTGGCATCGGCACCCTCGACGAGGTGTTCACCGTGGCGGCTTCACACAACATCGGTTATCACGCCAAGATGGTGGTCCTCTACAACATCCATGGCTTTTGGGACAAGACCATCGAGATGTTGGATGATATGCAGGCGCGCGGCTTCATTCGCGGGCAGTGGAGCGACTACATCCAAGTGGCAGACAGCTTCGATGCGCTGAAAAAAATATTGTGAAGCCGTGCAAGGTTTTGTCCTTCCTCACATTTATGAAGCGATAAAGGACAAAAGCTATGAAGAACACATTATTCACCAACAAACTATTCAAGGTCTTTGGCCTTGCTCTCCTGCTTGTAGCGGGAGCGTGTACAATACAGTCGTGCGACAACGATGATGATGATCGTTATGAGCTGATCATTGATCCATACTTAGGAGCCAATGCCATCGTGACGGTAAAGACCGACTCAACGAGCGGGCTGTGCTATCTGCAGCTCAACGACTCCGTTCGTCTCCTGCCCACCGGCCTGAAGCAGTCGCCGTTTGGCAACAAGGAGGTGCGTGCCCTCGCCATGATCCGCTATACGGGCGAGCAGGCCGACAAGAACTATCCTTGCGTGTATGTCGACCGTCTCGACAGTATCCGTACGAAGATGATGTCACCGGCAGTGGACAACATGGAGAAAGTGTATGGCAACGATCCTTTAGAGATTGTCAAGGACTGGTCCACAGTCTGTGAGGACGGCTACCTCACCTTGCGCATCCGCACCTTCTTTGGCGGAGCTACTGCGCACACCCTGCGCCTCGTGCGTACGGGCGACGATACGTTGACGCTCTATCACGATGCCAATGGAGATATACATGGAACGGTTGGCGACAATCTCATTGCCTTCCGCCTCAATGACCTGCCTGACACCGGAGGCAAGTACAAGAATTTCACGTTGAAATGGACGTCTTTTGCGGGTGAAAAGCGTGTGACGTTCAAGTATAAGACAAGGAAATAATTGATGGATAACGAACAGCATATCCTTGAGATGTTCGCACGGGGTGATACCCGTGCGATGGATGTGCTGTACGCTGATTATGCCGACTATCTCACGGGCGTTTGCAGCCGGTACATCCCGCAATATGACGATCTGTGCGACGTGTTGCAGGATGCCCTTGTGAAAGTGTTCACCTCGATTTCCAGGTTTCAGTATAAAGGCAGCGGCTCTCTGAAGGCGTGGCTCACCCGTGTTGTCATCAACGAAGCCCTGATGTTTCTTCGCAACAAGAAGAAGATGCTTTTCGTAGATGATGACCGTGAAATACCCGAACCCGCAGAAGAGCCGCCTGCCCCTGAGGAGCTGAGTGCTGACAAGGTGGCGGCAGCCATACAGATGCTGCCAGACGGCTACCGCACCGTTTTCAACCTCTACGCCATTGAGGGCAAGAGTCACAAGGAGATAGCAAAACTCTTGAATATCAAGCCGGATACATCTGCTTCGCAGTACCATCGGGCAAAGAACATGCTGGCTAAAATATTAAAGAGTCAACAGGCACTAACTGAAGGAGAAAGGAGGAACATACATGATTAATAATAAGAATAAGGACCGGAACAATGACAAGACGATTGGCAACCAAATGAGGAACAGCCGGACACACGATAACGGAAGGATGGGCGATGAGGCCTGGATCAAGGAGGTCCGTCGCCTGATGGCCGGACGCGAAGTGACAGCGCCTGACGACCTGCTTGCTTCCGTGCGGCGGGAAGTTGACAGCCGTGTGCAAGCCAATCCCGTGCCAGCGCCGGTGCCGCCTGTGTCGTCAGCGAAGGCTCGCGTCGTGCCGTTGCGCAACTATCGTTGGGCTGCGGCCGCTGCGGTCGTTGTGGCCTTTGCGCTGCCTGTCACCCTCCACATGCTGCAAAAGAAAGGCGCCGAGGTTGCATCCTCGGCTCTCCCCGGAGCTATGCCTTCCGCCCTTGGCAGGACAGATGTAAGCCCACGAGCTTCTATACAGCAGGCAGCATCTGCGCCGGAGGCAACATCAATCGCTTCATCTCCCTCTCAATATCTCGCTTTCAACGGATCTGCAGCTGAAGGGACACCGGCATCTGCTAACCAAGCATCACCTGTCGACCAAGCATCATCAGGCGCACAAGCGACATCAGACATTCAAGCATCCTCAGAAGCTCCCTCCTCACAGCCTTCTCATACCTCACCCGACACTCAGCAGCCTCCGGCTACCAAGCACAGCCGGTCTGGCGACTATGCGGCATACGACACGCCAATCCCGTCAACCTACCAATCAACCGTTAGCCATAACTTCAGCGTGACGGCTTACTGCGGAGGCATCGGATCGGGTTCGGGGCAGGGCAGTGGCATGACGCAAGGCGTCCTGTTAGCTGATGCTGCTCCATACGGCTTCGCTTCTATCGAGATGAGAGAAGGAGCAGGCAGAAACGGAATGGTGGCTGTCGACCGCAAGAAAATGAAGGCACATCACGCCCAGCCCGTAAAGGTAGGCGTCAGTCTCGGCTACTCGCTGACCAACCGTTGGTCTGTCAACACCGGACTAACCTACAGTTACCTTTCCTCCGACTTCACGGCTGACGGAGAGCCTAAGCAGACACAGCGGCTTCATTATGTCGGCATACCGCTGTCGGGAAGCTACAGCCTGCTGAAAAGCCGCAAGGCAGAGGTCTATGTCACGGCGGGCGGTGAAGTGGAGAAACTCGTAAAAGGAGTGGTTTCATCGAAGAATGCCCTGTCTGGCAACCGCGATGAGAAAGTCAGGGAGAGCCGTCCGCAGTTCTCTGCAAAAGCAGCCCTCGGGGGTGCCTATCATTTTACGCCTTCCTTAAGTGTCTATGCCGAACCGGGCGTGAGCTATTATTTCAACAACCACAGTTCGGTGATCAATGTGTATAAAGACCGTCCCACCAGCTTCTCACTGAACGTCGGCGTGCGCTATACCGTGAAGTAAAAATATTATCTGTCAGAGCCACCTACCTCAAATAAATTCAGTACCTTTGCACCCACTATGGTACTGAATTACATTTGGATAGGATTCTTTGTCGTTTCCTTCCTCTTCGCCATTGTCCAGCTGCTGATGGGCGACACGACGATCTTCCAAAAGATTGTCGACTCTACGTTTGACACTTCAAAGACAGCCTTCGAGACTTCGCTCGGCCTCACCGGTGTGCTCGCGCTCTGGCTCGGCATCATGAAGATTGGTGAGAAAGCGGGTGCCGTGAATGTGCTGGCGCGCATGCTCAGCCCTGTCTTCTCGCGGCTCTTCCCCGACATTCCGAAGAACCATCCCGCCATGGGCTCCATCTTCATGAACGTCGCTTCCAACATGCTCGGCCTCGACAATGCCGCCACGCCGACCGGTCTGAAAGCCATGCAGCAGATGCAGGAGCTCAATCCGAAGAAGGACACGGCCACGAACCCCATGATCATGTTCCTCGTGCTGAACACCTCCGGCCTGACGATCATTCCCACGACGATCTTAGCGTTCCGTTCAAGCTATGGCGCCGCCCAACCTACGGATGTTTTCATCCCTATCCTCCTTGCTACAACCGTAGCGACCTTGTTTGGTATCATCATCACTTGCCTCTTCCAGCATATCAATATTCTTAAGCCTTCCATGCTTGCTGTCCTCGCGGGGCTCTGCGCATTCGTAGGCATCATCATCGCGGCCTTCGGCAGTATGGATAAGGACACGATGGGTACGGTGACCGCTGTAGCCGGCAACGCCATCCTTTTGTCGGTGATTGTCGCGTTCATCATCGGTGGCTTTGTCAAGAAAATCAATGTCTACGATGCTTTCATCGAAGGAGCCAAGGAAGGCTTCCAGACGGCCGTACGCATCATTCCCTACCTCGTCGCGATCCTCGTGGCTGTGGGCGTGTTCCGTGCCTCAGGTGCCATGGACATGCTCATCAATGGTATCTCCTGGTGCGTGAAGCAATGCGGTCTGAATGCAGACTTTGTCGGTGCCTTGCCTACCGCCTTTATGAAACCGCTCTCCGGAAGCGGGGCTCGCGGCATGATGCTTGAGGCCATGAAGAATTACGGCCCCGACTCCTTTGTGGGACGGCTTTCGTGCATCCTCCAGGGATCAACCGATACCACCTTTTATATATTAGCGGTCTATTTTGGCTCTGTGAACATTAAGTATACGCGGCATGCCGTCGCTTGCGGCCTGCTCTCAGACCTCGTCGGCTCCATAGCTGCCATTGCGATAGCTTACGTGTTCTTTTAAAGGTAAAAAGGTAAAATTTTATGGCTAACTTAAAATCTCTTCTTAAGGAAACTGCGATCTACGGACTGAGCTCCATTGCGGCACGTTTCATCGGCTATCTCCTCGTTCCCATCGAGACAGCGAAGTTCAATGCCGCCGGCGGACAGTATGGCATCATCACGAATATCTATGCCTACATCGCCCTGCTCATCATCATCCTCACCTACGGCATGGAGACAACATTCTTCCGGTTCATGAACCGTCCGGGCGAGGATCCGAAGAAAGTGTATGCCACGACCCTGCGCATGGTGGCCACGACATCGCTGGTCTTCATCCTCCTGCTCTGGGTCTTCCTCCATCCCATTGCTGGTGCCATCGGCTATCCCGACCATCCTGAGTTCATCATGATCATGGGCACATGTGTAGCCGTAGATGCTTTCACGGCGATACCCTTTGCCTATCTGCGTTATGCGCACAAAGCCCTGAAGTTCGCCTTGCTGAAGATGGTGAGCATCGTCGTCAATCTTGTTGGCGTGAGCCTCTACCTCATCGTGCTCCCCGCCATGCACTATAACCTCTTCGGTATCTACGATGCCAACTTCGACTTGCAGGTGGTGTGGATCTTCTGGATCGAGCTCTCTGGCTCTGTCCTTACGCTCATCCTCTTAGGCAAGGAGCTGAAAGGCTTCGCCAACCCGTTCGACAAAGCGACATGCAAGCGTATGCTCTCTTATACCTGGCCACTCCTCGTCATGGGACTTGCCGGCCAGCTCAACCAGTGCGCCTCACAGATCATCTTCCCGTATGTCTTCAACGGCACGGCAGAGGAGGCGCGCGTGCAGCTCGGTATCTACGGTGCCTGCATCAAGATAGCGATGATCATGGTGATGATCACGCAGGCCTTCCGCTATGCCTACGAGCCGTTCGTCTTCGGACAGTCGAAAGAGAAGAACAGTAAGGAGACCTATGCCAAGGTCATGAAATACTACATCATCTTCACGCTTCTTGCCTTCCTCTGCGTCATCAGCTACATGGACCTCATCCGTTACATCGTCGGGCGCAGCTACTGGGAGGGTCTGGAAATCGTTCCTATCGTCATGGCGGCCGAGATCATGTTCGGCGTGTTCTTCAACCTCAGTTTCTGGTACAAGCTCATCGACAAGACGATCTGGGGCGCTTACTTCTCCGGCATCGGTGCCGCCGTGCTGATCGCTGTGGACATTATCTTCATTCCGCGCTTCAGCTACTGGGCCTGTGCCTGGGCGGGCTTCGTGAGCTACACCGTGAGCATGGTGCTGAGCTATTTCTTCGGACAAAAATATTATCCGATCAAATATCCGTTGAAGAGCATTGCCGTGTACGTCATGCTCGCGCTTCTCCTCTTTGCGGGCATGACCTGGAGCAATGAGAAGTTGCCGATGGTTGCTTCGCTCGGTGTCAACACTGTCCTCCTCATCGTCTATGCCGTCTATGTCGTGAGGCATGACCTGCCGCTGAGTTCTCTGCCCGTTATTGGCAAGAAGTTCCGGAAGTAACGGTGTGATAAAGACATGAGCCATTCTTAGATAGGTGTCAATGCCTTGTCTTTTCTTACAACATCTTACATGAAGCCAATAGGAGTCTTTGACAAAGAATAAAACGATAAACGTTTTTTACAAAAAGTAAAAAGTCAGGACAATGGAAATTTGTGAAAGAGAAAGGAAAAACAAGGTGCGCAAGCCGAAGATTGAGACAAAGAGAGTCGATGAATGGACTTTCAACGGTTAGGTCACCCACCTTACTATAGTAAGGTGGGTGACCTAACCGTTAAAGGACAGTGACCTAACCGTTAAAGGAGAGTGACCTAACCGTTGAATGTCGGTTACCTAACCACGGTTAGGTCCGTGATTTGAAAGGGTAGAAAAAGCTGTTAAAAAGCGAAAAATACATAACAACCTGATTTACAAAAGTTTATCAACTTACTCTGAGAATCGCTTCTTTTCGGCCGAGCACACATTTGCTTGAAAAGAAGCGATTCTCAACGGGGGTTGATAAAAATTAATTTTGACACTTAGCGCATCTTTCAACAACATCTTTCATCTTTTCCTTGGAAGGTGGCTCGATGGCCGGAGCAGGCAGGATCATTCGGTTACTTTGAGAACAGCCGTATTGACAGTTTGGCTGTTCGGGCCTATCATGATGTCGAAGTCGCCGGGCTCAATGATACTGTTGCCTTCCGCATCATAATAGGAGAGGGTAGCGGCATCGATGTCGAAGTTGACAGTCTGGCTCTCTCCTTTAGCGAGATGGATGCGACGGAAGCCTTTAAGTTCTTTTATCGGTCTGACGATGTTCGCATAGCGGTCGTGGATATAAAATTCCACGATTTCATCGCCGTCTCTGTTGCCTGTGTTCGTGATGGTGGCAGACGCTGTAATCTTGCCACCCTTCTTCATCGTTGATGCAGAGAGCGTTACGGGACTGTATTTATAGGTGGTGTAACTCAGGCCATAGCCGAAGGGGTAGAGTGGTCCCTGCGTCACATCCGTATAGTTGCTTTGGTATTTGCGGAATACTTTGTTGCCGTCCTCTACAGGCCGTCCTGTGTTCAGATGGTTATAGTAGAGTGGCTCCTGTCCCGTGGCACGCGGCATGCTGTTCACGAGCTTTCCCGTCGGCACCTTGTCACCGAAGAGCACGTCGCAGATAGCATCGCCAGTCTCTGATCCTCCAAACCACACATTCATGATGGCCGGGATATGCTTTGCTTCCCAGGAGAGCACAGTAGGCCGGCCTGTCATGTTGAGCAGTACCAGCGGCTTGCCTGTTTCCACCAAAGCCTTGAGCAGACGCGCCTCGGCATCGGGCATGGCAAGGTCGGAGCGCGAGGAGCTCTCACCACTCATGTTAGCCAATTCTCCGAGACATGCCACGATGACATCGGCCTTTTTCGCAGTCTCGACAGCCTCATTGAGGAGTTTTTGGGCATCACCACGGGGCACTGGGCGACCATAACACACAGCTTCCTGACGTACACTGTCATCGTAGATGTTTGATCCCTGCGCATAAAGCACGGTGGCCTTGCCGTTGAGGTAGCGCTGCATGGCCTCCTTGATCGTTGTGTATTTCTCCGGCCGATCCGCTGTAGACCAGCATCCCGGCAGGTTGTTCCTACTGTCGGCAAGAGCACCTATGAGTGCGATGGAACCGGTCTTTTTCAACGGCAGGATGTTGTTGTCATTCTTCAGCAGAACGAAGGTCTGTGCAGCGATGTCGCGTGCCAACTGGCGGTGAGCTGCGGTATAGAGCGAGCTCTTCTCCCGCTTCGTGTCACAATAGCGGTAAGGATCGTCGAAGAGTCCGAGCTTGTATTTTGCTTCGAGCACGCGTCGCACAGCCTGGTTGAGCTCGTCCATCGTCACGGATCCGTCTTCGAGGCATGCCTTGAGCTGGGTCGTGTAAGCACCGGAGCACATGTCCATGTCTGTGCCTGCCTTGAGTGCCTGTGCAGCGCTCGTCTTCTGATCCCCGAATCCCCAGGACGACATCTCGTTGATGGAACCGTAATCGGTGACGAGGAATCCGTTGAATCCCCACTGCTTGCGCAGCACATCAGTCAGCAGCCAGCGGTTACCCGTGGCTGGTATGCCGTCAACGATGTTGAAGGAGGACATCACGGATCCTACGCCTGCCTCCACGGCGGCTTTGTAGGGCGGCAGATACTGGTTGTACATCCTCAGGCGGCTCATGTCCACCGTGTTGTAGTCGCGTCCGGCCTCAGCAGCCCCGTAAAGCGCGTAGTGCTTCAGGCATGCCATCATCTCGTTGGTGGCATACCCTTTCTGTTCACCGGATCCCTGATAGCCGCGCACGGCAGCCGCTCCCATGACCGAGGAGAGGTAAGGATCCTCCCCGTAGCCTTCCGCCACGCGTCCCCAGCGGGCATCGAGGCCTACATCGACCATCGGGCTATAGTCCCAGCAGATGCCGCTGGCCGTAGCTTCCTCGGCTGCCATGCGTGCACCCGCCTCTATAGCCTGCGGGTTCCACGAACAAGCTTGGGCCAGAGGGATCGGGAGCACTGTCTCGTAACCATGAATGACATCGAGTCCGAAGAAAAGTGGGATATGCAGGCGCGTCTTTTTCACCGCAATCTCTTGTAAGGCCTTGATCTTCGCAACCCCTTTCGTGTTGAGCACGGCTCCGAGCTGTCCTTTCTCTATAAGGCCAACGAGGGGTGAGCTGGTCTTGGCACCCGTAGTGAGGTCGGTGCCGGGCATGAGGTTGAGTTGTCCGATCTTCTCCTCTACGGTCATCTTTGCCATGAGGTCATCGACAAACTCCTTCATCGGTTTTTTCTGGGCGAAGAGAGTTGCGGAGAAGAAAAGGAGAGACGAAAGTAACACTGTTGTCTTCTTCATAATCTATTAAGTTCAAAAGTTTTATTTCTAAAAAGCGAAGGGCATGACCTCCCTTTACTTAAGTAACGGAGGTCATGCCCATTCATTGCATATTATTAGGATTATTTTTGGAACACACGTACATAATCTACTTTCATTGTGGCGGGGAGCACCGACTCATCCACACCTTTCTGTCCACCCCAGCTTCCGCCCCAAGCAAGATTGAGGATGATATAGAACGGAGTGTTGAAGGGCCAGTAAGTCTTCGTCTTGTTATCGGGAGTATAAGTGAAGTACTTATTGCCGTCGATGTAGTAAGCGATATAGTCGGCGGTCCACTCACAGGCGTAGACGTGCCAGCCGCCCTCGGCGTTGGCGACATACTGCTCCTTATGCTCCTTGGCTGTTCCGTTGTTGTTGTAAGCGTTGCAGTGGATGGTAGAAGAGACATAGTTGGGGTTGTAGCCAACCTCTTCCATGATGTCGTTCTCGCCGTCTTCCGGCCATTTGGAGAAGTTGACCGGCATCATCCAGAAAGCCGGCCAGGTACCCTTCCCTTTTGGCAGCATGATGCGGGCCTCTATCCATCCGTAGGTCCATCCGGTATTACGGCAGGCGTAGACACGCCCCGAGCAGATGCGGCCCGCACTGTTCTTGTAACACGTGATGTTGAGCACGCCGTCGGCAATGCCTGTCACCTTG